>Ga0209536_100002672_pt1 | contig 29077 bp, 28 predicted proteins | sample DeeMarSeWOR28_12_FD_187461 | JGI IMG/M metagenome (GOLD analysis project Ga0209536, IMG submission 187461) | Marine sediment microbial communities from White Oak River estuary, North Carolina - WOR-2-8_12 (SPAdes) (version 2) | ecosystem: Environmental > Aquatic > Marine > Intertidal zone >...
AAGTTTCGAACAAAGTTCAATGGATACAGGAAGCACAGCAGGTTTAACCGTAGCTATAATTGCAGGTGGACTAATTGTAGCAGGCGTAATTATGTGGGCGATTTTATGGAATGAAGTTACTCCGGATTAATTGAGATGGTATAATGAAGAAGTATATTTTAATAATAAATATCTTTCTTAACGGAATTGTTTTCTCTCAACAGGTAGACAGCCTTGTTCAACTTCATCCGGGAATTGGTGATACGCTTACAATTTTTGATCGTACTTATTTCGGATTGTTCCCTGAGATCAAAGATTTCGACTACGCTATATTTTATATAAGAAATGATGAAACGCTGGTTGCTAGAATTCTTTCTTCACCCAGCGATAGCACAATAGAATCAATTCAGTTAAAAAATTTATCATCGCTTGATAGTATAAGCACAATCATCCGAGAGGTCGCTTCATTTAATTATCAACTACGCAATGAACTGAAAGACATCTATTTAGAAACAAAGAACGGAAACTGGATTGAGGGTCAGCTGGAAATGTTCGACAGTGAATATATATATATTTATTCTAGCAATGTTACTGCGGATCATATTGGCCGAATGAGATACCGTATTCCTGTTTCAGATATTCACCAACTTACTTTAGGGGGAAGTTCAAATTTAGTGCTGGGTATGTGTATTGGTGGAGCGGCTGGCGGATTAATTGGTGCACTAGCATACTCTGCAATTAAGAAAGACAATCCGAATAAATCATTCAATACTTGTACTGCTGATCTTAACAATGCTGCTAACGCTACCGCTGCCTTAGTAGGAATAACATTGGGTGGATTTTTAATAGGTACACTCGTAGGAGCTTCATCTTCGACAGATGATAATGTAATATTTTTTGATACAGATATGGATGTATTAAGACTTAAGGGACATACATTTTATGTCCTTAATAAGGATATATTAAATGAAAAAAAATATCATGACATCTATTAATGAACATACGATAAGAAAGAAATATGCCATTTATTTTTTATTGCTTTCCCTATTAAATCTTTTGGGTTGTTACTCCTTTGAGCATATCAGAGGATTAGAAATAAGAGAGGAACTTGAGCAGGATAACCGGCGGGATGTAACTATAATAACAAAGGATTACAAGGAATATCATTTTGAAAGTTTTATGTACACAGTCTTGAATGATACACTGCTTGGCACAGGTAAAATTCATCGCTTAAACAAAGAAATACCTTTTCACGGAAAAATTGCACTAAATGATATCACCGATATAGAATTTAAGAATACGAATATTATTGGATCTATTGGAATGGTATTAGGTTTACTTACAGTATTTGGAATAATTATTATCGTTATAGCAATAAGTAATGACAAATAATACTTATTAATAAGCTAATCATCATTCTGGAGAAGAAAATGAAAAAGAATAATATGTATCTCTGTCTGTTTTCTTTTGCTTTAGTATCATTATTCACCGGATGCAAAACAACACAAAAACTCTATTTGCAGGATGTAGAGGTTATAGGGCCAATTAATCAAGCACCCATTCACATTACCGATAGTACTGAAACTCCTTCCGTAACCTTATCAATGCGTTTCTCTTATAATCCGCAGAATGAAATTAAAGCTGAAACAGCTGGTACCCCACCTGTTAATTCGCAGGGATTTTTTCAGGTAGATACCTTTTATAATAATGATGGAACAATTACTTATAGAAAAACTCCCGGAGTAAATATTCATCAGTTAGAATATCAAAATCTAACCTGGAATTTTGCTACTTTTACTGCCGGAGTTGACTTCGACTTTAAACTTACCCAAAGCTTTGCACTGTTTGGTGGCATTAATTATGCGGGTGGTAATAATAAATCAACTTTCGGTGGTACAGCTGGTTTAGGCGTCTTCGGAGCAGGCAACGGTCTGGCATTTCGATTAGATGCCGGTCTTCATATGCAATCAATCAACTATGATGCTTACACGATTGCCGAAATAACAGAATCCGGTATTTTCAGCTCTTCGGACGAGTATGTAATATTCTATCACGATATAGCTAAATCAACTCATTTTGATCCCTTTGTAAACTTCACTTTCAATTCAGCAAAGAAAGATTGGCTGTTTAATTTCTTTATCAATGCTGGTTACAGTGTTCAAACCTTACTTGACTTCGATCCGAAAACCGTTGACTATGACTGGTATTTCTTTCCACCTTTTGTTTATCACACAACTACCACCTACGATTTCCGAGGTGAGACAACCGCGGGATTTGCTCATTTTACACCGGGCATTTATTTCAATTTGGCGCAGAAGAGCAGATTACTTTTAGGCGTTCGATTTTACTTTGAAACCCAGCTTAAGGATGCTACAAAACAAACATTTATAATACCACTAATGCAGGTGGATTTTAGCTTTTAATCATTCAAATTCTCCAGAAATAATGATTATTAGAGCTTAGTTAAAGTTGTAAATTTTTACAACTCCTTTACAATTCTCTGACATCTCTCCCCTTTTTCTTTACTAATCTTCCTGTGAGATTTTTAATAAATCCGATAATGAAATGCAGAAGTATTCATTTAAAAATAAAACAATATTAGTTGCAGGTGCAACAGGAGGAATAGGCAGCTCTTTTGTCAGCAGATTATCTGGCTCGGATTCAAATGTAATAGCTGTTTACAATAAAAATCATCCTGATTTTCAAATCAATAATAACATTTCACTTATTAAAGCAGATTTAGCAAAAGCGGATGAATGGGACAGGGTGCTTCACTTTGCAATTCAAAAAAATGGAAAGATAGATGTAATGATTAATTGCACTGGCGTTCTGTTTCCGAATGATTTTATAAACCAGTCTGAAGAAGAAATAAATGAAATGTTAAACATAAATCTTTTATCAGTAATACTTAGCACACAAAAAACCATGAAGACTATGCTGAAGCAGGGATATGGGCACATAATTAATATAGGTTCTCTCGGCGGAATAGTTCCTATGCCCTATTCCACTGTTTATTGCGCAACAAAATTTGCACTCAGAGGCTTTACTCATTCTCTCGTACAGGAGTTAAAAGGAACAGGAGTTTATATCAGCTTAATATCACCCGGTCCCGTAAATACAAAAATGCTGCAAAGGGAAGCGGACTATACTAAAACCGCCATTGCTTTTTTAAATAAAGCACTTAAACCAGACCAGGTTGCTGATGTAATAATTAAAACAATTGATAACCCAATAACTGAGGTTATAGTACCGGCATCGTTAAATATACCCGCTAAAACGGTATTTATTTTTCCGCGATTCTTTTCCAGGGTATTCAAGCTAATTGAAAGATATGGGAAATGGCGAAAAAATTCTTACACAAAAAAACAATTTGAATTATCATTGCAAAAACAGGAAATGAAATGAACACGTTAGCAATAAAAACATATCCTATATTCTCGCTCAGGTTCATTAAAGCATACATAATTACGATGAGACCTTACTTGATGTTTGTCTCAGGTATAACCGGTGTGTTAGGAATGTCTTTCTCCGGCGAAATGTCCCTTTTAAAATCTTTGATGATATTTAAAGTCACATTTCTTTCTTACGGATTCGGACAGGCCTTAACCGATTGTTTTCAAATTGATACTGACAGCCTTTCATCACCTTATCGACCCCTCACTCAAGGTGTAGTTAATAAAAATCATTTCTTAGTTGTAAGTGCTTTTGGATTGTTGTATTGTATTTCGGTGCTTTCATATTACAATCCTCTAAACCTTGCGCTAGGTGTTTTAGCAGGATTTGGACTCACAACATATACTACTTTCAAACGAAAGTGGTGGGCGGGTCCATTTTATAATTCATGGATCGTCGTTGTTTTATTTTTGATGGCATACTTAGCGGGAACCGGAAGAATTGATTTTGATTTTTCCAATCTGATTTTTTCCGCTGCGGTTTTGACAGTCTTCTTTGGATATGCAAATTTTGTACTTACAGGTTACTTTAAGGATATCGAAGCGGACAGTAGCACAGCATACAATACCCTTCCCGTCAAATTCGGAAGAAGTATATCATCAATGGTCAGTGATATTTTTGGAACAGCGGCATCCATTTCCGTATTTGTGACAATATTCTTTCTGGCATTCAATACATTTTCATATCAGATAATTCTAAAAGCACTTGTATTTGCTTATGGCGGAATTGCTGCCACAATATTTACACAGATAAATTTACATTCAGTACATACGGATCGCGAAGCACATCGGGCTATCGTGCCATGCGTACACAGTTACATACTCCTGCTATCAAGTCTGGCAATTTTAAAAAAGCCCGATTGGTTTATTCCCTTAATTGTTTTCTATCTTTTTTATTTAGCTGTCCTTAAAATCAGACCGGCAAAGGAACAGATATAGGTGCTATGATGCAGGTAATTTTAAATAACAACTCTTGTGGCGGAGCAGCACTTAAAAAATGGGCACGCGTCAGTGAATCATTAAAGCTTAATAACGGTTCAACAGAAACCTTTCTGGTAGGTAGCAATGTATCCAACAATGAATTTATTGTTGATTCCATAAATAGAGGCAGAAATAATTTTGTAATTGCCGGTGGTGATGGAACCTTAAACCACTTTTTAAATGATATTATGAATCTTGCAGAACCGGAAATTTTAAGTAAAGTAATAATTGGATCGGTAGGAATTGGATCAAGCAATGACTTTCACAAACCTTTTCATTCAAGAAACCTTTTAAATAGAGTTCCCTATAAATTAAACTTCAGTAATGCACTTTATCGTGATGTTGGTTATATGCAATTTCAAAAAGAGGGAAAGCTCTGTGAAAAATATTTTTTAATTAATGCAAGCATTGGTATAACTGCCGAAGGGAATAATTTTTTCAACAATCCGGATCCAATTTTAAGGTTTCTGAAAAAGTCCAACACACAGAGTGCGATTACATACGCGGCATTAAGAAATATTTTCACTTATAAAAACTTTTTTGCAGAGATCAGAAGCAACAACAAGATTTTCGGGACAAACATTTCAAACATGGGCATTATTAAGACTCCCTTCTTTTCAGGTAAATTAAGATATCAATCCACTCCGCAGCTAAACAATGGTTTGTTTGATATACATCTTTATCGATCGCTGAAAAAATGGAGATTACTGGATTTGTTTTATAGTCTGGGCAATGGGATTTGTGATAATTCTTTTAATAAAAAATTCTGGAGAACTAACAGGCTTAAAGTTACTTCTCAGAAAGAATTTGCCGTAGAGTTTGATGGTGAAGTAATTACAACAAAATCGGTTGAGTTCTCTGTAATTCCAAGGTTAATACAGGTATGTATAAACTAAATTCAATATTGGAAAATCAAAGTATCAATAAGCTGATTTCCGGTTTTAAAAGATCGCCATACCAGGTGAATAAAACACATGAAAGCGATGCAGAAATTATAAAATTGAACGATGGTCTGCTTGCAATAACCACAGACAGCATATCAGAAGAAATATTAACCGGGTTGTACGATGATCCTTATATAATCGGATGGATGATTGTAACAGTTAATATGAGTGATCTTGCAGCAGCGGGTGCAACGCCTTTGGGAATATTAATATCTGAGATCATTCCTAAAAAATACGAACAGGCAAAAATAAGTGATCTGCAACGGGGCATCTTCGAAGCTTGCAATTCCTATAATACCTTTGTCTTGGGTGGGGACACAAACGAAGGTGAGACCCTGGTTCTTACAGGCACTGCAATTGGAATTATTCAAAAAGAAAAACCAATAACACGTTTAGGATGTAAACCTGGTGATATCCTTTTTTCATCAGGTAAACTAGGCAATGGAAATGCTTATGCTATTTCAAAGCTTATTTCAGAAACAAATTCATTTAATAAGTACAAACCGCTGGCGCGTATTAAAGAGAGTAGTATGATATGTAAATATGCTTCTTGCTGTATGGATACAAGTGACGGTTTAATCGCAACTATCGATCAGCTTATGCGGTTAAATAATGTTGGTTTTGAATTAAATGACAATTGGCAAACCGTAATTGATAATGAAGCACTTGAATATTCAAAAAATTTAAATATTCCTCCATGGCTTCTGTTTGCGGGGCAGCACGGTGAATTTGAGCTGATCTTTACTATACCAAACGAACTTGAAAATTCATTTTTATCGGAAGCTTTGAAAAATGAATTAAATCCAATTGAGTTAGGCAGAGTTATTCCCGATAGAGAAGTTAAAATACCCTTGTACAAAGAATTGATTTCTATCAACACGGCTTTTATCAGAAATCTTCCCATTGAAGCAAATGGTGATATAAATCACTACCTAAAAATGCTATTAGAGTATGATTATCAAATTAAACATGAACCCTGTTTAAAATTTACATCTCCCTGACAATTCACTGACAACTCACGCAGGATTCTATATTACATTTCTTTTAGAAAAAACAGAAAACCATAAAATGAAAGGAAATAAAAATGAACGCAGCAAATGAATATAAAGGAGGAGAGAATTTTGATTTAAGGGATGTGCTGCTCAGAGGAAGAAAAATGAATCTTAATTCACGCACAGAATTCTTCGGTTCATTCATTAAAGATTTAATGCTGAGCAAACAGATGCAGCACTTGCGGTGTGTATCCAGCTCAGCAGATCGCGAAGTAAAGGTAATTGACCACTACACGGGTGAAACAAAAACAATGCTGATGTTCGGATCTAATAATTACCTGGGATTAGCAAATCACCCCTACATAAAAGAATACGTTTGCAGAATTATCATGAAGCACGGAACCGGAATTGGGGGACCACCATTGCTAAACGGTTATACTTCGCTTCATCGTGAGCTAGAAGAAAGACTGGCACATTTAAAAGGTGCAGAAGATGTTTTGATCTTTTCAAGCGGATACGGTGCTAATGTCGGTCTTGTCTCTGCACTGATGGGAAATGAAGATCTGGTTGTTTATGATGCTTACAGTCACGCATCATTTTACGATGGAATAAAAATGTCAGGTGCTCAAGCTGTTCACTTTTCACATAACGATGCCGAATTACTTGAGCAAACGTTATCAAGAACGGAAACGATGAAGTTCAAAGACCGTTTCGTTGGAGTCGAGGGTATTTACTCAATGGATGGCGATATAGCACCGCTGGATAAAATTGTTCCAATTTGTAAAAGAAATAATTCAATTCTAATTATTGATGATGCGCATGGAACTGGCGTAATTGGAACTAATGGTTCAGGTACCGCTGCACATTTTGATCTACATGAGCAAATCGATATAACAATGGGAACGTTCAGCAAAACCTTTGCAGTTACAGGTGGATTCGTTGCAGCAGCAAAACCTGTAATTAACTACCTTAGATTCTTTGCACGTTCTTATATGTTTTCTGCATCTCTGCCACCAACAGTTGTTGCATCAGTTTTAGCGGCACTTGATTTAATGGAAAGAGAAACTGAGCTCCAAAACAAATTAAGAGATAATATCAACTATACCGCTGAGTGCTTAAGACAGTTGGGATTTAATGCTAATTCTTTAACTCCAATTTTTCCTCTTAAAGTTCCCGCTGAAATGAATATAAGAAAAGCTGCGTACGAGTTTCACCAAAAGGGAATTTTTGTAAACTCAGTTGAGTATCCTGCGGTTCCAAAATCTCAGCAGCGATTCAGAATTAGTATTATGGCGACCCACACAAAAGATGATATAGATAGGTTAATGGAGGCAATTGTAGATATATGGAGTAAGAATAAATCTGATATCGTTGATACCACACCTGAAACAAAACACAAAAAAGTCTTGATTAACTGAGGATAACTAAAATGAAAAAACCAAAGTTATTAATAATCGTATTATTCCAGAACTTGATTGATGAAGAACCTTATTATGCCAGGAATCCTGCACCTCCGCTCCCCGGCATTCTGCTGGCAGGACTAACCCCCCCACTTGTAGAAGTTGAAGTCCTTCACGAGATGGTTCGACCGATTGATTATAAGACGGATGCTGACTTCATTGCAATAAGTTTCATGGATTATCTCTCTCCACATGCATACCAGGTAGCAGAAAGATTCAGAGCTATGGGGAAAATAGTAGTCGGTGGCGGAAAATTTGCATCAACTTTTCCTGATGAAGTCCAACCTCATTTCGATTCTATTTTAGTAGGAGAAGCCCAAAATATCTGGAGACAAATGGTTTACGATATGGTCGGGGGGAAACTTAAGAAAAGATATGATGCCGGTTTAGCCCCTTCACTTGAAAATATTCCTCCTCCGCGATATGATCTAGTAGAGAAAAAATATTTCTCTCCTATTGTAACTGAAGCCACACGCGGTTGCCCTCATCCCTGCACTTACTGCCAATTGAACATTGTTCGAACCCCACACAGAAAAAGACCCATTAACGATGTAATAAGGGATTTAACAAATACAAAAGGATTACCCTGGTATAAAAAGAAAATGGCAATGCTACTCGATAATAATTTGGGCGGCGATATTAAATATGCCAAGGAGTTACTCAGAGAAATTGCTAAACTTAAATTTTGGGGGATCGGAGCACAATACAGTATTGAATGTCTAAGGGATGATGAATTCGTTGATGCCCTGGCAAATGCAAATTGCAGGATGTCTTTTCTCGGTATGGAATCATTGAATGAAGAAAGCCTTAGAGATGTGCAAAAGAAGCAGAACAAAACTGAAGAGTATAAAGAGTATTTTGATAAGCTTCATCGTAAAGGGATTTTAACATTTACGGGATTAATGTTCGCACTTGATGAGGATACTAAAGAGTACTACGAAACTTTGCCGAAGAAACTGGATGAAGTTGGCTGCAGTGTGATTCTACCCTCCATTGCAATTCCTCTTTATGGAACACCTCTGTACTACAAAACCAAAGGCGAGGGAAGATTAATTGATGAAAATTTATCTCACTACGAAGGAGATCATGTTCTCTTTAAACATAAGCATTTAAGTGAAAATGACATTTACGAAGTTTACAGAAGAGTAAATAGAATCTTCTATTCGTGGAAAAATATTTTAAAACGATGGTTAAGGTTTATTCGCAAGCAGACTATTCAGGAATCACTACCCCAATTTGTCCTGAAGATTGTAGTCACGACCCTCATTTATTTTAAACTTTCAATATTTCAAAGACATCATGCACAGATGAGAGTTTTTGAAAAAGAGGGCTCAGATAAGAATGAACAGCTGGAGGACAACGGGACAAAAATATTTGAATATCCAATGACTGCGTGATAAACACTATGGGTAATTTCATAATCGGAATAGACATAAATACTCTCGCAAAAGTTATTAAAACTTTTCTGGGATTTTTCTGTCATCAGGATAAATCAATATTATTGTCAATTTATGGAGATTATATGCAATTATGTCCGCGTTGCATTGGTCTGCATTCCGGGTTTTTCATAACAATAGTTACATTAGTATTTATTGAAAGAGAACCTCGTTTAACCCGGAAGAAAATACTTAATATTATACTCGTTTTATTAGTCTCAATAACAGGTTTTCACTGGCTCGGTGGAGCGCTAGACTTGTTTGATGCCAGCTCATTTACCAGGTTCTATACAGGATTAATAAGCGGTTCTGCATTTGGGTATCTTATTTACTTTTACCATACCCTTAATAAGATAACTTTTATCCGATCTAGCTGGCCAGTTTTAAGTATTCTCCTCATCACTATTCTATTCTTTATAACGGCATTAATATTTGAGGAATCGGTATTTCTCAACTACAGTTTAGGTCTTATCGTATTTTTCAACATACTTACTTTACTTAAGGCTCTCGTTTCAATATTCCAGAGAACGATTAAATATCAACCACAATTAAATAAGATGGAGGTACTGAAATGAAAAGAAGAATTGGATTCACAGAGTATTTTATAATACTTACATCAGTGCTTTTTCTATTCGGGTGCTTTGCATCTTCATATAAAACTGCAAAAACCCAGGAACCGGGACAGTTTGCAATAAGTGCCGGTTATATGAGGCTTGAAAACCTTGAAGATTCGGATGCGGATGGAATCGATCTTCTTGATCTGAATATGAGATATGGCATCTCAAGAGGATTCGATTTCGGCTTGGCTCACACTTTTGATATTAGTTCAGGAGATGGAACCAGTCTATCTACATTTTGGGGAGATTTCAAAGTCCAGCTAAGTAATAGAGACAATGAAGTCGGCAAACCTTCTTTCTCTCTTGGATTAATAAAAGGTTACGTGTATGATCCGGAAGTTCACATCACTTCACTCCCCTTAATTTTGAGTTTACCGGTAAGTGAGCAATTAACACCAACACTCCAATACCGATTTACATTGGTGAGCAGTGATTTCCTCCCTACAAACTTTGAGGAGCCCCGGCACGAAATAGCATTAGGATTAGAATACAGTTTCCTTAAACCATCGCCGGACAACTGGACACCCAAACTAGGTTTTGCAATCGGTACATTTAATTCACTAACCGGCGGGGAGGGGGATCAGGGATTGTTGTTTAATTTTGGTTTTTCCTTGGAATCTCCGGTAAGTTATTAAAACTAAGATAAAGGAGCGGGATGTAAAGCAGGTAATTTCCTATTGATTTATTTTACAAACTTATATCCTGCTCCATGCTTGGTTAAAATATGTTTCGGATTTTTGTGATCGTCCTCAATTTTTTTTCGGAGTGAAAGTATAAAATTATCTACTGTTCTTGTAGAAGGGAAATTTTCATATCCCCAGACATCATCTAATAAAGTATCCCTGTCAATCACTTCACCTTCACGCTGAATAAAGTACTTCATAACATTAAATTCCATTGCTGTTAATTCAACTGGTTCTCCTTTTTTAGTTGCCTCCTTATTTTTAAAACTAATATAGACATCACCGAATGAAAATTCTTCTATATCTACTAAAATCGGTCTACCTATTAAGGCTCGTATACGTGCTATAAGCACCTTAATTTTAAATGGTTTAGTAACAAAATCATTAGCTCCAACTTCTAAACCTAATATTTCATCGAGTTCCTCTTTTCTTGCTGTTAACATTAGGATCGGTTTTTTTAATCCTTCTTTTCTTAAATTCTTGCAGATATCAATTCCGCTCATATCAGGTAATTTTAAATCAAGAATTATTAAATCGTAGTTTCCGCTTTTTGCCTTTTTGTAACCAACTTCTCCGGTTAATGCACTAGAAACCTCAAAATTCTCTTCAACAAGAGCTTCTTGAAGACCAGCTACGGTTGCGGGCTCATCTTCTATAATTAGTATCTTTTTCACTTATCCTCCCAAAAATCAATATTGATTAAGAGATAAAAGATTATGAAATAACCTTAAAAATATTAATTTGTTCATTAATATTTTTCAAATTGAATGCGCCTAGATTCTTAAACTCAGTTTCGGTTTTTCCTTTAACGGTTAGATAAAATATTTCTGACAGGTAAATACTCTCCGGCTCGGCATTTTCCTGTATCCTTTTAGCAATATTTATAGTATCACCTTTTATTTTTCCCTCCATTTCCACAACATCTCCAATATGTAAACCTATTCTAATTTTCACCGCCTCTTGTTCGGATATAGAAGCATTATATTCTTTAAATTGTTCCTGAATATTTTTACAGCACTTCAATGCATTTGTAGCACTTTCAAAAGAAGCTAAAAATCCATCACCGGTTATTTCAATAACTTTTCCATTAAACTTTATTATAGCATTATCTATTATTTGATCATGCGCTTTTAAATGCACCAAAGTTAATTTTTCATTTTCATTCATCTTTTTCGAGTACTCAACCATATCACTGAACATAACAGCGAGTAAATGTCGTTGCAAAGTTTCATATTTATCCGATTCCAAAACAGTTTTTTCCATAATTGTTTTGTCAAAGGAGGTTTTTTTCAGACTACCTTTATCCTCAGCCGGCTTTTCGTCCAAATATTTCATATGAGCTCTGATTCGAGCAAGTAATTCCCTGAAATCAAAAGGTTTTGTAACATAATCGTCTGCTCCCACCTCCAGTCCGACTATTTTATCAACCTGGTCTGCCATTGAGGTGAGCATAACGATGGGATTCCGAAAACTTTTTTCGCGTAGCATTCTGCAAACTTGCAAACCATTCAACGAGGGAAGATTAACATCAAGCAGAACGAGATCGGGTTTTTCTTTCAATGCAAGTTCGTAACCCTTTTTTCCATCTGAAGATTTAAATACAGTGTAACCCTGCGAAGACAAATATTCTTCAACACCTAATTGTATTGCAAGGTCGTCCTCTATTATTAATATTTTACTCATCTTTTATTTCCGGAAACCATAACGTAAATATACTCCCTTTTCCGACTTCACTTTCAGCTTCAACTTTACCATTGTGTGCATCCATGATGTGTTTTACAATTGCCAGGCCAAGACCGGTACCTTTTTCTTTCAGTTCCGCTTCCTTTTCTGATCTATAGTATGGTTCAAATATTTTTCCCAGTTGAATTTTCTCCATTCCCCTTCCTGAATCTTTCACTTTAATCCCGGTAAATCCACTTTGGTTCAAAATCGATATACTGATCGATGCACACTCATCCGAATATTTAATTGAGTTTGTTAAAAGGTTTATAACCGCACGCTCAACGGCATCAGAATCTCCATTTATATAAAACTGAACCGGAGAATCATCAAAAATCATTGTCTGTTTTTTCATTTCAGCCTGATGTTTAAGCTCATTTATAACTTTGCAGACAACTTTATTCAATTCAATAACTTCAAATTTATATGTTTTAATTCCTTTTTCAATTTTACCAGCATCTAAAATATTATCGATTAACCTTCTCAGTCTATTACTTTCACCGTCAATTATACTTAAACGTTTTAATGATTTCTCACTTGGTTGCTCTAATTCCATTTGTAGCAGTTCAACATACATCTTAATTGATGTGAGTGGATTTTTTAAGTCATGTGTAATTGATTGTAAAAAGAAAGATTTCATTTTATTAAGTTCTTCAAGCCGTTCGGCTTCAAGCTTTTCTCTAACTAAATCCTCTTGCATTTTAATTCTGTCTATTGAAAGTGCGGTAGCGGTCGTAACAGTATTTAATAAATCAATATCGTCCTTTAAATATCTTACTCCTGAAAGTTTCGTGCCTAAAGCTAAAAATGCATGAATAACGCTTGATGGTGATTTAACAGGAAACACAAGGGCCATTCCCCATCTTTTAAAAACTTTAATGTCGGCGGGTTCTATATTTGTACCGGATTCAACTTTTTCACCCACAGCAACAGGAATGGACAAATTGGTTTTAAGTTTTTCTTCTTCGAATTTAAGACTTCTACCCTTAAGCAAATCCCAGCCTTTATTTGCCACCATCTTAATCCTATTATCAGGTTTAGTTAGCACGAAAAAACCTATGTTGTCGACAGGAATCAACTTGCTCGTTTGAGCAACAATCTTATCGGCTAATGACTGAACATCGAAAGAATTTTTAATATCATCCAAAAACTTTTTTTGCTCCTCACGAAAATCGTACTCTACACGAAAGAATTTTCTATCCACAAATTTCTGTATCGCATTTTTAACCGGTTGTAAAGCCACCACGACTGTAACGGCTGTAAGTACAGATGGGAACGCTGGATTGACATCGCTTACAAATAATGTTATTATGGACGAAAGCCCTATATAGGTAAGTATTATGGCAGTAAGGATTATTGAGTATACTATACTCCTTCTTACAAGCAAATGTATATCCATTAAATGATATTTTACAATTGCTATACTGAATGTAATTGGAATTGCTATTAAGAATATGATTGCCAGGGATTCGGGTAATATACTATGTCCGGTAAGGAGAATGGGTAATATCCAGAATATTACGAAGCTAAAAGGTCCGATAAAGAATCCCAGCAACAGCCATTGAAGTCTTTTTCTTTCTTCCAGCGCGGAAGCACGTTTATAAGCGTAAATACAAACACTTATTGCTGTTATAATACAAGCGGTTTGGAAAACCCTGAAAAACGTATCGTAGTAAAGAACATAATTTTTAATTCCGGCAGGACTATTGTTTAAAGAAGCATCAAAAAAGAAATAACCAAGAATCACAACATTTAAAGCCGACGCAGGATATAAAATACGGAGAACAGGTTTTTTTCTTTTTTCATATCCAGTAACAAACGAAAGCGCAAAATTAATGAACAACACAGGAGTAACAGAATAGGCAGCCAGCCACAATATCCGGTTAAGATACCCATAACCAAAGGAAGCAATTGAGTAATTGGCCGCAGTCATTGTAATTACCATTCCAAGACCAAGACTTGCAAGATGAAAAAGATCTGCAGAAATATTATCAATTGCCTTTAACCGTACAAGAATTGCAAAAAAAATGAAAACCGATCCTACAATACCTATAATTAATATATCAGGAAGGGAATAATAACGAGTAAGTGTCGCTTCGAAAAGTTTTGCATTATCATCAACACTAATAGTAGTCTTTTCACCGACTTCTTTACCATCCAGATAAAGTTCAACCTCTTCCCAGTTATTAAATTTAAATCCATCAATTGTATTAATTTTTTGACCCTTGGAAAAACCATCAGCTTTAGATGATATTTCTTCGATAACCAGGTGAGAGTTGATTGTGGTGATACTAAAAGGAAGGCTTGCTTTAAGACAGATAAAATAAACTCCTGCTGTGCAAAAACAAATTACAACTATATCCAGAAGCCACAGAAATTTATTGCTGTGTAAAAAGCCCTTCACCGTGTTTTGTCCTAAAAATTGTTGGGAAAACCGAGCGAAGATTTATTGTACCTATAACCAAAGGTTAAATTACGCTTATCTGCTAAAAAGGTCAATAAATTCGATAGTAATTAAAGAAACTTAAATAGCTCTTGTTTTTACATATAATATGATTATCATGAGTCTAATTTTATCAATAAATGAAAAAAGGAAGAATTATGCAGCTTCAATTAAACTATACTTGCGATGTTTGTGAGGATAAATTTTTACTTGATCTACAAAATTCCATGAAAGAGAAAAAAATCCAATGTCCCAATTGCCATGTTATTTATAATTTTTCTGAAGATGATCTTATGAACTTTAACGAGTGTTATACTAAGTTTGTTAAAAAAATGAAAGGGGCAAAAGAGAAATCAAGCTAAAGGCTTTTAAGGTAATTAGTTCCCCCCAGTAAACTCATTTGTCTTTTTATCCAATCTTTTCTATTCAACACATAATTTGATGGATTCCTAACAGAATACTTATGGGGATTTGGTAATATTGCGGCTAAGAGTGCTGCTTGATCCAGCTGAAGTTTTTCCGGAAGCTTGTAATAATAAATTTTGCTTGCAGCACCCACACCAAAAATCATATCGCCCATTTCAACAATGTTTAAATATACTTCAAGTATTCGTTCCTTTGTCCAAAATACTTCAATCAGCAATGTAAAATATGCCTCGATTCCCTTTCTAATAAAACTTCTTCCTTCCCACAAAAACAAATTTTTTGCTACCTGTTGCGTAATAGTGCTCGCACCTCTAAGTCTCCCCCCTCGCTCACTTTTCTCAATTGCTTTTTCAATCTGTTTTAAATCAAATCCAAAATGGAAAGGAAAATTCTGATCCTCGGCAGCAATAACAGCAAGTGCCATTTGCTTTGATATATCATCATAACTTACCCAATGATAAGCAATTATTTGCTTTTCACTAAAGGTAACCATTGCTTCTATTTTTCTTTGTATCATGATTGATGATGTAATTGGATTAATCCACTTTAAAACGATTACTGAAAAAATTGAAACCAGGATTACTCCTAAAAAAACTTTAAGGAATAATTTTGGGATAGTCTTTATAAATCTTCTGAAATTGAATCGCTTGTTTTTAACCATAATTATAATCGAACTTATGGAACAGGATCATAACCGCTCCCCCCCCACGGATGACAACGCAGGATTCTCTTCAAACTGAGCCACCCGCCTTTTAGCAGACCATGTTTTTTAAGTGCTTCCAAACTGTAATGTGAGCATGTGGGTGTAAATCTGCAGGATGGAGGCAGAATTGGAGATATAACCAATTGATATATTTTAATTAATAAGATTATTGGAAGTGCAAGAATTTTTAAGATATTGCTCATTTATACCTGCAGTTTGTAAAGGCTTATCATGCTAAGATTCAAAAATATGTTTCTTTTACCCTCTTAAATAACACAATCTGTATAATCAAAAAAATATAACTTTGAAATTTATTTTATTTATCAGTTAATTTGCACCTCATTTTAAATTATCTAGAAGAAATAATGGCAAAAAATCTTGTAATAGTTGAATCACCCGCAAAAGCAAGCACTATAGAAAAATTTCTTGGTGATGATTTTATGGTTACTTCAAGCTACGGACACATTCGAGATCTCTTGAAAAAAGACAAGGGAATTGATATAAAAAATAATTATACACCACACTACATAATTTCAGAAGACAAAAAATCAGTCGTAAAGGAGCTGAAGAAAGTATCAGAAAAAGCAGAAATTATTTGGCTCGCAACTGATGAAGACCGTGAGGGTGAAGCGATTGCATGGCATTTAAAGGAAGCTCTGGATTTACCAGAGACTAAAATTAAAAGAATAGTATTTCATGAAATAACTAAACCTGCAATTATCGATGCTATCAAAAATCCCAGAGGAATTGATTATAATCTTGTTAATTCACAGCAATCACGAAGAATACTGGACAGACTTGTAGGCTTTGAACTTTCGCCAATTTTGTGGAGAAAAGTTAAACCGAACCTATCTGCAGGTAGAGTTCAATCTGTTGCTGTAAGATTAATAGTTGAACGCGAACGTGAGATTGATTCATTTAATGTCAAATCACGTTTTAAGGTTACTGCGGATTTTTTAGTTACCGGCAAAGATGGAAATACCTCAGAGTTTAAGGCCGAAGTTGCTGGTTATTTTGCAATGCAAAAAGAAGCCGAAGATTTTCTAGAGAAATGTAAAGTAGCAGAATTTAAAGTCGATAATCTGGAAAAAAAGCCTGTAAAAAAATCTCCGGCTCCGCCTTTTACAACTTCAACTTTGCAGCAGGAAGCAAGCCGAAAGCTAAGGTATTCAGTTGCAAGAACAATGCTATTGGCTCAAAAGTTATACGAAGCCGGAAAGATTACATACATGCGAACCGATTCAGTTAATCTTTCGGAATTGGCTTTGGATTCAGCAGAAAAACAGATCAATAAAGAATATGGAAAAAAATACTCTAACAAGAGACAATTCAAAACAAAATCAAAGTCTGCACAGGAGGCACACGAAGCAATTCGTCCAACAGACTTCAGTAAAGAAAAAGTAGCTGGTTCAAAAGAGGAAAAAGCATTGTATGATTTAATCTGGAAGAGGGCAATTGCATCACAAATGAGCGATGCGGATATTGAAAGGACTACTGTAAAAATAGGTCTTTCAAATTCTGATCAACAATTTACCGCTAAAGGAGAAGTCGTAAAATTTGACGGTTTCCTTAAAGTATATCTCGAATCAAAAGATGATGAAAATGGTGAAAATGGAAACGAAGGAACACTCCCTCCTTTGAGCGAGGGGCAGGATTTATCATTTAATAAAATTCTTGCAACCGAAAGATTCACGCGACCTCCTGCTCGATACACAGAAGCGAATCTTGTTAAAAAATTAGAGGAGCTTGGAATAGGAAGACCTTCTACTTATGCACCTACCATAAGCACAATTCAAAAAAGGGGTTATGTTCATAAGGAAGAACGTGAAGGTACCGAACGAAGTTTCTCTGTCATAACTTTGGATTCATCGAAAAAGATTTCCACTAAAAAAGAAACCGAGATTACCGGTGCTGATAAAGGGAAACTATTCCCCGCCGATATTGCCATGCTTGTAAATGATTTTTTAATTGAACACTTTCCGCGAATTATGGATTATCAGTTCACAGCACATATTGAAGAAGAGCTTGATGAAATAGCAAACGGTGAAATGGATTACCATGAAATGCTTGAAGAATTTTATCCTCCTTTTCACGAAAAAGTTCAGCATACAATTGAGACTTCGGAAAGGGTCTCAGGGGAAAGAATTCTAGGCAAAGATCCTGTTACGGGAAAACGAGTATCTGTTAGAATGGCACGCTACGGTCCCGTTGCAGTTTTAAGCACTCCGGACGATGAAAATGATACACCACATTATGCTGCCTTGAGAAAAAATCAGAAGCTGGAAAATATTTCATTCGAAGAGGCACTGCAGCTTTTTGAGTTACCAAGAGTTGTCGGTGAATATGAAGACCGTGAGGTTATAGCTGCAATCGGAAGATTCGGTCCCTATGTTAAACACGATAATAAATTTTATTCAATTAAAAACCAGTTCGACCCGCATGATATCGATATTGATGAAGCAATTGATGTAATTGAAGCCAAGAGAAAAGCCGATATAGAAAAAACTATAAAAACTTTTAACGATAACTCTGATATCCAAATATTAAACGGAAGATGGGGACCATACATAAAAGCAGGGAAGCAAAATGTAAAGGTTCCTAAGGATCGCGATCCTGTATCTTTGACCCTTGAAGAATGTCTTCAACTTGTCGAGGAAGCTAAATCTAAACCTAAAAGAAAAGGAAGAACGAAGAAAAAGTAATTTGTTCAAGTTTTTCAATTTAATTTGATAATACATTCAATTGAATGCAATTATTAATTATCTTTCCTTAAGTAATCAAAATTATTTTATATTTTAAGAATGAACATGCTGCTATCATTTATTGAGTGGAGTGTAAGTCCGGAAATATTTCACATCGGACCATTTTCAATTCGCTGGTACGGCTTTCTCTTTGCGCTTGCTTTTGTTGCCGGTTATTTTATTATGGGCTGGATTTACAATTTGGAGGGAAGAAAAAAATCGGAAGTTGAGCAGCTTGCAGTCTATGTGATCTTCGGAACTGTTATCGGGGCTCGTTTAGGTCACTGTCTTTTTTACAATCCTGAGTTTTACTTATCAAATCCAATTGAAATATTAAAAGTATGGGAAGGTGGTCTCGCAAGCCATGGTGCAGCAATAGGAATAATAACTGCACTCTATCTTTATGCAAAGAAACAAAAAGATATTTCCCTCCTATGGGTCTTAGACAGAGTTGTTATTGTAACTTCACTGGGTGGTGCATTTATTAGATTAGGGAATCTTTTTAATTCCGAAATTATTGGAAAGACAGCTGAAGTTCCCTGGGCATTTATTTTTACTGCAGTAGATGGATTGCCGAGGCATCCCACGCAGCTATACGAATCAATTGCATATTTTCTAATTTTTCTAATTCTTCTGTTTATATACTACAAAAAGAAAAAGGATTTAAATAACGGTTTTCTGTTTGGAATGTTTTTAGTACTGGTTTTTACATTTAGATTTTTCGTTGAATTTGTAAAAGAAAATCAATCCTCTTTTGAGGCCGGAATGACGTTGAATATGGGGCAGATTTTAAGTATTCCGTTCGTTCTCATCGGATTTGTGTTTATTCTTCGCTCGTTGAAATCTAAAGTAAATAATATAAAATAATTCCGGACTGTACATCGGTAAAAGATGTTTAATAAACTCATCTTAATATTTTTTCTTTTAACCTCTCCCCTGGTAGCGCAAATAAAAATTGCGACAACAATTCATCCATTTAAAGAGATCATCCAGAAAGTGTTAGGAGATCGTGGAAAGGTAATTTCAATTTTAAAACCTGGTTTTTCTCCACACACTTATGAAATCTCTCCTTCCGAAATAAAAGAAGTCGAATCTGCAGATGCACTATTATTCGGTGCCGACAATCTCGATGGATGGGTGCAAAAGCTGGCTAACAGAAGAAAAATTGAGCTTATCGAACTGCTTCCAAAAGATTCGCTTCTCAGTGTGATAACAATTGAAGGTGAAGTTATTGGAACCGACCCGCATTTCTGGAGCGACCCTTTACTTGTGCAAATTTTATTGAAAAAGCTGGAAATAGAATTATGTAAGATTGATCCGGAAGGATGTTCGGAATATGAAACCAATGCTGGATTATTTTCAGATGAACTGGATAGACTCTTTGAAAAGATCAAATCAGAGTTTTCAAGTTTAAAAAAGAAAACTGTGATTCTTTCTCATCCTTTCTTTGCATATTTTCTAAATAGGTTTAATTTTACTACTGCTGGTTTAATCGAACCGATTCCAGGCAAAGAACCGACGGCGAAAGATTTGAAAAAAATTATTGATACTGCTATTAAAGAAAAGGTTGGAGCAATTTTCATTCATAGCCAGCTACCAGAAAAAGCGGCTCAAATTGTATCCGAATCTACTGGTATAAAAACTTATACGCTCGATCCAATTGGGGGTGTCAGGGGAAGAATAATTTATGAGGAGATTTTACTATATAATACAGAAATTATTATTAATGCATTGAAATGAATTCAAATATACTCGATGTAAAAAACCTGGTTGTCAGATATGGTGAACATACTGTTCTTGATGATATAAATTTCGTAATCCCGTCTCATTCATTTGTTTCGATCGTGGGTCCTAATGGTGCGGGGAAATCAACATTAATAAAAGTTCTTCTTGGCTTAACGGAATATTCAAGCGGCAGTGTATTATTATTTGGTAAAAAACCGTCAAAAGTTGACTCCTCCTTAATCAGCTATGTACCTCAAATAAAAACAATGGACAGAAACTTTCCCGCAATAGCTATTGAGCTTGTTCTTTCAGGAGTTAAACAAAGATGGCCGTGGGCTTTACATGGAGAAGGAAGAACCAAAGCAGAAAATGCACTTCAGCTTGTCGGTGCAAAGCAGATTGCCCACAGATCCATTGCTGAACTTTCCGGTGGTGAGCTTCAAAGGGTATGTATAGCACGCAGCATAGCCAAAAAACCCAAACTAATAATAATGGATGAACCGGCGGCTGGAATTGATGCAGTTGGTGAATCGGATCTTTATAAATTACTGGAAGACTATCAGTCAAAATCAGATGCAACAATTTTAATGATTACTCACGATTGGCACATTGCAAATCATCACTCAAATTTTGTGCTTCTGCTAAACAGAAAGCAAATTAGTTACGGACCACCTGCTGAGGCTCTTAAGGAAGAAAACCTGCGAAGAGCATTCGGGCATATAGGTCACGATCACACATTAAAATCGTTCTGAGTCAATGTTTGAACTTCTTTCACTACCATTTATGCAACGGGCTCTTATTGGCGGAGTTCTTGTCGGATTCCTTGCAAGCTATTACGGGGTTTTTGTCGTCCAGAGAGGATTAAGTTTTCTGGGCAGTGGACTAGCTCACGCAGCATTTGGCGGTGTTGCACTGGGATTGCTTTTAGAATCGGAACCATTATGGATAGCTGTTCCTTTTACTATAGTCGTTGCTATTGGAATAACCTGGGTGAAGAGCAAAACAAGGTTGGGCAGCGACACCACGATAGGGATTTTCTTTTCCGTTTCTATGGCACTGGGAATAGTTTTTTTATCCATGCGCAGACAGTATTCCGTTGATGCGTTTACTTATCTCTTCGGTTCAATTCTTTCCATAAGTTATACTGATATAATTTTTACTTCGCTTGTTGTAGCTATCACTCTAATATTTCTTCCCTTCTGGAAGCGCTGGGCATATTCCTCTTTCGACAGAGAACTTGCACAAGCAGACAGGATTCCCGTTTTATTTGACGATTACCTTCTGAGTGTTTTGATTGCAGTTACTATAGTTGTCTCAATTAAGCTGGTTGGTATTGTTTTAATCGCTGCGTTTCTGGTAATTCCTGCTGCAACAGCAAGGCTGTTAAGCAAAAGTTTCAGCAGGATGACCCTTGTTTCTATTTTAATTGGAATGCTAAGCGCGATCGTTGGTCTATGGGCTTCTTACTTTCTTGATATCCCCAGTGGTGCGGCAATTATTCTTTTACAGGCAGGTTTATTTTTTATTTCAATGGTTGTTAATTTACTAAAACAGAATTGATTATAAGCTTTCAATAACCTTCTTGAAATCCTCAAAGCTCTGTTTACCTATGAGATACTTTACTTGATTTCCTTTTCCATTATAAAAAAAAGTTGCAGGTATTGCACCGCTCCAATTTTCATTTAATAAATTAATAAAATCTTCGGGTTCGGTTACTTTTACTATATAATTTTTAAAATCTGCATTTTGTTTTTTTAGAAAGGGAATAATTTTCGAATCAATCTCTTCAGGAAAGTCAACACTGATTCCAACAACATCAATTTGATCATAGTATTCATTAGCTATTTTAACAAGATCGGGAAATTCTTCACGGCATGGTGCACACCATGTTGCCCAGACATTAATTAATAAAGGTTTGCTATCTCTGTTTTTAATAAATTCTTTTAATTCGTCAATGGAAATAATTTTAACATCAACTACATTAAGAGTCGGCAGTTCAAAGAAAGAGTACACCGGTTTAATCCAAAGGACTATACCGGTAATAAAGACAAATAATTTAAAATGCTTTATCATTACGCTTAAATTCTCTTAATGGTGCATCCAAATGCTTTTGTTTCTTTTTTGCTCACTTGAATTCCTGAAAGAATTTCATCGAGTGCTTTTTCCAGATCTTTTGAAATGACTTCAGATTCGTTTCTTGAATTGTCAATCCTGCCGTGATATAAAATTTCAAACTCTGAACCTAATACATAAGCTTCAGGTGTTACGGATGCTTCAAACATATCGGCAATAACATTATTTTCATCCTTTAAAATCGGAAATGTCAGACTATTATCTTCCGCGTGTTCTTTTATCCTATCGACAAATTCTGCTTTGTTAGAGTTGATACCTAAAAATGCAAATCCTTTAGGACCGTATTCATTATAAATATTTTCCATTCTTTCGTTGTATGCATTTGAGACAGGACATTCAGTTGCTATAAAAAGTATTACCATCGCAACAGAATCTTTATAATCGGAAAGTGAATGGTTTTTTCCATTATAATCCTTTAAGGTGAAATTTTCAATCGCAGCAGGTTTTTGCGATGATTTAATACAGGCACCTATAGCAAATGCTGATATTAACAAAAGTGAAAAGATTAGCAGGTATTTCTTAATCATTGTATTATTTCCTTTCAATTTTTTCTTTAAAATTTTGGCGGTTATAATGGCAATAAATATGCAGCGAATCAAGTGAATTATTATGGATTATAATGATAGGATTTTTTGATAGAAAATCAATCAACCTGTTTGATCAGGGCTAATATTATTAGTAATTATTCTATAATTAACATATTTTTAGCCTGTTTAAAATTTAAAATTGCCAGCATTAACTTTTTAATTCATTATAAAAAAAAGGGAACATGAAACTTCTTCAGAAAATTCAGAATAAAGATGTATTAGTTGGAATTATTGGAATGGGATATGTGGGTTTACCATTAGGATTAGCTTTCGGCTCGAAAAAAATTAAAGTCCTTGGATTTGATTTAGACCAAAAGAAAATTTCAGCACTTAACAATGGTAAAGGGTACTTAAAACACATTCCCACTAAAAAGATCAACGCGGTCGTTAAATCAGGTTATCTTAAGGCAACTTCAGATTTTTCAAGATTAAAGGAAGTTGATGCAATAATTATTTGCGTACCTACTCCTTTAAATGAACATCGTGAACCTGATATGTCTTTTGTCATTAACACTTCAGAAACAATTTCAAAGTATTTGAGAAAGGAACAGTTGGTTGTGCTGGAATCCACTACTTATCCAGGAACAACTGACGAATTGCTATTATCAATTTTTAATAATTCTAATAACAAAAAATTAAAAGTAGGTAAAGATTTTTACCTAGCTTTCAGTCCCGAAAGAGAAGATCCAAACAATCCTGATTTTACAACCGCACAAATTCCAAAGGTAGTAGGCGGTGTAACGCCAAATTGCTTAAAGGTTGCAAAAGCATTATACGACCAGATAATTATTCAGACTGTTCCCGTCTCCTCACCGCGAGCTGCAGAAGCGACAAAACTATTAGAAAACATTTTTCGTTCAGTTAATATTGCACTGGTAAACGAGTTGAAAATGGTTTTTGATAGAATGGACCTGGATATTTGGGAAGTTATTACAGCAGCATCCACCAAACCATTTGGCTTTAAAGCATTTTACCCGGGTCCCGGACTCGGAGGACATTGCATTCCGATAGATCCGTTTTATTTGACCTGGAAGGCAAGAGAATATGAGTTGAACACAAAATTCATAGAGCTTGCAGGTGAAATCAACACTCACCAACCGTATTACGTTGCAGAAAGATCGGCGATGTATTTAAATCAATTTAAAAAGGCGCTAAACGGTTCGAAGGTTTTAATTTTAGGTGTTGCTTACAAAAAAGATATTGATGATATGCGTGAGTCACCCTCACTTAAATTAATAGAAATCTTTAGGGAAAAAGGGGCAACAGTTGATTATTACGATCCACAGGTTCCTAAACTTCCAAGGACACGAAAATACAAATACGATATGAAATCAATTAAGTTAACTTCAGCTAATCTCAAAAGATATGATCTGGTTGTATTAAGCACTGATCATAGTAATTTTGATTATAAGTTTATCGCGAAGAATGCTAACCTGATCGTTGATACAAGAAATGCATTCGAAACAAGAAAAATAAAACTCAAAAAAATATATAAAGCTTAATAGATGAAAAATTTTGCAATAAGCGGAGTTGCTGGTTACATTGCCCCAAGACATTTACAGGCCATTAAAGATACAAACAATAATCTTGTCGCAGCTGTAGATCCGCATGATTCAGTTGGTATATTGGACAAATATTTTCCTGCGACAAGTTTCTTTACTGAATTTGAAAGGTTTGACAGACATTTAGAGAAACTTCGCAGGAAGGGGGATCAATTCAGAGCTCATTATCTGTCTATTTGTTCACCAAATAACTTGCACGATGCTCACATCAGGCTTGCATTGCGAATAGGCGCAAATGCAATATGCGAAAAACCCCTGGTGCTTAATCCATGGAATTTAGATGCGTTGCAAGAACTTGAATCCGAATCATCGGTAAGAATTTTTAATGTATTGCAACTGAGAGTTCACCCTTCATTAATAGAATTAAAGCAGAAAATATCCAGGGAGAAGTCTCCTAAAAAACACAATGTGGTTCTTTCCTATATTACTTCGCGTGGATTGTGGTATTATTTTTCCTGGAAAGGCGTGGATGAAAAATCTGGTGGTATTGCTACGAATATCGGTATTCATTTTTTCGATCTTCTAATCTGGTTGTTCGGTGAAGTACAAACAAGCATGGTTCATTTATCTGATAAAAAAAGAATGGCCGGTTTTATTGAATTACAAAATGCAAACGTTACCTGGTTTTTATCAACGGATAAGAATGACTTGCCAGACGAAGCTAAAAGTGATGATGTGCCTACCTTCAGATCAATAAAAGTTGATGATGAAGAGATTCAGTTCAGTAAAGGATTCACTGATCTTCACACCAGAGTCTATGAAGAAATATTGGCTGGTAAAGGATTTGGAATCGATGATGCGCGTCCTTCAATTAAACTCGTACATTCGATAAGAGCTTCAAAAGAAGTTAATACCAATGATAATATTCATCCATATGCAATAAAACACAAACAAAACTCAAAATGACAATGAATTACTTTAAGCATGAATCTGCCTATGTTGATGAGAATTGCGAAATTGGGGATGGTACAAAGATTTGGCACTTCTCGCATATTCAAAGTGGCAGTAAAATCGGAAAGAATTGTTCACTCGGGCAAAATGTTAACGTGGGTAATAATGTTAGCATTGGCAATAACTGTAAGATTCAAAATAATGTATCAGTTTATGAGGGTGTAACACTTGAGAACTATGTCTTCTGTGGACCTTCAATGGTATTTACAAATATCCTGGATCCAAAATGTAAATACCCACAGCGAGGAAGTGAATTCTACACCAAGACTTTGGTAAAAGAAGGTGCTTCTATCGGTGCAAATGCTACTATCGTTTGTGGTAATATTATTGGGAAACATTCTGTAATAGGCGCAGGTGCTGTTGTAACAAAAGATGTCCCCGATTATGCACTAATTGTTGGTGTACCTGGAAAACAAATCGGTTGGGTAAGTGAAGCCGGAGTAAGATTAAAATTTGATGATAAGAACGAAGCTTATTGTGAAAAATCGAAAAAGAAATACGGACTTGAAGGTGATAAAGTTATTGAGCTTAGTTAATTCTTCTACTATTGGGAAATACTTATCAGTCCAAATTAGCTCTATCGTCGATTAAAGATTTTAGCGATTTGTAAACCTCTTCACCGGATATTTTTTCCATGCAAGATACCTCCTGAGAACAGAATCTATTATAGTAACATCTGCACTGTTCTTTAGCTGTTATTTTAATCCCCCTACCGAATAAATCTATTTCGTTAGAAGAAGTCGGTCCGAATAAAGCAACTATCTTCTTTTCCAATGCCGTTGCAATATGAAGAGCGAGAGTATCAGCCGTAACTATGATATCACATAAATCCAGGATAGCAGAAAATTCCATTAATGAATTATCAAAACCTGTATTTATTAAGAATCCATATTTCCTCTTGAGGTTTGCCAGCTGTTCTTCTTCCTCGGGACCGCCGAGAATTAAAAGATTGAATTTATCTTTTTGAAGATGGCCTATCAGATTTTCCCAATTCTTTAACGGCCATCCTTTACTTGGCCATTTTGTGCCTACCCCTATATTTAAGCCAACTGTTGAAAGATCCTTTTTGAATTTCCAATCCGGTAATTTAGATGAAATTTTGGTGTGTGCTTCTTTTGTAATATTAAGAACCGGTGTAGAAACTTTTTCTCCCAATTCAAGGATGTTATACATTATTTGCTGATGGGTCTTTTCATTCTTCTTTTTCTCATCATCAAAAGCACTCATTAGGAGCCATTCATTCGCAGCAGTTGAGGTTGGTTCAACAAATCCTTTGTGATTTAAAGTAAATCCCTGTTTAACAGTGCCGTTAGCCGAAGTTGCAATTGCCGAACTGAACTTGGATGTATCTAAATTTATAATAAGATCGAATTTTTCAGATGTAATTCTGAAGAACGCATCCTCTTCAACAAATACTATTTCATTAACAAAAGGATTATCAATGAAAATATCGCCTGAAACCTTCCTGGTGCACCAGGTAATTTGAGATTCCGGATACTTTCCTTTTAGTGCTGGAAGTATGGAAGTCGTACGAAGCACATCGCCTATTGCATCCAGTTTTATTATAAGGATTTTAAAATTTATAGGCTTATAGTAATCACATTCGTTACACTTAATACCTTTTTCTTTATGAAAGGAGCAAGGTTTGTCTCCGGGGAAAAATAGACAATCTGTTTTTAACATAAACTGGTTGATTTGATTATTTAATCAGATGAATTTGCAGATATAAAAGTTATTAGTCGTTTTTGAAAAGTATAAATTACAACGACCTTTGCTTAACAATAAATCTAAAATGATATATGTAATATACTATTGATTACTACAAAAAGAAGCAATTGTAAATTTTCTTATCAAGTTTAAATAATTGTGGTCTTATCCTGTATTAAAATTTCACATAATATTTTTTTTCTTCCACACTTTATAAAAATTCTTTTGAATACATAGTGAAATTTTAACATGTGTGATTTATTTTTTATTAATAACTCAGAAGCATTTTCAAGAATAAAAAGAAAACGTAACCTGCTTATTCAATTGAAAGTGATACAACTAATTACTTATATTATTTATCAGTCCGATTTAAAGGATAAGTGGGCATAATGTTTGCAGGCCTATCAAACGTATTTAATTAAAGGAATTAAAAATGAATACTAAAGGCAGTATAAGGTTGGGGAATGCTTTGTTTTTCGCTTTAACCAAGTTCAATCTTGGAATAATCTTCTTTTTCATCACTACGGTGGTAATGCAAGCGCAAACCTCCGTTACGCCAGTGCTGTCGTTTGAAACGACAGGTATTGCAGACCAGGACGATATGTGTATATGGATACATCCAACAGATAAATCCCAAAGTACCATAATCACATCCGATAAAAGTGCTAACAGACTTTTTGTTTATGATTTAAATGGCAACGCTCTACAGACAATTGATGTCCCGGGCGTGCCCGGGAATATAGATATAAGATATAATTTTCAAATCCTGGCGGAACCTACCGACATAGTCGGCTATAACGACAGATCAAACAATACTCTTGTATTTTATAAAGTGGATAAAACTACCAGACAATTATCCTTTATCAGCAATATTGAAGCCGGTAGTAATTATGGTTTTTGTCTCTATCGTAGCTTCATCACAGGTAAGTATTATGCATTCTCATCCAATGAGTCGAGCCGGATAAGACAATTTGAATTATCAGGTGCTACCGGAGTAATCACTGGTCCACAAGTCAGGGAGTGGTATAACGGAAGTGGTAATACCGAAGGTCTTGTAGCAGATGATGAAATGGGCAAATTCTATGCTGCCAATGAATCGGACGGAATATTTAAATATGATGCGGAACCATCCGATCCGAATCCCACCGGGGAATTGATTGCACCTACCGGAGTAAATGGTTTTTCTGCGGATGTTGAGGGAATTACAATTTATTATGCTGCGAATGAAGAAGGATATTTAATGGCATCGAGTCAGGGTAACAGCAGATTTTATGTCTTTAACAGAAAAGCACCACACGATTACATTAAGTATTTTACAGTAAGCGGTGTGGGAAGTACTGATGGGATCGATGTGACAAATGTTTATCTCAATTCTACATTTCAGGCTGGTTTTTTCTTATGTCATGATGGGACCGGTTCACCTTATGTAGTAAGGGGATGCCTGTACGAAGATTTAGGCTTACAGATAGACACTGCTTATTGGGATCCGCGGAACAACAGTACGGTTACTTCAACATCTGGCAGTTCAAGCGTACCAAAAAATTTTTTTTTAACACAGAATTACCCGAATCCTTTCAATCCGATTACAGTTATTAATTATGGTATTTCTGAAAAAACAAACGTATCCCTGAAAATATATAACTCACTCGGAGTAGAAATCGCCACATTGATTAACGAAGAAAAATCAGCCGGAAACCACACTACAAAATTTGATGCAACTGGATTACCCAGTGGTATATATTTCTTTTCTCTTAATGCCGGGAGTTTTTCAGAGACAAAGAAGATGATACTATTAAAATAGAAATTTTAATAAGTACCATAATTCTGAGAAAA
>Ga0209536_100002673_pt1 | contig 29070 bp, 29 predicted proteins | sample DeeMarSeWOR28_12_FD_187461 | JGI IMG/M metagenome (GOLD analysis project Ga0209536, IMG submission 187461) | Marine sediment microbial communities from White Oak River estuary, North Carolina - WOR-2-8_12 (SPAdes) (version 2) | ecosystem: Environmental > Aquatic > Marine > Intertidal zone >...
ATGATCCACTCTTTGATCTTGATAATAAAAGGGCGCAAAAAATCAATTTTATACAAAAGACCCTGGTTTTCTGTCATGGTCCGGAATATATTTTCAGCCAACTGCATGGTTATTGTGCTGCCCCCACCACGAAACGAAAAGGTGATTTTCCCAATAAGAGCCCTTAAAAGTCCCCTGGGATCAATTCCAGAATGTTCGTAAAACCGGATATCTTCTGTTGCTAGTACAGCTTCCACCAATGTCGGTGATAAATCATCGTAAGTAACCTGGTTCCTGTTAGTTCGATAATATTTGCCCAATTCGACACCGTCAGCAGAAATAAGTACCGACGACAAATCGTTTTCAGCCTCTGGATTTTCCATGGATTTATAACTAGGTAAATCCCCAAACAGGTTAAATAAATTGATCCTTACTGAAAAAATCCCTATTAGTACCAGGATGATCAAAGCGGAAAAGGCAATCCATGTGCCTTTTATAATTTTTGAAAATAAATTGTTTGATTTCTGTGCCATTTTTATGGTGTATATTTTTCTTTAAAAAACCTCAAATAATCCTCAGTTTTCCTTGTCTGATAGAAAATCTGGAAATTATCTTCCGTTATTACAAAATTTTCAAATTTAATATTTTCATCCTGAGGCAGCATCAAATCCCTTTTATTGAAATCTTCATAGAAATCCATTGCCTCATCCTTGGTCTGAAATCTATTAACGAGTACAATTGAAAATCCTTCATTAAGCATCAGGTTCCCCGTTTTCAAGTTAAGATTCGCGTAGTGCTCATTGATAAAATTCTCAATAAGCGCTGGTATAAGTTCTGAAAAACTTCCAAGATTTGGATAGACGAAAATAAAAAAGTGTGGTTGATCAAAATATGAGAAATACTGGGCTCCCTTACGTTGTAATTCTTTCACCTTAAATTCCCTACTGGCTGTAAGTAAGCTATTGGCATAATCTAAGAATTTACTATCCGGGTTGTTTTCAATGAATTGTTGCAATTCATATTGGTATTTGTATTGGCCTTCAATTTTTCCATCAATCAAAATACCTAAAATTCTCAATTGATCACTGAATTCATTGTCTGGATATTGTTGAAGACCACGGCTTACCAATAATTTGGCCTGGTTAAATTCTTCTTGTAGAAAATAGTCGTAGGCGATTTTATATAACCGTTGTAACCGTTGTGCAGTTTCGTTGCTTTCTTCTCTATAATTTGGATTAATGGCTAATTTAGCGTAGATACTGGCCGGATAGGTTTCGGTTAGTTTACGTTTATAATTTTCAGATGTTGCTTCATTTGAAGTCTTGAAGATCAGATAAAGCAGGTAAAGCGTTTCGGGTTCATATTCAGATCCCGGAAATCTGGATAAAAGCTTTTCATACGTCTCAATGGCATTTTCCTTTTCTTCCAATTGAAAATTATAGATGCCTCCCAGTTTGAAGTAGGCATCTTCGATTTTATTTAAAGACTCAGTTTTTGCCTCCTCTGTGAAGGGAATTTCAGCCATAAGCGCTGCGGTTTTATCTTCAGATTCCGGTATCTCCTGCTCCTCATTATTTTCGACTTCCTCACGATTCTCGAGGTTGTTTCCATTGTTCTGTGTCGCAAATGTGACCTCAGCCTGCCGTTGGGATCTCCTCCAATTATCCTGTAACGGACGGTTGCCCCACCTACTTAAAAACTGGCTACGTCCGGTAGATACTGCTGTCAAATTGTAAAAATACCAGGTATCACCCTCTGATGTATTGCTTTCATCTATGCCAAATGGATTAGCAAACGCTCCACCAGACATTCTGCCACTTCCTGCTGAAGTAGTTTGCCTGGCGATCCTTTTGGCTTCTCTTTCTTTTTCTTTTTCTATCTCCTCTTGCCTGGCGACCACCTCATCCAATAATTGTTGAAGTTCAGCTTCATTCATTTCAGATAAAGCTAACAAGCTATCCTGAAGTTGTATCGTATGCAGTTGTTGCACAAAGTCACTTAGAATTAAAGATCTCTCCTTAATTTCCTCAAACCGCTCTTCATCCTGTGGAAGTACGGACACAGTGCTGTCATAATAAGCCTGAGCAAGCTCATAATCCTTATAAAGTTCATAATACAATTCGCCTAATTTCAAATATGAGTATCCTTTTTGTCGTGGATTATTCTGACTCGATGCTACTGAGGATTTTAAGTATTCTACTGCAAGATCGGGATCGTTATGTTTAATCTCAAAATTGGCCATTTCATAATAGATCCGGTCTACAAATTCCCTGTTTTTATCATCTTTCAGTAGTTTTTTGAAATAATTCCTGATCTTTTTGAGATCAACTTTTTGATCGAGCTGTGTAACCTGGGCGAGACTGAGTTTGGTATAAAAGGACAGCTCGAAATCGGGATTACTTTTCAGGCATTTCCTGTAATTATTATAGGCTTCTGCATCAAATCCCAAATGCTGATACACCTGCCCCAAAATAAAAAAATATCGGGCCTTGTCTTTCTTTTTTGATTCCAATTCAACCGCCTGGCTCAGATTGCGTACCATGTTATCATAATCTTCCCTCAAATGGAATAAATATGCTTTTGTCAGCAGAAAATCCCGCATATTCTCCTTGCTTAGATTTTCTTTCCTTAGGAAATCCGCAACGGCCACTGCATTGTTATGCTCATTGTAATCGATAAATGATCGCATCAGCGCCACCAGGGACTGATGACGGATATCTTTATCTTCGCTATGTTTGTTTATATATTTGAATGTTTCAATAGCATTCACGAAGTCTCCGCCATAATATCGTGCTTTGCCGACTATAAAATAGCTTGGATATACCCAATTACTGTTTTCATGGCGCTGTATGGATAGGGATGCCTTAACAATAGCATCATCGAGTTGAGCCCTTACACCATCAATGGTAGCGGAGTCGATATCATAAAATACACCCAATATTTTATTGTAGTTATTTTTATGGTTCGTGGCAATAGCATTTTCAACCTCCCTGAGATCCTCTTTTGCAATAAAATATGCATTGTAACGGGCAGTTGTATTATGGTATGTTTTACTGAAAAAATTCTTTTTATGCGAAGCGCATGCTCCCAGGACAAGTAACGCCGCAATGGCGCTAAGTGTAAGAAAGCTTAAAATATACGACTTCAACATAACCTCCTAATAAACAATTAAACGCGAAAATAATGACAATTAATACAATAAAAGTATTTGAAATGCTTTTTAATATATACTTTTGTGGTTGAAAAAAGGCAAATTTTACATTGAAATCCCGGAAAACACTTTCAAACTGGCTTACTAACAGATATTTACTCATTCTGCGTAACGAGGAAAATTTTGCTGAAAAGACTACGATCAGCTTTACATATGCTAAGTTGATCCTAATCTCTTTTTTATTGTTGATGATTATGATGGTTGGTAGTCTATACCTGTCGAGTACATTAATGGCACAATGGTTTGATCCGCGGCATGAATTAATCATTATGGATAGATATCTGGCTGATCTGGTTGAAAAGGTGGATTCGCTGGAGAATCAAATGAGAATTAAAGATCAGTTCATAGCAAATGTACAACGCGTGCTCATTGGTGAAGTGGGAGGCGATGACAGCTTGTTTATGAATACGGATAACAGTGGGGTTAATAAGTCCATTGAACCATTGCCGGCGATTGATTCCCAGTTCAGAAAGGACTTCGAAGAATCTGAATTGACCTTTCTTACGGTAAGTAATCCTATTTCTCAGGAACTGGAAGAACAATATTTTTATTCACCTATTGAAGGTATGGTGACTACTGAGTTCAATATTAAGGATGAGCACTACGGGATTGATATCGTATCCAAAAGCAATGAGCCTGTAAAATCCGTAGCTGAAGGTACAGTTATTTTTGCTGACTGGACCCAGGAGTCAGGAAATGTTATTGCTATACAACACAGAGGCAATATTATATCAGTTTATAAACATAATTCGGCATTGTTAAAAAAAGTTGGTAATTTTGTGAATTCCGGTCAGGTAATTGCCATTATTGGCAATACTGGTGAATTCACAACAGGACCACACCTTCATTTCGAGATGTGGTTTAATGGTAATCCCGTCGATCCGGAAGAATTTATATCGTTTTAATAAAGAATTAGGTCTATGTTTAAAAATAAGCAAGAAAATATGGCAGCCCAGGACGCTAGTAACTCAAGCAACATTATTGGTAAAGGCACGGTAGTAGAAGGAAATATAGAAACCTTTGGTAATATCAGGGTAGAAGGTAAGGTAAATGGAAGTGTAAAAAGTAAATCAAAAATTGCATTGGGTCAATCTTCCTTCGTTGAAGGAAATATTATTGCTCAAAATGCTGAGATATCTGGTGAAGTAAAGGGAGTAGTAGAGGTCTCGGAGCAATTGATTCTACGACCTTCTGCAGTTATAGATGGAGATATCATAACAAATAAACTAATCGTTGAATCAGGCGCCACATTTAATGGTGGATGTAAAATGGGAGTGGTCCCAAAGGATATAAAAATTAGTCCGAATGGACAAACAAAGCCAATCATCGAAGAAAAAAAGCCAACGACGCCAGAGTCAAAACCAAATTAATGAATATGTAAAATATTCGGGGTTGGCATTTCAGATGGCAGCCCTCATATTATTAGGGTATTGGCTGGGTGGAAAAATTGATAAATGGCTTGATCTTTCAATACCCATTTTTACCATAATACTTATTCTCGTGTTTTTATCACTTTCATTTTATTCTTTAATTAAAAGCCTGCCTAAAGATTGAATAAACTTTTTAGTAAAATTCCCCACTTCAGTCTATATAAGTTTTCATTATTCGTTTTTCTGGGCACCCTGCTATTTGAAATATTTGCGCCTCAGTTTGTATATGATCAGGTATGGCTGGTGTTAATCTTCTTTTTTCTGTTGACCTTAAGTTCTTTGCATATTATAGAAAAGTTCACCAGAAAAAATCCTAAAAATTTTTTAGCCATTTACTTTAGCGCAATGATAGGCAGACTATTTATTTCGATCATCTTTGCGGCCATATTAATTCTCACGGATCGAACAAATGTTTTCTTGTTTTCCATTAATTTTCTGATCCTGTATTTGTTATTTCTCGGGTTTGAAATATATGGTATTATGACTAACTTGCGCCATCATTTTAAGAAGGGTTCCGGAGATGAGTAAAAATTTTAGTCAAAAGTCATCCAAAGGCTTGATTTTTAGTGTGTTAGTTTTAATTTTCTCCTTTATTCAAACATTCCCAGGCTATGGAGCATCTGAGGAAGGAGGAAATAAAACAGACTTTATCATTCACCATGTGCAGGACGCTCATGAATGGCATTTTGCTACTATTGGCCATACCCATATTACTCTTCCTTTACCTGTAATTTTATTTGAACCCGGAGTTGGTTTTCATTTTTATATGTCTTCAGATTTCGTAGATGCACATCACAATAAAATTGAAAAAGATGGATTTTATATTGATGATCATGAGGATATAAAGTCAACGGATGAATCGAAGACATTTTATGATATTTCCATCACCAAAAATGTGGCATCTCTATTTATTAGCGTCATACTTTTATTTTGGGTTTTTTTATCAGTAGCGAGAAGGTATAAACGGGTTCCATTAAAGGCGCCAAAAGGAATTCAATCTGCATTTGAACCTATCATCATTTTTATAAGGGATGAAATCGCCAGGCCAAATATTGGTGAGAAAAAGTATGAAAAATTCATGCCTTATTTGTTGAGTGTATTCTTTTTTATATGGTTTAATAATTTATTAGGCCTGTTGCCCGGAGCGGCTAATCTCACAGGAAATATTGCCGTCACCATGACGCTGGCACTTTTTACCTTTGTCATTACCACCTTCAGTGGCACAAAAGATTACTGGCAACATATTTTCAATACACCCGGTGTGCCATGGTGGTTAAAGATTCCGATCCCGCTGATGCCGATTGTAGAATTTATTGGAATTTTAACCAAGCCATTTTCATTAATGGTTCGACTTTTTGCAAATATCACGGCTGGGCACATTATAATTATGAGCTTAATTGCATTGGTCTTCATTTTTGAAAGTGTATATATCGGGCCAATTAGTGTTTTATTTGGTCTGTTTATGAATATGGTGGAATTATTGGTTGCTTTTATCCAAGCCTTTGTTTTTACATTACTTTCAGCGATATATTTTGGTTTGGCGGTTGAAGAGCATCATCATGAGGAAGAACACAAGGAAAAGCTGGAGAAAGCTTCAGCCTGATTTTTATAATTCTAAATTTTATATTTTATGTTATCAAGTGTTTTATTGTTAGCAGTAGAAGGTTTGGCATTGTTGGGTGCCGGTATCGGAGCGGGTATAGTTGCGTTAGGCGCTGGCTTAGGTATCGGTAAGATTGGTGGTTCTGCGATGGAATCTATCGCAAGACAACCTGAAGCTGGTGGAAAAGTGCAAACCGCAATGATCATTTCTGCAGCACTTATAGAAGGTGTTGCACTCTTCGGTGTGATTGTTTGTCTGATTATAGCAACATCATAAGTAACCGAGAAATCTTAATCCGGCTTTCAGGCATTAGGCCTTAAGCCGGGTTTTTAATCTTCTAATTAAAATAAAATAGTATGGATCTTATAACTCCTGCATTTGGACTGATATTCTGGCAAACATTGATTTTCCTGGTTGTGTTATTAATCCTGGGCAAATTTGCCTGGAAGCCAATACTTGGCGCCCTGAAGTCTAGGGAAGAATCAATAGATGAAGCGTTAAGATCGGCCGAATTGGCCAAAGAGGAAATGACCAGTCTTAAAGCAGATAACGAGAAACTTTTAGCTGAAGCTAAACAGGAAAGAGATAAAATGATCAAGGATGCTGCAAAGCTGACACAAGAAATGAAAGATCAGGCAAAAGATGATGCTAAAAAGATCGGCGATAAAATGATTGAGGAAGCAAGGATGACGATTGAAAATGAAAAAAATGACGCAATAAAAGAAATTAAAGATCAGGTAGCAGAATTATCCTTACAGATCACCGAGAAGCTTCTCAAGAAAAACCTTTCAGATGATAAGTCTCAGCAGGAGTTGATCAAAGGGTACATGAAGGATATAAACATAAACTAAATGTCCGAATTCAGAGTAGCCTCCAGGTATGCCAGATCTATTTTTGATCTGTCCATAGAACTAAAAATCGTGGACCGGATCTTTGATGATATGCGAATTGTAGAACAGGTATGTGCGGATAATAGAAAGCTGGTTGTTCTGTTGAAAAATCCGATAGTGCGGTATGATTATAAACTCAGGGTGCTTAACAGAATATTTGAAAGGCACCTCGATACGCTTACCATCAAGTTTTTTAATCTGATTTGCCGGAAGAACCGTGCAGGGATCCTTCCTGATGTGACTAAAACATTTGTTTCACTTTACCTTGATTATAAAGGTATAGTAAAAGCCGAACTTGCAGCCGCAATTGAGTTATCGTCGTCAATTAAAAAAGAGTTTGAAAGAATTGTAGCAAAAGCTACCGGGAAAGAAGTAGAATTGGATACCATTGTGGATGAATCACTTATTGGAGGATATATTTTGAAGATAGGAGACAATCAGATTGATGATTCCTTAAAAAGTAAATTGAAAAGTCTAAGACGGGAATTGAAAGGCCGTCGATATTAAATGATAATATTAATACGTAGAAAGTAAATTATGGCTGATATAAGACCCGATGAAGTTTCGGCAATTTTGAGGGAAGAACTCTCAAACTTTAAAACAGAAGCTGAGTTAGAAGAGATTGGAACTGTATTGTCTGTTGGTGATGGTGTGGCAAGGATCTATGGCTTGTCCAATGCACAATCCGGTGAGCTTCTGGAATTTGACAATGGGACTACTGCTCTTGTTTTGAATCTTGAGGAAGATAATGTTGGGGTGGTGCTTTTTGGTGAATCTGAGGAAATTAAGGAAGGGGATAATGTAAAGCGTACAAAGACCATTGCATCAGTACGGGTGGGAGAAGGAATGATGGGACGTGTTATTGATACACTTGGAAATCCAATTGATGGGAAAGGCGCCATAAAAGGTAAATTGTATGAAATGCCCCTGGAACGAAAGGCACCGGGTGTTATTTACAGGGAACCTGTGAGTGAGCCTATTCAGACCGGTCTAAAAGCAGTGGACTCCATGATCCCCATAGGTAGGGGACAGCGTGAACTCATCATAGGTGACCGTCAGACTGGAAAAAGTGCCATTGCCATTGATACCATAATAAATCAAAGGGAATTTTACGATCGTGGAGAGCCTGTTTATTGCATCTATGTCGCTATAGGACAGAAAGAATCAACTGTAAAACAGGTTGTTACTTCTCTTGAAAAGGGAGGAGCGATGGATTATACCATTGTAGTTTCTGCTTCAGCTTCTGTTCCAGCGCCCATGCAGTTCTTTGCACCATTTACAGGAGCAGCAATTGGTGAATTTTTCCGTGATACTGGTAGACCAGCACTGGTTATATTTGATGATCTTTCTAAGCAAGCAGTGGCCTACCGACAAGTTTCCCTGTTGCTGAGAAGGCCTCCGGGTCGTGAGGCTTATCCTGGAGATGTTTTCTATTTGCATTCGAGATTATTGGAAAGAGCGGCGAAAATTAACGGTAGTGATGAAATTGCTCAACAGATGAATGATTTACCACCTTCTTTGGAAGGAATGGTGAAAGGAGGAGGATCACTTACAGCATTACCAATTATTGAAACCCAGGCAGGAGACGTTTCTGCATATATCCCGACCAATGTAATTTCTATCACCGATGGCCAGATTTTTCTGGAGACCAACCTGTTTAACTCAGGTATAAGACCCGCTATTAATGTTGGTATTTCAGTATCCAGGGTGGGAGGAAAAGCGCAGATAAAATCCATGAAGAAGGTTGCCGGGACCTTAAAATTGGATCAAGCCCAATTTCGTGAATTAGAAGCTTTTGCTAAATTCGGATCAGACCTGGATGCCTCTACCCAGCGAACTATTGATCGTGGTAGAAAAAACCTGGAAATTTTGAAACAACCTCAGTTTTCACCAATGCCCGTAGAACAGCAGGTGGCGATCATTTATGCATCTACAAAAGGATTTACAGATAGTGTAACGGTGGATAAAATGAAGGCATTTGAATTGGCATACCTGAAAGAGATGACGTTGAATCATGTAGATGTTCTGGATGAATTAAAGGCCGGAAAGCTTACGGATCATGGTCAAGATATTATGAAAAAAGTGGCACTAAGTGTAGCTGCTGATTTATAGAAGAATTGATAACTTGCTGCAATGGCAAATTTAAAAGAGGTAAGAACGCGTATTCAATCTGTAAAATCTACCCAGCAGATTACAAAAGCCATGAAGATGGTTGCTGCATCCAAGTTGAGAAAAGCTCAGGATGCTATTCTGCAGATGAGGCCATATTACAGGAGGCTTCATGGAATATTGGGTAATGCGGCTGCCAGTCTGGATGGTGACCAACATGGCGAATTTAGTGTATTAAGGGAAGTTGACAAGGTTTTGGTAGTTGTTGTTACATCAGACAGGGGCCTGTGTGGAGCATTCAATTCAAATGTGATTAAGGCCGCATTGACCTTAATAAATGAAAAATATGAGAATCAGCTAAGAAAAAATCAATTATGGATACTGCCAATTGGTAAAAAAGCATATGATTATTTTAAAAAAAGAAATTATCAGGTAGTAGCTGATTTTTACAATATATTTAGTGATTTATCCTTTGCGAAAGCAAAAGAAGCAGCAGAATTTGCGATGGATGGATTTCTCAGAGAAGAGTTTGATGCCGTTGAATTGGTGTATAACGAGTTTAAAAATGTAGCCACGCAAATTCTACGGGCGGAACAATTTTTACCAATAATCAAGGATGTGGAGCATGAAGAAATTCGGAAACCAACACATTACATTTTTGAACCTTCCGTAGAGTTTATTATTAAAGTATTGATCCCAAGAACATTAAAGGTGCAATTTTATAAAGCTATTTTAGAATCAAATGCTTCTGAACATGGCGCAAGAATGACTGCCATGGATCAGGCGAGTGAAAATGCAGGGGAACTACTCAATGATCTTAAGCTGGTGTATAACCGAACAAGGCAAGCTGCTATCACCTCAGAAATTCTGGAAATTGTAGGTGGTGCGGAAGCGCTTGAGAATGGTTAAGAGATTAAATTCAATTAGCATGAGGCAACGAATGTTTGGTATTTGTTGCCTTTTTTATGTATGAACAGAGCAAAGTTAATTCATAACTTAACTAATTATCAAACATCATTTGTTGAAGAGAAAGCATTTATTCCAAGATTTATATCCCTACTTACCAACTTTCATAATTGTTATCAGCGTACTTTGTATACCGGTCATATTACAGCTTCAGCATGGATTATAGCTATAAAAGAGAAATCTGTGTTGCTTGTCCATCATAAAAAGTTAAACCGATGGCTTCAACCCGGAGGTCATGCTGATGGGGAAGAAGATATTATTAATGTTGCGGTCAAAGAAGCAGTTGAAGAAACGGGCTTAAAATCCCTGAAATTGCACATGGAAGAGATCTTTGATATTGATATCCATCTTATTCCACATTATAAAGCCGTTCAGTCGCACTTCCATTATGATATTCGTTTTTTATTTTCTGCTGATATTAGAGAACAGTATGTACTTAGCCGGGAATCAAATAAATTGGCATGGATTCCAATGGAAAATATTGATCAGTTTGTGGGAAGTAACAAATCAATACACAGGATGGTTTTCAAGACAAACTTGTTTTTTAAATAAAATTTAAAATTCCTACATTTATTGCCCTTTTAAAAAGCTTAAGAAACAGGCAATAATATTTTTAGGTTTCGTTTATACATAGTCAATACTGGGAAATGAAGAAAGATATTTTTTTAAGACTATTATTTCCGTTGTTGTTTATTCTTATCTCAATCAATGGATGCGATACAAAAAAAAGCAAGGAAGAAGTCATTATAGGTGAATGGAAAGCTCATTGGCAGACAAAAGCTGATGAGAATATGCCTGAATTGAATGGGGAAAATCTGAACATGAACGGTCTCATAAAATTCATGGAAAATGGACAAGTCGAGATTTCAGCATTTGGTTATGAAGGGTGTATTTTTTCTGACGACACGTTAAGGAACATTCTCAATTGGAAAATCGACGATGCGGAATTACGATTTATTGACGCCGGTGATGTTCATGGGCTTCCTTATACCATTAAAAAATTTTCAATGGATGAACTCCATCTCACCTTGCTGGAAGACATTAATCTTACGTTGAGCAGGAATTAATCAGCTTATATTTTTATAATATTCCACTTTGCCTTCTTCTGCTAAGTCGGCAACTTTTGTGATGAGCTTGGTGCGTTCCGAGGGGTCAAAACTGCTAAATTCTCTGGCTAATTTGATCTTTTCCTTTATAAATGTTTCATTTTCCGCTCCTGAAATAAGTACACTAACTGGTAATGACCATACAAAATAAAGCGCCTCTTTAATGGACATTCTATCCGGGACGATTGGTTTGTCTGTTTCCCATTGTAGATCTTCCAATCGCATTTTCTTTCCAAAAAACCTACCATCCGCCATAGTCTTCATAGCTAATACGCCAAGCTGTCGATCCAGTGCTTTTGGTAAAACTGAGTTAATGAAATGATCAAGATTGGCATCAACTACATTGATCGGCATCTGGATGGTTTCGAAGAATGGATTATCGGAAGTTCTTTCCAACACCCTTAAGTGAGCCTTTGGATTATTGTGTCCCGTAAAACCCACATGTTTTACCTTTCCATCTTCCTTAGCCTTGATTACTACATCAAATACGCCATTTTCGATCCTTGAATCAACATCTTCGGGATCCTGTACCGAATGAACCTGCCATAGATCCAGGTAATCCGTATTCAATCGTCTTAACGAAGCATCGAGATGTTCCTGCATAGTTTTAGCATCTCTGGCTGTAGATTTTGTCATGATAAAAACTTCCTCGCGATATTTAGGGGTCAGGTATTTTCCATACCTTATTTCACTCGTATGTGGTCCATAGGATTCTGCGCTGTCAAAAAACCGGATACCTCCCTCTATGGCTGCTTCGATAACAGCCTGCGCATCTTTTTCAGTAGTCCAGCCAATGTGATATCCACCAACTCCAAGCATTGTCACATTGACGCCAGTTCTACCTAATTTCCTTAATGGCAAAATTTCTCCCCATTTATCAGAAAAGCTGGTTTTACCAAATGTAACTTGTGGAAACGGAACCATGATGCCGGCAGTGAGGCCGGTTAATTTTTTGAGAAATTGTCTGCGTTTTTCCATGGAATGCTGGTTTAGTCGTTCAAATCATTTTAAAATTACAAAAATTCAATGATTTAATTCAGTCATCTATAGCGGCATCTTATCTGCAGTATCTGTAAAAAGCTTCACGGGCTCCTTTTACATTGAGACTATCGGCAGTTTGTAAATCATAGCAACCGAACGGTCGTAGTCCTATTGATAACCATAAAGAGCTTCGGTGAAAATAGGCAAACCCAAAATCCGGATTTAAATCCACAACTGTATTATATTCTTCGATAGCTTCTCTAATGTCACCATTTTTATGATGGGCTCTGGCTTTAAAATAATGTGCTAAATAATTATCTTTTTCAATCATTGTCACGGCTGCACAAAGATTTACCGCAGACTGATATTTACCTTCATTATAGTAGTACTGAGACAAGCTTAATAATGCTTTTACATTATCTGGTTCTCTGTCGAGTACCTGATCGTAATCTTTAGCTGCCCTGGAAGGATGGCCAAGTTCATCAAAACACCTGCCCCGATTATACAACGTCTTTATGTCATTTGGATGTAACTCTAAATATTCATTATATAATTTCAAGGCCTTTTGGTAATCGCCTTGCTCGAAGAATTCATTGCCTACAATATTACTATCATTGGTACACAACCTGATATACATTGTGAGAAAAATAGCTATTCCTATAAAATATGGGCTTATAAATCGTAATGATTTAAATTTTGTGCTGAGTTTATTTTTAGCGGGAGCTTTGGAATCAGACATTTTTAAGCCAATAATTTAAAAGTCTGGTTGATAAATATACGCGTGTTTACTAGTTAAAAACTATATCATGAATATACGGTGAATCGCAATAAATGCCAACTAAATATTTAGTTATATCATGTAAAAAATATTTTCAGCAATATGCACGCATGTTTGGAAATATTTATAACACTACTTCCTTGTTATCCTTCATCAAGACAAGAATTTCTTCAATGAATTCACGATTGTTGGATAATCTGGGGACTTTATGCTGGCCGCCTAATTTACCTCTCTTTTTCATCCATTTGTAAAACGTACCAGGGGCTGCAAAATGGACAACGGGAGCTTCTAAAGCCAGGTTTTTATATCGTTTGGCTTCATAATCTGAATTGATTTCCTTTAGCGAGTTGTCAAGAATCTCAGCAAAGGATGCTTTGTTTCCTGGCAATTCCCTGAATTCGATGATCCATTCATGACCACCTTTATTCCCTGTATCGATATATCTTGGACCAGCCGTATAATCACCTATAATCGCATTTGTTTCCTGGCATGCTTTTTTAATGGCATGCTCGGCATTTTCAATGATGAGCTCCTCACCAAAAGCATTTATAAAATGTTTGGTTCTGCCTGATATTCGGATTCGGAATGGATTCAGACAGGTAAACTTTACTGTATCTCCGATCATGTACCTCCATAATCCTGAATTCGTAGATATCACTAGGGCATAATTTTTATCGACTTCCACTTCCTCCAATCCTATGGTTTTTGGATTTTTATCATGGATATTTTCTAATGGAATAAATTCATAAAAAATGCCATAATCCAACATAAGGAGTAGATCCCGTGAATCATTTTGGTCCTGAATACCAAAGAAACCTTCCGATGCATTGTAGGTTTCCAAATAATGCATTTTTGGTGACGGGGCGAGTTTTTTAAAAAGCGTTTCATATGGTTCAAAGGATACAGCTCCATGAATAAATACTTCGAGATTAGGCCATACTTCATGAATATTGTTTTTGCCTGTTATTTCAAGGATTCGCTGAATCAGCACAACTGTCCAGGTGGGTACACCAACAATATTGGTAACATTTTCCCTGATGGTTTCCTTGGCCATTTTTTCAATTTTTTCTTCCCATTCACTCATCAGGGCGATCTCCAGTTTTGGAGTTCTGGCGAGTTGGGCCCAGAATGGCAGGTTCGACATGATTACTGCAGAGACGTCTCCATAATAAGAGTTGGAATTTGAGTCAAACTGGTTTATTTGCTGGCTACCTCCGATAGCTAATCCTTTACCTGTAAACATCTTTGAATTGGGGTGATTATTAAAGTAAATGGATAGCATGTCCTTACCCCCCTTAAAGTGACAATCGGTTAGCGCCTCCTGGGATACGGGAATAAATTTGCTTCTGGCATTGGTAGTTCCGGATGATTTGGCAAACCATTTTATTTCTGTTGGCCATAACACATTTTGATGTCCGTTTAATAATTTTTCGATGTAAGGATAAAAATCTTCATATGTGAAAACCGGTACGCGCTGTTTAAATTCTTCAACGGTATTAATTTCCTTGAAACCATATTTTAATCCGAATTCCGTTTTTCTGGCTGTCCATAAAAGATTTACAAACAATTCATGCTGAACTTCCACAGGATACTTCAGAAACAAGTCAATATCATGAATACGTTTCTTCATCACCCAGTTCATTATTGAATTGATAATTTCCATGAGCCGTGAAAATTAAATCTTTCTTTTTAATTCAAAATGCTTGCCGAGATAAACTCTTCTTACCTGTTCATCAGCTGCTAATTCTTCAGCAGTTCCTGCTTTGAGCAGTTTACCTTCAAACATGAGGTAGGCGCGATCTGTAATGGATAAGGTTTCATTTACATTATGGTCTGTAATGAGAATACCTATATTTTTATCTTTTAGTCTGGCAACAATACTTTGTATCTCCTCTACCGCAATAGGATCCACACCGGCAAATGGTTCATCCAGCAACACAAACATTGGGTCGACTGCCAGGGCTCTGGCGATTTCTGTTCTTCGCCGCTCTCCTCCGGATAACAGACGTCCCAGATTTTTTCTCACATGACCCAGGCTAAATTCCTCAATTAATGCTTCTACTTTTTTTCGTTGATCTTGCTTGGAAATTTTTGTCATTTGCAGTACCGCCAACAGATTTTCCTCTACGGTCAACGTACGAAACACAGAAGCCTCCTGAGCCAGATAGCCTATTCCAAGCTTAGCCCTCCTGTACATGGGAAGGGAGGTAATATTTTCCTTTTCCAGAAAGATCAAGCCATCATTAGGTTTGATCAATCCAACGATCATGTAAAATGTGGTGGTTTTTCCTGCACCGTTTGGGCCAAGCAGTCCAACAATTTCTCCCTGGTTTACTTCAACCGAGACATCACTGACAACTGTTCTTCCTTTATATATTTTAACTAATCCTTCCGAACGAAGCTTCATATTTAATCGAACCTGACATCTTTCACCCTCAATTGAAGGGTTTTATTTCCCATATAATTATTTTCTTCAATATAATACGCCATGCTAAACCGCATACCACTGGCAATTAAGTCATAATATTCTGCCAGACCAAATCCAATAGCTTCCATGGCATTTTCTTCATCGTATTGTTTTACATAGAATTTGAGATGTTGGTTCTTCAAAATCCGGGGTCTTCCTGAGACATGCAGTTGGTGTGACACGAAGACAGGTTGCATATTACCAGGCCCAAAAGGAGCCATTTGGTCGAGTATGTTATAAAACTTAAAATCAATATCTTTTAAATCTATTTCACCATCTATTTCAATAAGGGGGATGAGTTGTTCATCAGAAATTTTATCTGCAACAATCTGTTCAAATTTTTCCTTAAATGCCGCTACTTTATCAATATCAAGAGTAAGGCCGGCCGCATACATATGACCTCCATACTGATCGAGCAATTCGGAGCATTCCGAGATTGCCGCATAGATATCAAAACCATCAACAGAACGAGCGGATCCGGTAGCTTTTCCATTGGATTCCGTGAGAATAACAGTAGGACGATAAAATTTATCAATGCAACGTGAAGCTACTATTCCGATTACACCTTTGTGCCAGTCATCTTTGAATAAAACTGTTGATTTTAAGTCTTTTCCACCAATCTCTCTTTCGATCATTTCAATAGCTTCCATGGTAATCGTACTATCAAAATTCCTGCGCTCAAGATTTTTGATGTCAAGATTTTCGGCTAGCGACTCAATAGTTTTGTAATTATCAGCCAGTAGAAGTTCTACAGCGGTTTTAGCATGATCCATTCTTCCTGATGCATTAATACGGGGACCTATACCAAAAACTATGCTGGAAATGTTGATTTGATTACGAATTCCAGCAAGTTTTATTAATGCTTCTAATCCCAACCTGGGATTTTCATTTAATTTCTTTAATCCATGAAATGCAAGCACCCTGTTTTCCCCTGTTATCGGCACAATATCTGCAGCGATGCTTACGGCAACAAGATCCAGATAATCAAAAAGCAGGTCCGGGTCATAACCGAACTCCTCACAAAAAGCCTGGAGTAGTTTGAATCCGACACCACATCCAGAAAGTTCTTTATAAGGATATGTACAATCATCCATTTTTGGATCGAGAATGGCATAGGCATTGGGCAGGTTGTCCCCAGGCAGGTGATGATCACAAATGATCATATCGATATCCTTCTGATTTGCATAATCTGTCATCTCAATAGCTTTGATGCCACAGTCAAGGCTGATCAACAGATTAATTTCATTCTCAAACGCCCAATCGATTCCCGCTTTTGAAATACCATATCCTTCCTTATATCGATCCGGAATATAGAAATCAATATTTGTATAAAAATTCTTTAAAAATCCATAAACCAACGCTACGGAAGTAGTACCATCAACATCGTAGTCGCCATAAATCAATATTTTTTCCTCATTATCCATGGCGATTTTCAATCGGTCCATAGCTTTTTTCATATCCCGCATCAAAAACGGATCATGTAACTGATCCAGAGATGGACGGAAAAAATTTTTGGCTTCCTCGAAATCGGTGATTTGCCGCTGTACAAGGATTTTGGCAATGGTTGGATTTACATTGATCTCACGTGAAAGCTGATCAACAATACTTTCATTAACTTCTTCACTAAATATCCAACGCGTAGTCATTGAGGATGTGTTATTTAAAGGAATACAAACTTAAGAAATTGGCTGTCTTAATTTTATATATATCTTTATTTTTCATATAAGCTATACAATTCTTCCGATATCTTTTTCTTTTATATTAACTAAGTCGAGTGTTAAAAATTGTTCCCAGAACTCATTTTCAGGTAAAGAGGCTGTTAACTTTTGCTTTTCATTGCTTATGGGGTGCGTAAAAATTATTTCCCTGGCATGCAGATTTATATTAGCGTCTGCATTTGGCTTATGAAAGCCATATTTTAAATCACCCCTGATTGGGCAACCTATTGCAGACAACTGGACACGGATCTGATGTGGCCTGCCGGTTACTGGGTTTATTTCCAAAAGGTAATGATCATTTAATTTACCAAGAACATGATAATACAATTCGGCTTTTAATCCATTGTCAACGGGTTTGGCATAGCATGAAACAATATTTTTTTCACGGTTTTTCACCAGCCAGTGTGTGAGTTTATCCTTTTCTTTTTTGGGTTTCCTTTTGACAACAGCCCAATATTTTTTGTGAATTTTTCGCTCCCGGAATTGCTTGTTAAGTCGTTCCAGTGCCTTGGATGTTTTTGCCATCAGGACAACTCCACTTACCGGCCGGTCGAGTCGGTGCACAACACCAAGAAAAACATTGCCAGGTTTATTGTATTTTTTTTTCAGGTATTTTTTACCAATATCTACCAATGTCTCATCACCAGTCGCATCGCCCTGAACCAGCAAACCTCCGGGCTTATTTACTACCAGCAAATGGTTGTCTTCGTACAGTACATGTAATTTTTCCTGATTCATTACCTGATTCGTGATTTCATGTCAATTTATAACAAAGGTATTTCAAAATAGGTTTTGATTAAAATGTAATGAAGGTAGTTTGACTTTTGGAACTTAATTTAATATACTAACCAGGTGTCATTAATTATATTAACAACATTAAAAACGTTTAAATCATAAACTATGGAAAAAGGACAAATTGCAGCAAAATATCCAGCAGAAGTAGAGCTTAAGGCGGGTAAAACATATGCCTGGTGTGCATGTGGATTATCAGGGAATCAACCATTTTGTGATGGTTCGCATAAAAAAGGGGATTTGAGGCCTAAGGTTTTTAAAGCAGAAAAAGATGAAACTGTCTGGTTGTGCCAATGCAAACAAACCGGCGATGCTCCATTTTGCAATGGTACACATAATACGCTTTAGCGCAAAAAGATTTTTTGAGACTTATTTATAGGAAATACTGACCGGGGAAGTTAAAAATTCAGACAACTTCATAAATTTTCTTCAATGCCTGATGAAAATTATCTTTTTCCATTCATCCACAATTTCTGCTAATTCATGAAACATCAATTCCATTTTTACATTGGAGTGATTATCTTGATGGATTGAATTATACGATTTGAATCTAAACAAAAAATACAACCTGATCATTTCAGCTCTCGGTCTGATTACAATTGTAGTCATTCTTAATTTACTACTTGTTTTTGTTGAAAGTAAGGACCCTAACGCCCAAATTAAGTCATTTTTTGACTCCATATGGTTTATGGTGATTACCCTGACTACTGTGGGATATGGCGATTTTACTCCAACAACCAAAGTAGGTAAGTTGATAGGATATATTTTTGTATTTGGCAGCCTGGGGGTTTTAGGTTATTTAATTAGTACACTATCTAGTAAATACCATACCATGATGGAAGAAAAAAAACTTGGCTTTCGCGGCACACAATTTCAGGATCACGTCATTTTTATTGGCTGGAATGATTTCAGCAGAATGGTAGCCGAAGAGATCTATCACACGGCAAAGAAAATTGCCATCGTTACCAACAAAAAGGATGAAATTGACCTGATCTATTCGCAGTTCGGAAAGGAAAATACCTTTGTCCTGTTTGCCGATTACAACGATCTGGAGTCGTTGCAAAAGGTAAATGTATCCATAGCAGCTGCTGTATTCATCAGCATCCCGGATGATGCACAGGTGTTGCTCTATGTATTGGATTTTAAGAAGCTTTATCCCAAGCCTCAGATAGTAGTATCTATTGAAAACTCCAAACTGCAGGATACATTTAAATCGGCGGGAGTGACATACGCAATTGCCAGGAATGAGATCGCTTCAAAAATGGTGGCCAGCTATATGTTTGAACCGGATGTAGCAAATCTAAACTACGATCTGATCAGTTCTTCCAGAAGTATGGCGGATCATGATGTGGGAGAGTTTAAAGTTCTCGAAAGTAATAAATATGCTGGTAAGGATTATATCGAGGTGTTCATCGATTTGAAAAGATCATTTAATGCTGTGTTGGTTGGATTAAGTAGAAAGGAGAACCATTCATGGCAATTAATCACCAATCCGCCGGAAGGAGAACAGATCTTGGCTGATGACTATTTGTTGATCATGGGAAGCGGTGGTACTAAAAAGCAATTGGTTAAAGCGTTTGGTGTAGAAGAAGGGAGAGTAATCAATTAAATGCTGTGAAACCAACCATTCAAATCTTAACCAAACATCAACTAGTTTATAATCTATATGTACATATCCTTTCCGGATTAATTATTTCATGCCTTTCATCCATTCTGATTTATTTCAAACAAAAAGAGCTACTGCATCATTTTGCTATTTTAATTCTGATTTTTGTGATCTATTTTTTTATTTACATTTTATCTGGAAGAATAAGAAAAATACCGGAAATGATCAGGATTACGTCATTGATCCTGGTTCCGGTGATAAGCTGGCTTGGCCCGCAATTCCTTTATCAGATAAGGCCATATACGTTTTATATCAGTGGTTTTGCTGTTGCATGCATTGCAGCAGTAGCTATATCCGGAAATATTGTCGCATTAGATAAATCGAAAAAATATCGTTGGAATTATCTTTTTATTCTAACGGGGTATTTCATCGGATTTCAAATTTCTTCGGAATTTTTATACTACCTGATTTTGGGATTATCGGTACTGTTGGTCTTGTTCGATTTAGCTGCTGAAAAGATCAACTTTTGGATGAATACTTCCATTATAGCTTCCCTCATAATCGCAATCTCGATTTACTTGCAATTTTCATTACCGTTAATATTCCATAAAGAACAGGCTGAGTATGAAGATAAAGTTGTTTTTTCTGCAGAATCGCAATTTCACCAGCTGGTTATAACGCAATGGCATGAGAATTTCTGGTTTTACCTCGATAAATTAAAGAACTTAAGTTCTATAGATGAATATTTATATTATGAGCCAATGGTGCATACCGTTTTTAGAGTTGAAAGTGAAATACGAAATGCTTTAGTGATGGGTGGAGAAAACGGCTGCCTGATCCGGGAGTTATTAAAACACAATAAAGTGGAACGCATTGACATCATTAGTTATGACTCCCTGCTAAGGAATTTGGGAATGGAAAGTATTTATTTTACAAAAATGAATAAAAATGCTTTTCAGCATAAAAAAGTGCATGTCATTCATGAAAACTTGTTGGATTACATGATTAATTTCCCAAAGAAATATGATGCAATTTTTATCGATTTACCAGATCCCCGAAGCATTGAAACGAATCAATATTATACCAGGGAATTTTATAATATAGTCCGGGATCATCTGGATGAAGATGGAATTATGATCACCCAGGCGGGAAGTCCTTATTTTGCGACACAGGCATTTTACGCGATCGGACAAACGATCAACAAAGCGGGATTTAATGTTTTACCTATTCACAATCAAATACTCACACTGGGTGAGTGGGGATGGTATTTATGTGCAATCACCCAGGATGCGGAACGTATGAAAAAGAAATTGACAACACCGAAGGAAATGACTATTACTACAAGGTGGTTCAATGATGAGGCGGCAAGTTTGGTTACCTCTTTTGGCAAGACATATTTCGACACATTAAATGTGGGTATTAATTCAATGGAAAAACCATTCGTGTACCAATACTATTTGAAAGGGAACTGGAATCTAAATTAGTTATTTGGACAGGCGAGAGTTCATACAAATAAGTTCATTGAGTTTAGCGGCTTTGCTATCCAAAGGATGTGATGATGTGGATTTATATGACGTAGAATTTAAAAATGATATGTCAGTTGGTCACCTTGCATTTGAAAGCACGCAATTCCCAATTACCGGGCACAAGCAAACAGACTACCTGGTCGTTGGAGGAGGTATTGCCGGAATGAGTGCGGCATATCAAATCAGGAATAAAGATTTTCTTCTCCTGGAATTATCGAACACGCTTGGAGGCAGCTCTTCAGGCAGCACATTCGGGAATACTCCACTATGCCATGGAGCGCATTATGATTTATCCTATCCATCCTATTACGGTTCTGAAGTACTGGAAATGCTGGAAACATTGAACATCATCCACTTTGATCAATTTACCGGTTCATGGAAATTTGTCGATAAGGAATTCCTCATACCAAAAATGATTGAAAGCCAAACATTTGCATATGGTAAGTTAAGGGCTGATGTCCTACCTGACGAATCCGGAAAGACAAAATTTATTGATTTGATGAGCTCATTTTTTGGTAAAATGCCCATGCCGACAAGACTTATCGGCCAGGATCTAAGAGTATTGAATGAAATCAGCTTTTTGGATTGGTTGCAGGGAAAGGTATCAGTTTCCAGAGATTTTATCGAAGGCCTTGATTACCATATGAAAGATGACTACGGAGCAGGGAGCGCACAGGTTTCTGCCCTGGCGGGAATTCACTATTTTGCCTGTCGTCCATATTATGCCAAACCTGTGGAGCTGTTCTCACCTCCTGAAGGCAACTTATATTTTATAAGGAAAATCCAACAAAATTTGCCAGAAGAATCAGTACTGACCTCTCATTTAGTGAAAATGATCAGGGAAAAGGCGGATAAATTTGAAGTTGAGGTAGTTGATGCAATTAACAAGGAGATTAGTCTTGTGACATGTAACAAAATCATCTATGCAGGTCATAAACATGCATTAAAATTTATTTATCCAAAGGATTATCCCTGGTTTTTTGAGATATCATATGCCCCATGGGTTGTGGTCAATATTATATTGAATAAAACATGGGAAAGTAAAGCTTTCTGGCAGAATGAGTTGATAACTCCCGATAAATCCCTACTGGGATTTGTTGACTCAGATGCACAATTTAGATCAAAAAATGAAAGGAGAGTGCTGACAGTCTACTATTGTTTCAAACCTGAAGAGCGCCAGATGATGTCTTTAATTGAAGAGCGTAAAAATGGTTTCATTGACCAAACAGTCAAACAGGTTGAAGGCTATTTTAACAGATCCCTGAAAAACAGCATAGAAAAAGTATATATCAAACAAATGGGCCATGCAATGCCAATTCCGAAACCTGGCTATTTATTTAAAGATGGAAATAACGCAAGGTCTAATCCAAATCTAGTCTATGCAGGAGTGGATAATGGCAGATTACCCCTTTTGTTTGAAGCCATTGATTCTGGAATTATAGCCCGTAATCTATTAAAATAGAAATTCCGCTCATTGGAGTTCAGCAAGTACTGTTTTGCCCGCGGTAGTTTTTTGGCCGATCTTTACATTTATTTTGGCATCAAGCGGAAGGAATACATCTACCCTGGAACCAAATTTTATAAAACCAAATTCTGCTCCCTGGGCAACTTCATCATTTACATTTATATAATATTTTATTCTCCGGGCCATCACACCGGCAATTTGTCGGACAGTTATCAGGAGACCATCTGCCAATTCGTAGACAATAGTATTCCTTTCATTTTCCGTACTGGATTTCGGATGCCAGGCCACCAGATATTTGCCGGTATGGTATTTTATATATTTTATCACACCACCTACAGGATTTCGGTTAATGTGTACATTAATTGGGGACATGAAAATCGAAATTTGTATCCGGTTTTCATTAAGGTACTCAGTCTCCTCTGTTTCTTCAATGACCACCACTTTCCCATCTGCAGGTGCCAGCACATGCGTTGGATTTTCAGCGATCTTTACTACAGGATTTCTGAAAAACTGAAGAACCAGGAAGAATAAGATGCCACTCAATACGTAGGACAGGTTAAGATATGGTTTTGCCAGGCCTACATAGATCAAGCCTACGTTAATAATTAGCAGCACGATAAATAAGACAATTAATATAGATCTTCCTTCTTTGTGAATGCTCATATGAAATAATCTAAAATCCTCCCCTGAAGCTGTAAGCTTTGGCAACCTTATCGATGGCCACAATATAAGCGGCAATTCTCAAGGTGACATTATATTTTATAGATGTTTTATATACATTTTCAAACGCACTACGCATGATCCTGTCAGATCGCCGGTTTACTCTTTCCCTGGTCCACTTGTAGCCAAGCCTGTTCTGTACCCATTCGAAATAAGAAACGGTAACACCTCCGGCATTTGCCAAAATATCTGGGATTACCACAATTCCTTTTTCGGCGATGATGTCATCTGCCTTTGCGGATGTCGGTCCATTTGCTCCTTCTACAATAAGTCTGGCACTTATTTTATCTGCATTTCGCATGGTAATTACATCCTCCATTGCTGCCGGAACCAGTACATCTACCTTCAATGTCATCAGGTCATCAGCAGTATCCATTTTTTCCGCGCCATCAAAATTTTCCAAGGTACCCTTATTATTTAAACGATATTGTATGGCATTTTCTATATTTATACCATCTTGGTTGTAATATGCACCTGAAATATCGCTGATAGCAATGACCTTGGCCCCTCGTTCTTCCAATAGTTGTGCTGCATGCGAGCCCACATTGCCAAATCCCTGAACTGCCACCGTACAGTTGTACGGATTTATTTTAAGCTTTTCAAGCGCAGCAAGTGCGGTAACCATGACACCTCTTCCTGTTGCTTCCACTCTGCCGGCGGAGCCCCCCAATACTCCTGGCTTACCTGTTACGACACCGTTTACAGTCATACCACTGTTTCTGGAATACTGGTCCATCATCCATGCCATTTCTCTTTGCCCAGTTCCCATATCCGGGGCAGGTATATCTGTATCCGGGCCAAAAACATCATAAAGTGATGTTGTATATGCCCTGGTCAAACGTTCAATTTCACCTGAAGACATTTCCCTCGGATTGCAACATATTCCTCCTTTGGCACCACCAAACGGAATATCAACAACCGCACATTTCCAGGTCATCCATGCTGCAAGCGCCTTTACTTCGTCAAGATTTACATTCGGATCGTAACGAATTCCTCCCTTTGATGGGCCCAGGACATTATTATGAATCACTCTATAGGCCTCAAAAACCCTGATTGATCCATCATCCATAGTAATCGGTATATTTATAATCACCTGCTTATCCGGTGATTTTAATACATTATATGTTTCTTCATTTAGACCCAGGTGCTGGGCCGCAATCCTGAATCTGGACATCATGGATTCAAAAGGATTTTCTTTATCTTTTATTGGAGCAGGTTCGATGTATCCCATGGCAAAAAAATATAATTTTTACTGGTTTGCTGGCCCTAAATTATGAAATTTTTAATTAGTTATGGATTAGATTTTCAATATTAATTCTTTAAAAAAGTTTGAGGAATGCGGCAATAAAGGGCAATGATAGCAGAAGGGCATCAAAGCGATCCAAAAAGCCTCCGTGACCAGGAAGTGATTCACCTGAATCCTTAATGTTTATGCTTCTTTTAAAAAGTGATTCTACCAGGTCTCCATACGTACCGGCAATTACCGTGAGTATGCCAATGGTCAACCACTTCCATAGAGGTAAAATCACAATAAATTCAGAAAGGAGAAATGCAATCAACAATGTGAGTAAAGCTCCACCAACAAAACCTTCCCACGATTTTTTTGGAGATATGCGAAGAAACAGTTTGGTTCTGCCAAATAATGTGCCGGTAAAATAACCACCTGTATCACTGGCCCAGGTCAGCAGCAATATCCCTGTAACAATCTCAAATTGATAATTTCCTGTACAGAACGCAATCACATGTAGCAGCGAAAATGGTATGGCGACATATAAAATGCCTAAAAACGTATATGCAATACTCGTGAATGGTTTTAAATCTGTTTTTTTATACAACTTAATAAAATAAATTATCGAGCTAAACGGAAACACCAGGTAAAAAATAACCGGTTCTATATGATCCATTTGCACCAGGAATGACAAGGTATAGATGAGCACACCTGAGAGTGTTCCCCAGAAGGTGAGGGGTAAAAAACCGTCGATGCCGACTAATTTGTAGAATTCCCTGATGGAAAAAAATGCAATGATCAGGAACACAAAAAAATAACTCCATACATTCCAGTAAATGGCAGAGATAATGATTGTCACACCTAAAATCGCCACAATCACCCGCTGAGTAAGATTATTGTATTTATTTAAATGTGATTTCACTATTGATGATTTTCATTGCGCCTAATACCTGGTTTCGATGAACAAGTACTTCAACCTGACCATGAGCAAAATGGATCGAAGAATCTCTTTTATTGATGATCACTGCATCAATGCCCTGCTCAATTAATACTCCCTTCACAATTTCTGCTCTAGAATAAATGGGTGATTTATAAACGACGGTCCAGTCTTTCATTCAAAGTAACATTTGCCACGTAGTTTTTAAAATATATGAGTGTTACTACAAATAAAGCAGAAAAAATTAAAATATACACCGTTGGAAATGCATCCGTCGATTCAACATCAATAGTTGTCAATCCCTTTTGATAAACATAAAGTGCAATTAATGACACACTATTATTAATAAAATGCGCAATTATCGGGATCAGAAGGTTACCTGACCATACATACAAATAACCGAATAAGGCACCTAATAACATTCTTGGAATAAAACCATAGAATTGAAAATGAATCGCACTGAAAAGGATGGCCGTAATCCAAATGGCCAAATGGTCGTTATGAACTATTCGTTTTAAAATATTTTGCAGGAAACCACGAAAGAGCAATTCTTCACCTATACCAGGAATAACGGCTATTACGATGATGGCAACGACAAGGTATCCGGTCGATTCAAATTCAGTTAGGTATTCTGTTAGATTCTTCATGGATTCTTCCAACCCCTCAGCCCAATTTTCAATCCCTGACATGGATTCAGGAAGTTTTATATTTGCGTTCCAATCAATAAAAACTGTATTGACGACCATAAATGAAAAAACGATGACACATGTGATCACCAGTGCAGTCAATATATTTGGCGGGATTTTAATAAAGTCCTTCAATATATCTCCCTTGATAAGTGTATAGTAAAAAATTAATGGGGCAATGATAAATCCACCAATAGAAGCCATCCCCTGGAGCATCAGAATCATTAATCGCTGTTCAGGGTAGGCTGAAGGTTTTGATAAAATCGTTGGTAGCTCGGCTATTCCAACCCCGGACATGATGATGGCTGTTATAAAGGCTAATACCTGGCCAATTAAAAAAATGCCACCAAGTGTTATGAGCACCAGTGATATAAGAAGAATCCACGGATTTTTTCCATTTGTACTTAATGGATTGGAATAAGGTACTTGCATAGAATTCCCTTTTATTTAATTCTACTCTTCAATAATGAAATCTAAAGCAGATTATTTTTAGCATCAATAATATACCCGATTGATCCCATAAAAAATATTAGAAATTCTAAACTAAGAAGAAAAGTGAAAAAAGTTATGCTTTGTACCTAAATAGCCCCTGAAATTTTAAAATATTTTCCTTTTTTACCAAAAACCTGGCAATATCCGGTATTTTACCTTTTGAGCATAATCTGCATAGCCATCCAATTCATTTTTCAAGGTTTGATCTTCCATTCCAGTTCTAATCAATATTAACACAGTAGAAATAACCGCATTTATAAATCCGTATAAGGATCCAAAAATTAATGGTATCGAAAAGGTTGTCATAATAAATGATACATATCCGGGGTGCCTGATAAATCTATAAGGTCCTTCAGAAATTACCCGATGTTCCCGGTCATGCTGAATTCGCACGTTTGCTTCAAAATACCGGTTGACATACATCGCCCATATAGTAAAAAGAAAGGAAATAATAAATATGACCAATCCGATGATTGAAAATCTGTGACCGAGGTACGACCAATTGAATCGGGCATCTAATCCCATCACAATACTTTGCAGGTGAAAACCAGAAAATACAGCAGTTGGCATCAGGATTTTATCCCATCCTTTTGCATCGGATTTTATACTGTTTCGATGAAAGAGAAGGTCCCGGTGGTTTATATAAAAAAAACCATTTGCAGAAACCGATAGTACGAAGAATAATATAAAATATATCCAGGCATAATGATTATTCATGCTTCCTGCAGCAGCAAAGTATAATACTGCCATGAGTATTGGGGCAATTACTGACCTGATCATATAAGTTTTAGCGCCCCTGTTTATTACTTTTTGTATACCATTATCCATTTGCAGGTATTTAAATATTCAAAAAGTATGATTTAACGTGTGCTGAGATTATTAACGATCCCTGTTTTGCTCCAAGAATTTTTAAAATAAATTCTTCCAGGTAATCTGCAACCATTTCGATTTCTTCTCTATAATTATTATTGTCTTCTTTTTGAAGATAAAGTCTGACCATTTTCATTCGAAGTACAGGTGCGATTCGAATAATTGTTTCGATAGCTAGTTCAGGTGCAGAGGTATGAAATACATTTTCCTCGATTCCCTGTCTGACGATCCTGGAATAAGGAGATATTGCCTTTTCAATGGTATAAGCATCTATTTTCTCCTTTAAATACAGGTTTTCAGGTTTGAGGTATCTTTCATATAATTTAAAAAGCTGCTCCTTGTTTTGCGTTCGGTAGAGCTGTACTTTTTCCATCAGTTGGTTAAATTTTTCAATTGCTGATAATTCCGACTGATTTGCGATCTGGTCTAGGATGCTTACTACCACATCTACCTGAGTTTTGGCAATGTGGTCAATGATTTCCTCCTTCGATTTAAAATGGTGATAAAATCCACCTTTTGAAAGACCGGTTTTTTCCAAGATCAGGCTGATCGGGGTTTTGTCATATCCTCTGGTTGAAAAGAGCTCATAAGATACCTCGAGAATGTATTCTTTTGTATTCACTATTTTATTTTGTTCAAACAAACCGACCGTCGGTTTGTTTTACGATTTTAATCAAATGATGTTTACCATTCAACCAGGAAGTATCAGGATAGAAGAAAATTAGTTCAGGGAACGGTCGCTTCTAGGTTTCAATTCACCCTGTAAAAGCAAATTATATTCATCACAAGAGAGGTTGCCATGATCATCACAATACGGGCAGGATCTATAATCCAGGCTCATGGCGGATCTTTTAATGATGACGGTTTGACCCTTGCAGACAGGACAAACAACTTTCCCTGATGGCCCGCAATCAACTTTTGGCATTACGGTATAGTCAACACTCTCTTCAGGATTATACACTTCATTTTCATTTGGCGCTGAAGAAAGCAAATAATGTTCTTCAGCCTGTTTAAGGAATTGGGTAGATTGTTCAAAATATTGTCCTGAAGTGCCTTTTAATGCAATATATTTATTGAGCCAGTTGATACTTTGCTTGTATTTTTTCAGTTGGTAAGAGTTGGCCCCGAAATAAAAACAAATCTCGGCGGGAAGAACTTTGACCGTTTCCAATACCTGCCTGAATGATTTATCAGCATCCTCGTACATTCCACTTTCATATTGTTTTATGCCGAGATCAAGATATTTCAGCTTTTGTCCTTGTTCATATTCTTCAAATTGTGCGAATGTTTTATTCAGTGTGAATACGCTTACTAACATCAATATTATGTAGGTATAAAAATGAAAACTTTTTGCAATCATGCTAAAAAAACGTTTGAACTAGTCACTTGTTATATCATAAATAAGTCGTTTGGCAATACTACGGCCCAATGTAACTTCATCAGCATATTCCAGCTCACCGCCAATTGGAATCCCACGTGCAATAGTAGTGATTTTTACATTAAATGGTTT
>Ga0209536_100002674_pt1 | contig 29069 bp, 23 predicted proteins | sample DeeMarSeWOR28_12_FD_187461 | JGI IMG/M metagenome (GOLD analysis project Ga0209536, IMG submission 187461) | Marine sediment microbial communities from White Oak River estuary, North Carolina - WOR-2-8_12 (SPAdes) (version 2) | ecosystem: Environmental > Aquatic > Marine > Intertidal zone >...
ATATTTGGTGAATCCGCTGGTGGAATGGCAGTTTCTACTTTGATGGCTATGCCTGCAGCAAAAGGATTGTTTAATCGGGTAATTTCTCAAAGTGGAGCTGCTCATCCACGGCGTTATCATCCCAAGTCTGGAATTAGAGGCGCGGATCGTATCAGGACTGAGTTAGGTTTAAAAAAACTTGACATTGACATATTGAGGACGGTACCTACCCAAAAAATTGTGGATGTTCAAACTAAATTGGAATTGGAGGCACGCGCAGAAGGTAGTAATTTTCCTTATGGAGTTTATATCGATGGAAAAACATTACAAAAACATCCCCTTGAAGCAATTCGGGACGGTGTTGCGTCAGATATAGATCTTATAGTAGGAACCAATCAAGATGAGATGAAATTGTATACGGCTATAACCCCTCTAAGGACAGTACTGAATGAGGAAGGTTTATTGAAGAGAACCCATAACATGATAAACCTCTTTAGTCAAGACGAAAGAGTAACTCAGAAAATCATCGAGACTTACAGACGAGCACGTGAGAGTATTTATCCTGCAGAACCTCAAGATATTCTGGATGCAATTTCAACAGATTTCAGATTCAGAGTCTCAGGTATACGACTCGCAGAAGCTCAATGCAAACATCAACCTAACGTCTTTTCTTATCTTTTTACTTACAAATCGCCTGAAATGGGAGGGAAATTAGGTGCATGCCATGCACTTGAAATTGCTTTTGTTTTTGGAACACTTGGTGATAGACCAAGGGGGATTACACCGAAAAGAAGTAAGGAAACCGATATTCTTAGCAAAAAAATGATGAACTCTTGGATTTCTTTTGCACAAAATGGGAATCCGAGCCATGATGGCATCCCGATTTGGAAACCTTATGACCTAAAAAATAGGTCTACAATGATCTTAGGATCTGAGGTAAAATTAGTGGATGATCCTTACAAATTGGAGAGATTAGTGTGGGACGGGATTTTTTAAAAGAAGATAAGATTTCAATTCTTTAATATCTATATTAACCAAAAGATATTCCACTAGATTTTGTTAATAAGCTCCAATCTTCCCACACATAACTTGTGTCTATCATTGTAGGAGAATTACAGCTATCACAATTTTCTGTTTCTTCTAAAAATTGTTGAAACCGTGGTAAATTCATAGCGTCTTTTACTGATACTTGTCGTAAATTCGCTATCGGGCTATCTAATCTAAGGCAGTCTTCAATTTCGCCATTAGAATTAACAAACATAAAGACTTTTCTGGCATGGCATCGATAAGGTTTTTTACCGCCAATAAAATGTTTTAAATACATTTCTGAATTTAATACATGAGATCCGCTCTTCTTAGCTTCCAAGATTCTTGAAAATGCATCACTAATTTCATGACTATTGGCGGAGAGTTGTCCTTTTTCATCTATATCCTTTGTTGAATAATGACGTATAGTGTTTATCACATTAAACGCTATAGGAACCTCTAATCTATCACCAAGTGCGATCATCTCATCAACGCGATGGATGTTATATTTACTAATTGAAAAACTGAATTGCAAAGAGATATGAGGATAATTAATTTTAATTAAATCAACAGATTCCATTATCTTACTATATAGTCCCGGTAAAACTCTAATTTTGTCATGTTCTTGTTGTATAGGGGAATCAAGAGATATAAGAATCAGATCCAGATCAGCCCCAAATTCAGAGATTTTTTGTGGGATAAGATATCCATTGGTTACTATCCCGATAAAACCAAAATCAGCGTCATGTTTGGCAAATTTTATAATATTTGCTATGTCCCGACGTAAGGTAGGTTCACCTCCCCAAAGAAGGGATACAAAAAAACCAGCTTCTCTTGCTTCTAAATAAATACGCTTAATTTCATTTAAGGATAACTCATCTTTGGAAGAATTGTCTTTCCAAAGGCACGTCTCACAATCGCAATTGCATCGTAATGTAGTGAGAAAGTGGAAAATAAACGGTTTACCTCCCTTATCCTTTGCTTGTTTTGCTGCTACGGCTAATCTGGAAAATAACTTATTTTTTTGACGGGTTATTTCTCTTCTTGTTAATTTTTCTTTCATAAGGGATACAAAATCTATAAAAAAGTAATTTTTTTCAATAAATACATTTTTTAGATACCTTATTATTATTTCTGTTTCTATTTTATGGTGATTTATATTGAGTTCTCGACATTTATATTGAGTTCTAGAAATGTTTAAAATTGTTAAAAACAAGATTTAAGCAGTTCTTTAACAATTTTCCAGAAACCTTCTGGGTTGTCTTGTCGCATTGCATGCCCAGCATTGGGAATATATACAACAGGTAGATTCTGTTCTTTCACTAACGATTCTGATGTAAACCTTCCTCTATTTTTCTCCCCAAAGAAAAAATATACTGGAAAATCAATTAATTTTTGTAGACGAGGTAATAACTGATTACTTACAGATACTTCAACCAGATCATGCGCAGTTCCCCAAAGAGCGAAGGGACCGATAGCTCGGTAACCTGCCAAGATTTCTTTATTTCCTGGTCTCGATTTTTCGATTATATCGTTGATCCAAGTGTCGAACTGCTCTCGGTAATGTTCAAATGGGTGTTTAGCAATTGTTGCGGAGAAAAAAGTATCATTCTTATCAAGGTTGCCCTCAAGATAAAATAATCCCTTTACTTTCAGTTTGTTATCTTCTTGGTTTTTTATCTTTTCTATGAGGGATATCGCCACAGGACCACCCATAGAAATTGCAATTATCACGACATTACCAACATTTTCTGAGAGTAAAAGATCGTATAGATAACAACCTTGATTTTCCATTCTATAATCTTCTAATTTACTCGGTTTTGCTGAATCACCGAATCCTATTAAATGAGGGATTATAAATGAGTAATCAGAAAGAGAATATTGGAAATATTGATCTACAAATGCTTGTGTATAAAGAGAAGATATGGGGGCTAAACCATGAATATATAAAATTACCTTATCAGTATTACGTCCTAATAATTTATGATACACTAGCTTACCAGCATCAGATTGAAATGTCTTTGTGATAATTTTTGTCATAAGATACTCACTTATCAATAAAACATCTTATCTAATTTATCTTTCAGCTTAGATGGGGGGAATTTCGGTTTCCTGTTAAACGTTAAAAAACCATTTATCTCTTGAAATTGATCATAAAGCTCAGTATAACAGAAACCATGAATCCAGGCTTTCCTTTTATCAAATTCCGTCATCAAGTTCAATATCCTTTCGAATAGTCCATCTGAACTTTCACATAGGTTCCCATAACCCCATTTTTCCTCAACGGTTCCATAAAAATCAAAACCGAATCCTCCTATTTCGCTGTAAATTATTGGCTCACCGTTATACTTATAAGGTTTAAGATATACTTTTGGCGCCGACTTTTTATGGCTTTTTATTTCATCATCCAAATCTTGAGGTAAATATTTGGTATCAATATAGAAGTGACGAGTGCACAAATCAGTTTTAGTGTGCCACCAGCCATCATCATCAACTACTAATCTTGTTGGATCAATGGATTTTATTAAGTGATAGAGAGAAAGGGTGTAAAAAACCCGCTTAAAATCTCTCTTGGAGCCTTGAACGCCCCACGACTCATTAATAGGTACCCATGTAATTATTGATGGATGATTATAATCTCGTTCAATTTCCTCAACAAATTGGGTTAGTAACCTCATTTGAGAATTGACTGTAAAAATATAACTATTTCCAATTTCTCCCCACACTAGAACCCCCATTTTATCGCACCAATATAAAAATCGAGGATCAAACGTTTTTTGGTGAGTTCTTAACCCGTTGAACCCAAAATCCTTAATATATTGAATATCTTTTATAATATCTTCATCTCTAGGAGCGGTGTATAATCCATCTGGCCAGTAACCTTGTACCAAAAACAATTTCTGGTAGATTGGATTATTGTTTAACAGAACTTGTTTATTAGAACCGGGTTTAATTCCTGATATTGCTATTTTTCTCATCCCAAAATAGCTTTTTACTCTGTCATAGGTCGCCCCTGAGGTTTCATTGGTAATCTTCAAGGTTAGATCATATAAATTTGGATGCTCAATATCCCATAAATGCAACTCATCCTTTGGGATAGTAACTTTCAATTTGAACCGATCTGGGGTTTTTAAAAAAACCTTTCCTTGTTTGGGTCTAGCTTCTTGTAATTTTCCTAGGAAATCTAGTTTCAGGTCTTCACCGCAAATACATAGTTTATTGTATAAAACTTCCACTTTTAAAGATAATTCTGAGAAATTTCTGCCAAAAATATTGAATTCTACTATAATTTCAGATTTCTCGATATCAGGAGTAATCTTTATTTTTTTTAAGTGGCATTCCGAAGATACAAATTCTAGCCATACTGTTTGCCAAATACCCGAAACTCTCGGATAAAAAATTTTCTCAATTTTTTGCCTCCAATACTGCTTCCCCCTGGGAATCTCGAGATCCTGGCTTGAATCCTCTACTCTTACAGCTAACACATTATCTTCTTCAATGAAATCCGTGACATCTAATGAAAATCCTACATAACCTCCCTCATGGGAACCTACACATTCCCCATTGAGATATACGGTGCAACTATAATCAACCGCCCCGAAATGAAGAAGAATTCTCTTCTCAATAAATCTTTTTGGTACTCTAAATCCCTTCCTGTACCATAAAACCTCATGAAAAGAAGAATCTTCGATCCCACTTAATTTACTTTGAAAACAAAATGGCACAATAATTTTCTTGTCAAAAACAGTGCTTCTTGCTTGCTTATACCACTTTTCTTTTAACCCTACGTTCGAATCATCAAAGGTGAATTCCCATTCCCCATTGAGATTTATCCAATTCTCATCCCTTACAAATTGTGGTCTTGGATAATCTGGTCTTGGTATGTTTTTATACTCTGCCTCGTTCATGGGAAAGATAACACGAAAAAAAATAAAAAGTTAATTAAAGATACTAATTGCCCATGAAACCTAAATATTATTAAGAATAAAGGTTCAAGCCTACGAAATCTATATAAATATGGGAATAAATAATAACAATAATTAGAATATTTGAAAGAAATATCAAAAATAAGAATAACTTGATGAGGATTCAATTATGATTACAGATAGAATTTTATTAACAACCCCATGCTATCCCTATCCAACACTACCTGCCAACGATTCTCTCACAGATGCTACCGGTCAACGTTTTACTCATGGAGATGATATTTTTACTCTTGTATCTCACACCCATTGTTTTGCTAATCACATTCTTGCACAAAATGTCAATACTCCAGCTACTCTTCTTGAATATCCCAGATGGAATAATTTTACAGAGGAAGTGGATAAAGAATATGCTATTATTGGGATAAGTGCTTTCCCAGTACACCTTGACATGGTTATGAAAATGTGCAAGTATGTACGAGAACACTCCCCAGAAACCAAAATTCTTTTAGGAAGTTATGGAGCTCAAGCCTTTGCAGCACAATATGATGAAGAAACTAAAAAGAAATACGTAGATCATGTCGTATTAGGTGAAGGTGTAGAATTTCTTCGCAACCTTTTAGGGGAAGATATAAACCGCCCTATTCAACAGAAGCTAATGCCAAAATGCGGTGGTGCCCCTGCCTTTCTCAACAAGTATCCTAGAGGTGGTCTTGGATTTCTGGTAACAGGATTAGGCTGTCCTGGCGGCTGCGATTTTTGCTCAACTACTGAAATGTTTGGGAAAAAACGAATTGAACTTCTTTCACCTGAAGATTTTGTAAGTCATGTTGAACTCTATCGTAAACATTTCAAGCAACTTTCCTCAGTTTTTGTAATCGAGGAAGATCACTTCCGTCACCCTCGTTGGCTAGTTAAAACAAAGGAAAAATGGGAGCAAAATGAGGATCTAGTGGAGAATGTTGATTGGACGGGATTTGGTTCAGTTGATTTTATCTGGCATTTCGCAAGTAATTATGGATGGGATGCTATTCCAGAGACAGGAATAGGTGCCGTGTTTATCGGTGTGGAATCTAAATTTGCGGGTGAACATGGTTATCGTAAAGTGCGAGAAGCTGATGCACGTGATGTATTTCATAAACTTCATTCAATGGGGATTCGTACGCTTGGGGCATGGATATGTGGCTGGGATTATCATAATCACGCAAACATGATGGAAGATCTTAATTATTTTGTTGCGTGTAAACCTACCTATCAGCAATTAACTCGCCTATCTCCTTTCCCTGGGACTGAATTATGGCGTAAACTTAAAGATCAGGGAAGAGTTTGTGAAGTACCTTGGGAGGATGTACATTTCTGGAGTGGGGCCCAAAAGAACATATCTCTAGAAACTCATGAAACTTTAAACCTCACGGAATATGGGTACGATTTATTATACAAAACGTGGGGGCCGTCAATTCTAAGAAGGTTCGAAGTTTCATTAAATGGATATGAATATTGCCTAAATTCTGATAATCCTTTAATGCAAGAAAATAGATCTCAATTATTTAAAAGAAGCGCAGCTTCCTCGTGGAGTATGCTCGGTGCTATGGATAGATTTGCTCCCAATGGTGTTGTAAGGAGGCGAGTACAGAAGGCGGATGAGAGATTTAGGGACCTTATAGGTGAACCCACCCCCATGATGGAAATGATTAGTAGAAATGTTGAGAAGAGTGCTCTAAACTTCAAGATGAAACATATGTTTGACCCATTTGATCGAAAACCAAGAGAAGAACCTGCTAAGCGATATCTTTATAATAAGGATAAATCAATAAAAGATGATGATATTCCCTACATAACAGAATATCCTAACAAAATCCCAAGAAAGATCCGAAAAGATATGCGAAGAAGTAATTTTATGTACAAACTCATAAATAAGTACCTTAGTACGAAATATCGAGTTAAATCTACCAAGAATGAATTAGATGAAATTACCTTGAATAATATAAGAGGAAGAACCTACGGGGGATTTTAACATTCTGTAATTAATCTGAAGTTAATATGGTAATTATTATGGTAATTAAAGCAAATGTAAAATCTATCCCTAGTAATACACCCGTCACTACTGTTCCCTCTGATTATTTTCCCGAAGGATGCGGATATTGGTTCGAATTATCGGAAGGGCTAGATGCGGGTAAAAAGTTGTTTTTCAGGGATAGTAATCACGGAACTGGCGAACCTGAAAATACAGTTGTTTTTGTTCACGGAAATCCTGAATCTTCATATACCTATAGAGACGTTATTAAGCATCTCATAGGGACTGCTACTAAATCATTTCGAATTGTAGCAATGGATCATATTGGATTTGGTTTGTCTGATCAAGCTTCCTTTGAAATGGTGTGTATGGATCATGCAGATAATTTATCCCAACTGATAAATCATCTAAATTTAACAAACGTTACGCTTATAATTCATGATTGGGGGGGGCCAATCGGGATCGGGGCATTTTTAAAAGAACCGGATCGTATATCGAATCTTGTTATCCTAAACAGTACCGTTTTCCCCTTTCCAAAAACAGGAATGACTTATGAAAATTACCCATTAAAACAGTTTCCGTGGGCTTCTACTCCAAAATTGATTCCCAATAATTTATGGGGTGCATTTACATCCTTTGCAATCTTCTATAATCCCGAGGATCCACAAGAATTACTTTCAGTTTTACCCAATTTACTAGCTACGTCTCGAGAAACGGGGAGCTTTAATGAAAATGAAACAGTAGCACAAAAGTTCTTTAGAGAACAATTTCTGTCCGAAAAAAATGTAATGAGTTCAAAACGGTTAGTCCTTCAAACACCAATGTGGGGACATGGAAATAAATATAAAGAACCCGATCTTGGTGAGCGGGATACAACTGATTTCTATAAATTCATTCAAAACAATTTAGGTAATAAATGGGGTTCGAGCGGACAAAACATTGGAGTTCGAGCTGTTCTTGGAAAGTGGGATCCTTCAGCTAAAGATGAGGTTCTGCAACAATGGATTGAACAGCTTCCGCAACTAGAAGGGAATGTCACTGCTTTTGAAAAAGCAGGGCATTTTATTGAAGAAATCGAACCTGTTTGTATAGCCAACGCAATAATCCATGTTGGGAACTTAAAATAATAGTAAATCCTTATTTCACAAGTACAAAATAGAAGATCTATGGCTTTACATCCTGATAAAATCTTTAATGATCTAAAGAATGGGAAGATAGATAGACAAGCAGCTGCAGACTTACTTATTTTTTTAATAAGTAGTAATACTAGCTATGATATCAGATTAGAGAGTGTAGAAAAGCTTTTACTAATTGGGATAGCCAACGAAAAAGTGTTCTCTATTTTGGAAGAAATCCTCCTTTCAAATTCTGGTCAAGAAATAAAAGAACTGGTTGCTCACGGTTTAATAAATTTATTCCAAGAAAGATCCCTGTCTCCTCTAAAGTGGGCACTAGATCATGAAAAATCCTGGGAATTCTTAATAGAGGTTATTCAGTTAATAAGAAAATCTAACAAAGACGGTGCTAAATCAATCCTTTTGGAGAAGATAAGGAATTTTGATAAATTGAAATTCATAAAAAGCCTTGAGAATCTGTTTAAAAAAGAAATAATTCAACAATTTGAACTAAATAATCTTGCTGAAATTATTGAAAACTTTATTGTCATAAATCATTTAGAAAATTTAATAAAGGAGATTGACTATAAAATAGAAAAAGGGTTAGTCGTGGATTTAAATATACAATTTGTCGCAGAAAATACCTTAGGTTGGAAAGTATTAAAGGATCTCCCTGAATTTTTCAAAATATTAAGAAAAATTAAACGTTTAGATTTAAAAAGCAATAGTATTGGGAAGTTCCCCGATTCAATTTTTCTTTTAAAGTCACTTAAATATTTGGATTTAAGTCATAATAGTATCAATTCTATATCAGATAGTTTTCATCATCTAGAATCTTTAGAGTATTTAAATTTAAATTATAATCAATTAAGAGAACTTCCAAAGTCAATAGGTTCATTATCCAAACTAAAAGTTTTAAATTTGGACCAAAACCGGTTAAGAACCCTTCCTCCTTCTACAGGAAATTTAACTTCTCTCGAAGTCTTAAATTTGCATGGAAACCAATTAGATAGAATTCCATCATCTTTAGAAGGACTTTCCGCGCTCGAATCATTAAATGTGGGATTAAACGATCTGAAAACGTTTCCACAGTGGATTGAGCATTTAACCTCCTTAAAAAAATTGAGTTTGGGTGGTAATAAAGAACTCCATGATATTAGGTCTTGGATTGAGTTTCTACCTTCAATTAAAGAGTTGAACCTTTATGATAATGATATGAACGAATTACCCGAGTCTCTTGGGGCGATTGATTCTTTAGAGGTGTTGATTTTACCAAACAATCATATCTCAATATTACCAGCATCATTTCAAAATTTAAAATCTCTCAAACAGCTTGATTTGAGTTGGAATAATATTACTACCCTCCCAGAATGGATAAATTCACTTGAATCTCTTGAAGAAATCAATTTGAGAGGAAATAAATTATCCAATATTCCCCACTCTCTAAATTCTTTACGAAATCTTAAGATTCTGAACATTTCTCTCAACAAAGTAATTATTTATCCCCCCAAAGATTTAGAAAAGAAGGGAATCCAAATTATATATTAGCTTAAATCTTCTAAAAACTGCTCTAATATCTGGTTAAATATATCAGGAGCCTCATATTGAGGTGAATGCCCTACATGTTCAATAACTTGAATCTTATTTCTCCAAAGTGTCGGAATAGGGATATCAATAAGATAATTTAGATTAATAAGTTTGTCTTGGGCTCCATGGATAATAGCTAAAGGTATTTTTAGATTTTTGACAATATTTATTTCATCTTCGTAGTTATTTTTTGCTGTATTTCGTATTAGAAACCTTCTTGCATTGGGATCTGTATTATTAAAATCATCCACAAAAAACTGAGGAACTTCAACTCCATCTAATACTAATAAGGAGGGTTCTAATCTATGGTCTAAAAAAGCTTGGTTAATCGCTGGGGGGATTCCTAAAGGAGGGGTTCCGAAGATAAGGATACCTATAATATTGGGAGATTTTGTACTTACTTCAAGGGCAATATGCCCTCCTAGACTATGACCAACAAGTACTATTTGTGAAAGATTTAAAAGATCTATTAACTCTGAGATTAGATTACTATACCCTGTCAAACTATAGGAATTTCTAGGATCTTCAAATGGAAGAGAATCCCCATGTCCCGGGAGATCAACAGCAACGACATGATATTTTGACACTATTGGTTCCACAAATTGTTTTGCAAAAGATTTGCTTGATAACGAATTACCATGGATCAATAATACATCTAGACCATCACCTTCACTTTCACAAACCGCGATCTTGATATTTCCAACGTCAACAGTCTTTTTATTCATATCTCTCATTTGCTCTCTCAAGAGTATTTAAATTTAGGTTGAAAAAAAGATAACACAGTTAATAAAATTTTTTGCTTTTATTCCCTTCGCTTTGGGAAAAACATTCCAGTTGTTTTTTTATATTCAATGTAAGGTGTCCCATATCTTATTACTAAATCTTTCTCTTCTGCTTTACAAAACCAATAGAATATAGGAAACCAGACAATTGAATATAGAAAAAGAAATGGGGAATTTAAAAATAGGGAGACTGCTAACCATACAAAACTCTCACCGAGAGCTTGAGGATGACGTATTTTCAAATATATGCCCTTATATAGAGTATGCTCCTCATCTGGAAAAAGCGCTTCCCTTCCAGCATCTTTAACACCTTTTAAACAAATATAGAGACTTGGAATTAAAATACAAAGAGCAAGGATAACAGATATTGAATAATCCCATATGAAAGATTGGGGAAATGCAAAAGGGATAGGTAGTACAAAATAAAATATGTAATTCATTACAATAATTAATTCAAACACACTAGCAATAATTCGATAGTAAGCACATATTTTATACGCTTTTGGGCCGATTTTCTGTGCTAATTTTGCGGGAAATACACTCCTAATGTAAAAAACAGACATTCCAACAGTTGAAGTAATAAGGAGAATCAGATTAATCCAATTTAACATTAATATAAATACAGACTAGGTTGTGAATAAAGTTTAGCTTCGTTATTTAACCATAATATAATATTTTACCATCTTTTTTCATGGTCTCTACCTTATTCTGCTGTTCAAGTAATTTTAAGTGTGCCAGAGTCTCGGAAAGTGCTAAATAGGAATTGGTTTCGTCAAGATCCTCTCCAAAATGAAGTCGAGAGATTTTTAGCGGTGTTAATGGCTTTTTCTTTATAACTCCAGAAATTTCAGCTAACCTGTTTTTATGATGCTCCTTAATCTCTGAAATTCGCTTATGAGGATCGAAGATGATGTCCTGATGAGCGGGAAATATAATTTTTGGATTCAGTTCATCGATCTTATCCAACGATATTAGATAGTGCTTTAGAATGTTCTCAAATCCATACTCTGGGTATTGCTCCGTGAGAAACTTTGGAATAACGTAATTCCCGATATGTGGCGTAATTCTAGATAATATATGATCACCACAGAATAGATAGCGCTTCTCTCTATGGAATAAGCATATATGACCAAAACTATGTCCTGGGGTCCAAATCACTTCTAAGTCATCTAGAAGAACATCCCCATCATGCAAATAAATATCCGGCTCTTGATATTGACGTTGTTTAGGCCAAAAACTTAGGAATTGTACTACTTTTCTGGATTGCTTTTTATTAAATCCATACATTATCATTTGATCAGCTATTTTTTGAGCTTCTGCTTCGATTTTAAGGTAATTTCCCTCTTTAGTTTCCCATTCTAATGTTTTTGCAGTTATTTCACTCATAAGAATTTTAATGTTCGGGTTTTCACGCTTAAAAATGGGTGCTAATCCAACATGATCCGTGTGGTTATGAGAAATAAAACAATAATCAATATCAAGTATTGATAAATTGAGTTTCTTAAGAGCGGAAAAAAAAAGTTCTCCCCAATTTGTCATATTAAATCCTGAATCAAAAAGAATTTTCTTACCTTTATACTCAAAGAAGTAAATGCTTATATACTGTAGCGACCATGGGATATCTACTTTTATTCTATAAACATCATCAATCTGGTCAATGTTAAAATCAAACGTACTTTTAAACAATTGTAAAAGCTCTTAATAGTAGTAATAACGAAAATTAAGCTACAATTTTTTAGTTTTGTATTTATGAAACTGCTCTTTCAGTCGTTATTCTATTGGTAGAAAATGTTATAAAGATAAAGTTTGATATTCTTCTTACAGATTTTCATAAATTCCAAATGAAAGATGATGTACATTATGGAACAAAAACGTGAAAAAGATTTATCAGCAATTCGTAAGAAGGAAAAATTTCAAGGAAAAATGATTAGTTATATTTCCAAAATAGGGAAGCTGCTCCTCTTCGTACTCCCTATTGTATTAGTAATTATTACTGTTCTCACTCTCTTTACTCCACTCACTTTCTGGATGACCATAATTTTCTATGTTGTTTTGGGGATATATTTCTTTAACTCAATAATGCTGCTTCTCGGTGCGAATTCTACACAATCCTCCCTTAAATTAAGGCTAAAATTTGAACGAACACGGGGTAGGCCCATTGATAGTTTGGATGGATTTGATTTACTTTCCAGTAATGTTAAAAGGGTTACAAACTTGCTTAAAATTATTTCACTCATATGCTTCGTTGCTCTAGTCCTCTTTCTGGTAATGCTATTTCTGGGGGACTTGAATTTAGGATTCGCAGCAGCAGGATTTTCACTTGTTGGGTTTGGTTTGGCAATTCTTATCAGGAGTTTAAATCTTAACATCCATGATGTGAATGGTTTACAGGATTTCTATAAACCGACAACGCATCAGATATTCTTGGATAATTTCTTCGCTGAAATCCTTTCAAATCATCTGGATCCAGTAACTTTTCTTAAATGGGACGAATATTTGGCAGGATTAACTCAAATACTCACCCCCAACTTTATACATAAAATCAAAGAGCAAGAAGCCGAAGAATTGCCGATAACATTCGCCATTGAAAGAATCCTCTTCTTATATTATCTAAGATACCAAGAAGTCTTAACCGAAGAGCAGTTAATCCAAGAACTAAGAGAAGTTATTAATGTTGACTCTGAATTTTTTGACATCAATAAGGGTTTACTCATCGAAGGATTTTGGTATTTTTCCACCTCCGATATATCCAAATTATTCAATTTTATTCGGCGATACAATCCTGGTTTCTTTAATATAATAGATAGACTGCAATTAGAGCTTGCCGATAATATCGAGCGGGTTTCAAATGATCCTATTTACATGGATTCCACAGCACAAGAATTAGTTTACTTAAATAGTGAATTAAATATTTTTTGTTATCTATACAACAATTCTCCAGAATCTAAGAAGTATGCAATCAAAGTGAACGCTCCTGGATTCGAACCAAGTAAACTAAAGCTAGATATTGAGGTCGAAGGCCGTGGAAATTTTCTTATTCCTAGTTCCTCTATTCCTCTAATATCTTCTGAAGGAAGGGATATAGTTGGGACTTTATCTTCAATGTTAGAGAACGGAGATACTGCATGGTTAACATTAGAACCAAGAGAAACTGGAGTACAGACTATCCAAATATTTCTGTTATCTGAGGATGGAACAATTATCGAAGGAAAAACCCGAGCAGTAAAGGTAACTAAGAATTTCAAAGATTACATTAAAAAGCTTAGCTCTTTGGGTAGTCTTATAGGGGGAATTGCTGTCCCAGTAGCACGGATATTACCTTCGTTGCTTTAAAGAAAATCTAGCATGTATTTTTTCTTTTTTTTCTTATTATTTAACCCACCTTCTACTTACTTACTATTTAGAATATTACTAAAAACTTTAAAAGGGATATAGACAAGAATGAACTTATGGAGATATATGACTTTGTAGTTATAGGAAGCGGGGCAGGATTAAGTATTTTAAACATAGGTCTTCAATCAGGTTTAAAGTGCGCCTTAGTTGAAGAATCTAAGCTTGGGGGTACTTGTTTGACTCGAGGTTGTATTCCCTCAAAAGTATTAGTCCATCCTGCTGACTTAATTCGAGAAGCTCAACATGCATCTAAGGTAGGTGTTAACTTTTCGATTGATAAAATCGACTGGGGATTAATTGGGAAAAGAATGTGGTCTCAGATTGACGAGAGTAAGGGGATGGAAGAAGGGTTGTCTCATGTCCCAAAATTAACTCTTTATCGAGGAATTGGAGAATTTACGGGAGATTACGAGATGGAAGTAAAATCCTCGGATGGAAGGGAAAGCCTTGGAAGATTTAAGGGTGACAAATTCGTTTTAGCATGCGGCGCTCGTTCTTTCATACCTCCTATTGAAGGATTAGAGGAGGTTGGATATGTAACAAATAGAAGTTTTTTTGGAGAAAAATTCCCTAAACAGCCTTGGGAATCCTTAATAATAATCGGAGGTGGAGTAATAGCTGCTGAATTCGCTCATATTTTCTCTGCGTTTGGTACAGATGTAACAATATTAGAAATGCTACCACGTTTAATTACAACAGAAGAGCCTGAGATAAGTCATTTTGTAGAACAAAATTTCAATCGATATATGAAAGTTCTCACAAACCATAAGGCAATTAAAGCGAAATCTAAGAAGAAAAAGAAAATAATCATAGCGCAGAATATGGAAACAGGGAACCAAATTGAAATTTCTGCTGAAGAAATTTTCATTGCTGCTGGTAGACGCTCAAATGCTGATTTGCTCAAAGTAGAAAATACCGGGGTTGAGGTTGATGAGGGAGGATGGGTAAAAACTAACAATTATTTAGAAACCAATAAAAAAAACATTTGGTGTATTGGTGACCTAAATGGACTTTATCAATTTCGACACAAAGCTAACTACGAGGCAGAAATTTGCGTTAATAATATTTTTGGCCCTGAAGACCAAAAAAAGAAGGTTGATTATTCAGCAGTCCCATGGGCGATTTTCACATACCCTCAGGTGGGCCATGTAGGCATGACTCAAGAAGAAGCAATTAAGAAAGGACATGAAATCTACGTCGCAATAAAAAACTATTCAACAGTAGCGAAAGGTTTTGCAATGGGATATGAAACCGGGGATGAGGACGATGGATTTTTTAAATTAATTGTTGATAAATCATATCAAATTTTAGGCGCTCACGCCGTTGGTCCCCATGCTGCTGTTCTGGTACAGCCTTTTGTATATTTGATGAATTCTGGCTTTACTTGTGAATTACCACAAGCAGATGACCTATTAAATATACCGAGAGTAGATCGTGCTTGCCCAGAAGCAGGTTCCTTTATGCCAATATATAAATCCATGGTTATTCACCCCTCTCTTAATGAGGTTGCAGGATGGGCACTTGGGAATTTACGTCCGGTTAATATCAAAATGGAACATCATGATCACCATCATGATCATGAACATTAAATAGAAGGAGAAACATTTTTTTTATTTTCTTTTTACCTCTTATATCTGTACCATCAAGTATATAGACTCTTAAACTAATAATTAGATCAGTGGTATCTAAAAACAACTCATCGATTGGGGAAAAAAAAATAGGACAGGTTTTCACCCCACGATATGTAGCGGACTTTATGGTCAATAACTCTCACAAATTTATTGAAAAATGGGATAAACCACCTCATGTTCTCCAAGTACTTGAACCATCTGCTGGGGAAGGTGTTTTTTTAGACTCCCTTCGAAAACAGGGATATTCAAATATCACTGCTTATGAAATGGATTACACCCTTAAGGATCAACTTTTGACTTCCTATCCCAATGTCAACTTCAAATTTGAGAATTTTCTTGGTTCGGATATACTGCAAAAATTCGATCTCATAATCGGAAATCCCCCATACTTAGGTCAAAATTACAATTCTACTATATTTCAAGAGTATGTGGATTTGTATCCAATTTGTGCTGAATATTTTGTTGGGAACATGGACTTATTTTACTTTTTCATTCACTTAGGAATAGAAAAGCTGAATCCCGGGGGTATACTAACATATATAACAACAAATTACTGGATTACCAAATCAGAAAAAACTGGGATACGACTTTTAAAACCTCATATTCTAGATGAATGTTTTTTGCTTCAATATATTGATTTATCTCAATTAACTTTATTCCAGGGAGCTCGGGGACAGCATAATTGTATTTTCCTCTTACAAAAAAAGACACCTCAGGAGAAAGCTAGAGGGATAGATAAACCTATTGATATTATCCAAATTCATGGAAATCAGGACCCAAAGGAAGAATCCAATAATCAAAGAATTTTTAATGATTTAAGCTTTCTTAGAAATTCCCGAGATATTCGAAGATATACCTCTGCTCTTACAAATCAGGATTTAAAACCTGATAAAAATTGGAATCTTATTCTTCCTCAGGAAATAAAAGATATTGTTAGCGTAATCGAGAAGTACTGTGAGTTGAACGGCAGGATTTCCTCACTAGCCGATTATTTTCGCATTCGCAACGGTTTAATTCTAATAAAGGATTCAATCTTCATTCTAAAAGAAAGTATTAACTTAAAAATCGTAGACGACGAGTATTTTATTAAGGTTGGAAGCTCTTTTGTAAAACTTAGTGAACTAGAAAAGAGACGGCTCAAAAAAATATATAAAAGCAAATCAATCAAGCCTTATGGCCATAAAACTGATGATTATCTTGGGTATCTAATTTTTCTCAATAAGAATGAATTCAATGCTACTTCTATACATGAACGGAATAACTTACTCAAAGAACGATATCCAAATCTGATTCGATATCTAGATCAATTCAAAGATGAATTACAACATATTTTAATTAACGCCAAAGAAAATCCCGCAGATATATATTTTCCAAGAAGAGGAGCCTCCATTCGGAGATTTGAAAGAAATTCTGGTGAAGATTTAATTGATCTTGAGCCCATGTATGATTCTCACGAAAAAATATTTTTTAAATTTATTGAAGTAGAGAACATGTTTGGTTATTCAAACCAACCATATTATGCTACCTCAGATACGTATTTCCTCTGGCCAAAATCCACTCCAATTGATTATTTATTTCTGCTTGCTTATCTTAACTCAAAAATCGTGACATTCTTATACAAAGCTAAAAGCCTTACAATAAAAAGAAGTAAAACTAAACTCGAACAAGGGTTACCGCTTCCCAACTTGGAACTGTTTAACACTAAAGAACAAATAGAAATGCTTAACCAAATCAAAAATCACACTCTTTCTATCATAACTACTTCTCACACTTCTGAAGGTGTTCAGCAAACTCAAAATCTCATAGATAGCCTTTTTTTGAAGCTATTTAATCTAGATCAAAATCACCTACACGATTTATTAAAGGACTACTATTCGTATCAATTAAAATAATCCTCCTTCCCTCTCTGCTTTATTTTTCAAAAACAATAAGTTTTTAAAGATAAAATACCATTGTTTAAATGTCAATAAGCGCTATGTAAATTCTTTCTTGACGTTTCCAAAAATAAAGGTGATGCACAATGACAGATGAATTTGATGAGTTTTTTAACCGGATTAAGAAATATTTCAAATTAGATTCAGATATGTTTGATGTTGATTTTTTATTTCTTCCGGAAAACACAAAAGATTTGGGAAGTGTCCCGTATGATGAACAAGTTAAAAGATTTAAGGTATCCTATCACTTTGAGAGAGGAATGGATAAACCTGAGATCAGAATTGAGGGGAATCTTGATGATATTAAAATCAAAGAGATGTTAAAAAATGTTGATTTAGCTAAGGTTCCCCATTTAAGTGACCTATACAATTCCTCCTCGAGTAAGGAGATTGATGCCAGTAAGTTCGCATTAGAATATACTTCCCAAACTGAAGAGAACAGCGAAAATTTTTCATTTGAACCCTATTCTGAGATCTGTGATTCTGAAGGAATGACAGAAGTATTACTAGAGATTCCGGGGATGAATATAGAAAATGTTGAGATTACGTTTAGGAATAACGGCAAGAATTTAATCTTTATTGCCCAAAACGAGGTTCGAACCTATAAGAAGACAATACCATTACCATTTAAATCTTCAGAAGGCAATTACGAAATTGAAGTGAATAATGGAATAGCGATCATAAAAGTTTATGAGGTAAACAAATAATCATTATATTTATTATTTAAACAAAAGAGATGAGAAAAAAATGAGTGAGATGACTGAATATAAAGGGGATGGGAGAAAAGTAAGAATTAGTGATGCATATAAGGCAGACGCTGGGAGAGGGAGAATACGAATAGATCCCGAAGTAATAAAGCAATTGAATCTTAAAACGGGAGATGTTATTGAAATTGCTCATCCTGTCGCGGGAAAGAAAACTGCTGCTCTTTTATATCCTGGTAAAGATGAGGACAGAGGCTCCAATGCTGCTCGAATAGATTCTTCGCTACGCAGGAACTTGAATGCGTCCTTAGACGATATAGTTGAAATTCGCAAAATCGAGGCGAGCTTAGCAGATAGAATTACCTTTGCGGGGATGGAAGAATCGGTTGTGGTCCGCAGATCAGAACAATTAGTAAGAATATTAGAAAATCGTGTGATTACGAAAGGAGATATAATGAGTTTTAATGCGATGGGTAGAAGGATCGATTTTATAGTAATTGATTTTGCCCCTCGAGCTGCTGCTGTTAGAATTCATTTAGACACTAAAATTACAATTTCAGAGAAAACACATAAAGAGATCTTAGAGCTTGAAGGTAGAAGAGTCACCTATGAAGATATTGGTGGCTTAGAAGAGGAGATACAAAAAATCCGTGAGATGATTGAATTACCTATTAGACACCCAGAATTATTCAAACGAATAGGTATTAATCCCCCAAAAGGAGTATTGCTTCATGGACCACCTGGAACAGGAAAAACGCTATTGGCAAGAGCGGTAGCATACGAAACAGAGGCACATTTTATCACAATTAGTGGACCTGAAATAATGAGTAAGTTTTATGGTCAGAGTGAAGAGAATTTAAGAAAAGTCTTTGAAGAAGCAAAAGAAATGTCTCCTTCAATAATATTCATCGATGAACTAGATTCTATTGCCCCGAAGAGAGGAGAAGTCACTGGTGAGGTAGAGCGAAGGGTTGTCGCTCAGTTACTTTCATTATTAGACGGATTAGAAGGGAGGGGTGAAGTTATAGTTATTGGAGCAACCAATCGAGTAAATGATATTGACCCCGCACTCCGACGACCTGGAAGATTTGATAGAGAAATAGAGATTGGGGTTCCAGATACTGATGGAAGAAACGAAATCCTGCAAATTCATACTCGTGGTATGCCGTTGCATGAAGATGTTGATCTACGTCTCATGGCTGAAAAAACCCATGGTTTTGTTGGGGCAGATGTTGAAGCCTTAGCAAAAGAAGCTGCAATGCTAGCAATAAGAGAAATCTTACCAAAGATAGATCTAGATAAACCAATTCCTGCTGAAGTACTAATGGACCTCGAGATCAATATGAAGAACTTTGGATCTGCCCTAAATAGCATAGAACCATCAGCTTTGAGAGAAGTATTGATCAGCCAACCTACAGAAACATGGGAGGATATTGGGGGATTAGAAGATGCTAAGCAACAGTTGAGGGAAGTTATCGAATGGCCTTTAAAATATCCCGAACTTTATACTCAACTAAATTCTCAACCCCCGAATGGGATTCTATTATTTGGTCCTCCTGGAACGGGGAAAACATTACTTGCAAAAGCACTAGCTCACGAGAGTGAAGTAAATTTCATTTCTGTTAAGGGTCCCGAATTCCTGTCTAAATGGGTAGGCGAAAGCGAAAAGGCTGTGAGAGAGACTTTTCGAAAGGCAAGAGCAGCATCACCTTGTATTATTTTCTTCGATGAAATTGATGCAATTGCCGGAATGAGAGGTAGATTTGCCAGTTCGCAAGTTACAGAGCAAGTTGTGTCACAGTTACTTACTGAAATGGATGGACTAGAAGGATTAAAAGATGTTATCTTACTTGCAGCTACAAACAGGGTTGATATGCTCGATCCCGCTTTGTTACGATCCGGACGATTTGGTAGACATGTGGAAATACCCATGCCTGATAAGGATGCAAGAAGAGAAATCTTCAAAATTCACCTTATAAATAAACCTTTGGCATCTGATGTAAGCATTGAAGCAATGGCTCAAAATCTAGAAGGATTTACTGGGGCTGATATTCAGGCCATATGTGAAGAGGCAACCTTATTAACTATAAGGAAAGCTGTAATTGATTCTAAAATCAATACTAAAGATGCAACTTCAGTGAAAAAGGTAAAAATATCAAAAGCCGAATTTGATGAGGCATTAACAAAAGTATCGAAATCAGCAGAAAAAGCTCGTGTATCTCACGAGAGATATTCAAAAGAACCTACAGAAGGAATGTATCGTTAATCAATTTTTTTCAATTTAATTATGAAAGATTAATAAAAAAAAAGGGGTAAATCTAATGGAAATAGAAGAACAAGACGGAAAGGAATTATTTCTCAGCTTAGATAATTTACTTGAAATATTAGGCAATCCTACAAGGAGGATTATTCTTTCTAAATTAGCGAAAGTGCCTTTAGGAGCCTCAGAATTGGCGGCATCTTTTGGCAAAAAGATCTCAAGACAAGCTATTCATTCACAGTTAAACGTACTTTCTGATTATGGTATTATTGAAAGTTTCGGGGAAGATCCGCGAAATATTAAATATCGTATTAAGAGCAATCTTTCTTTTCGGATTGATATTACTCCCGATTATTATAACATCAGTTATAATGTATCTCAGAGGGATGCCTATCAAGAGGGTTTAGAACTCAAAAATACCGGATGTGAGACAGATTACCAAAAGATAAGTGACCCGAATGATAAACTCCGATTCCTTGGTGAGAGAATCAATGAAATTGAACATAATATTAAATCCTTAGAAGAAGAACGAAATAATCTATTACATAATAAAGAGTGCTTTATCATAGAATTAAAAAATCTGATGAAAAATCAGTACCAAAATTTGAAAACTAAAGAACAACCAAATTTAGAAAAGGAGATTTTCTATACGCTTTTTTATAATCCAATTAAGTATTTTAAAAGGATTAATATCGATACATTACTTGATGACATGTTTTTCTCAGAAATGGGACCAATTCGTCGAGAAACTAATAAATTATCCATTAGATATCTATTAAGAGATTTATCTGAGCTAATGGATTTCATGAGAGAAGATGAAGATGATTTTTGGTTTTTCGATATATAAAATTTAACTATGACAGGTGACTAAAGTAAGCTTAGAGGAATTGAAAAAAGAAATACCGGAAATATTCGAAAAAGTTAGAAATGATGTCAGAAGAGTAATTGGGAGAAGAAGAGCAGGGCTTAGCCTGGGATTGGTCGAATTGGGAATTAATGAGAAGGGATTTATGGGATTTATTGGGGGAATGCATTTTTACCCCGGTACTGAAATAGTTATGAATAAAGCACCCTTAAAGTTATTACTCGAGCAACAACCATACGAAATTGTTTGGGCATATACATATCATATACTTTTGCATGAATATATTCATTCCCTTGGTTATCTGAGAGAATATTTATGCCGCGAAATGACACTACGAATCACGAAAAAAGTTTTTGATGAAGAAAGTCACCCTGCTGTTATACTTGCAAAAAAAGGAATAGGAGCATTTTTCCCTAACTTAAATTTAATTTATGTTCCTCCAGATCGTCGTCCTGATGGAATTCCCATCGAATATATTTATAATTTCGATAAACCGAGTTATGAACATTATTCATGAGAATAGAGTACTTTTACTAGATCTATATAGTGGTTAAGTATTACTATGCATAAAATTTTTTTTTATTATTGATTTACTTGGAACTAGGGAATAATAAAAAAACTTAAAAATTTAGTTAATGACATTCCATGAGTTGATTACTGAAAATTTCAAAAATTTCTCAAGGTAAGACCATTCCGGAAAAAGATGAGATTGAAAAAGATATAGAAATTACTCCTGATCAATTAATTCTTAAATGGAAATATCAAAAAGTTGACAAAAGACTTACCTATGATGTAAAAAAATGCATTGGGTGCTCTCTATGTAAGTTAGTGTGCCCCACCGATGCGATTGAACTTGGACCAATTCCAGAAATTGCTCAAGGAATCTTAGATGATACGAACCCTAATATATTAATCGATTATGAAAAATGCTGTTATTGTATGCTCTGTGCAGTAATTTGCCCAAATAACGCATTTCATGAACACATTGAACCTGAAGGACAAATCGATCTAAATGAATACCCCACCATAGGGAAATTTTATAAAATTGACTCTAAAAAGTGTACTGAGGACGAAAAAGATAAAACTTGTCAGCTTTGTTTAAGTGTTAGGGATACAAATCAAATTGAAGACTATTTTTTCATCGAGCAGAACTGCCCAGAAAACTGCTTCTCTATTGACTCCCCTTTAAAGGGAGAAGTGATTATAAAAAAAAACATGCTACATAAGTGTGATCCTCAAGGATGTAAGGCTTGTGTAAATATTTGCCCAACTGAATCGTTCTTTATTCCCGAAAAAGCAGAAGATGTTAAAAAATATGGGAAAATTGCATGTAATGAAGATGCTTGTTTTTATTGTGGGGCGTGTGAAAATTCTTGCCCTGATGACTTGATAAGAGTTGAAAGAAAAGAAGTCGAAATAATTCCTCCCAAAAAAACGGGTAATTTTCCATGGGTTAAAGGGTGGGCAAAAAGTATTGAAGAAATCTTAAGAAAGCGGCTAGTTCAGGGAAAAGCTCAGATTAATATCCCTATTATTGAAGAAGAAGTAAAAGAAATCAAGAAAAAGATTGAAGAAGAAATCCCCCAATTAACAGAAGAGGATAAAGCCAAGTTGGCAGCACTAAATGAGAAAGTACAAACCTTTCTCACCTCCTCAAAAATTCGATATTGGATAAAGGATAAAAAAACGGATAAGATAAGAAAAGAGTTTCATAAACTGCTAAATCACGATAAGTAGCCAAAATACTCCTTGTTTAAATAGATTCTATCCAATACAATATAAAGTGAGTCTATCACTTCATAATATAATTTAATGGTATTAAAATGAAACTTAAACTAAAGATTAAACCAAAGAATAAAAAGAAAAAGATGGTCATATGGATTCAAAAAAATAAAGATCTGGATGACAATGCACTCCAAATCTGCAGATTTTTTAAAGATGGAATTAAATTCTCAAAACTGAGCCGAATACTCAGGTACCACATAATTTCCTCGAGTAATCCTGGAGTTATCCTCTCTTTGTTTTCGGCTATCCAAGAATTAATACCAGAAACATTCTTCGTCTCACAAGATGCAAATGATTTAGAAGAACTAGTTAATTCCTAAATCATCGAAATTGAATTGAAATTCTTAATTATTAAAGATTTAGTGTAGAAATGGGAGAGGGGGGATTCGAACCCCCGGCCCCTTGGTCCCAAACCAAGAATCATACCAAGCTAGACCACCCTCCCCTTGATAAACGGGCAGTAGTTCAAAAAGATTTTGTGAAATCGTTAATCTGACTTAGTTGTAGATATAGATTATAAAAATAACTATTCTAAAAAAGTTTTATCGTTGGTAATTGGGATTTTTGGTTTATATTGCCATATATTTATCTTCGATGCCCTACCAATTTTTAAATTTTAAATAATATTTCTTATTTGGAATTATAACCAGCCTTTACAAAATTCAAAATGAAAAGCTCCATTTGTTTACAGAAGATAGGTACCCTAAAACCAGAGGTTTTAATTAAATTAAAAAATAACATTGAACAAACATTTTCACATTTCAATATTGGGATTAAAATTAATCCTTCTGCTCTTCACCTGCACACCACCGAATATAATGCAAAACGATCGCAATATAACGCATCAAAGATCTTAAAAAAACTAATGAAAACGTCTCAAAATACCCGCTCATTTAGAACATTGGGAGTACTCGATGAGGATATCTACAAAAATAAGTTGAATTTTGTTTTTGGGCTAGCCCATAAAACTATGGGTATTGCAGTAATCTCAATAACCCGTCTTAGAGACGATTTCTATATAGAAAAGGGGAGTGTTCATAGACAAATAGAACCTGAGGAAATTTTAGATTTAAGAATATTAAAAGAAGCTATTCATGAACTTGGGCACACATTTGGGTTACCACATTGTAAAAATTATTGTATAATGCAGTTTTCCAATAGTTTGATTGATACTGATAATAAGCCAAAAGAATTTTGTGAATCCTGTCTTACGAATTTAGAGAATTTCTTTAATAAATCAGGTCAAAACTCTTAATTTTTCTCAATAAACTTCTCATATAAAGATTCACCTAGCTTTAAGATCTTTTTATATTTTTTAACTAAATGTATTAGATCATCCGAGATGTTTTTTAATCCGAAATATGCTCCAGCTAAACTTCCTCCTATAGCTCCCGCTGTATCACTATCTCCCCCTGCGGTAGCAAGCTCAAAAATGCAATCTCTAAAGGATGACAAGTTTTTAAGAAAGATAAATAGTGAACACACCACAGTGCTTATCGCATATGGATGCACAAAGGCTTTACCAAGCAGCGGTTCAAAAAAGTAAGGAGATTTGACACCTACTTGAGAAAATTTTATTAAACCTGCCTCTATTGGCATATCTAAATTTTTTTTTAGTTTATTTAAAATTTCGACGAATTCATTCCAGATTTTATCCTTCGTATCAGAAATAGAAGATATAATTACATCAAAAAATTCATCCACAGAAAATCCAGTTTCTGGACTTTTATCAAGTAAAAAAGCGATTGCCCTTGCTATAACAATCGCTCCCGCGGAGGCAGCAGGATGAGAGTGTGTAATAGCACTTGATTTCATTGCAGCAACTTTTAGTCCTTTCATATTATTACTATAAAATAAACCAATTGGTGATATTCGCATTATAGTCCCGTTTCCCCCGGAGTTTGAAGCTGCTTGTTCCCAAGGAATATTATATTTCAATTTTTGAATTGAAGAGATACACCCAAAACCAGGTCCAATCGGTGGATCATCTAACCAAGAAACATATTCCCTTATGAAATTAGTGGTATTGAAACCATTTCCTTGAATTAAAGCCTTAGCTGTATGAATAGTTAATTGGGTATCATCAGTGTAAGTCTTAAAAATATCTCGGTATTCCTGAATAAAATCTTCAAAACTGCTAAAAAATGTGTGGATTTCTGTGCGGTCCCTTCCTTCAAAAGGATGTCCCAAGGTATCCCCTATCGCGACAGCAATAAGAGTTCCTTGAAATTTATCTAAAAGATCAAGAGACATTTTAAATCAATATGTATGTTTAATCTTTTAACTTTTTGCCAAAAAACAAATGATGGATTTTTTCTTTATATAAAACTATCCTAGAAACTCATTAAAGTTATTAAAAAGGCTTATAAACGAACTTTGCTAATTAATCTTTTAACTCACTCATTAAATTATAATTAAGATGATTTGAATGGCTAAAATTGATAAATTGAAAAATGTAATTACCGCCATGATAACACCACTTGATGAAGATCTTAACATTGATGAGGCAAAATATAGGGAATTTATTAGGTTCCAAATCGAAAACGGTTGTCAAATATTAACTATGGGAACAACTGGAGAAAGTGCCACACTTTCACATGAAGAACATCATCAAGCTATGGATATTGCCGTTGATGAGGCAAAAAAAAGTGGATCTGGCACATTTGTTTTGGCTGGGAGTGGAAGTAATTCAACCAAAGAAGCTATTTCATTATCTCAATACGCTGAACAAGCTGGAGCTGATGGATTATTGGTTGTCGTCCCGTATTATAATAAACCTGTACAACATTCATTAATTGATCATTTCTCTGCTGTTGCAGATTCAGTTTCTTTACCAATTGTATTATATAACGTCCCGAGCAGAACTGGCCGGAATATGGAGCCAGAAACTATTTCTAAACTAGCATATTCAAAAGATAATATCGTTGGGATCAAATGTGCAAGTGGTGATATTGACCAAATAACAAGAATTATCAAAACAACCCCTGATGATTTTATCGTGTTAAGTGGGGATGATGGGATGACTTATCATCTTATGGCTTTGGGAGGTAGAGGAGTCATAAGTGTTGCCTCAAACATAATTCCTTCGAGGTTAGTAGAATTTACTCAGAGCATGTTAGATGAAAATTGGAAAAAAGCACGTACAATGCAATTACAATTATTTGACTTATTTAAGGTGTTGTTTATCGAAACTAACCCCGGACCAGTTAAATACGCTGCAAACTTAATGGGATTGATGAATAATAGAATGAGATTACCATTAACTCCCCCTCTAAAAGAAAATCAGAAGAAAATCAAAGCAGTTCTTAAAAATTTAGATTTGATTTAAGGCTCCTTGGAGGATTTTTAGATGATAAATTTGTTAATATTAGGACCCACAGGGTCAATGGGTAAATTAATAAGCAAGCTTGCATTGGAAGATGAGGAAATCAAAGTTGTTGCTGCGTGTGATACAACAAATATTGGAAATAAGTTGGCAAACATAGCAGGAGTAGCTGATCCTAACAATATCATAATTAGCGACGTAAATAGACTTGAGAAGGTGATAGAGGACACTGATCCTATAGTGGCAGTAGACTTTACCGTAGCTCAAGCGACTGAAAAAAATTGCCTCATTTGCGCTGAAAAAGGGATACGATGTGTGATTGGAACCACAGCCATGTCTCAAGATTTTCTTAAAAGCTTCGAAGCACTTGTTAAAGAAAGGCATACCCCCGCAATAATTTCTCCTAATATGGCTACTGGGGTCAACGTACTCTTTAAAATGGCATCTGTGTTAACAAAATATTTAGCTGAATGGGACATTGAAATACTCGAAACTCATCACCATAGAAAGGTAGATGCTCCTAGTGGGACCGCATTAAAAATTGGTCAAGTTATCAGTGAAGCTTTGGATGCTGATTTTGAAAAGATAGCTAAATTTGGGAGATCACGAGGTCTAAACAAACGACCTGTGGGAGCAAAGGAAGAAATCGGCATTCATTCTATGAGGGGAGGCGATATTATTGGAGATCATACCATTTTATTTGCGGGACCGGGGGAGAGGATAGAACTGAAACACCAAGCCCACAGTCGAGAATGTTTTGCCGAAGGTTCGATAAAGGCGATAAAATTTATAGCTACCGCTAAAGAAGATAAGATATACTCCACCAGTGAAGTTCTTGGGCTTTAAAATGAGATAAAATTATATTATCAGTGCAGATCAGTGTTATCATTAATCACTCTAGCTTTAAACCTAAGAGTTGATTTCATAACGCCAACACTTCATCGAGACTAGTAAGGGGTATCCAAGCCCTAATAATCCCACTTGATATAATTTTACCTCAATAGAATTAGGATTATTAACAGTTTAAACTTTTGGTGTTAATTTCGATTTATTTTAGATGGTTAGGAATTTTTTGACTGCTAACTAAAGCCTCGAATGTTTCAGCATCACGAATTTGAAATGCTTGCTTATTATTGATTAGTATTTCTGCAGGTCTTGGTCTGGAGTTATATGAATTACTCATGGTAAACCCATATGCTCCCGTATCTAAAATTGTGAGGTATTCTCCTTCATGTAATTCTGGCAATAATCTTTCCCTTCCGAGAATATCCCCGGATTCACATATAGGACCTGCTATATCATATTCTATTTCACTTCTTTCTTCAGAAACCTCACAAGGAATAATATGGTGATAACTATTATATAATACAGGTCTAATTAAAGTATTAAATCCTGCATCTACTCCCGCGAATTTCCTGTAGCCATTATCTTTTATAGTATTGATTTGAGCTACGAGTATACTAGCTTCAGCAGATAAGTAACGCCCAGGTTCGATAATAAAACGCGGTTCACCTAAATCTGCTTTCTCAATTAAATTTTTGAATTTTTTTAATACAATATCTCTATAAATTTCTAAGTTTAAGGGTTCCTCTTCTGGACGATAGGGGATACCTAACCCTCCTCCAAAATCTAAAAATTCGAAGCTGATATTAAGAGTATCAGCTAAGTTCGTAATAATTGTACTATACTTATCTACAGCTTTTTCATAGTCATAAGGATTTAGTATCCCAGAGCCAATATGGATATGGGTTCCGAATTTAGTAAATCCCAATTGTTTTGCTTGAGAATAGGCTTCAATAACTTGATCCTCTAAAATACCAAACTTTATCATTTTCCCCGCAGTTATTGTGTGAGCATGATGACCTGCTCCGAATTCAGGATTAATCCTAAATGAAATAGCTCCTTTTTCTATTCCTAGATCATTATAAACATTGTTGAGTCTTTTCAGTTGGCTAATGCTGTCTAAATTAATATGAACTTTATTTTCTATAGCGTATTCAAAATCTTCGTTAGTAAACATATTCCCAGTATACATGATTTTTTCGGCAGGGATACCCGCTTTGAAACATGTAAAAATTTCCCCTGATGAGGTACAGTCAAAACTCGCACCCTCTGAGTGCAGTATTTTCAGTACAGATAAGCTGGAATTTGCTTTCATCGCATAGTGTATGTCATTTTTCTTATATTCTATATTTAAAGCTTCTTTAAGCTCTTTGTATTGATTTCGAATTGACTGTTCGTTGATGATGTAGATTGGGGTGCCATATTCTTCTGCTAATTTTATTACTTCCATATTCCCAAAATACAACACCCCATCTTTATATTCCAAATCTTTCTGTTTTAACCATTCTGTATATTCCATCTTAGATATCCCACCTTTCAACAATTAAATCTCTATTTTATTAAGGACACCATTAAATACTTTTACTACGGGACCTTCCATGAGCACAGTCTTCCCGGTATAGGTGATTATTAAAATTCCCCCATCAGTATGAACTTTAATTGGTGCATTCTTTTGAAAAATGCCTAATAGCGAACCCGCAACCACAGACGCGCATGCGCCTGTACCGCAAGAATTCGTGACCCCGACTCCTCGCTCAAAAACTCTTAATATGCTTTCTTTTTTCGACAAAACTTTTACAAATTCAACATTTACTTTATTTGGGAAACGTTGGTTTGACTCTAAAGCTGCTCCATACATGTTTAACTCATCATCAGTAAGTTGATTATCAATGAAAATTACGGC
>Ga0209536_100002675_pt1 | contig 29053 bp, 25 predicted proteins | sample DeeMarSeWOR28_12_FD_187461 | JGI IMG/M metagenome (GOLD analysis project Ga0209536, IMG submission 187461) | Marine sediment microbial communities from White Oak River estuary, North Carolina - WOR-2-8_12 (SPAdes) (version 2) | ecosystem: Environmental > Aquatic > Marine > Intertidal zone >...
GTGATCTCCAAGTATGAATGGCAGAAAGCGGCTAACGATCGCGGAAGTCGCGCGCGAAGCGGGCGTTTCCTCTCAGACTGTTTCGCGCGTCATCAACAACCGCCCCGACGTCTCGCCTGAAACACGACAACGGGTGCAGCTGGTCATCAGAAGACTGGGATATCAACCCAGCGCCCTGGCGCGCGGCCTGGCTTCCCGACGCACCCGCACGTTGGGTCTGATCACCGCCGACTTCAGCGACTACTTCTTCACCCAGGTTATTGCTGGGGCCGAGGTAGAGGCCCGCAAGCACGACTATTTCTTTATGCTGGGCAGCACCGAACGCAACCCACGAGATGAACCCGAGTACATCCGCCTGCTGACCGAGCACCACGTTCAGGGGATTCTCTTCGCTCGGCCCAGCACTGAGCCCGATAACCGCCATCTGCTGAGCCTGCTGCGCGACGGCGTACCCGTCGTCACCACCGCCTACCACCTTCCCGATGCAGGTCTGACAGTCGTTGATGTTGACAACGAGGATGGCGCTCAGCAGGCCACCCGCTACCTGCTGGAATGCGGACGTCGCCAGATAGCGATGATCGCCGGCCCAGCCACCTGGAAATCCGTCAACGACCGGTCTCAAGGCTACAGACTCGCTTTGGAAGAGGCCGGCGTCGCCTACGACCCCGGCTTGGTCGCCGACGGAGACTGGTCCTACGCAAGCGGCTACCAAGCAATGCAGAAGATCCTGGCCCGAGGGTTGTCTTTCTCGGGTCTCTTTGCCCAAAACGACCAGATGGCAATTGCCGCGATCCGTGCCCTGCGCGAGGCCGGCCGGCGCGTGCCCCAGGACGTGGCCGTGGTCGGCTACGATGATATCCCGGCGGCCGAATACTGTGACCCTTCCCTGACCACCATCCGACAGCCTATGCGAGAAGTTGGGGAAGTCGCCACCCGACTCTTGATCCAGGCCATTGAAAAGCCTGAGATCACCCAGGGTGAGGTGTTGCTAAGAGCGGAACTGATCCGGCGTTGCTCCTGTGACTAAGGCAGGCCAGGGTATAAACAAGTGGAACGAGCTTCCACGAGTTCCTTGTGGCTCTCGGCGTTCGTAGAAACCCGAGGAAACTCGCAGGAACCTGGAAGAGCCCAGATGAACTCGCAGAAAGTCAAAAAAGCAGGAAGTGTTCGCTGATCGGTTGGCAGCCCCGGCGAACACTTCCCGGCAGCGCTGGCCGTCGCGTCTGGGGATCACCCAGGCGATGGGCCGTCTCCGCGCCATCCTGAATTATAACTGGAACCAGAATAGGCACAAGTCGGTGCTCAAGATGAGCGGAGCGGGTTGGCCAGGCCGGGGAAGGAGGTGACTCCATAGCAAGCCTATTGCTCGTTGTGTCGGTTGTAAGTCTTTTGGTCAGAGACAAGGAGAAGAAAAAATGACTCCCAAAAAACGTTCGCCTCTACGCATAACCCGTAGAGAAATGCTCAAGTTGTCCGCCGCGATGGCCGCGGGTGGCTTATTGGCCGCCTGTGCGCCTCAGCCGACCCCCGAAGCTACCGAAGCTCCCGCCGAGGCACCCGCTGAAGCACCTGCGGCCACAGAGGCACCCACGGCCGCCCCCCCGCCCGCCGCTGAGGGTCATATCGTCCTCATGCACCAGCGCAACGAATTCTCAGAGGAGGAGGAAGCGCAATTCTTGGAGGAGAACCCGGGGATCACGCTCGAGTTAGTCGAAGCCGACACCCAGCGCTTTCTCTCTATGTACGCGGCCGGCAACCCACCGGATCTGATGCGCACCCAGGCACCTGCCGTGCCCCAGTACCTGGCGCGTGGCCTGATGTATGATCTGACCCCTTACTTCGAGACCAGTGAAGTCCTGAACATAAATGACCTAGCACCGGCTAACAGGTACTACATGGCCAACAGCCCAACCCAAATTGGCGAAGGCAAGATCTACGGCATGTGCAAGGACTTCTCGCCAGACTTCACTCTCTGGGCTTTCACCGATGCCTTTGGCGAGGCAGGCGTCGAGGTGCCGGAGGACACCGCGGTCCTGACCTACCAGGAAGTCGCCGATCTAGCCGAGCAGTTGAGCGTGTTCGAGGGTGACCGGGTCGTGCGCTGGGGCTTCGCCTTCCACGAGCCGTGGATCGATCGCAAGTGGATGAACATCCTGGCCGAAACAGGTCAGAGCTTGTACGCAGAGGATTTCTCGGCAATCAACCTGACGGGCAATGACGATACCAAGGAAATCACAAAGTGGTATTACGACCTGGCCGCCCACAACTGCGTTGCAAACCCGGTGAACCCCTCCTCGTCGTGGGCCGGCGATGACTTCTGCCGAGGCGTCGTGGGCCTGATCCAGTACGGCTATTGGTTCGGCGGAATGGCCGAGAGCGACGTCACCGCCGGGAAGGTGGTAATGCTGGCCTCACCGACCTGGACCGGCGAGCGACGCGACCCCACCATCACCGCTACCGGCATGTTCATGACGGCCGCCACCCAGGTGCCGGATGCGGCTTGGAAGTTCTTCGAGTACTACAACGCCGGCCAACCGGCCGTCAGCCGCGCCGGGAGCGGCTGGGGTGTCCCGGCTCTAAAGTCGATGTACGCTCAAATGCCAGTCGAAACAGACTTCGACCAGCAACGCCAGCGCGTGTTGCAGGCTGAACTTGATCTCGACACACCACCTGTCCAGTTCAACCCCTACATCACAGAGGATGCTGTTTACAATACCTGGACCGGGTATCTGGAGCAGGCGCTCAACGACGATATCACCTTCGATGAACTGCTGGCCAACGTAGAACGGGACGTGAACACCGCCATTGAGGAAGGCATGGAGCGCATCGGCTAGCCGAAGGAACCCGCCGATCGTATGAAGGGGGCAGGGCCGGTAAGTCCCCGCTCCCTTCATTACCCAATACTTGTTCAGAAACAACCTGGCATTTCCAGCTGGGATGCCGACCTATTTGTCGCGGTTTTATGATGTCCGCGCCGGCGTGCGAAGTTACTCATAATGAACAAGTGTCAAGTAGGCTTGCGGAGTCTGCGGAATGGATATCACACTAACACTAAATAAGGAGAAAGAAAAAAGTGTCCGGCGACGAAAGTCTAGCAGGGCCCGCCAAAGAACGATCGCCTTCTACCTCTTTATCGCACCCTGGCTGATCGGCTTCGTGCTACTGGCCATTGCTCCGCTCCTCATCGGCTTTGCTACGTCCCTGACCAACTACGATGGCTTTGACCCGGCCGATGCGAAGTTCATCGGCCTACGCAACTACGAACGCGCCTTCACCGACAAAGATACCTCCTACTCCTTGGGGCGGACCCTTTTGTGGACCGCGATCAATACCCCCATATGGCTGGTCCTTTCTTTCAGCATGGCGCTCATCCTGAACCAAAGGGCCATCAAGGGCAAAGGGTTCTTCCGCACGTTGTATTATCTGCCCAGCATCATCCCCGTCGTGGCGGCCGTCTGGATCTGGCGCATCATCCTCGACAATAACTTCGGTCTCCTGAACGCGAGCATCGGCCTCGTCCGGCCGGGCACGGCCATACCGTTCATATCGACGTATGCCATTTACAGTTTGACCGCCATCGCCGTATGGACCGGTCTCGGCGCAGGTATGGTCATCTTCCTGGCCGGTCTGCAAAACATCCCCGAGGAGTTGAAGGAGGCGGCGCGCATTGATGGAGCAAACTCGCTTCAGGTTCTCCGCCACGTCATCCTGCCCTTGATGACCCCAATCATCTTCTTCCAGTTGGTTTTGGGTATGATCAACGCCTTCCAGCAGTTGGTGCTGCCTATGCTGCTGGCTCCCGGCCAGGAGGTAGGCGGATGGAATCCACCCAGGAGTTCCTTCCTTTATATGATACATACTTATCGGCAGTTGTTCGTCTTCCAGCGCTACGGGTACGCAACGGCCCTGCTGTGGCTCCTGTTCATCGTCGTGCTGATCATAACCTTGCTGACATTCAAAACGGCGCGCTACTGGGTATATTATGAGGTAGAAGTTGAAGGAGGTGAGCCATGACGACTCGGAGGGAAGCTTCCTTCACAAACCGCCTGACAGCCCATTTTGCTTCCTACGGCAGCTTGATCCTGGTTGGCCTGCTGATCTCGATACCACTGGCCTGGTTTGTTATCACCTCCTTCAAGCCACAAGAGGAGTACATGTCCTATCCGGTCCGCTTCTTCCCTAGGGAGCTGTTTCTGGACACCTACCGATCAGCTCTGACGATGATCGACTATTTCCGATTTGCCGGGCACTCGGTGATTCTGTCGCTGACCCACACCACCCTGACCGTGATCACCAGCGCCATGGCGGGCTTCGCCTTCGCCCGGTTCAACGTGCCGGGGCGCAACAAGTTGTTTGTGATCGTCATCGCCATGCTCATCGTGCCTGTCATCATCCTGCAAATCCCGCAATTCATCATCTTCTCCAAACTAGGCCTGACCGGCACTTGGTGGCCGTGGGTCTTGTGGGGGCTGGCGGCCAGTCCATTCTTCATTTTCCTATTCCGGCAATTCTTTGCCGCGTTCCCCAAGGAGTTGGAGGACGCCGCGGAGATCGACGGCTGCGGGCCGTTCCGCACCTTCGTGTCCGTATTCCTTCCCAACTCCAAAGCGGTGTTGGCCACGGCGTTCATTTTGAATTTTACCGCGCAGTGGGGCGACTACATCAATCCTTTCCTGTTTTTGAAGGACTCCAACACCACACTGGCGGTCAAGTTGCAGACAGGTTATTTATCGCCCCAGGGCCAAACCCTGACCACCATTATCTTGGCCGCAGCCGTGCTCTACGTACTACCCGTGGTCATCATCTTTTTCGTGGGGCAGAAGCACATCCTGGAGGGTGTGGTGACGACGGGGCTGAAGGGATAGGCAGCGATGAAGATTGGAGCCTGGATCCACGACTACGACGACATTCCACTCGACGCGCAGATCACGCTGGCGGCACAAAACGGGCTCCAGACGATCCGCTCGTACCACATCGGCTATGCTGAGGGGATCGTACATGAGCTAAGTCGGACCGGAATGACTTTGTTGGCCGGTATGCACGTGGACGCAGAAGCGTTAGTCCAGGACTGGCGCTCGCAGGTTCGGCTGGACGAACTGGCCCGCTATCACCAATTAGGGGTTTCCCTGGCAGGGATTTGTGTCGGCAACGAGCTGCGCGAGGGTGGCGACGCACCCGACCAGAAGCGTTTTACCGCTCGCCTCTCCTTCGGGCTAGCCAACCTTTTCTCGACCTACCGCCAGTGGCTGGATGAGCACGGATACACGACGCCGCTCACCTACGCCATGGAGGTGATCGTCTTCGACCGCGAGGGGTACTTCAACGAATGGCTATGGCCCATGATCGACGCCTGCGACGTCGTCTCGCTCAACGCCTATCCGATGGGGAATAATGCCTGGTTCACCTTCGATGCTTTCGAGGAGAGCCGGCGCTTCTTGTGCAATGCCCGCACGCGCAACGACCGCCTCGCCCATTTCGAGTTCCATCTGCGGCGTGCTCTGGCACAACTCGAGGACGTTGGCAAGCCAGTATTTCTGAGCGAGACCGGCTTCCCTTCGGCGGTGGGCTACCACATTGAGGGCGAGCGGCTGGTGGTGCCGGAGAGCGACAACGCCCGCTATGGCGAGGTCATGCACCAGTTCGTGGATCTGATCCGCCAGGCGAACGCCGACTACGACGGTCGCATCCAGGCGCTCTATTTCTACGAATGGCGCGACAACCTGCATCACGCCAAGATATGGAACGTGGAGCAAAGCCCCATTCACGTCGCCTTTGGACTGTGTGACCGCTTTGGCGTGCCCAAGTTCGACATCAAGGGGTTGGTAGGATAGCCTCGCAAGGCCACCTGCACGCAGGCTAAGGGGGAAGTGACATGGACGTCATCGTCATCAGTTCCAGCCCGAATACGGATGGCCTGACCGCTGCTTGTGCGGCGGCTGCGGTTGAAGGCGTGCTCCAGGCTGGTGGGCAAGTCGAAGAGATTCGGCTGAATGATCTGCAAGTCGGCATGTGCCAGGCCTGCGACGATGGCTGGGGCACCTGCCTGCCCGATCACAAGTGCCAGCTGGAAGATGATTTTCAAGCGGTGCACGCGCGCGCCTTGGCGGCCGACGCCTACGTGTTGGTGACACCCGTCTATTGGGGCGAGATGAGTGAAACGGCGAAAGCCTTCACGGATCGCCTGCGCCGCTGCGAGGCAACGCGCGACCGCGAGGGTGGCCTGTTCAACAAAGCGGTCATCAGTGTGGCGGCAGCAGGCGGCAGCGGGAACGGCATGATTACCTGCCTGTTGAGCCAGGAGCGCTGGATCGAGCACGTCCAGGCACGCAAGTTCGACCTGATTCCCGTCAACCGCTCGAGCAGAGAGTACAAACTGGTGGCCATCCGCGAGGCCGCGCGGACAATGGCGCAGGAAGCCATGTGAGGCGGAGGCAACGATACCAAGAGGGGATTCTATGTTTTATTTCGGCGTCGACTATTATCCCGAACACTGGCCCGAAGAGCGCTGGCCGGAAGACGCACGCTTGATGGCCGAGGCGGGCATCAACGTGGTGCGCCTGGCTGAATTCGCCTGGAGCCGCCTGGAGCCGCGTCCCGATCACTTCGACTTTGACTGGCTGGACCGGGCAATGACCATCCTGCAAGCTCGGGGCATCCAAGTTGTGCTGGGCACGCCTACCGCTTCTCCACCACCTTGGGTGATGGCCATGATGCCAGACGCCTACCGTGTTCTGGAATCCGGCCAGCGCCAGACGTACGGCAACCGGCGTGAGTATTGCCCTGGCCATTCGGGTTACCGTGAACGCGGCCGCATCGTTACCCAGGCCATGGCCGAACACTACACAGATCATCTGGGAGTAATCGGCTGGCAGATTGACAACGAGTTGGGCGGGCGCTGCTACTGCTCTATCTGCCGGGCTCACTTCCATGTCTGGCTCCAGAAGAAATACGGCAGCCTGGACGATCTGAATGCGGCGTGGGGCACCGTCTTCTGGAGCCACCTCTACACCGAATGGTCTCAGATCCCTGTTCCCATGCAGACCGGCGGTGTCCCCAACCCTGGTCTGGATCTCGATTTTCGCCGCTTCATGTCAGACGCTTACGTACGTTTCCAACAGGAGCAGGTGGACATCTTGCGGCGTACCTGCCCGAACCAGTTCATCACCCACAACTTTATGGGTTTTCACTTCGACGGAATCAACTACTACGACCTGGCCCGGCCCTTGGACTTTGTGGCCTGGGACAATTATCTACGCACTGGCTGGAGCCTGGACAAGGACGCGGATGCGGCTGCCAGCGCACTCGGTCACGATACGATGCGCGGCTTAAAAGGGCGCAGCTTCTGGCTTATGGAGCAGCAATCTGGCTGCGGCGGTTGGCAGACAGCCGGGCTGAACCCACGCCCCGGCGAGATGCGGCTGTGGACATACCAGGCCATCGCCCATGGAGCCGATGCGATCGTCTACTTTCGCTGGCGCACGGCCCGCTTCGGCACGGAGCAATACTGGCACGGCATGCTGGATCACCATGGCCAGCCGCGCCGCCGCTATCAGGAACTCCAGTCCATTGGCGCCGAGTTGAAGCGGGTGGGTGAACAGATTCTGGAAGCAGAGAGCCGGCCCCAGGTCGCGATGCTGCTCTCGTACAACACTCGCTTCGCCTTTCAGGCTCAGCCCAATCATAACGACTTCAAGTACCCTGAACTCTTTGCCAGCTATTACAAGGGCCTACACCGCCGCAACGTGGGTGTCGACATCGTGCCTCCAAGTGCCGACCTGAGTCGCTATCGCCTGGTGTTGGCCCCGGCGTTGCACGTGCTCGGCCAGGACGTGGCCGATAACCTGCGACGCTATGTGGAAAAGGGTGGTACGCTGCTGACCACGGCCCGCTCCGGCGTCAAAGACGAGGCGAACGCCGTAGTGGACATGCCGCTGCCCGGCCCCCTGGCTGGCGTCTGCGGTGTGGAGGTCGACGAATACGAGGCGCTGCCCCTTGACCTGAAAGTGCCGTTAAAGCTGGAGCTGCCCGGCCTCATCCCCAATACGCCAGCCGCCCAAGCCTGGCTATGGTGCGACGTGCTGACCCCTACCACCGCCCAGGTTGTGGCTCGCTACCAGACCAGCGTGGAGGAGCCAGGGCTCTACTATGCCGGTCGCGCTGCTATCACCCTCAACCGCTATGGGCAGGGTCAAGCCATGTACGTGGGTACGCTGGGCGATGAGACGCTGCACGATATGGTTGTTGGGTGGTTGCTGGAGGCGGCGTCCGTCCTGCCAACGCTGACCACACCCCCTCGGGTCGAAACCGTGGAACGCTGGAAGCACGGTCAGCGCCTGCTGTTCCTGCTCAACCACGCCGACCAGGCTCACAGTGTCGTTCTGCCGCAGCCTTTGAGGGATCTGCTGACGGGCCAAGTGGTGAACCAGAAGGCTACACTTGAGCCCAAAGGGGTCATGATCCTGTGCGAGATAGGAAGTGACGACATATTATGAAGATAACGAATATCGAGACCTATGCTGTATGGGGTGGGCACCGCAATTTCCTATTTGTGGTGGTCGATACTAACGAGGGCATCTATGGAGTTGGGGAAGCTGGCATTACAGGCCGTGAGTTAGCTGTGGTGGGCGCCATCGAGCACTTCAAACCGCTGCTTATTGGCCAAGACCCGGGGCGCACTGAGCATATCTGGCAAACCCTCTTTCGCGGCGGCTTTTTCCCGGCGCAGCGGATCTTGACGGCGGCAATATCAGCCATCGATATCGCACTGTGGGATATCAAGGGCAAAGCAATGGGGGTTCCCATCTTTGATCTGCTCGGTGGTCGGGTACGCGATAAGGTGGTCTGCTACCCCCACAACCACGGCAATGAAACAAGTGAGTTGGTCGAATCCTGTTTGAGTTCGGTGGAAGAAGGCTGGAGGTTTGTTCGCTGGGGCCTGCCCAGCCAAGGCAAGGTGCTTGAGCCGCGCCAAGCGGTGCTGACGTCTATTGGTCAATTCCAGTGCGTGCGGGAAGCGGTCGGAGACCAGATCGAGCTACTCTTTGACGTGCATACGCGCCTGGACTTAGCCGATGCCCTTTGGCTGTGCCGCGCAATTGAGCCATACCGCCCATTCTTTGTAGAGGACCCACTGCGTTGTGAGAATCCTGACTCGTTCAAGACGCTGCGTCCGCGCACGCCCCTTCCGTTGGCGGCTGGTGAGCAATTCAGCTCCAAGTGGGACTTTCGCCAGTTTATTGAAGAAGAGTTGATCGACTATGCCCGCATCGACCTGTGCATCGTCGGTGGCTTTACGGAAGCGAAGAAGATTGCTGGCTGGTGCGAGACACACTACATCAAGCTGGCCACTCACAACCCGTTGGGGCCGGTTTCCAGCGCTGCTTGCCTTCAGCTCAATCTAGTGTGTCCAAACTTTGGCGTCCAGGAGCAACCGGATCGGCCCGGCACCACGCTAACCGACGTCATACCAGTACAGCCAGAATGGGAAGACGGCTACTTAATCCCGCCCACACGTCCCGGTCTGGGCATCGAGTTTGATCGCAAGGCGGCCAAGAAACACCCCTTCCAAATGACGGAACTTCCTCATCTGCGCCGCCGGGATGGCTCCTTCACGAATTGGTAGGGACAAAGGTTCTAACATGCGAGAGGTGAACAGCTGGCGCTGGCTCCAGAGGGCATAACGCTGAAAGCTACCTCCGAGATGCGATTATCGATCAAGCGGAAGGCGCGCATTACCGGACTGTCGCTTTGCATCAACGAAACGATGGCGTAGACGGCTTCCGGGTAATAAGCCATAGACAGGTCCGTGGGCGAAGGGTAAGCGGGGCTAACCGGATGGGAATGATAAATGCCCAGCATTTCCAGGCCCTGCTCCTCAATCGCCTGAAAGTGGTCCAGTTGATCCTGGGGGTCCATCAGATAGCCGACCAAGGGGTTGTCAGCGACGTTGGTCGCAGGCAGGATATGCGTCACATATCCGTCTCGACCAGCCAACAGCCCACACGCTTCGTTGGGAGCTTCGGCACGAGCGTGGGCCAGGATTTGCCTGAAGTGCTTCTGAGACAATATCAACTTCATTCCGCCAGGTACATCCCACATCCGCGTCTCGCGAGATCTTACCATAGAGACCAGCCGGGTGCAAATGGCCGACAAGCGACACGGCCTTGATAGGGACCAGCAAGAACCTGCAACGACATGACATAACAGAAATCTGCTTGACAATTGAGGGATAATGTGATAAAGTTGTATACGCGAATGTAGATTTTGCTGGAATACCTCCACCTGGCCTGTTAACTCTTCAAACCCCTTCCCCCTGTTCCAGCTACACACAAACTCCTGGATAGCGCACCTGAACCAAAAGCACACGGACTGCAGGCAGAGTGCAAAGCGACTGAGCTGCCAAATTGGCTTGCGTCACCCTGTATGAGCAGCCGGAAGAATATCAATCTCGTTAGGTAAATCTATGGGAGGATAAAACCATGAAACGATCAAGTCGCTATGTCTTTGTGAGCATCGCCGTCCTGGCTCTTATCCTGGTCGCGCTGGGGCCAGCGACGGCTGCGGCTGGAAATAAGCTCTACAAGAAGCCAGATGTAGGCACGATCACCTGGGAGTCTTATGGCACAACCGCTGACGGCCAGGACGTATATGAATACACGCTGACCAACGCCAACAAGGACCCCATGGAGGTGAAGATCATCACCTACGGCGGTATCATCACCTCCATCAGGGTGCCGGACCGCCATCGAAACCTGGCCAACGTGGCCCTTGGCTTCGACAACCTCGGGGACTATGAAACCAAGAACCCCTATTTCGGCTGTATCACCGGCCGCTACGCCAACCGCATCGCCCTGGGGCGCTTCACGCTCGACGGAACCACATACTGCTTGGACATAAACAACGATCCCAACTCCCTGCACGGCGGTTTCGTGGGCTTCGACAAGAAGGTCTGGGATGTGACGAAAGCTGAGACAGGCCCGGATGGGGTAGTGCTCGAACTTCACTATCTCAGCGAAGCCGGGGAGGGGTACGAAGGTGACGAATGCGCTGATGGCGTGCCGGGATATCCCGGGAACCTCGACGTTTACGTAACCTACACGGTGACCAACCACAACGAAATCGTCATGGATTACGTAGCAACCACCGACGCGCCGACCGTCGTCAACCTGACCAACCACACCTATTGGAACCTGGCCGGCGAAGGTGAAGGTACCATCTATGACCACATCCTGTTTCTCAACGCCGACCGGTACACGCCGGTTGACCCCACCCTGATCCCGACCGGCGACCTGCCGGACGTTGCCGGCACGCCGTTCGACTTTCAGGAGCCGAAACCTATCGCCGATGGTATCCGATCCGACCACGAGCAGATCGTCTTCGGCAGGGGTTTTGACCACAACTGGGTGCTGAGTCGGCCATCCTTTGATGACACTTCGATGATCCTGGCGGCGGCTATGTGCGAACCAACGTCGGGTCGTGTTCTGAAGGTTTTCACGACCGAACCTGGTATCCAGTTCTACGCCGGCAACTTCCTGGATGGGTCGCTGTACGGAACCAGCGAGCGCGCCTACCGGCAAGGTGATGGCCTGGCGCTGGAGACCCAGCACTTCCCTGACTCGCCGAACCAGCCAGACTTCCCATCCACGGTGCTGCTTCCTGGCGCTACATATGAGACGACGACCATTTTCCAGCTCGACGTAAATCCCGGGAAGTGTCAAGGCCCGTTCATCAAGTGACCTTGACTGAAGCTGAACCCATAACTACTGGGCAAGGCACACGCTCTGCAGAACAACGCAGGTTCGACCGACTCAGATCAGGCTGAGCCACTTTGGCACTCAGTCCAGTACAACAGCTCAGGCAGTGTGAATCTGGAGCGGGTGCACTGGCAATAGTGCACCCGCTCTACACTTGGCAGGACAAACTCAAAGATTGAAGTATTGAATAGCCTTGTCCCCGATTAGTGACTCGGGCTTCCTATTGACAACAACCCACTTCTATGTTATACTGTTTACGATACCGGGAACGATAACGGGAACCTTCACGAAACCTCCTCACCCACTTCGAGCGTCATCAGGGTCTAGTATGCCCATCAAGCAACGAATCACTATCAAGCAGGTTGCAAAAGAGGCTGGAGTATCAACCCAGACTGTCTCACGGGTGATCAACAATCGTCCAGACGTTGCACCCGAGACACGCCAGCGGATTCTTGAGGTCATTGAGCGCCTGGGCTACCAGCCCAGCGCCCTGGCTCGCAGCCTGATCCGACGCCGGAGTCATACCTTGGGGGTAGTTACTGCCGGGTTGAAGTACATCGGACCCTCTGGTACGCTCGGCGGAATCACGGAGCAAGCCGAGGCCATGGGTTACTCACTCCTGCTCAAAGCCCTACCTGGCTTCGAGACAGGCAATGTCGAGCCTATCCTCAACGCGCTGCTGGCCAGACAGGTGGATGGGATCATCTGGGCCGTATCGGAGGTCGGGGACAATCGTGATTGGCTCCAAGACCAACTGCCTGATTTGTCCGTACCGATCATCTTCCTCACGATGGGCCAGCAGGCCGATCTCTCCGTGGTTGCTGTAGATAACTATTCAGGTGGTCGTATGGCGACCGAGCATTTGCTTGAGCAGGGCTATCGGCACATAGGCCATATCGCCGGCCCGTTGGCCTGGTGGGAAGCCCGGCGACGCAAGGCTGGTTGGCAAGACTCGCTATTGGAGGCCGGCATCCCCGTCAACGATCACCAGTGGGCGGAAGGGAACTGGTCCTCCAAAAGCGGGGAGCAGGCAATTCACCAATTGCTGAGACAATACCCAGATATGGATGCCGTGTTTGCTGGCAATGATCAGATGGCTCTCAGCGTCGTACAGGCTGCCTGCCGGAGCGGGCTGAAGATACCGCAGGATCTGGCAGTTGTCGGTTTTGATGGCATCCCCGAGGCGGCTTATTTCTGGCCACCGCTGTCCACCGTTCAGCAGGATATGCACCAGTTGGGCTGTGTGGCTGTAGAACAAGTCATTCGCATGATTGAAGCCAGCCGAGAACCCGAGAATACGTTCGAACCAGAGACCATTTGGCTCAAGCCAAGACTAATCGTTAGGCAGAGTTCCCTGGCCTCACCAGAAACGGTTGAAGTTCCACTCGGCCAAGGCTCATTTGACCCCAGTACCACCCTTGGCTTGTAATACTGGGAGTCAGGGGTGTTAATGGCGTCTCCACAAATACTGAAAGGGGGTGATTGACGAGCCAAAGGCGATTCTACCACCATCTCCGGTATTGCCTTGCTGCCCGTTTAGAGACCGTTTGATGGGCCAGGGCGATGCTACAAAGTAGTTCTACCTTTTTCCGAAGGAGGAAAGGAAATGATTTCGAAGAAACTCAGTTGGCTCGTGGTCGGCCTCGTGGTGCTGTCGCTGCTGGTTACTGGTTGTCAGCAACTGCAGCCGACGCCTGAGGCCGCAGAAGCGCCTGCTGCTGCAGGAGAACGGCTTTGCGATGGGGTAAAGATCGTCTTCTTCCCCGGCGGGCCGCCAGGCGGTCCCTTCGGCACCGTTGTTTACAATGGAGCCGTTGCGGCGTCAGCAGACCTGGGCGCCGACATGGAGGTTTACTGGTCGGACTGGAACCCCGAGAAGATGGTCTCGCAGTTCAAGGAGGCGGTGGCCACCAACCCCGACGGCATCGCCATCATGGGACACCCAGGGGACGACGCCTATGAGACGGCTGTTGACGAGGCCGAGGCCAACGGCATTATCGTCACCAGCCAGAACACGACCCTGCCCCGGCTCGAGGAGCGATACAAGGGCGACGGCTTTGGCTACGTCGGCCAAGAGCTGTATGAGTCCGGTTACATGCTGGGCAAGGAGGCGGTCAAGAGATTCGGCCTCCAGTCGGGCGACCGAGCCATGGTCTGGGGGCTCTTGTCACAGCCAACCCGCGGCTTGAGGACCAAAGGCGCCATCGACGCTTTGGAAGAGGCCGGGTTGACGGTCGACTACATTGAGATAGACTCGGCCACCGACGCCGACGCCACGGCTGGCACCCCCGTCTTCACCGGTTACGTGACGTCCAACCCCGACGTCAAGCTGGTGGTTACCGACCACGGCGGACTGACCGCCACCCTGGAGACCTATCTGAAGGCCGCTGACAAGGGCCCGGACGATATCTACGGCATTGGGTTCGACCTCTCGCCTGCCACGTTGGAAGCGATCCGAGGCGGGTGGACCGACCTGGTGCTCGACCAGCAACCATGGCTGCAGGGCTATCTGCCCATTGTGCAGATCTGCCTGGTCAAGAAATACCAATTCTCCGGTCTGCACATCGATACCGGGTCTGGTTTTGCTCACGCGGACAACGTCGAATTGCTGGCACCGCTGGTGGAACAGCAAATCCGCTAGCGTAACGGCTCAAGCATAAGGTGGGACGCACCCAGACTGGATGGCGTGGGAGGTAGCTCTGAGATAGAAGTGCGTGGGGCAAACGGCACATAGCTAGACACGACACGGTCGCTGCAATCCGAGGCGAGTAACGGTGATGTGCATAGCCGGTGCTGTTTGCCCCATTGTTTCACAGCCTGAACAGTTGGCTCGAAGTGGCGACTCACCTACAGTGCGGCAAGGATCAGCCGTCACGGCAAGACTTTTCCAAGGAGTTGGCTTGATGGATTACATACTTGAAATGAGGAACATTTCGAAGTCTTTCGGGGATGTCCATGCCTTGCGGGACGTGGACTTTGCAGTTGAGCGCAATGAAGTGGTGGGATTGCTGGGCGATAACGGCGCTGGCAAGTCCACCCTGATCAAGATCGTCACCGGCTACTATCATCCAGACAGCGGCGAGGTGTATTTCAACGGCAAGGAAGTGACGGACCTGTCTGTGGCCAATGCGCGGAAGCTTGGGATTGAAACGGTGTACCAGGAACGCGCCCTGGCCGTCCAGCAGAGCTTGTGGCGAAATATCTTCATGGGGCGCGAGCTCGGCAACCGCTACGGCTTCCTGGACGTGAATGGCATGAAGACGAAAACAGAAAAGCTGATGCTGGGGTCTATGGGCTTTACCTCCTCGGCCGTTGCGCCTGAATCGGTGGTCGAGACCTTTTCGGGAGGAGAGAAACAGGGTGTGGCCATTGTGCGAGCTCTGTACTTCGACGCCGAGCTCATCATTTTAGATGAGCCGACCATGGGCCTATCGCTGTCGGAGACCAGGAAGCTTCTGAACTTCGTCCAGGACATCAAAAAAGCGGGCAAGTCGGCCATTTTCATCGACCATAACGTGTTTCACGTCTATTCGGTAGCGGACCGGGTTGTGGTAATCGACAGGGGCAGGGTGGCCGGCGAGTTTATGACTGAGGACATCACCTTGGACGAACTTATGAACAAGATGTACCAGGTGGCACAGACAGGGCATATGGATTGATGAGGGCGAAGAAACCAGTTTTTTAAGCCCAGCAACTTGGTCTCTGAAGGACTTGAGTCTTAGATAAGGAAGGAGCCGCTATGACGTCTCAAGTTGAAGAGAAAGCGCCAAAGCCCATCCCCCAGAAAAGATCATTTCGCAGAAGCCTGACGATTTTTGCGCGTCGGTATGGCATGCAGATTGGCATTTTCTTTGTCTTTCTGGTCATATGGTCCATCTTCATCATAGGCGCGCCAAAGACATTCCTGTCACGCGAAATCTATGCCGCGTTCATGTCTACCATCCCCTTCTTTGCCATTATGGCTTTGCCATTGACGATGGTGGTCATCGCAGGTGAGATGGACTTGTCGTTCGGGTCAATTATGGCGGTAGGGATGTTGATGTTTGTCGGCGTTTTTCAGTTAACCGGCAGTGTAGCCCTGGCTGCTGTTTTCTGTCTGGTGGCTGGATTCCTGGCCGGGCTGTTGAATGGGGCTATCGTGGTTCTGTTTGGAATCCCATCCCTGGTGGCCACTATCGGCACCCAGTTCTTCTGGAGAGGAGTGGTGCTGGTGGTCACGGGTGCAAAACCAGCATCCCTGGTGCCGATAAAGGGGACGTTCTTGCATTCGGGGACGGTGGGTAGGATTGCCGGGTATGTGCCCTCTCAGATGATCTGGACCATTGTCGTGGCCATTCTGGTCTGGGTCCTTCTGAACCGCCACAGATTTGGGGCACACGTGTATCTCACGGGCGACAACGAGGATAGCGCCCGGCTGATGGGTGTCAACGTAGACCGAACCAGGATGCTGGTATTCGCCCTGGTGGGCCTGGCGGCGGCCTTCGCCGGCCTGGTGGCCAGCCTGGAGGTGAATTACTTCTGGGTTACGTTGGGCGAGGGGTATCTCTTGAGGACTTTGGCGGCTGTCTTCCTGGGCGGTACCTCGGTGTTTGGTGGAACCGGGACGGTGTTCGGGACATTTATCGCCTGCTTCATTATCGGCACTATTGAAGCCGGGGTTGTTGCCATTGGGCTAACCGGGTTCTGGACGCAATTGATATATGGCTTGATCATCGTCGTCTCCGTCGCCATGCAGGCTATCTTGAGGAAAAGGCTAGCGTAAACCATGAAAAACCGGGACCGGGTGCTTATGGCTCTCAATCACGAGGAGCCAGACAGATGTCCCATGCAAATCAGTTTTACACCCGAATTTGCCACCAGACTTAAGGACACCCTGGGACTGAAAGATGAGGACTTCCACAACCCTCACGGAGGTGGCAATACCTACGTATTGGAGCGTAGCCTGGATGAGGATATGCTCTTGACCTCGGTTGGATGGGCCAATTCGTATTACGCCACCCAAACCTACAGCGAGAATGGGGATACCTACGTCGACGAATGGGGCATTACCTGGAAGAATGTGGCCTACGAAACAAGTTTCGGTACTGGGCATTATACGGAGATGGTCGGCCATCCTCTGGCCGACGACCAGGCCATAGACTCATATCAGCCTCCCGATCCTAACCGGCCGGAGTTGTACGTCGAGGCAGAAGGGGTTATCGAGGAATTTCAGGAAGACTACTGGATTGTGGGCGTGACGGTGACCACCGTTTTTGAGACGGCTTGGGCGCTCAGGGGTTACGAAAAGACGCTTATGGATTTCGCGCTCAACCCCGATTTTACTGAGAGACTGCTTGACATTCCGTTCGAGTATCATCTCAGCGCGGCCAGGAAGCTGGTCGAACTGGGCGTAGACATGATCTGGATAGGGGATGACGTGGGCGCCCAGAACAGGATGCTCATCTCCCCCGACACCTGGCGCCATTTTCTAAAACCTCGTATGGCAGCGTTTATCTCTACCCTGAAACGCATCAACCCAGACCTTAAGATAGCCTATCATTCGGATGGTGCCATCTACCCCATCATCCCCGACTTGATTGAGATCGGGCTGGACGTCCTCAATCCGGTTCAGCCCAAATCCATGGCTCCCGAAAAACTGAAAAAGGAGTACGGGGACAAGTTATGCTTTTGGGGCTCAATTGACGAGCAATATACGTTACCCTTCGGGACACCAGCCGATGTTGAACATGAAGTGATTACTCGTTTGAAGACACTTGGCAGAGGCGGTGGACTGATTTTAGGGCCGACTCATCACGTGCAGCTTGATACACCTCTCGAAAACTTCTGGGCCATGGTGAATACTGTCACGCAGACACCCTACAGCTCCTTATAGCCCGGTGACAGGATGCCCCCTAACGACGCACAGCCCCCCGCAGGGGACGCACCAGCCGGCCTGACGCATAAAGAGCGCATGCTGCGTGCCGTCCGGCGAGAGCCGATCGACCGGCTGCCCACACAGATCAACTACACCCACGCCATGGGCGAGAAGCTGGCCGCGCACCTGGGCGTATCCTTGACGGAGCTGCCCCGCTGGCTGGACAATCACCTGCTGCGCGTCGATCTGACCTACCCGCGTCGAACGAGCGAAGATGGCCTGATTGCTTATGACTGGTGGGGCGTCGGGTGGAGCACGGAGACGGAAGGGTACTGGCCAGCAGATTCGCCTCTGGCCAAAGCCGAGACTCTGGAAACCCACCCCTGGCCTGACCCGCACGAAGCACACCTGTTGGACGATGCGCAAGAGATCGTCGCCCGCGAGGTAAGCCAGTATTTCGTTGCGCCCAATCTTGGCTTCTGCCTGTTCGAGCGTGCCTGGTCATTACGGGGGTTTGAGACCTTCCTTATGGATCTGGCCCTTAACCCGACCTTTGCCGAGGAGTTGCTGGAGCGGATCACCGAGATCCAGGTGGCACTGGCCCGGCGGTTCGTGACGCTGGGCGTGGATGGTGGTTATCTCGGCGATGACTACGGAGCCCAAAAGAATCTGCTTTTCTCACCCCGCATCTGGCGCGCTCTTTTCAAACCACGCCTGGCCCGGATATTCGCCGTCTTCCAGGAGGCAGGACTCCCGGTCATCCTTCACTCCGATGGCGACATCGCCGAGATCTTGCCCGATCTGATGGAGATCGAGCTGACTGCGCTGAACCCCGTTCAACCCGAGGTTTTGGACCATGGCTGGCTGAAGAAGAACTTCGGCGACCGGCTGGCGTTCTACGGTGGGGTGTCCACTCAGACCGTTCTGCCCCACGGCACACCGGCCGAAGTGGGTTCGGCTGTGGAGGCCTGCGCCCGGACGCTGGCCTCTGACGGCACGGGGCTGGTCATCGCCCCATCCCACCGTATGACGGCGGACATCCCGATGGAGAATATAGATGCATTACTGACAGCCTTCGCAGCCTTGAGGGAGGGCAGGTGATGGAACAGACGGCCCGTAGAGAACAGATAATCGAGGCTTTCGTGGCACGCTACGGGACCGAACCGGCGGTCTGGGTGCGAGCACCGGGCCGTGTCGACTTAATGGGCAGCCACACCGATTATAACCTGGGTTACGTGCTCACCATGCCCATTGACCGCGACACGTGGATCGCCGCTCGACCACGGAGTGACCGCGTGATACGTGTTCACTCGCTGAACGCTGACCAGGGCAGCGCCTTCAGCCTGGATGCCATCAGCTTTGATGAGAGCGTGCCCTGGACCAACTATGTACGCGGCGTTGCCGCCGTCCTCCAGGCTGAAGGCTATGCGCTGGTTGGTTTCGACGGTCTGGTGCACAGCACCGTCCCGCTCAGCAGCGGTCTGAGTTCCTCTGCCGCGCTGGAATGTGCCACCGCGGTGCTGTTCCGGGCCGTGGGTGGCTGGGAGATCGACCCGGTGCAGCTTGCTTTGCTGTGTCAGCGGGCGGAGAACGAGTTCGTGGGCATGAACTGCGGAATATTGGATCAGTACACCTCGATGTTGGGCCGGGCCGAATGTGCGCTGCTACTCGACTGTCGCGACTTGACCAGCCAACCGGTGGCGCTGCCCAACGGCGCGCAGGTAGTGATCTGTGACACGCGCGCCAAACGCGAGTTGACCGGCTCCGAGTACCCCGAGCGGCGCGCTCAATGCGAGGAAGGCACTCGGCTGCTGGCTCAGTTTTATCCCGAAGTCAGGGCGTTGCGGGATGTCACGCTTGGGCAATTCTTGGAACACGAAACGGACCTGCCGCCGGTGGTGGCCCGGCGTTGTCGCTTTGTCATCGAGGAGAACGAGCGCGTGCTTCGACTGGCAGATAGGTTGCCCGACGGCGATCAGACCGCCATATGCGCTTTGACGACCACCTCCTACAAAGGTGCGCGTGACCTGTACGAAATTAGCTCTCCGGAAATGGAGGCGATGATGGAAGCGATGCTGAGTGCCCCCGGTGTGATCGGGGCGCGGCAGGCCGGCGCAGGGTTTGGCGGCTGCATGGTTGCGTTAGTAGAGGCTGAGAAAGTGGCCGCTTTTGAGCTTCACGTGAGGGCGTCATATGCGGCCGCCACAGGTATTGAAGCAGAGGTCTATCCTGTTCAGGCAGCACCCGGAGCTGGGGAGTTACATTCTTAGTCAGGGGAGGGAACAGCGACAATGAAGCCACGGGAACGGGTTATGTTGGCCCTGAACCACAAAGAGCCTGACCGCATCCCCATTGATTTAGGCGGCAGCATTTGCTCGTCCATCCATAAGAAGGCATACATCGAGCTTAAGAAACACCTGGATATGGAACTGGAAGAGCTGAAGATGGCAGACTACGTGCAGCAGCTGCCTTATCTGGATGAGACGCTGCTGAAGCGTTTCGGCGTGGATTTTCGTATGGTCCAGTTGCCGGCTGCTACTGCGCCGGGCCTGAACATTTTTGAGGACGGCGATTACCACGCCTTCATCGACCGCTGGGGCTCCAAACTGCACATGCCGAAAGAGGGCGGCTTCTACTTCGACTGGGTGGACTTTCCCATCAAGCAACCTACCATGGAGGCCTTGGATAGCTACAACTGGCCAGGACCGGATCCCCCAGAGTATACCGCCCAGCTCCGCGAACAGGCCCGATACCTATATAACCACACCAATTACGCGCTGGTCGGCAGTGCTGTCATCGGCGGCGGCATCTTCGAGCAACCGGCCAGAACCATGGGCCTGGAGGATTTCCTTATGGCCCTGGTTAGCGAGCCGAAGTTCGCCGATCGGATGATGGGTCACATCACTGAAATCTACATCGAGTCTTGCAGCAATTACCTGGAACAGGTCGGGGAATACCTTCAGGTATTCACGTATTGGGACGATGTGTGTGGCCAGCATGGCTGGCTCATCGCCCCTGATGTGTACCGCAAGATGATCAAACCCAAGCAGCGGCGTTTGGTGGAGGCTATCAAAGGCAAGACGGACGCCAAGATCTACTATCACAGTTGCGGTGCTGTCTTTGATTTGATCCCCGACCTGATTGACCTGGGGTTTGACATTCTCAACCCAGTGCAGGTTTCGGCCCGTGGTATGGACTCCAAGCGCCTGAAGGAGACGTACGGGAAGGACATCAGCTTCTGGGGCGGTGGGGTTGATACTCAGTATGTGTTGCCCTTTGGCAGCCCTGACGAGGTCGCCAAAGAGGTCAAGCAGCGCATCGATGATCTGGCTCCCGGCGGTGGTTTCATCTTCGCTGCCGTACACAATATCCAAGCTCTTGTCCCCCCTGAGAATATCGTCACCGCATTTGAAACGGCACTCGAGTACGGAAAGTACTGAAGAGAAAAGACAATCTAAAACGTAAAGGAGATGAATCATGAACAAACCAGTGCTAGGCGTCATCGTCGGCAACCGGGGCTTTTTCCCCGACCATCTGTGTGAGACAGGGCGTCAGATCATTCTGAACATACTCGAAGAAGAGGATATCTCCGCGGTCGCCCTGACGCTGGACGACACCCCGTTTGGCAGCGTCGAGACCTTGGCCGATGCCAAGAAGTGCGCCGACCTGTTCAAGCAGCACAGCGAAGAGATTGACGGTGTTCTGGTAACCCTGCCCAACTTCGGTGACGAGCGGGCGGTGGCAAACACGCTGCGCATGTCCGGGTTAGATGTGCCGGTGTTGATCCACGCCTTCCCAGACGACCCGAATAAGATGATGGTGGCTGATCGGCGGGACAGCTTCTGCGGCAAGATGTCGGTGTGCAACAATCTGAAACAGTATGGCATACCCTTCAGCTTAACTACCTTGCACACCGTGGATCCCGAATCTGAGGGTTTCCGCCAGGATCTGCGCCAGTTTGTCGGCACCTGCCGGGTGGTACGCGGTCTGCGTGGGGCCAAGGTGGGAGTCCTCGGCGCCCGCCCGGCGGCCTTTATCACCGTACGCTACAGCGAGAAGCTCCTGGAGAAGTCCGGCATCAGTGTGGAGAGCCTAGACCTGTCAGAGGCCTTCGGCCGTGCTGATGAACTGGCAGACGAAGCCCCAGAGGTACGCCAGAAACTGGATGAAATCAAGGCTTACGTGTCGACTCAGGGTGTCCCGGACGAGGCACTGGTCAAGATGGCCAAGTTTGGTTTAGTGATGCAAGACTGGATAGACGAAAATGAATTGGTAGCCACGGCTGTGCAGTGTTGGACATCTATGGAAGAGTACTTCGGCATCGTGCCCTGCACGGTGATGAGCATGCTGAGCAACACGCTGATGCCCAGCGCGTGTGAGACGGACATCACCGGCGCCGTCGGAATGTACGCGATGGCCCTGGCTTCCGGGCAGCCCAGTGCTCTGGTGGATTGGAACAACAACTACGGGGAGGACCCGGATAAGGGCATCATCTTCCACTGCAGTAACCTGCCCAAAGATGTCTTCGCCGACGTGAAGATGGACTTTCAGGAGATCATTTCTTTGTCGGTGGACAAGGAGAACACCTACGGCACCGTGGTGGGCCGCATAAAGACTGGGCCCTTCACTTACTGCCGGGTGGCCACCGATGACGAGCGCGGCACCATTCGCGCCTATCTGGGCGAAGGCGAGTTGACCGATGATCCGATACTGACCTTTGGCGGGTACGGCGTGGTACGCATCCCAGACTATCAAAGACTGCTACATCATATCTGCGATAACGGCTTTGAGCATCACGTGGCCATCAACCTATCGCAAGTGGCGCCTGCCGTGAATGAGGCCCTGACGAAATACATGGGCTGGGACGTATACTACCACAAGGGCTAGACCCGCCTGCGGAGCCGCATATGATCCGCCCGAGCTGGGGCACGGGGGATGCCCCAGTTTCAGAAGGAAGCGGCCATTTCGAACAACCTTAGGAACGGAGCTAAAATCAATGACCGGATTCGAGCGAAGACAGCAACAGATTCAGTCCTTTTTGGCTGAGCGTGATCTTGATGCCCTGCTTTTGCAGCGCGTGAGCAGCTTTGCCTGGGCCACCTGCGGGGCCGCCTCATACGTCAACACGGCAACAACCTTTGGCGAGGCGACGCTGGTTATCACCCCAACCGGGCGCTACCTGATTACCAACAATATCGAGGCCACGCGCCTCGAACAGGAAGAAAAACTGGCGGAGCAAGGCTGGGAGTTTCGCGTCGGACCCTGGTACGAAGGGCAAGACACGTTAACTGAACTGACTCGCAGTATAAGAACCGGCTCCGACATACCTTACCCGGGCACGACCGACGTCTCTGCCGAGCTGGCCCGCCTGCGGGCCACGCCCTCCGCGGAAGAGATCGAACGTTTCCGTGCGCTGGGCCGCCTGTGCGCCGGAGCTATGGAGGGCGCGATACGCGCCGTCCGCCCTGGTCAGACCGAGTATCAAATCGCCGGGCTGCTGGCGCACGAGACAGAGAGTCGCGGCGCGCAAGCCATCGTCAACCTGATCGCCAGCGACGAACGCATCTTCTCCTTCCGGCACCCGCTGCCCACCGACAAAAAACTCGATCGCTACGCCATGCTGGTGCTGTGTGGACGCGAGTGGGGGCTGGTTTGCTCCATCACCCGACTGGTGCACTTCGGTCCCCTGCCGGACGAGCTACGACGCAAATCGCAAGCGGTGGCCCAAGTAGATGCGGCTTTCATCACTGCCACCCGCCCCAGTCGCACTTTGGGCGAGATCTTCGAGCGCGCTCAGGCCGCCTATGCCGAAACTGGATTCGGCGACGAGTGGCACCTGCACCATCAAGGGGGGCCGGCCGGCTACGAGCCGCGGGAATACGTGGCGACGCCAGGGTCGACGGACCTGGTATCGGCTGGGCAGGTATACGCCTGGAACCCATCCATCACCGGCGCCAAGTCGGAGGACACGATTCTGGTCGGCGCAGAGGGCAACGAAGTCCTGACGACGATACCCGACTGGCCGACGCTGGCTGTGACCGTGGCGGGGCAAACAGAACCCATCCTGCGCCCGGCAATCCTGGAGATTCTATAGAGGCAATGCGAAACGGCGCCGCCAGCCAACAAGAGAAACAAAGGCGAGGCTTTCCCTAGGACCGGAGATCCTACTTGGGAGAGTCTCGCCTTTCGTTGTACTTGTCTGCTCTGGCAACAAGCCGAGCTTCAAGCCGGGCGACAGATGGGCTTCTCGATAACCGGAGGCGTATTGCCCCCACACCGCTAGACAACGGGCAGATCAGGATCTGCCTTGAATTCCGCAGGTAATGGATTCTGAACGTTCTGCACGCTGATGGCGGCAGCCACCTTGGCGGCGATGTCGCGAATGGCGACGGCCGCCGGGGACTCGGGTTCGGCGATGACCACCGGTTGGCCGCGGTCGCCACCGGCGCGCACCACGGGGTCGATGGGCACCTCGCCCAGGAAAGGCACATTCATGCGCTCGGCGACAGCCCGACCGCCACCGTGGCTGAAAATGTCGGTGCGCTCACCGCAATGCCCACACACGAAATAGCTCATGTTTTCCACAACGCCCAGCACCGGCGCCTCCAGATGTTTGAACATGGCGATACCCTTGACCACGTCGGCCAGGGCCACCTCTTGGGGCGTAGTCACGATAATGGCACCGGTCAGCGTAAGGGATTGGACCAAACTCAAGCTGGCATCGCCGGTGCCCGGCGGCAGGTCGACCACCATGTAATCCAGCGCGCCCCAATCCACGTCGCTTAGAAATTGGCGCAAGGCACTGTGGATCATAGGCCCACGCCAGATGATGGGCGTGCCTTCTTCCACCAGAAAGCCCATGGACATTAGCTTGACGCCGTAACCTTCGGGGGGCAAGATGCGCCCGTTGGCAGACCGGGGCCGCTCGTGGACGCCCATCATCAAGGGGATGTTGGGACCGTAGATGTCGGCGTCCAGCAAGCCAACGCTGGCGCCCGACTGGGCCAGAGCCAGGGCCAGGTTGGTGGCGATGGTGCTCTTGCCCACACCTCCTTTGCCGCTGGCCACGGCTATGGCGTTCTTTACGCCGATGTCCATCTTGCTCAGCAAACGGCGATCCTCAGGCACGCTGGCGTCAAACTCCACGTTGACGGTTTTGACACCGGGCACAGCCATAACCGCCGCCCGGGCCTCGTCCTCAATCTGATTCTTGAGCGGACAGGCGGGGGTGGTCAACATCACTGTGAAATCCACAACGCCGTCGTTGATGTGCAGGTTGTGGATCATATTCAGCGTAACCAGGTCTTTATGCAGTTCAGGTTCGATGACGTGGCTGAGTGCCTCCATCACCTGGGCTTGATTGAGGTTGGACGTCATAGTTTTCTCCTAAAGTTCTCCATTGTAGAGCTTCAACGGGCTGGTACTCCGTCAAGTGGGGGTTGATGAGTGAGAGCAATGGCCGTGGGAGACGGAACGACCCCCCAATTTGGCTTTGACTGAGCACCAAACATACACGATCTCTAATAATCACGACGCGGAATGCCCGCGTTGCAGTCATTTATGGCATCTAGCATCTCGATTCGCCTCTGGGCAGCCATTGTCGCACCGTTAGCCAATGCGATGACCATAAACAGCAGCGAAAGGCCGACAAACGCGACTGGCCACCAAATGAAAAGCCCCCACGCCGGACGCAAGAGGAGCATAGCCATTATACCCAAAATGGAAATACCTGCCAGTATCATGGCGAGATTTGAGAGTCTTCTGGGGGACAAAAGGCTACTCCCTGGGCCGAATCTGGTAGGTACACTCAGCATCGCCGGTGACCTGATGGCTTTGGCGACTAACCTCGGCGTCGAGCAGGTCCACGAAGAGGGCCAACTCGTGGGCACACGCCTCGCTGCACCCCTCAGCGACATGGAGAATCGGGCAATGATGCTGGCGCAGCACGTAGGTCCCGTCCTCCTGCTCCTCCCAGACGGGCATATAGCCATCAGCCTCACGTAGCCGAGCAAGTTGCTCGAGTCGATCAGGCAAGTGCTTGCCGTCTACCTGAGGACGATAGGACTCGGCCAGCTCATGAGTGCGGTGCTCGAAGATGCGCTCAACGGCTTCCGGGCCAAACAGATCCTGAATCGCTTCTAGGAAGTAACTGGCAAGCTGGTCGTAGTTGTGAGGGAAGATCTGGTGAGCCGCTTCAGTAAGCCGATAGACGTAGCTGGGCCGGCCCATGCCGCGCTGCACCTGCTGGTGATCCACCAGGCGATCGCGCTCCAGATTGGTCAGGTGCCGGCGCACAGCAACGGCGCTGATACCCAGCTTCTCAGCGAGTTCATCAGCGGTCATGCCACCTCGCTCCTTGAGCGCAATGAGGATACGCCGACGGGTAGCAGGCATCTGGATATTCAATACGTCACTGGTTGTCATAGCTTTCCTCAGCTTCAAATAGTATGCAATGTGTCTGGGCAGACCAGGTGGGATACGGGAAGAAGACCTGATCTGCCCATGTCAGAGATAATTACCTGGCACCTGGGGTGTCGCCTTCCCTCAGTGCATAAACTATTATAGCACACTTTTGAAAACTTTGCAAGCTTTAGAAATATAAAAGTTGACAAAGTGAGCTGGACGTGGTAAAATGTCCAACGGTTTCGCGGGGCGGCTCTCTCTGATGCCTTGAGATAATTTAATAACAGAAATGTTGACAAAGTGGGTTGTATATGGTATAATACTCTCGAGTTGATCAAGAAACACATTATTCAGTTTGACTCAGGCATACCAACAGAAACGAACTGTCGCGAAAGAGAATTCTTGGAGGAAAAAATGACATCCACGCTAACTATCAAAGACTTGCGCGTAAGCGTTGAAGACAAGCTGATCCTCAAGGGGCTTAACCTGGAGGTGAAGCAAGGCGAGATCCACGCCATAATGGGTCCTAACGGCTCTGGAAAGAGCACGCTAGCCTACTCGCTGATGGGCCATCCCAAGTATGAGGTAGAGGGCGGCGAAGTGTGGTTCAAGGGTCAAAACATCCTTGAGCTGACCCCCGACGAACGAGCCCGGCTGGGCCTGTTCCTGGCCTTTCAGTATCCCACAGCCATCCCCGGCGTGAGCATGGCCAACTTCCTGCGCACGGCGGTTAACGCCATAAAAGGTGGCGAGGCGAATGGCAATGGTAAAGGCCAGACGGGCGTGCCTGTCGCTGAGTTCCGCAAGATGATGATCGAAAAGATGGAACTTCTGCAAATGGACAAGAGCTTTGCGCGCCGCTACCTGAACGACGGTTTTTCCGGTGGTGAAAAGAAGCGCGCCGAGATCTTGCAGATGGCTATGCTCGAGCCTGAAATCGCCATCCTGGATGAGACCGACTCGGGTCTGGATATTGACGCTCTACGCATCGTATCGGAGGGAGTCAATACGCTGGCCGGCCCGCATATGGGTATCTTAGTCATAACCCACTATCAACGCATCCTTAACTACATCCAGCCTGATTTTGTGCACGTGATGTTTAACGGGCAGATTGTCGCCTCTGGTGGAGCCGAGCTGGCGCGCCAGCTTGAGGAAGAGGGCTACGACCGCTACGTGAAGGAGGCAGCGGGAGCAAATGGATGACGAGCTAGCGCGTGATGGGCTAATGGGCGATACCCCGCTGCCCAAGTAACTCGTTGGCTTATTACCTTAATTGACCCGTTGCTCACCCAGTTAGGAGAGGAAACTATGGCTACTACATTTGATATCAATCTCGACGACTACAAATATGGCTTCAGCGTTCCTGAGAACTATGTCTTCAAGTCTCGTAAGGGGCTGGATGAAGACGTTATCAAAGAGATCTCCTGGATGAAGAGCGAGCCGGAATGGATGACCAAGTTCCGGCTGCACGCCTACCGCGCCTTTGTGAAGCGCCCACTGCCTCAATGGGGCGGTAATTTGAACGACATTGACTTCGACAACATTTACTATTACATCAAACCAACCGACCGGCAAGAAAGGTCCTGGGACGATGTGCCTTCGGATATCCGAAACACCTTTGATCGGCTAGGCATCCCCGAGGCCGAGCAGAAGTTCCTTTCCGGCGTCGGCGCGCAGTATGAGTCTGAGGTGGTCTACCACAACATCAAGAAAGACCTGGAGGATAAGGGTGTTCTGTTTCTGGATATGGACTCCGGCCTGCGTGAGCACCCAGATCTGGTTCGGGAATACTTCGGCACCATCATCCCTCCTGAGGACAACAAGTTCGCCTCGTTGAACAGCGCCGTCTGGTCTGGGGGCAGCTTTATTTACGTGCCACCTGGTGTGCATGTCGACCTACCCCTGCAGGCTTACTTCCGCATCAATGCCCAGAACATGGGCCAGTTTGAGCGGACGCTGATCATCGCCGATGAGGGGAGTTACGTGCATTACGTGGAAGGTTGCACCGCACCCACCTACACCACCGATAGTCTGCACAGTGCCGTCGTCGAAATTGTGGTGAAGAGAGGTGCCCGCGTACGTTATACGACCATTCAGAACTGGAGTCACAATGTATATAATCTGGTGACCAAGCGAGCAGCGGCCTACAGGGATGCGACTATGGAATGGGTGGACGGCAACCTGGGTTCCAAGCTGACCATGAAGTATCCCGCAGTCTGGCTGATGGAGCCGGGCGCTCATGGTGAGGTGCTATCCATCGCCTTTGCTGGCAAGGGACAACACCAGGACGCTGGCGCCAAGATCGTCCACGCCGCCCCAGACACCAGCTCGGTCATCACCAGCAAGAGCATCAGCAAGGGAGGCGGACGCACCACCTATCGAGGCCTGCTCAAGGTAGCGCCAGGGGCTGTCGGCAGCAAGAGCAACGTCGTGTGCGACGCGCTCATCCTGGATGATGAATCTGCAACTGACACCTTCCCTTACATTGAGATCGAGGAAGATAATGTCGACATTGGCCACGAAGCAACGGTCTCCAAAGTGTCCGAGGAGCAGCTCTTCTACCTGCAAAGCCGGGGCATTGGCGAAGCCCAGGCCTCAAGCATGATTGTCAGCGGCTTCATCGAGCCCATCGTCAAAGAGCTGCCCATGGAGTACGCTCTTGAGCTGAACCGCCTTATTGAGCTGGAGATGGAAGGATCGGTAGGTTAAGAGGAGTAACTAATGGCTGAACATAGCACAATCGTTAAAGATCCAGCAATCGAAACTGACGTGTTTACACGTGATGCGATGCATGCGCTCTCCGAGCGCTCGAATGAACCCGACTGGATGCGAGAGAAGCGACGGGTGGCGTGGAGCCTGTTTGAAGAGCTGCCGATGCCCACGACCAGCGACGAAGATTGGCGGCGCACTGACATTCGCACCCTGAAGTGGGACCAATTACAGTTTTCTGTCAACAGCAGCATCGAGCCGGTCTCACAACTGGCTGAACTCCCTGAGCCGCTGCGTGTAGCCCTGGACGAAGGACAGGAGGCCGCTGGCAGGC
>Ga0209536_100002676_pt1 | contig 29053 bp, 27 predicted proteins | sample DeeMarSeWOR28_12_FD_187461 | JGI IMG/M metagenome (GOLD analysis project Ga0209536, IMG submission 187461) | Marine sediment microbial communities from White Oak River estuary, North Carolina - WOR-2-8_12 (SPAdes) (version 2) | ecosystem: Environmental > Aquatic > Marine > Intertidal zone >...
CTCTCCGCCGGTGCGCGCTAGGTGTACCTGATCGAGGAGCCCATGGCCGCGGCCATCGGGGCGGGGCTCGACGTCACCGCGCCGACCGGCAACATGGTGGTCGACATCGGAGGGGGTACGACCGATGTCGCCGTCATCTCGCTGTCGGGCATCGTGACCTCGAGCTCGATTCGCTGCGGCGGCGACAAGATGGACGAAGCGATCATCAACTATGTGAAGCGCAAGTACAACATGCTGATCGGCGAGCGCACTGCTGAGCACGTGAAGATGACGGTCGCCACCGCAGCACCCCAGTCCGGGTCCACGGACACGATGGAGATCAAGGGACGCGACCTGGTCGCGGGCATCCCGAAGGTCGTCGTGGCCACGAGCGACGAGATCGCCGAGGCCCTCGTGGAGCCCATCCACTCCATCGTGGAGACGGTGCACCTCACCCTGGAGAAGACCCCGCCGGAGCTCGCGGCCGACATCGTCGATCGCGGCATCATGCTCGTGGGCGGAGGCTCCCTCCTGCGCGACTTCGACCACGTCCTCCGCGAGGAGACGAAGCTTCCGATCCTGCGCAGCGACGATCCCTTCTCGGCGGTCGTACACGGCGCGGGAAAGGCCCTGGACAACCTCTCTCTGCTCAAGGACGTCGCCCTCTCCTGAGCGCGACCTCGCAGGCGAGGGCTTCGCCCTCTCGTGAGCAGGCCCGGCGAGGGCGTCGCCCGGGCGCGGTTCAGTCGGGAGCCACCGCCGCGAGGGCGAGCTGCATCGCGGTCTGCATGTCGCCGTCCACCACGATCTGGTGGTTCAGGAACGCGGTCTGCGGATCGAGGGCGCCGCTGCGCAGATCGCGGTAGGCCGCCTCATCCACCCGGATGGTCGTGTCCGGACGGGTCGGCAGCGGCGCGCCGCCGAAGAGCGTGCGCAGGGCGAAGCCCTCTTCTCCCGTCACCTCGAAGAGGACGAGGCCCCGCACCTGGGCGAGGTTCTCGAGTCGGGACCGGGTGAGCCGCATCTCGCCGGCGAGCCCGGAGAGCCCGCCCAGCATGGCCATGGCGGAGTCCCCCGCCTCCCGGGCGAGCCGCTCGAAGGCGCGGCGATCCTGGATCAGCGTCAGGAAGGGGGGACGCGAAGCCCGGTCGGCGCTGTGCATCCGTCCGCCTTCGACGTTGAGGAAGAACGTCCCTCCGCCCTCGCCTTCGACGTCCACGCGGATCGTCGCGTCCACGGCCCGCATGTCGTCGTAGACCCGGCGCCCCTGCTCGCCCAGCGCCTCCTGGCGCTCCAGGGCGCGGTTCCACTGCTCCGGAATCCGCTCGCCGTAGAAGCGACGCGGGTCGACCTCGACGCGGCTCATCGGGAGCGCCTCCTGCGCTGGTAGTGGTCCACGTTCCTCACGTGCTCGGCATAGGACCTGGCGAACACGTGGGTCCCGTCGTTTCGCGACACGAAGAAGAGGTAGTCGCTCTCGGCCGGCTCGACCACGGCGGCCAGTGCCGCTCGGCCGGGGCTCGCGATCGGGCCCGGCGGCAGCGCGGGGATGCGGTAGGTGTTGTAGGGGTTGCCCTCGTCCTCGAGGTCCCGCCGGCGCAGATTGCCGTCGAAGTCCGGGATGCCGTAGATGACGGTGGGATCCGACTCGAGACGCATGCGGCGCGCGAGTCGATTGGAGAAGACCGACGCGATCAGTGGCCGCTCCTCGGGAGCGCCGGTCTCCTTCTCGACGATCGACGCCAGGGTCACCGCCGGGTGCATCGTGAGGCCGCGCGCTTCGGCGGCGGTGGCGAGCTCGCTCCACACGCGCATGAACTGCTCCACCATCGCGCGGGCGATGGCCCGGGGCGACTGGCCTCGGGGCAGGCGGTAGGTCTCGGGAAAGAGGTAGCCCTCGAGACCGTCGGCGGGCAGCGAGAGCTCCGCTGCGAAGTCCGGATCGCGCGCGACCGCGAGGAACGCCTCGGCATCCGCCAGCCCCGCCTCCTCCAGACGCTGCGCGATCATGGCGGCGGTGAAGCCCTCCGGAATCGCCACCTCCCAGGTGGCCACCCGACCCGCGGCGATCTGCTCCAGGATCTCGCCCGGCGAGAGCGTCGCCGAGAGCCGGTACTCGCCGGCCCGGAGCGATCCGGCGAGGCCGCGGAAGCGCGCCAGCCACGAGACCGCCCGGGCGTCCCGGACCAGGCGGGCCGCCTCGAGCCCGGCGGCGATCCGGCCCAGCGAGTCGCCGCGCTCGACCACGAAGAGCACCTCCGGTGCCTGCTCGGCCAGGGGCTCGAGACGCTTCGAGAGGGCCACCGCCAGCGCGATGCCGAGGCTCACCACGAGCACCAGCGCCGCCGCCACGACGCGCTTCACCACGGGGCGCCCGCCCGCTCGAGGTAGGTGCGCAGGATCAGCGTGGCCGCCATGGCGTCGATCACCTCCTTTCGGCGCCTCCGCTGCCGTGCGGGCGCCTGCTGCAGCGCCCGCTCCGCCTCGACGGTCGTGAGGCGCTCGTCCACCAGCTCCACCGGAAGGCCGGTCACGCCCGCCAGGGCGTCTGCGAAGCTGCGGGCGGCGCGGGCCGCCGTGCCGTCGCCTCCTCCCAGGGGAATCGGCAGCCCCACCACGATGCGCGTCACGGCCCGCTCGGCCGCCAGGGCTCTCAGCGCCTCCAGATCGCGCTCCCGGCCCACCCGCTCCAGACTGCCGGCGGGAAAGGCGATCCGAGCGGCCTCGTCCGAGAGGGCGAGTCCAATGCGCCGAGCACCGAGATCGAGTCCGAGGACGGGTCCCGTCATGGCCCGGAAGCCTAGCGCGATCTCCGGCGCAACCTCCCGGGAAGCAAGCAATTTCCGGACCCGTTTTTTCCTTTTTTTCGCCCCCCGATCGATTGACTGCGATGGGCGGCGGGGGGTACTCTGAGCTCGACATCGGGCGCCCCCGCCCAGGTGTCGATCGCGCCGCGGCCCCTCCTCCACCGCGGCATCGACCGGAGCGCCTTCGGCGCGTTACATCGCAGTGTCTGCGCCGACCGCGGTCCCGGCGGGATGATCCACCATCTCCTCCGCCAGCCCGCCCAACCGAGATCCCAGAGGAGCCCCGATCGGCCAGCCGGTCGGTGGTGGAGGGCCCGAGCTACGTCCGCCGGAGCCGAGGGGCGGGCGCCGGGCTCTCGCCCTGGGCCTGGCCACGGCGGCGGGAGCGGGCCTGGCGCCGATCGCCCCGGGCACCTTCGGCTCGGCCGTGGGGGTCGGGCTCTACGTCGTCCTGGCGCCCTGGGGCACCGGCCTCCTGCTGGCCACCACCGCCGTGCTCCTCGCCCTGGGGATCTGGGCCGCGGACGAGGCGGAGCAGGTCTACGCGCACAAGGACGACGGGCGGATCGTGATCGACGAGGTGGTAGGGCAGCTCCTCTGCCTGGCCCCGCTCACGATCGTGCCCCCGCCCGCAGGGCCCCGGGCGCCGCTGCTGCTGGTCCTGGGATTCCTCGTCTTCCGCCTCTTCGACATCTGGAAGCCCGGCCCGGTGCGCTGGGCCGAGCGGAGCTTCGCCGGCGGCGCCGGCGTGATGTTCGACGACGTGCTGGCCGGGATCCTGTCCGCGGCCGTCGTGCTGGCGGCGGCGCTGGCGCTCGGGGGGGCTCCCGCGTGAAGGCCGAGGTGCTGACCATCGGCGACGAGCTGCTGCGCGGCGAGATCATCGACTCGAACAAGTCCTTCCTCTCGGACCGCCTGCTCGGCCTCGACATCGAGACGCGCTTCCACGCCTCGGTCCGCGACGACCCGCCGGACATGATCGACGCCTTCCAGCGGGCGGCGGCGCGCTCCGACATCGTGCTGGTCTCCGGTGGGCTGGGTCCGACCCGCGACGACCTCACCGCCGAGGTCCTCGCCCAGGCCTTCGGCCGCAAGCTGGTGCTCGACGCGGAGGCGCTGGCCGGCATCCGCGCCTTCTTCGCCGCCGTCGGGCGCGAGATGACGGAGAACAACGCCAGCCAGGCCCACTTCCCCGAAGGCGCCGAGGTGCTCCCCAATCCCATCGGCACGGCCCCGGGCTTCCTGGTCGAGGAGCAGGGCACGCTCTTCTTCTGCATGCCCGGCGTTCCGCGCGAGATGACCCGCATGATGGACGAGCAGGTGCTGCCGCGCATCGCAGCTCGCCAGGGCGAGAGCACCGGCGTGGTGCGCGCCACCCTGCTGCGCACCTTCGGCATGGGGGAGTCCACGCTCGACGCCGAGCTGTCGGACCTGGCGCGCTCCGGCGACGTGAGCCTGGGCTTCCGCACCTCCTTCCCCGACAACTACCTACGTCCCGTCGCCCGCGCCGCGACGGCCGAGGAGGCCGAGGCGCGCCTGGGCGCGGTGTGCAGCGCCATCCGCGAGCGACTCGGGGCCCTCGTCTACGGCGAGGGAGACGCGACTCTCGAGCAGGTCGCGGGCGAGCTGCTGCGCGCGCGGGGGCGGACCCTCGCGGTGGCGGAGTCGTGCACCGGCGGCCTCATCGCCGAGAAGCTGACCGACGTGCCCGGAGCCTCGCAGTACCTCCTCGGCGGGGTCGTCGCGTACGCGAACGCGGCGAAGCGCGATCTGCTGGGCGTTTCCGAGGCCCTGCTGGAAGAGCACGGTGCCGTGTCCGAGCCGGTCGTACGCGCGATGGCCGAGGGCGTGCGCGCCCGATTCGGGGCCGACCTCGGCGTGGCCACCACGGGCATCTCCGGTCCCGACGGGGGCAGCGACGAGAAGCCCGTCGGGCTGGTGCACCTGGCGCTCAGCGACGGCGATCACACCCACGCCGATCACTTCGTCTTTCCCCTCGATCGCACGCGCCATCGCCAGCTCACGGCCCAGGTGGCCATCGACTGGGTGCGGCGCGCCATGCTGGGTGTCCCGCTGGTGGGGCCCAGCCTGCTGCGGCGGGCGGGCGGCGGATCGGCCCCGGGTGCGCGATGACGCCCATACGCCGGCGCACAGCGCCCCGACCCTGCGCGCGTTCTTCGCGCTGGAGCCCGCCCCGCCGGCGCGCGCTGCGGCCGAGGGGCTCGTGCGCCGCCTGCGCGAGCGTCCCGGAGGCCAGGACGTGCGCTGGGTGAGGGGCGGCAACCTGCACGTGACGCTCCGCTTCCTGGGACAGGTCGCGACGGAGCGCATCCCGGAGCTCGTGCGCTGCGTCGCGGCCGAGACGCGCCGCATGGCGCCGCTGCGGCTGCGCCTGGGCGCGGTGCGCATCTTCCCCTCGGCGAGGCGGCCCCGGGTCGTCTCGCTCGACGTCGACCCGCCGGCCCGCCTCGAGGCCCTGGCCGCCGCGGTCGAGCGGGGCGTCGTGGCGGCGGGCGTCCCGGCGGAGAGCCGGCGCTTCCGCCCCCATCTCACCCTGGGCCGCATTCCCCCGCGAGCGGATCCCCCGAGCGTGACCGCCGCTGACACAGCCGAGGCCGATCCTTTCGACGTGACCGAGCTGATCCTCTTCCGCAGCGACCTCCGCCCCTCCGGCCCCCGCTACTCCCCGCTCGAGCGCGTGCCCCTCGGCGCGGAGCCCTGAATCCCGCGAGCGGTGGCGACCCGCTCGCTTCGCATCACCCCCATCCAGAACCAAACCTTCGAAAGCAAAAGCGAAAGCAGACAGGAGACCACGACATGGCAGGAAAGAGCCGGGCAAACGGCAACGGAAGCGGCAACGGAGCCGCCACATCGGACGCCGCGCGCATGGGCGACCGCGAGAAGGCCATCGCCCTGGCGGTGTCCAGCATCGAGAAGCAGTTCGGCAAGGGCGCGATCCTCAGCATGACCGCGAACGGGATCGATCGGGAGGTCGAGTCCTTCTCCAGCGGATCCCCGAGCCTCGACCTCGCCCTGGGCATCGGCGGGCTCCCGCGTGGGCGCGTCGTCGAGATCTACGGCCCGGAGTCGAGCGGCAAGACGACACTCTCCCTCCACGCCGTGGCCGAGGTCCAACGCGCGGGAGGCGTCGCCGCCTTCGTCGATGCCGAGCACGCCCTCGACATCGGCTACGCCCGCCGCCTCGGCGTGCAGGTCGAGGACCTCCTGGTCTCCCAGCCCGATACGGGCGAGCAGGCTCTCGAGATCGTCGACGTGCTGCTGCGCTCGGGAGCCGTCGACCTGGTCGTGGTCGACTCGGTGGCGGCTCTCACGCCGCGGGCCGAGATCGAGGGCGAGATGGGCGACCATCACGTGGGGCTCCAGGCCCGGCTGATGAGCCAGGCCCTGCGCAAGCTCACGGGGACGGTGTCGAAGTCGAACTCCACGGTGATCTTCATCAACCAGATCCGCATGAAGATCGGCGTCATGTTCGGCAACCCGGAGACCACCACGGGCGGCAACGCGCTCAAGTTCTACTCGTCGGTCCGGCTGGACGTCCGCCGCATCGCCGCCCTCAAGGACGGCGATGAGGTGGTCGGCAACCGCACCCGGGTGAAGGTGGTGAAGAACAAGGTCGCGCCGCCGTTCCGGCAGGCCGAGTTCGACATCCTCTACAACCAGGGGATCTCGCGCGAGGGCGACCTGCTCGACCTCGGGGTCGAGGCGGGGCTCGTGGAGAAGAGCGGCGCCTGGTACTCCTACAACGACGAGCGCATCGGGCAGGGCCGCGAGAACGCGCGGCGCTTCCTGCTCGAGAACCCGGACGCCCGGGAGCGTCTCGCCGATGCGGTCTACGCACACCATGGTCTGAAGCGGCAGGTGCCGGCGGTCCCGGCCGCCGCCGAGGCGGTCGGGGAGAGCGCGACCGCCGACGCCTGACCCGATTCGCCGGGCTGACGCACGGCGTCCGCCCGGCCCCGGCGCCCGCCGCAAGGTCGGCCAGAGGGGCGGGCCATATCCCGGGCCCCGAAATCCAGAACGCCCCGGCTGGGAGGCCGGGGCGTTCGAGGAATTCCTGGCCCGGCGGCCTAGCGGCGGCGTCCGGAACGCAAAGCGCCCCGGCGGGATCCGCCGGGGCGCTTCAACGAAAGTTGCGTCTCGGAGCGCCTAGCGCTGGCGTCCCCGCCAGGCCAGGCCGATGAGCCCAAGGCCCATGAGCAGAGCCGTGGAGGGCTCGGGAACGGGGCTGGCCCCGAACGCGCTGTCGTTATCATCCCCGTACGCGGGTCCGCCGTTGCGGAACTTGGCCGCCACGGCCTTTCCGGCCGAATTATTGAGGATGGAGGCGCCCGAACAGTCGCCATCCAAGCAACTCAGGAAGACCATCACGTCTTGCTCGCCGGCGACGATCAGGTCGGAGTTCAGGTTCACATCTCCGGCGACCCCAAATCCGGTGGTGTAGTCGCCAAGGCCAGCGACCGCTGTGGTGGGCGGAGCGAGAAGCTCGTAGCCGCTATTGCCGACGGCGGACGGACTCACCGAAACCACCGTCTCACCCACGATGTTGAGATAGATCTCGGAGATGTCGTAGTCGCCAGCTCCGAAGCCGCCGCTGGTGTTGTTGTCGATGGTGATCTTCAGATCGGTGCCAGCGAGCTCGACCGTTACCGCCGCGTCCAGCACGGAGGGCGGCGTTCCGCCTTCCTCCTGCTCGCTGCTCATACCGCTCAGGATCATCGTCACGGGCAGCGCTGTGGCCGGGCCGGCAACGAGTACGAAGACACCAACGACCAGCGCGGCCAAGCCGGCCAGGCTGATCCGAAACTGCTGAATGCAAAAACGCATTTCTGCCCCTTCCCGATGGCTAATCTGCTGCAGCGTGGAAGGGCAGCGGCTCGCAGGTCGCCTGCGAAAGCCTCCCTTCCCATTTGGAGACGCCCTACAGCTCTGCAAATCCAATGCCGCTGTAGCGCAGCAGGATCATTGTAATGGAAGTGCGCGGAATTAGGGGATTCTTTTGCCATGGGGATCCCCCGGGGGCGCCCCGCGCGGCCACCGGCCGGAAATCGGTTTCCGCGAGAGTGGAACGCCCGTTCCGTCGGACGGACTTCATGCCGGGACGAAGGGCGAGGTCCGGCAGTCCTTGAAGCGGGGCGCCGAAGCTCGTGGCGGGCGAGCTGCAAGGCAAGGGCCTGTGGCACGTCCCAGAGCGCGAGGCCGTGAAAGAGGCCGACATCCCTGTGGGCCCGAGCAGGGAAGGCTGCTGCTCCAACTCACCGCCCAGCCGTCAGGTGGGTCCAGGCGAGCCTCGCCCAAGTACCCGCGGAGCTCATTCTCAACTCGTGCCAAAGCCGTGTCCGGCCGCATCGACGAAGCGATGTCCGCACTGGGACGCGTTCCGGACGTGTCGCCACCGATTCCGCGCGGAATCGAGGACGCCCGCGAGCACGTCGATTCCGTGCCGCCCTGTTCCCGCCGCGCGCCTCCGGCCGCGGAACTCGCCGGCAGAAAACCGGGGGAGAAGATTGCCCCGGCACCCCGGAAGTGCCTGGTTTTCCCCGAGGGGGAGTCGCCTGCGGCGGTCGCCCTAGAGCGGCTCCAGCAGGTGCTTCGCCGGAGCGGCCGGCGGGGAGGCGGCGCCCGCGACCCCGGTGACGTCGATGCGCCGGATGGGCGTTCGCAGCGGGAAGGGCTCGAGGGGAATGCGCAGCATCCCGCCCATGTAATCGCGCGCCTGGACCTCGGTTCGGCCCTGGGGATCGATGTTCAAGGAGAACGTGGCCCTGGGGTCGCCGCCCGCGGCCTCCAGGGCCGACTCCACGTCCTTCACGTAGTCGCCCACGGCGGCCCGTAGCCGCGACAGGGGTACGCGACGGCTCTCCCGACACACGGCGGGCCGGCTGGAGGCGGAGTCGAGCCTCGCCACGGCGCCGGTGTCGAGATCGATGGCGACGGCGCGGCAGCCCCCGTCCAGGAAGCGCAGGTCGAGCCCGCGGCGACCGCTGCGGTCGATGCGGAAGTGGGGGCGTCCGTACTGACCCGAGGGCCCGCAGGCCTCGCCGGGCAGCGCCAGCACGCGGGTCCCGACGTCGGCGGAAGCCACCCGCAGCGTCTCCCTGGCCAGGCCGGAGTCCGGGTCGACGCTGCGCTGGATCTCGAAGGAGCGGCCCCGCCAGCGGGCCTCCCCGGCATCGTTGCGCACGCTGGCCTGCATGGGCAGGGCCCCCGGGTCGGCGTCGGTCGCGGCGGCCTTCGGCCCCCGCCAGATCGTCTGGCTCGAGGTGTCGCGGCTCGCGTCCAGCGACGCAGAGGCCGGGGGCGCCAGCTCCCCAGGCTCCCAGAACACCAGCTCCTCCTCGGAGACCCAGCCCAGACGACGCGCCTCGCGAGGCGGTGGATCTACCCGATCCAGGGTCTGGACCTCGGGCCCGAGCGCCACGATCTCCACCTGGTGCAGTCCCGCCGTGTCCAGGGCGATCGCCGCGCGGCGGCCGCCGGGCGCCAGGGCCAGATCGATGGCCGGACCGCTGCAGTTGCGTCCGAAGCCGAAGGTGGCCCGGGCCGCGAGGATCGCGGCGGTCTCGGGCCCTGCGGAGCCTCCGCCGGGTCCCTGCTCCCGGGGGTAGAGCGACCGCCAGGCGGCCAGGTACTCGGGCACCTCGCTGGGACGGGCGGCCAGCGGACGGCAGGAGGCGCGCCGGTCGTCGCGGCCCTCGGCACTCTCCACGGCCACGGTGACGCGCCCCGACTGCGGGATCCGGCGCGGGTGGGAGCAGCGATAGCCGTCCTTCATCACCCCGACCACCTGGGCCTCGGTGCGGCCGTGGGGCCAGGAGGAGAGGCCGGCCACCGCGCTCTGGGAGACGTGGAAGCGACCGCTGTCGTCGGTCCGCACCTCTCGGTGACCGAGCAGGTCGCGCTCGGGCATGAGCTCGTCGCCGCGGGCGTCGTAGCGCACCACGACGATCGCATCGGCCAGCGGCGCGCCGCTGTCCTGGTCCACCACCCGCCCGCTCACGCCCGGAGTGACCTGCACCGGCAGCGGCACGCAGGCCGTCGCCCACAGCGCGAGCAGCACCGCGAAACGGGCCCCGGACGGGATCCGGAAGGACGAGCGACGACCCTGATGCATACGCGCGAATCCCCTCCTTCGACGGTCCGGAGCCGACGAGTTCCCCTTCGACCGGCTGGAGAGCCGACCTGAGCCCTCTGCTCAAGACGCGCAAGCAACCGGACGAAGAGCCGCCAGGGGCCGAACGAGACGCCGAGGGGACCAGTGGAGCTGAACGAGATCCTGAAGATCGCTCTCAAGGGCGGCGCATCGGACATCCACCTGAAGCCCGGCCTGCCGGCCATGTTCCGGGTGGACGGCACCCTGGTGCCGCTCAAGAACGGCGAACGCCTGGCGCCGGAGACGGTGCAGAAGATGGCCGCCGCGATCATGAATCCGGTCCAGCAGCAGCGCTTCGACGAGACCCGGGAGGTCGACCTCGCCTACGGCATCGCCGGCCTGGGACGTTTCCGGGTGAACGTGTTCCAGCAGCGCGGCACCGTGGGCATCGTCTTCCGCGTGATCCCGTTCGGCGTGAAGACCATCGAGCAGCTCCACCTTCCGAAGGTGATCGAATCCATCGCCATGGAGCAGCGCGGCCTCGTGCTGGTGACCGGCACCACGGGCTCCGGCAAGTCCACTTCGCTGGCCGCGATGATCGACTACATCAACAGCAACCGCACCTGCCACATCATGACGATCGAGGACCCGATCGAGTTCCTGATCCGGGACCGGCGCTCGATCGTGAACCAGCGCGAGATCGGGGTGGACACCCAGAGCTTCGCCAACGCGCTGCGCGCCGCCCTGCGCCAGGACCCGGACGTGATCCTCGTCGGCGAGATGCGCGACTTCGAGACGATCGAGACCGCCATCACCGCGGCCGAGACCGGCCACCTGGTGATGAGTACGCTCCACACCCTCGACGCCACCGAGACGATCAACCGCATCATCTCGGTCTTCCCGCCCTATCAGCAGAAGCAGGTGCGGATCCAGCTGGCCTCGATCCTCAAGGCCGTGATCTCCCAGCGGCTGGTGCCCCGGGCCGACGGCAAGGGACGTGTGCCCGCCCTCGAGGTGCTGATCTCCACGGCGCGGGTGCGCGAGTGCATCGGCGACAAGGACCGCACGAAGGAGATCCACGACGCGATCTCGAAGGGCTTCACCACCTACGGGATGCAGACCTTCGACCAGTCGCTGATGCAACACGTCAAGCAGGGGCTCGTCACCTACGAGGAGGCCCTGAAGCACGTGTCGAACCCGGACGACTTCGCGCTGCGCTTCCGCGGGATCGCCTCCACCTCCGACAGCTCCTGGGACGACTTCGCCGGCGAGGACGAGGAGAAGTCCGAAGAGGTCACTCCCGAGGGCCTGAAGCCCGAGGACGACGACTTCATCCAGCGCTTCTGACCCCCCCGGCCGGGCGGCTTCCGCGGGCACTCGCCCGGGGCGGCTCCGCGGGCCCGGGCGAGCCGCTATCCTCCCGCCTCCGCGTCTTCCGGAGGATTCGATGGCGCTCACCGCGAGCGAGATCCGCGAGAGGTTCTTGCGCTTCTTCGAGTCGAGGGGGCACCGCCGCGTGGCGAGCTCCTCCCTCGTGCCGGAGTCCGACCCGACCCTGCTATTCACCAACGCGGGGATGGTCCAGTTCAAGCGCACCTTCCTCGGCGAGGAGAGCCGCGCCTACCGGACGGCCACCACCTCCCAGAAGTGCATGCGCGTCTCCGGCAAGCACAACGATCTGGAGAACGTGGGGCGGACGCCGCGACACCACACCTTCTTCGAAATGCTCGGGAACTTCTCCTTCGGCGACTACTTCAAGGCCGAGGCGATCGACTACGCCTGGGAGCTCGTGACGCAGGACCTGGGCATCGATCCGGACCGCCTGGTCGCCACGGTCTTCCTGGACGACGACGAGGCCCACGACATCTGGCGGGAGCGCGTGGGGCTCCCCGCAGACCGGGTCCTGCGCCTCGGCGAGTCCGAGAACTTCTGGTCCATGGGAGACACCGGCCCGTGTGGACCCTGCTCCGAGATCCACGTGGACTTCGGGCGGAACCCGGCCTGCACGAGCGAGTCCTGCGACCCCTCCTGCGACTGCGGACGCTGGCTCGAGATCTGGAACCTCGTGTTCATGCAGTTCGACCGCGACGCCACGGGCCAGCGCAGGCCCCTGCCGAAGCCGTCGATCGACACCGGCGCCGGCCTCGAGCGGCTGGCGGCGGTCATCCAGGGCGTCCCCACGAACTACGACACGGACCTGTTCGCCCCGATCCTCGCCCGCGCCCAGGACATCGCCGGAGTGGGCCGCGGCGACGACCCGGAGAAGGACGTCTCCCTCAACGTGGTGGCCGATCACGTCCGCGCCCTCACCTTCCTGATCGGCGACGGCGTGCTGCCCTCGAACGAGGGCCGGGGCTACGTGCTCCGACGGATCCTGCGCCGGGCGGCGCGCCACGGCGTCCTGCTCGGCATCGAGCAGCCCTTCCTCCACCAGGTCGCCGACGCCGTCGTCGACACCATGTCTCCGGCCTATCCGGACCTCGCGGAGCGCCGCGCCTTCATCCGCGACCGCATCGAGCGCGAGGAGACGCGCTTCCTCGAGACCCTGTCGGTCGGGCTCTCGCTCCTCGAGGACGAGATCGCGAAGCTCGAGGAGCAGCGCGCGGACAGCCTGCCCGGCGAGATCGTCTTCAAGCTCTACGACACCTTCGGCTTCCCGGTGGACCTCACCGCCGACATCCTGCGCGGCCACGGCAAGACCCTCGATCAGTCGGGCTTCGACGCCGCGATGGGCGCGCAGCGCGCCCGCGCCCGCGCCGCTTGGAAGGGCAGCGGCGACGAGAAGGTGGACGCCGTCTACGCGCGCCTGGCCGCCGATCTCCACACGGGCTTCCTGGGCTACGACACGTTGGAGACGAGCACCTCGCTGCGGGCCGTGCTGGTGGGCGGTGAGCTCTGCGACGTCGCCCGCGAGGGCGACGAGGTCGAGCTGGTCGTCGACGAGACCCCCTTCTACGCCGAGAGCGGCGGGCAGATCGGCGACCGCGGCACCATCACCACCGATCGGGGCCGCGTCGCGGTCCGCGACACCCAGCGGCCGGACGGCGAGCTGGTGGTGCACCGCGGGCGCGTCGTCGGGGGCGTGATCGAGCCGGATGCCGTGGCCGAGCTGCGGGTCGACGCGGACGCCCGGGCCGCGACGGTCCGCAACCACTCGGGCACCCACCTGCTCCACGCGGCGCTGCGCGAGGTGGTGGGTCCCCAGGCGATGCAGAAGGGATCCCTGGTCGCGCCCGACCGCCTGCGCTTCGACTTCACCCACGACGCACCCCTGACGGACGAGGAGATCGAACGGATCGAGGACCTCGCGAACCGCTGGATCGAGGCGAACGCGAGCGCCCGGATCCGGACCCTGCCCTACAAGCAGGCGATCGAGGCGGGCGCCATCGCCATCTTCGAGGAGAAGTACGGCGACGAGGTACGGGTCATCTCCTTCGGCGACTTCTCGACGGAGCTCTGTGGCGGCACCCACGCCGCATCGACCGGCGAGATCGGCCTCCTCAAGATCGTCGGCGAGTCGGGCATCGCCGCCGGCGTGCGACGCATCGAGGCCCTCACGGGCATGGGCGCGATCGAGCACGTCCGTTCTCAGCAGCGCACCCTCGAGCGCGTGGCCCAGCTGCTGAAGTCGCCCGTGGCGGAGCTGCCCACCCGGGTCGAGAAGCTCCTGGAAGAGCGCAGGGCCGTCGAGAGTGAGCTCGAGCGGCTGCGCGCGGAGCAGCGCGGCGCCGCCTCGGCGGACCTCACCGGCGACGCCCGCGAGGTCGGGGGCGTGCAGGTGCTCGCCACCCGGGTCGAGGGCGTCGGCGGCAGGGAGCTGCGCTCGATGGTGGACGATCTCCGCAATCGACTGGGCAGCGGCATCGTACTCTTGGCGGTGGAGCAGGGCTCGAAGGTCACCCTGGCCCTCGGTGTGACGCCGGACCTGACGAAGCGCTTTCGCGCGGGCGAACTCGTGCGCGAGATCGCGACGGTGGTGGGCGGCAAGGGCGGCGGCCGACCCGACTTCGCCCAGGCCGGCGGAAACGACGCGTCGAAGCTCGACCAGGCCTTTTCACGCCTCGACGAGCTCGTCGCCGGATCCTGAGCCGTGGCCCTTCGCTACGTCGCGGACGCCTTCGCGCCGCGCCGGCGCCCGACGCGCGTCGTCCGCGTGGGCGACGTGCCGGTGGGGGGTGAGAATCCGATCCGGATCCAGTCCATGACCACGACCGACACCCTCGACACCGAGGGCACGGCGCACCAGGTCGAGCGCCTCGCGGCCGCGGGCTGCGAGATCGTCCGCATCACCGCCCCGTCGAAGAAGGAGGCCGCGAACCTCGCGGCCATCCGGCAGGAGCTCGACCGACGCGGGGTGCGCGTCCCCCTGGTGGCCGACATCCACTACACGCCGAACGCGGCGCTCGTGGCCGCGGAGCACGTCGAGAAGATCCGGATCAACCCGGGCAACTACGTCGACAAGAAGAGGTTCGAGGTCCGCGAGTACAGCGACGCGCAGTACGCCGAAGAGGTGGAGCGGGCCGCGGACCGCTTCCGTCCCCTGGTTCGCCGCTGCCGTGAGCTGGGCCGCGCCATGCGCATCGGCACCAATCACGGCTCCCTCGCCGACCGGGTGATGAATCGCTACGGAGACACGCCGCTCGGCATGGTGGAGAGCGCCCTCGAATTCCTCGACGTGTGCGAAGACGAGGGCTACCGCGACGTGATCTTCAGCATGAAATCGAGCAACGCCCAGGTCGCGATCCACGCCTACCGGCTGCTGGCGGCCCGCCTGGCCGAGCGCGAGGACGGCGCCTACCCCTTCCACCTGGGCGTGACCGAGGCCGGCGGCGCCGAGGACGGCCGCATCAAGAGCGCGATCGGCATCGGCGCCCTGCTCGAGGACGGCATCGGCGACACGATTCGCGTCTCCCTCACCGAGGACCCGGTGAAGGAGATCCCGGTGGCCCGAGACATCGCCCGACGCTGCGAGGCCCAGTGGCGCCGCCCTCCCCCTCCGGTCCCGGATCCGGGGCGCCCCTTCGTCGACGATCCCTTCGCCCACCGACGGCGGGTCACGCGCAGCGTGGGAGAAATCGGAGGGTCGAATCCGGTGCGCGTCGAGCTGCATCTGGGCCCGGTTCCCGCGGCACCGGAGCGGGCCGCCACAGCCCTGGCCAGCGCTCTGGCCCGGATCCCGGAGCTCACCTGCGAGGGCCTGTCCGTCGACCTCTTCGACGATCCGGACGTGGAGCGGCTGCCCCGCTTCGTCGCCGCCCTGAAGGAGGCCGGGGTCGACGCGCCGCTGGCGCTGCGCTCCGAGACGAGCATGGCGGCGGAGAACGCGCGAGGCGCCGCCCGCCTCGTCGTCTGTGCCGGCGATCTGATCGAGGACGAGGGCTACGAGCTCGTGGCGCGGGCCGCGGTGGAGGCCGGGACCCCCGTCGAGTGGGAGCTGCGTACGACCCTCGAGGGCACTGCGGCCCTGGTGGACCGGGTCCTGGACGCCAGCGCCCGCGCGGGACTGGACGACCTCCTCGTCTCCGTGGACGTGGAGCGGGCGGTCCATGCCGTGCGGATCGCCGCCGCCCGCCTGCACGCCCGGGGTGCCGCCGACGTCCCCCTCGTGCTGCGCCACGCGCTGAACGACGGCGCGACCTCCGGGGCCGCACTGGTGGATGCCGCGGTGGAGCTGGGCGCGCCGCTCTGCGACGGCCTCGGGGACGCCATCGCCCTGGGCGGCGCGACGGATGCCGGTGGGGCCCTGGACCTCGCCTACCGCATCCTCCAGGGAGCACGGCGACGCACGACGCGCACCGAGTTCATCTCCTGCCCCTCCTGCGGTCGCACCCTCTTCGACCTGGAGGAGACCACGGCGCGCATCAAGGCGCGCACGGCCCACCTGGCCGGCGTGAAGATCGCGATCATGGGCTGCATCGTGAACGGCCCCGGGGAGATGGCCGACGCCGACTTCGGCTACGTCGGGAGCGGCCCGGGCCTGGTGAACCTCTACCTGGGCCAGGAGTGCGTGGAGCGGCACGTGCCCGCTGCCGAGGCCGACGATCGGCTGGTGGACCTGATCAAGCGATCCGGCCGCTGGCAATAGGGCCCCAACCGGTCCGGCGGGAGGTCAGTCCACGGGCGGTGGCGCGGCGACGTTCCTCAGCAGGTCGTCGTCCTCGGCCACGCGCTCGATCTGCTCGAGGGCCGCGACGCTGCGCGATCCGTCCAGGAAGGGGTGGCCGCGTCCGAGGAACGACGAGGCCACCAGCACGAGCACGGCCGAGACCAGCACGCCCTCGGCGACCCCGAGAGCCGCCCCTCCGGCGTGATCGACCCAGCCGAGTCCGGCCGCCTTGGCCCCGCCGCGGAGCACCCGGCCCAGCAGCGCCGCTGCGAAGAGCGTCGCCACCGCGAGGCCGATCCCGGCGATCCAGGGCGCGCCGCCCGGCCCGACCTCGCCGTCCGAGAAGTGCAGGAGCCAACCGGAGGCCGGCTCCGCCAGGAAGCGGACCGCCACGCAGGCCGCCGCCAGCGCGCCGATCGACACGACCTCGCGCACCAGGCCGCGAAAGAGCCCCCGCAGCATCGCGATCCCCAGGATCGCGATCACCACGAAGTCCACGGAGCGAAGCTCCCCCCCCACGCGCCGGATTCTAGCAAGCTGACGCCTGGCGGCCGCAAGGACCGCCTACAATGCCGCCGTGCGCGCAGACGCCGTCGTCATCGGAGCCGGCCACAACGGGCTGGTCGCCGGCGCCTACCTGGCCCGCGCGGGTCTGCGCACGCTGATCCTCGAGCGGCGCAGCGTGATCGGCGGTGCCTCGGTCACCGAGGAGCTGTGGCCGGGCTTCCAGGTCTCGCGCGCAGCCTACGTAGCCGGGTTGCTGCGGCCCCGGGTGATCCGCGAGCTCGATCTCCACGCCCACGGCCTGCGACTGCTGCGGCGCTCGCCCTCCTCCTATACGCCGCTGCCCGACGGACGCGGCCTGCTCCTGGGCGAGGGACCGGCCGCCGACCGCCGGGCGATCGGCGCCTTCTCCCGCCGTGACGCCGAGCGCTATCCCCAATACGAGGCCTTCCTGGACCGGATCGCCCGGCTGCTGGAGCCGCTGCTCGACGCACCGCCTCCCGACCCGGCCCACCCGCGCTGGCGCGACCTCCGCACCCTGGCGCGGCTGGCCCGGGGCGCCTGGCGGGTACGGGGCGACCTGGCCTCCGCCGCCGCCCTGCTGCTCGGCCCCGCACGACCCGCCCTCGAGGCCTGGTTCGAGAGCGAGCCGCTGCGGGCGACCCTGGCCACCGACGCGGTGATCGGCGCCTGGGCCCCCCCCTCCGCCCCGGGCACCGGCTACGTGCTCTTCCACCACGTCATGGGCGAGACCCACGGCGAGCGCGGCGTCTGGGCCTACGTCCAGGGAGGCATGGGGCGCCTGGCCCAGGCGATCGCCTCCGCCGCCCGGGAGGCGAACGCAGAGATCCGCACCGATGCGCCGGTCCGCCGCATCGAGATCGAGGGGGGCCGTGTGTGCGGGGTGAGCCTCGAGGACGGGACCCACATCGAGACGCGCGCGGTGCTCTCCTCGGCGGATCCGCGGGTGACCCTGCTGGGGCTCGCCGGACCCGATCACCTCCCGGACAGCCTCTCGCGCGGCATCGACGGCCTCGACTTCCGCAGCGGCAGCGTGAAGATCAACCTCGCCCTCGAGCGGCTGCCCGCCTTCCACGGCCGCGGCGGGGGCGCGGCCGGCCCCGAGCACCGCGGCACGATCCACGTCGGGGCGAACGATCTCGACGCCCTCGACGCGGCCTTCGCCAGCGCCGACCGCGGCACGCTGCCCGAGCGCCCCATCGTGGAGCTGACGCTGCCCTCCGCCGTGGACGACACCATCGCTCCCGAGGGTCGTCACATCGCTTCGCTCTTCGTGCAGTACGCCCCCTACGCGCCCGCTGCCGACGGCGGCTGGGACGCGCTGCGCGAGCCCTTTGCAGACCGCGTGTGTGCGCTGGTGGACGAGGTGGCGCCGGGGTTCTCCGAGAGCGTGCTGCACCGCGAGGTGCTCGCGCCGCCGGACCTCGAGCGCATCTTCGGCCTGACCGGCGGCAACATCTTTCACGGCGCGATGTCACTCGACCGCCTGGCGTTCATGCGCCCGCTTCCGGGCTGCGGCCACTACCGCACCCCGGTCACGGGTCTCTACCTCTGTGGCGCCGGCACCCACCCCGGCGGCGGCGTCATGGGCGCCTGCGGCCGCAACGCCGCCCACGAGTTCCTCCGCACCCACCGCTAGAGCTGCCGCGCGGGCGAGCCATGCGCGACAGCGGCCACCGGCTCGCCCCCGGCGCACCCACTCGAGCCCGAGAGCACCCGCCCGACGAAGACGGCTAGGCCGGCGGAGCCTGATGGATGTAGGCGCGCAGGCTCCGGATCTCCTCCACCTGCTCCTCGATCTCGTCCCGCAGCAGGTCCCGCATCGACAGCATCGCGATTACCCGGCCCTCGTGGACGACCGGGAGGTGTCGGCATCCGGCCCGCTGCATCTTCTCGAGACAGCGGTCCACCGACTCGTCGAGGCTGGCCGTGACGACCCTGTGAGTCATCACCTCCTCGACGCGGGTGGCGTGGGCGTCGCGTCCCGCGACCACGACCCGCGTCATCAGGTCGCGCTCGGAGAAGATGCCCACGAGCCGGTCCCCGTCCATGACCGGGATCGCGCCCATGCGGGCCTCGCTCATGGCAATGGCGACGTCGATCACCGGTGCCTCGGGCTGAGCGCTGACGAGATTCAGACGTTGGACGACCTGGCGAAGGGTATGCACGGAGCCTCCTCCCTCGCGGCCGGCGACCGGACGTCGCCGAGCGACGCGATCATGACTCGGTGAACGCCGCAGGCGCCGGAGTCCTCGCTTCGGCCGCGCACGCCCAGCCGGTCCCCTCTATCGAACCACGAATACGGCCCGGCGCAAAGCGCGATCGTACGACCCGGGCCAATCTTCTGGGATCCCCACGGGGGATGCCGGCTGGGCTCAGCTGTCCCGGGGCGGAGCGGGCGGTTCCATCAGCCGCAGGTACATGCGTGCGTCGTCGCGCTGCGGGTCCTCCAGCAGCACCTCTCGCAGCTGGGCCCGCGCCACCTCGGTCCGGCCCAGCGAGTAGAGCGTGACCGCGCGCTGGACCGCCGCCTCCAGGAATCGGGGGTTGCCGCGCAGCACCCGGCGGAACTCGGTCAGCGCGGCGTCCGGGCGACCCAGCTCGCGCAGGGCGAGGCCGAGGCGGTAGCGGACGTCGTGGAAGTGGGGGCACCGCGCCAGGGCCCTGCGGTAGGCGTCCACGGCGTCTCGCAGCTCGCCCGCCTGCCGGAAGGCGTCGCCCAGCTCGGCCTGCATGTTCGCCAGCTTCGCGCGGGTGGTCGGATCGATGCCGCCCCCCGACGGCCCGGAGAGCGCGCGGGCCCGCTCCGCCAGGAGCCGGGAGCGCTCGAAGTCTCCCCGCTGCTCGCTCAGGCTGGCCAGGGCGAGCAGCGCCTCGACGTAGCTGGGGTTCAGCTTCAGCGCGACCTCCAGGCTGCGCACGGCCGCCGGAAGGTTGCTCTTGCGCTCGAGCAGCGTGCCCACCATGTAGTGCACGTCGGCAAAGCCCCTTCGGGTGCGCAGGAAGCGACGAAACTCTGCCAGGGCTCCGTCCAGGTCGCCCCGGGCGTACTTGCGGCGACCGAGCTCGTAGGCGCGCCGCTCGGGCTCGGAGAGGGGTCGGCTGCGAGGTGTCGGGTCGATGACCGGGCCCCTCAATCGAAGTTCGAGGCGAGCCGCTGCTGGGCCTCGAACGCGAAGGTGCTGTCCGCGTAGTGGGCCACCAGGGTGCGGTAGATGCGATCCGCCTCGTCGTAGCGCCGCAGCGAGGCGTAACACTCGCCGAGCTTGAAGAGGACACGAGCGTCGAGCCCCAGACCGGGGTGGTCGTTCAGGATGTTCCGGTAGCGCTCGGCGGCGGCCTCGTACTCCCCGCGGTCCCGATAGAAGTCGGCCACGGACTCGGAGTTCTCGGCCAGGTGGACCTGGAGCGACCGCCACATGGGCTCCGCCTCGCGGGCGTACTCCGAGTGCGGGTAGCGAACCAGCAGGCGATCCAGGAAGACGAGGGCGCTACGGGTGGCCGTCTGATCGCGCTCGATCGACTCGAGCTGGCTCTCGTGGCAGAGCGCCGATCGGAAGATCGTGTACGGGACCTTCTCGTGGTCCGGGTGGAGGTCGGCGAAGTCCCGGTAGTAGGAGAGCGCCTCCTCGAACTTGCCGTCGGAGAAGTAGGCGTCCGCGATCCTGAGCTCCGCGTCCACCGCATACTCGCTGTAGGGGTAGTTGTCGATGATCGACTGGAAGATCTCGATGGCGCGGGAGTAGTCCACGCGGTGATAGACGAAGAGGATGTAGCGCCCCTCGAGCACCTTCTCGCCCTCGGCGAAGAGCTCGTCGGCCGGGGGAACCTCTTCGAAGACCGGCTCGGGCGTGCTCTGGCAGGCCGCGGTCAGGAGGACGATCAGCGCGGCGACGAGGCGCAGAGGACGATTCAAGCGACCCCCGGGGCGATTGCGGCGCAACCTATCCGATCCCTCCAGGCGCTGCCAATCTGCTAGATTGCGCCGCCGGATTCGACAGGGGGACCCATGAATCGCGATTCGATCCAGAGGCTGCGCCTCGACCGCCGCATGACCCGCCGCCCGGGCTGGATCTCCGAGAAGGAGCTGGACGCCGCCCTCGAGGCGCTGCCGGACGTCACGGAGAAGATGACCACCCTCGGCGACGCCGAGGAGGGCGCGGGCAACGAAGCACCCGCCGGGACGTCCGAGGATCCCACGCCCGCGTGATCCGAGCGGCTCGCGCGGTGCCCACCCCGGGAGACGCAGCGTGATCAAGTCCGCCTTCGGGAAGCATGTAGACGGTGTCGTCCACCGGCTCTTCCCCTTCCTCTTCGTCCGCCGCCTCGATCCCAACACGCTGACGGTCTGCGGCACACTCGTGTCGCTCGGCGCAGCCGCGGCCTTCGTGGACGGGCGCTTCGTCCTCGGCGGCGCGCTGATCCTGGCGGGGGGGTTCTTCGACCTGGTGGACGGCGTGGTCGCGAGACATCACGGCATCTCGACCCGCTTCGGCGCCTTCCTCGACTCGACGCTGGACCGCCTCGTGGACATGGCGCTGCTGCTCGGCATCGCCGTCCACTACGCCAGCCGGGGCGATGCGGCGAGCGTCCTGCTCGCCGGTACGGCGCTGGTCTCCAGCGTGCTCGTCTCCTATGCGAAGGCACGCGCCGAGCTCGAGGTGGAGGCCTTCGAGGTCGGGATCCTCGAGCGCGGAGAACGGGTGGGCCTGCTCGCCGCAGGCGCCCTCTTCGGCGTGATGATTCCCGTACTCTGGATCATCGCGATCGGGAGTACGATCACGGTGGTACAGCGCTTTGCCCTCGCCTACCGCGAGATGGAGCGCAAGGATCGGGCCGAGCGAGAAGGCCTGCAGGAGCCACTTGCATGAGCGACGAATCGGACGCCGGGCCGGGCTTCGTGCTCGGAACGAGCGACGGGAGCCCGAACGACCTCCCGCGCATCGACTTCTCCACCTTCGTGCTGTCGCTGGGTGCCTCGGCGCTGCTGCACCTGGGCCTCACGCCGGATCCCTCGCAGCAGGGGGGCGAGACCGGCCCGGTGGACCTGCCCCTCGCCCGCCAGGCCATCGACACCCTCGAGATGATCGAGGAGAAGACCCGCGGCAATCTGGACGAGGAGGAGTCGAAGCTGATGCAGAGCGTGCTCTACGAGCTGCGCATGCACTTCGTCCGCGTCGAGAAGGGCGAGTGAGCAGGACGCTCGCGACCATCGCCCCGGCGAAGGTCAACCTGGGCCTGCGGATCCTCGGACGACGACCGGACGGCTACCACGAGCTGTCGAGCCTCTTCGCCCCCCTCGACCTCGGCGACGAGCTCACCCTGCGACTCTGCCCGGGCGTAGAGCCGCGTGTGGCGCTCCGCGACGGGTGCGGGAGCTTCCCCCTGCCCGAGGGCGGGAACCTGGCGGTGCGGGCCGCAGAGGCCTTCCTGGAAGAGACCGGCCTCGGTCTGTCGATCGAGATCGAGCTGCGCAAGCACATCCCCGTGGCTGCGGGGCTCGGCGGCGGCTCGAGCGACGCCGGCGCGGTGCTGCGCGCCCTGGCCCGCCATGCCCCGGACGCGGTCCCGGCGCCACGGCTCGCGGCGCTGGCGCTCTCGCTCGGTGCGGATGTGCCCTTCTTCCTGGATCCGCGGCCGGCGCGGGTGGGCGGCATCGGCGAGCGGATCGAGCCCTGCGGACCGCTGCCAGCCCTGGCGCTGCTGCTGGTGAACCCGGGCGTCCCGCTGTCCACCGCCGAGGTGTTCGCCGCCTTCGATGCCCTGGACCCGCAGCCGGGTCCACCCCTGCCCCCGGACCCCTCCCAGGTGCTCGGCGGCGGGGACGCCCTGGCGGCGCTGCTCCACAACGATCTCGAGTGCGCGGCCCTGCGCCTGCGTCCGGAGCTGCGGCGGCTGCGCCGGGACCTGGTGGGTTTGGGGGCCCTCGGCGTCGGAATGTCGGGCAGCGGCCCCACCCTCTTCGGGGTGTTCGGGAGCCTCGAGGAGGCGGCGGCAGCCCGGGATCGGGCCGGCCTCCCCGCACCGATCTGGAGCCGGGTCGCGGCGACGCCCGAAGCCGGATAATCTGGCAGTCCCAGAGGTGATCCGCCTTCCGCGCGCTCCCTGCGCGCCCGTTGGGGCGTCGCCAAATTGGTAAGGCAGCGGCCTTTGGAGCCGCCATTTGCAGGTTCGAGTCCTGCCGCCCCAGCCACTCCAATCGACCGACCCCACCCACCCACCGTCATCGACAGGCAGGACCGACACCCATGCAGCAACTCAAGCTCTTCGCGGGCAATGCGGCCCCCCAGCTGGCGCAGGACGTGGCACGCAACCTGGGGATCGAGCTCGGGCGGGCGCACGTGGGCACCTTCAGCGACGGCGAGGTGAACGTCGAGATCGGCGAGAACGTCCGCGGCTCCGACTGCTTCGTCCTCCAGCCGACCTGCGCTCCGGCGAACTCGCACCTGATGGAGCTGCTGATCATGGTCGACGCCCTCCGACGCTCGTCGGCGCGGCGCATTACGGCCGTCATCCCCTATTACGGATACGCGCGGCAGGACCGCAAGGTACGGCCGAGGCTCCCCATCTCCGCGAAGCTCGTGGCCGACCTCATCTCCACCGCCTCCACGGATCGGCTGCTCTGCATCGACCTGCACGCGGGCCAGATCCAGGGCTTCTTCAACATCCCGGTGGACAACCTCTACGCCACCCCCGTGCTCCTCGATGCGATCAAGGCGCGCTACGGGACGAACCCGGTCACCATCATCTCGCCCGACGCCGGAGGCGTGGAGCGCTCCCGCGCCTACGCAAAGCGGCTCGACGCCGGACTGGCCATCATCGACAAGCGGCGCGAGCGCGCGAACGAGTCCGAGGTGATGAACATCGTCGGCGACGTCGAGGGGCAGAACTGCGTCGTGGTGGACGACATCGTCGACACGGCCGGGACGCTCACCGAGGCCGCCCGCGCCCTGAAGGACGCCGGGGCCGCTTCCGTCTCCGCGGCGATCACCCATCCGGTGCTCTCGGGTCCGGCGATCCGGCGCATCGCCGACTCGCCCCTCGAGGATCTCGTGGTGACGGATACGATCCCGCTCCAGCCCGAGGCGAAGGACTGCGAGAAGCTCCAGGTCGTGACCATCGCTCCGCTGCTGTCGGAGGCGATCCGCCGCATCAACAACGAGGAGAGCGTCAGCTCCCTGTTCGTCTGAACCTCTCGCCCGCCGCGAAGGCGGAGCGTTCCAGGAGAGAGCCGTGTCTGAATACGAATTGGCCGTCGAGATCCGGAATGACCGCGGAAAGGGCGGCGCGCGCAAGCTTCGCGCCGCCGGGCGCATCCCGGGCGTGTGCTACAGCGGCGGGGCGGCGTCCCAGTCGATCCACATGGACCCGCGCGCGCTCGATCGGGTGATCTCGAAGAGCTCGGCCGGACTCAACACCCTCATCGACCTGAGGGGCGGTGGACTCGACGGCAAGGTCGTACTGGTCAAGGAGCTCCAGCGCGATCCGGTAAAGGGCGACCTCCTCCACGCGGACCTCTACGCCGTCGACGTGGACCGCGAGGTCGAGGTCTCGATCCCGGTCCACCTGACCGGAACGCCGGTCGGCGTGGAGCTGGGCGGCGGAATCCTCGAGCACACGCTGCGCGAGATCGAGATCGCGTGTCTGCCCCGGGCGATCCCCGAGGAGGTCACCGTCGACGTGACGAGCCTGGAGCTGGGCGCCTCGCTCCACGTGCGCGACCTCGCGCTGCCGGAGGGCGTCACGCTGATCACGGACCCCGACCTCTCGCTCGTCACGGTGGCCGCACCGCGGGCCGAGGAGGAGGCCGCTCCGGCCGAGGGTGCGGAAGAGGCCGAGGAGGGCGAGACCCCGACCGAGGGCGCGACGAAGGAAGGCGCCGAGGCGTCGGAGGGTGGGGACGCGTCCGGCGACGAGTCGTAGCGGGCCGGATGAGGAGCCCGGCCCGCGCCGGGCTCGACGGAGCGCTGTCCAGTGAAGCTGGTCGTCGGACTGGGCAATCCCGGACGGCGCTACGCGCGCTCGCGCCACAACGTCGGGTTCCGGGTGGTGAGCCGCTTCGCCGCCGAGCACGGGATCGCGCTGGAGCAGGAGGACTTCCGCGGGATCTTCGGCCGCGGCACGCTCGACTGTGGCCAGGGCACGACCCTCGAAGTCGGAGTGCTGCGACCCCTCACGTACATGAACCTCTCCGGCGACGCGGTGGCCGAGGCCGTGGCCACGCTCCCGATCGACGACCCGAGCCGCGACCTGTTGGTGGTGACCGACGACGTGGACCTGCCCTTCGGCCGCCTGCGCCTGCGTCCCGGCGGCGGTGCCGGCGGTCAGCGGGGTCTGGCCCACATCATCGAGTGCCTCGGCTTACGGGAGTTCCCGAGGCTGCGCTTCGGGATCGGCCGACCCCCGGGCCGCACCGAGACCTCCGAATACGTGCTCGAGGGATTCTCGCGCCAGGAGGAGGCGAGCCTGGAAGCGCGGGTCGCCCGGGCTGCGGAGGCCGTCACCGCCGCCCTGTGCGCCGGGGTCGCGGCGGCGATGAACGAATTCAACCGGGAGCCCGAGGAGAGCGACCGAACCGCTTCGGAGCCCTGAAGCCCCGGATCGAACCGGTTACCCTGTCGCCACGGCGCCGCCCCCCAGGCGCGCCCGATCGTGACCGGCAGGCCATCGCGGGTCGCCGGCCCACTACACTCGCGACGAGAGGACCATGAGCGCACCCCCCCGCAACGGCGTCATCATCATCCTCCAGGAGTTCGCGATCCCGCTGATCACGGGTGTGGTCGTGGCCCTGGTCTGCGCCAACTTCTTCCCGGAGTGGTATCAACACGCCATCCACTGGAAGCCCTTTGGCGATCTCGCGCTCTTCGGTCACGAGCTGACCCTCCACTTCCTCGTGAACGACATCTTCATGGTGTTCTTCTTCGGAATCGCCGCGAAGGAGATCACCGAGTCGGTCCTGCCCGGCGGCGCGCTGAACCCGCCGGCCAAGGCGATGAATCCGCTCTTCGCGACCCTCGGCGGCGTCGTCGGGCCGGTGGGCGTCTTCTTCGCCGGCCTGTGGCTGCTCTTCCAGACCGGCGTCTACGGACCGGGAGACGATCTGGAGGCCCTGCGCCGGGGCTGGGGTGTGCCGACGGCGACCGACATCGCCCTCGCCTGGCTGGTGGCCCGGACGGTCTTCGGCAGGGGCCACCCGGCGGTGAACTTCCTGCTGCTGCTGGCGGTGGCCGACGACGCCATCGGCCTCGGGATCATCGCCATCTTCTACGGCGATCCGGTCCACCCGGCCCGCCCCGAGTTCCTGGGGCTGGTCCTGGCCGGAATGGCGTTGGCCTTCGCGCTACGCCGCGCCGGCGTGCGGTCGTGGCTCCCCTACGTCGGCCTGGGAGGGCCGCTGGCCTGGGGAGGGCTCATCCTCGCCCACCTCCATCCCGCGCTGGCCCTGGTCTTCATCGTCCCCTTCCTGCCCGCACCCCGGCGCGACCTGGGCCTGTTCACGGACGAGGACGAGATCGACCGCATGGGCGAGGACCTCGCCCACGACCTCCACATGGGGCACTCCCCCCTCCACAACTTCGAGCATCAGCTCAAGCTGCCGGTGGACTTCGGCCTCTTCTTCTTCGCCTTCACCCAGGCCGGCGTCGCCCTCGCCGACGTCGGGCCCATGACCTGGCTGATTCTGGGCTCGCTGATCGTGGGGAAGACCGTGGGTATCACCCTGTTCGGTCTCCTGGCGCAGCGGCTGGGCTTCCCGCTGCCCGACCGCATGGGCCTGCGCGAGCTGTTGATGGCCGCCTACGTCGCGGCCCTGGGGCTCACGGTGGCCCTCTTCGTGGCCAGTGCGGCCTTCGTGGAGCCGGGCCTGCTGGGCCAGGGCAAGATGGGCGCCCTCTTCTCGGCCTTCGTCGGCCTGTCCGCGGTCGCGGTGGGGCGCGCCCTGCGGATGCACGAGAGCGGCGACGGCTGAGACGCCCGACCCTGGTCGCCGAGCTGCAATCGTCCCGCCCCGTACCGCCCGAATCGGGCCAATAATTTCAGGATTGTCCCGACAATCTGCAATTGACCCTGTGCCGCCGGGCCATTACGGTCTCGTGCATGCGCATCTCCCTGGAGCGCGACGGCGCGCGAGGCCGGCGGCCGGTCTACCAGCAGATCGCGGATCAGATCCGCGCCCAGATCGAGGCGACCCGCCTCGCCGCCGGCGAGAAGCTGCCGCCCATCCGCCATCTCGCCCGGGATCTCGGCGTGAACCGCGACACCGTCGCCCTCGCCTACGAGGCCCTGGCCGAGGCCGGGATGGTGGAGTCCTCGGTGGGTCGGGGCACCTTCGTGACCGAGGCCCGCCCCGGCGACGCCGGCAAGGCCCCCTTCGAGCCGGCGTTCTCGCCGCTCACGGATCGGCTCCTGGCCTTCGACCGCGCACGCCCTCACTTCGGCAGCGCCGAGGCCGTGATCCCGATGCACGCGCTGATCCCGGACCCGAGCCTCTACCCCCTCGACGCCTTCCGCCGGGCCCTCAACCGGGCCCTCCAGGAGGGCGGGCCGGAGATCCTGCTCTACGGCGAGCCCCAGGGCGATCCGCGCCTGCGCGCAGCCCTGGCCCGGCACCTCTGCGGTGGCTCCCTCGACCTGACACCGGAAGAGATCGTGCTCTGCCACGGCGCCAGCCAGGGGATCTCCCTGGCGCTGCGCCTCTTCGCCGCACCGGGGGACGCGATCGCCCTCGAGGAGCCGACCTACAACAACGTGCTCGCCGCCGCCCTGGCACTCGGGCTGGAGACCGCGCCCGTCCCGATGCGCGAGGTCGGCGTCGATCTCGCCGCTCTGGACCGCACCCTGGCCCGGCCCGAGGTGAAGGCCTTCTACACGATCCCGACCTTCCACAACCCGATGGGCACGACCACCCCGACCTCGCATCGCCACACCGTGATCGAGATCGCGCGGCGACACGGCGTGCCGATCATCGAGGACGGTTACGAGATGGACCTGCGGTTCACGGGGCGCGCCGTGCCTCCGCTGGCCACACTCGATCCGAGCGGCCTCGTCGTGCACCTCTTCTCCTTCTCGAAGTCGCTCTTCCCCGGCGCGCGGGTGGGTGCGATCACGGCCCGTGGCCGTACAGTGGACGCGCTGGTCGCGCTCAAGCAGGCCTCGGACCTCTCCGACGCCCTGCCCATCCAGGTGGCGCTGGCCGCGTTCCTGGAGAACGGCGACTACGAGCGCCACCTGACCCGCATGCGACGAGTGCTGCGCGAGCGACGGGACGGCCTGCTGGAGGCCCTGGAGGCCGAGGCGCTCGAGGGTGCGCGCTGGACCGTTCCGGAGGGCGGGTACCAGGTCTGGCTCGAGCTGCCGGAGACGATCGACACGCGAGACCTGCTCACCGACGCCATCGGCGCGGGCGTGCTCTTCGCTCCCGGCTCCCAGTTCAACCACGACGGACGCCCGTCGCGTTGCCTGCGCCTCACCTTCGCCATGGCCGAGACCGCCGACCTCCGGCTCGGCGTGGCCCGACTCGCACGCTGCATCCGCGAGCGCAGCGAGCGACGGCCCCGCGCCGCGGCGCGCGTTCACATCTAGACCCCGGAACCGAAGCGGCACCGCCGCGATCAACACGACGAGGAGGAGACGACGATGAGCGATTCCCAAGGCAACGGCGGCGCCCGGACGACCGCGGAGTCCTTCGAGATCAAGGTCGGGCTGGCCGAGATGCTGAAGGGCGGGGTGATCATGGACGTCACGACCGCCGACCAGGCGAAGATCGCCGAGAACGCGGGAGCCGCGGCGGTGATGGCGCTCGAGCGCGTCCCGGCGGACATCCGCAAGGAAGGGGGCGTCGCCCGCATGTGCTCGATCGAGGTGATCGAGGGCATCCAGAAGGTGGTCTCGATTCCGGTGATGGCGAAGGTCCGCATCGGGCACTTCCTCGAGGCCCGGGTGCTCGAGTCGCTCGGCGTGGACTTCATCGACGAGAGTGAGGTGCTCACCCCCGCCGACGAGGAGCACCACGTGGACAAGCACGAGTTCCGCTCGCCCTTCGTCTGCGGCGCCCGCAACCTGGGAGAGGCGCTGCGCCGGATCGGCGAGGGGGCGGCCATGATCCGCACCAAGGGCGAAGCCGGCAGCGGGAACATCGTGGAGGCGGTGCGTCACCTGCGCTCGGTCACCGGAGAGATGCGCGCCCTGGCCGCCATGCGGCCGGAGGAGATCGCCACCCGGGCGAAGGAGCTCCAGGCGCCGATCGACCTGGTGCGCCACGTGGCCATCACCGGGCACCTGCCGGTGCCGAACTTCGCGGCCGGGGGCATCGCGACGCCCGCCGACGCCGCGCTGTGCATGGCGCTGGGCGCGGAGGCCGTCTTCGTGGGCTCCGGCATCTTCAAGAGCGACGACCCTGCGGCGCGGGCGACGGCCATCGTGCGGGCCACCACCCACTGGCAGGAGCCGGGAGAGGTCCTGGCGGCCAGCCGGGGCCTGGCCGGGGCGATGCCCGGGATCGAGATGGAGACCCTGGCCGAGCACGAG
>Ga0209536_100002677_pt1 | contig 29041 bp, 32 predicted proteins | sample DeeMarSeWOR28_12_FD_187461 | JGI IMG/M metagenome (GOLD analysis project Ga0209536, IMG submission 187461) | Marine sediment microbial communities from White Oak River estuary, North Carolina - WOR-2-8_12 (SPAdes) (version 2) | ecosystem: Environmental > Aquatic > Marine > Intertidal zone >...
TTAATCAAGGAACTAGACAAACTAATCGATGAAGATGACCTAAGTTCCTTTGGAACATTCCGTCATGTGATATCACACATGGCAACCATAGATGGTTATAATAGTAGCAAACTTAGGAAATTCTTCGATAACTTTAACATTATAGATCCAGAGGAGATTGAGGCGTTGGAGAAAATGTTCCATGATATAAAAAGAAGCAGAGTAATAAACTCGAATAAAAAGGAGTAGTTATGTGTATTCTTTGTAGGAGATGTAATGAGTGGAAAGAGTTTGACCATTATAAAAGCGAAAAGAGTTATATATGTACTGAGTGCAGAAAGAAAAAGCAGAGCGAATATCATAAAGGGTGGAGGGAAGAGAATAAAGATAAAATCAAGGAATATAGCAGAAAATATTATGAGAATAACAGAGAAGAGGTGCTAAAGAAAAATCGCCAATACCAGGAAGCCCACACTGAGAAATATAGGGAATATAGTAAAAAATATCGAGAGAACAGTCCAGAAAAAATAAAACAGATAAACAAAGAGAGATATAAAAACATGACTGCCGAGCAGCGTGCACAAGCCAACGAAAGTTGTAAAAAATATTACCAAGCAAACCGTGAAGAAATTCTAGAAAAACGCAAATATATGGAATCTGCTAAAAGGGCAAGCAAAAACTGGCAGAATGATCATTACTATAACGATGAGATTTTCAGGATAGCACACAACATCAGAACTTGTTTAACACACGCTTATAGGAACTATGAGATAGGTAAATGTCCAAAATACAATGAGAAATATGGTCTAGATTACGAAGCAATATTTGAACATATGGGAGAAATTCCCGATGGTTATCATTATGGCTACCCGCTGAACAGTTTATCTGTTTCAATCGACCATATTGTACCATTAAGAGATTTTGATTTGACAAAGCCTGATGAGTTGGCGATGGCGGTTGCGCCACTTAATCACAGGTGGTTGAAAAGAATAGATAATTACAACCGCCAATGGGATGATGGATATGATGTAGAGAGACACAGGGAAGAGTTATATAAAAGAACAGGAGGAACTAATGACAACACTAAGGATTGATGCAGACCAGTTAATTGAGATCGTGAATGCTATTATGGACAGCCGTGAGGGCAGGGTTGTTGGCAGCAACGGTGCCAACGGCACACACAAAAGAGGAGAAGCACGGACAGATACCCAAAAAACTATGCCATATAATAGCCTTTCAGAGGCTCCAAAACTGGCCAGAAACTGTTTTCTAGATGTAGTTGAGTTTCTGGATGGCCAAGAAGAGTGGAAGGGTAAATTTTCTGATATTTTGCCCTATACTCAGTTTACTGGTGCCTGTCAGTTAAGTAATAAGATTCGCAGGCTTAGTAACCTATGGTATCTTGCTGGATATGAGGTAGAGTTTGGGTTAAAATATGGAAGAGATGTAAGATTCCGGAGAGTTAAATGAAAATAATAAACACCAAAAGAATTAAAGCAGCCAAGATGTTAAAAGAAACATTAAATGAGATAAACATATTAGTGAAAAGAATTAAAAAGGATATGGGGAGAATGAATGAGAATATTAAATACAAATAGGAGAGAAGAAATTACACCCAAGGGGCAGCAGCCTCTTGGGGTAGTAAAGGAATTCAAAAAGAGATTAGACGAGTTAATGGAAGAATACGCTGTATTTACATATGAGTTGAAGAGTGACTTGTGTGATGTACAGATGAAGGGATCAGATGCTCATGCCCCGGTTAAGTTGGATTTGTTTAATCTGCCTGGTAGTTATAAAAAGATTAAAATGTTGGTGGAGAATTTTTATAGAAGAGTGTGGTTAGGAGAAAGAAAATGAAACATAAAACTTTGAATAGCACAGGTGAGTGGCTAACAAGTGAGGAGAGATGGCCAGGGTTATATAAGAAAAGTAAAACTAGCAAATCCGCAGCAATCAGACTTTTTTGTTTAGAATGTTGTGGAGGAAATTGTAATACAGTAACTGAGTGTTCTGCTCCAGAATGTCCCCTTTTTAAATTTAGAAAAGGCTCCATAAATGCTGGCAAGAAGGCAGCCCGGAAACGGGCAAGTATATCCCAAAAATAGCCCACCTAACCTACTGGAATCACTAGCAAAAAAATAGCCATTTTTGGCGTTTCGGGTGATTGTCCATCTTTTTCCGATCAAAACTGAAAAAACCTCCCATTCTGCGCTTAGGGTTTTGGGAGGTTCGTTTATGATGTTGGGCAGTTAAGTCGAAAAATATGGTAAACATATTTTCATTAACTTTTCTTGTTTTTATTTTTTTTGAACCACTCTATTTGAGCCTCTCTGGCCAATGCCTGAGCGCGCTTTTTCCAAGGACCACCAAGATGTTTCTTTCCATCCTTGGACAACAGGTGGTAACCATCCTTCCTTTTAACAATCATGCTTCTCCCTCCTCATTATCTAGTACCCCTTCAGGCTTCGCAGGAGCATCACCACGCTTCTGAATTACATTTGCTGCAAAGTAACTAGCAAAAATAATGGACAGCGCAGAGACGAACTCAGAGCCTGTGATGATTACCAGAGGTTTTAGTGCCCCAAAAATCCACGCCGAAACCATAGGCGGCACTGCAGTGAGCAGCGTTAGTAGTATTAGTGCTGTGAAAACTAAATGGAACTTCCTGCTCTGTAACTTTTCTTTTAACATTTTCAACAAGTTATCCTCCGCGTAAGGATTTTTTTATGTTATATTCATTTTTTACTTGACTTTTGAGATCTCTATATTAAGTTAATAACCAAGAAACACAAAAAAAAAGAAAAGAAGAAAATATTATATATATAAGAGAGAGAACATAGCCCCCTACAACATAGGGGGTTTTTTAGTTTAAAGGGTATATGTAAACAAATAAAGCCTTTCCGCGCGCGGAACTATTTAACATTTTTAGACAAATGTAGTAACATATAGATTTCCATCGGCGATATATGCCAGCGTAGTGTTCCATACATCCATACCAGAGTTTGATCTTGATTGAGTCAAATCAGCGATATCATATCGTTTAAGTAGAGAGAATGAGGAATCCCAGTCGTTACCTGGGCTATCCTTTTCATATACAAACATTTTCGTTGGTACTGATTCTCCATCTGGAACCCACTGAACTATAAAATAAGGGAAAGATACTTTAATGCATGTATGTGGGTCTCCTAGCGCCGAGCCATTCATCCAGAATTTTCCTTCATATTTGTATGTATCGGACCCATTAATAAAAACTGCGTCGCCATAATCGTCGTAGAGGCAAGCACCAGCGCCCCACATTCCACCGCGACAGTCAATAGCACAATTGGTTCCAAGCCCACGGCTTATATTACCAAACTCAGTATCTACGACCGAGACGGTCGGTTTTGCTAAACTTATCCCACCATCATTTGTGTTTGGATCTTCGCACCCGAAACCTCCAAGTGCCAAATATCCGTTAGAGTTTGCATCGACGCCGGTACCGAAATGGGCGTAACTATTATTGCTAGGAGAGTTTACATATGTATTAATTGACCAGGTTCCGCCAGATCGAAGATATACATGTACTCTTCCTATATCAGTAAATGGTGCGGAATCATATTCTTCCTCGCCGACAAATATTCTATCTCCATATATGGCAACATTAGGTCCATAAGACGCCGATGGCGAAGCATTAAAGGATTGCTGGAGCGACCACGACCCTCCAGATTTCACATATACTTTTATGTTTGGAGTGGCAGTGCATGCACATACAATTGTATCTCCGTCAACATCTATACCAACCGTGCCACTGGACCACAGGCTCTCGAATGTTTCTTCTAAAATCCACGGACCATATGCATCGTCAGCACGATAATAAATATTAAGATCATATCCAGAACTAATCGAGCATAAAATTCTATCTTGCACCGCCACAGCGATGGAGTTGCTGTTCACATGTTCGGTTAGTTCTGTTGGGTCTACAGTAAATTCCCATGAATCATCCATTTGGGTACCACCATCATCTCTGGCAACAATTCTAATTTCAGACGAATAAAAATATAAATCCGTGTCAATATTGATGTGATATCCACCCGATATGGCATAGCAATCCGAATCATCTCCATCATATGGAGAAACAAAAGAAGAGCCAGTATATGCTATCACGCCATTTACATAAGCATCTATCGTACTTTGATCTACTCCAACACCATCATCTTTTATATTCACATATACTGCTGTATCATATGTAGTGGTGGTCCCATCATCGGGAAACTCATTTTCCAGATATGGAGGAGTGTCGTCAATAATAAAATCCCACTCATTATCCAATAAGTTCTCACATGCATCTTCAGCGAGCACACGAACGGTATAATCTCCATCGGGGAGTTCAGTTGCTTTTAAAAGGTTAACACGGTAGCCGTCTGTTATTGATGTTATAGTACCACCCCACAATGGCTCATCAATTACACCATCCTCTATTACCCACGCATCATTTACATAAGCATCAATGGTGTCTTGTTGTACGTCACCACTATCTGTTACATCAAAGTTTATTATAACATACCCATCCACTATTTCGTCACGATCTGGACTATTAATTGTTAAACGTGGCGCTATAGTATCACCACAACCCAGCAACCCAAACATAACAACCCACAGATCTGTTTTAACGGCTAGATAGGTTTTTCTAGTATATCCCACCTTGAACGTGTCTGCTACCTGCCCACTAATTGTAGCATCGTCATCTTCGCAGCGTACAACAATGGTATTCGTGCTTGATGTGTAATTACATACCGTTACAAATCTACCTATATCAGATGCTGTAATTGGCGGTAATGTAATAGTAAAACCGGATCCTGTAGGATCGCATAAAACAAGATCCGAGTATGCAGCATTACATCTGGAAGTTACAGGGCTTGTGGGCACACCAAAATAAAAGGGGTCAGCCAAATGCAGCCCCCTGTCTATTAAATCCTGAATATTTTGTAGTTCTCTATTTGCTGTGATTACTCGTGCCATTGATCATATGCTCATGTAGTTTCTCTAAAACCTTATCAACCTTACCATCTACTTTATCTATCTTTTCTTCCATACGTTCCATTTGATGTTGCATGTGATTTGTTATATGAACTTCTACTTCTCTGATATGTTTATATAGTTTCCATGACAAACCAAGAACTGTGGCCATAACAGAAACCAAACCAATAATAGTAATAGTCATTAACCGCCCCCTCGTGAACCGGAGGCATCTGGAAAAAATGATCTCCACAGGTTTGCCCCAGACAGTCTTCTACCAAAGTTTGCTTGTTTTTCTTTTATATAAAAATCCAACCCACCAGTGCCAGAGGTATAAGTGTAGCGCACCCTAATAAACGGTGATTTAATGTTTATGAATTGCAGGGTATCTGTGCTAGCAGCACCGGCAACAGAAATGCCTGAACATTGATAACCATCAATATCATTGTGTTGTACAGTTTTCCAATTTGTACGATTCCATGATTCCTGAAGCGTAATAGTACCATACCCATCACCTGTCCAAACAAACTGAACAGCAACGAAGTTGTACTGAAGCCTATAAGCATTAGAAGTTTGGTTTTGGTTTAATACAAAATATCCGTCTGTACTATCTGCTATTTGTGTTGCCATTAATCACCTTTTAGAAAAGGGGCACAGAACCCTTATGTGTTAACTGTCCTTTGCACCCTTATTTCTGCCTCAGCGTCTTCTCCGCCCACTATCAAATAACTATTCCCTTTAAAGTTTTCCAATGATTTAAGGGTTTTCCACACTCCTATATCTACACATATAACACCATGAGCCCTGGCATCTTTAACATATGAAAGCAACAAATCAAAAATGTTAATTGAGCCTCCAGGTTTTACCATTACATCTACTAAATCAAAAACTCTAATATCCCAACAGTTATCAAATATTTCATCAGAAAATGATGATACTATAAGTTCCCACACATCATCTGTAACGGCTATCTCCACATATTCGGACATATTATAATTTACATACGATACAATTAAATCTGATATATTAAGCATTAGTATCCGTCCCCGTAGGCATCCATTGCATACCCATAAAAAGAATGGATTGGATCACCATTGTCATTTTTAAGCGCATCTGGTAAATCAGCAACATACCTATAATATCCGTCGTTTATTAAAACCACCTCATCCTCTTCTAATAGGATAGATGAGTACCATTTTCCATCACTTCCTAAAACCGCCTTTTTCTCATCAATTTTATATGGTAAAAATATATGTTTCATTTCATCCTCTTATGGTAGATTATATCCATCGTAAAAAGTAACGTCACCAATTATCCCAGAAGAGTTATTGGCGCCATCAACATCGGCATTTATATCTAACACATCAATTCCAGATGACATAATTCCAGAGTCATCTGTGCCATCGGCAACTCCATTTACATATAGTGAAGATTGGTTGTTTCTTAAGATGGTTCTGATTTCATGCTCATAACCATCATTAACATCATCGTCACCCGTAATCAGTATTGTGTTTACCCCTCCCTCAAACACATCGACTTCAGCAAAGTTACCATCTGTGTTTTTCGTAGCTGCCATATCACTTCCAGCGTCTCCATCACTAATGGTAACCATATATCCATCAGCTTTGTTATATCCATCTGGACTCATAAAATCGTGAACCATAGTTACATAACCATCTGGCAATTTGGAAGATATGTCATATGATAATGTATCGGCAGTTCTTGTCGTCGTGGAGCCTCTTGAAATAATCGGTGAAGAGGGCAGGCCATTTGTTCTTGCCTCTAGTTGTGGACACCACACATAACAACACAACTCGCTTGCCCCTTGCCAGTCATCATCGCCATCAGCATTAGCGGCATGTATTTCTATATTTTTACTTTCAGCCGCATTAGAGGTCCATGTAAAATATGCTCTCCACCAATCATCACCTTTCTTTTGTATTCCATACCCATCCACGTTAGAGGTGGCACCAACAAAACCAGTGTTCATATTAAAATAGGCTTCTGGTGCATTTGATGTTGCGGCGAATTTCATTTTTATCCAGTTTTTGGCACTTGCTTTTCCAAATACAGACAAAACATAACGAGTAGCATCTGCTACTGTTGCTTCCAAATATGTATAGTGCGTAGAGTCATTTGTGTCTGCTGTTAAACTTGTTGCTCTATTTGTAGCGCTTTCGGAATGGTTAATTGTTTGGGCGTAAGGAGCCTCTCCCGCTTGAGCTAACGTGATGTTACTTTCTGTCCAATTTCCATCAAGCTCTTCGGCATAAGTAACCAAGTTTTCACACTCTTCCTCTACACAGACTCCATATGAGTCAGTCTCATCTCCCTGAAGCGCCCTACACACCCTTATCCATCTTGGACCCACTTCAAAATATTTCGAAGCACCATCCATGGTTTTTTCCAACACAGCATCAGAGGTCCTTGTTCCAGTATTTGCATATCCGTCAGCAGGACTATATGTAGAATCAGGAGCAGTTCCAATCAACAAAGCAAATCTCTCTTTAGCTATTACAAGAGCCTCTGCCACGCCATCAGCACCAGCCTGCATCCAACCAGGATGCTTCCATATACGAACTGTGGCTATATATGAGGAGTCTTGAACTGCCCCATCTTGTGATCTGGCTCCAATTGCAAAATAAGCATCTGGGTTTGTGATGGAGGCAGAGCAACTTGATAAATCTCCAGTTGCTACAGTTGAACCATTTTCTATTTGTGTATAACAATTGGTACTAGCCTCATCGCGGTTGACAAACATCATTACATGCCGCCAAGTATAAGGGCCGCTTGATGTTCCTGCGTTTGCGGCCGCAGGACCAGTATCTAACTGTAATTTTATACGGCCATCAGGACCATAACACTCTGCCTCCCAACCCTGACCGCTATTGGCATTAGCTCTTCTTCCAAATGGATAGCCATAAGATGCTTGCCCTTTTTCTTTTTTATATACAAATTCTATAACAAAATCATCAGTCCCAAGATCGCCGGCAGTATAATCATCAGCAACATATATCCACTTGTTTGAAGCATCGCCGCCATAAAATCTCACAGATTCGTGGCTATCTAATCCTGGGTAGCCCTGTCCGGTAGTTGGTTTCGTGCCCCCACTACCAAACTCCAAAAGAGTTAAATTGGGACCATAACTGTCAGTAGGCGTCCAAGTAGGATCCCCAGCATTTACACCATCATAACATATTTCCGGCCACTCGCTGTTACTGTTCATGGTTAGTTTTAATGGTAGTTGCGAAATACCACCAACATTAAAAGGAACCCTATAAACTATGTCGCCGTAATCTATAACATCAAAAGTCCATTGTTCAGTAAAACTGTTTCCACAATAATCATCAGCATATGCATCTACAGTAACAGTTGCAAGTGCATCAAAGTTATCTGTTTTATCTAGACAAATGTGCCAGCCGCCAGAGATCTCATAAGCATCAGAGTTGCTTCCATCATATGGAGATACAAAAGTATTAACTGCACCCTTAAATGCCCAAACACCATCGACATAAGCATCTATATCTTCTCGCCCAACACCATAATCATCTACAACATCGAAGTGTATCAAATAACTCTGATGGTTTTCATCCGTGTTCCCACCAGGGTAATATCCATCGAGCCAAGGCTCGGTGGAATCTATGGACACAGTTTTTCTTTCTCCCATTTGGTTTCCACATGCATCTTGAGCATATGCATCCACATATCCTGAAGAAAAACTATTATCATTCTGTAGTATATGTACTCTGTAACCATCTGTTATGGCAGAAATGGCACCAGTGTATGTTCCTTGGAACGATCCCTGATAAACAGCAAGCGTACCGTCTAGATAAGCATCAATTGTATCTTCCCTAACTGCGTTCTCTGTGTCTGTAACATCAAAATAGAACGATACATTGTCACAATGGACCCCAGAACTTGGATGATATCCATCGATTGATGGAGCAGTATAGTCTATATTAAATGTCCACTGATCCCATAAATCATTATCATAACTGTCCATAGCATAAGCATCGACCGTAACCGGAGAGGAGGCATAGGTACTAATGTTATCTATGACTACAGTATAACCGTCTGCATCGCCAACACTTGTGGCAGTTATAGAACTTGATGCTCCGTCATAAGCATCAGCAAAGACACCCTTTCTAACTGCCCAATAACCATCAACATAAGCATCAATGGAATCTTCTTTTACATAGTTGCAGTCATCTAATACATCGAAAGATATTAAAACATCTGGGCATGAGTAACCAGACGCAGGAGAGGTATCTGCTAAATATGGGGCGGTAGTATCTACTGTAAAACTCCAAGAATCACTAACACTATTTCCATAAGCATCGTCTGCAGCAATTTCTACAGTGATCTCGCCAGAGTAAGAAGAGGTTGCGTCTATTGTGATTCTGTAACCATCATACTCACCAACACTTAGTGGTGCTATAGAACTCCCAGCACCGTCATAACCTGTTTTAAACGACGTGCCGTCATATGCCCAATCACCATCGACATAGGCGTCAATGGTATCTTGAGCAATAAGACTATCGTCTACAATATCTATTACAATATTAACATCTGGATCTGCACATAGAATTCCATCAGCAGGTTTGTTATAATTAACAAACGGTGCCAGATATTCTACGTAAGCATCTGCAACAGCCCATTGATTTGGATAAATCCAGACATTATTACCTGGGTTTTTAAGTGTTAGTTTCGCATAAAATGGCATATCTTAGACCTTCGTATGAATATAGAAATTAAGACCACCTGTTCCAGATGTTCTTACATATCGAACCCTTAGCCACGGCAATGCCGTGTCAGTATCAAACACATGATTTACATCAGCACCAGATGTTACATCGTAGCCATCTTGTAAATCGCCATTAACATCCTCGTAATTTAAGTCTACCCAGTTGGACCTATTACAAGACCCCTGGATTGAGATTTCGCCGACGGCATCCGTATTATCCACGACCACCTGCACAGCACATCGTGCGTGATGTCCGATGCTAATATCGTCAGATGTTTGAGATTCATCTAAGGTCATATAGCCATCAAAAGCTTTTAAAATTCTATTACCCATTGATTAGCTCCTTTTACCTTTCCACACGTAATATGTAAGACCGCCCGTACCTGATGTGGATGTATAGGCTAGCTTGGCCCATGATGAAATAACCGGCGTAGAGAGCAACAGGTTGCTATCCACACTATCTACATCATAACCATCTGTTAGGGTTTCTGTATCACCATTAACAGCGAAATACCCATCCACCCAGTTTGTTCTGTCATTAGACATTTGTAACTTCAACGTGCCGACGGCATCTGTAATAGTCATTACTGCCTGCACCGACAAAACATCTGCATGCCCGATAGCAATATCATCGGATGTTCTATCTGCGTTCATTACAAAATATCCATCAAAATCTTCTTGGATTTTACTCATTTAACCTCTCCTATGATAGAGTTTTATTTACCTGTTGCATCGGGGTTTGTACCGGCTTGATGTTCAGTTTTGACTTACTCCCAGATGCCGCTTTATTATATGATTCCTGTATTTTAAGTGTTAATTTGCTATCTTTTTTACCAAGCAGTTTTTCAAAATACTTCTTGGTTTTATGGTCAAGTTTTTCTTCACGCAATGCGCGAGCCATCTCATCAAGTATTTGTCTATATAAAGGATATTGTAGAGTTTTTAAGACTATTAAATCCTGCTCCGTAACCTTGTGCGCCAGCAGCCTTAAAATAGATCGCCCAGGGTTTTGAACAGCATTTAACATTTTACTAAAACTCGTCCTGTTACCAGTGGCCGCTTGTTGCAAAAGCATAAGCCGATTTTTCTGCATGAGCGCCAGAGCAGCCGCATCATCCTCTGCAATACCAGCGTTTGTATAACCATTAAATGCTGCCTGTTGGTAGCTATTTAAATCAAACCTTAAAAGGTCATCTTTTATTTTCGCATAATCACTTGAGTTAACTATTGTAATTGCTGTTCCACCAACCATTTTTTTAAACGCACTAACTTCTTTTGTAAAACTAGTTCGTGGTTTACCCAACTCTTGCAACAACAGCTTTGTTCTTGGAAAACTTTTGCCAGCCATATGTTCAACGGCACGTGCCGCCACAGATCGCATGGCTTTTGAGCCGACTGTCAACCTCATAGCCATTGCGCCAATCGCGGCACCTGACAGGTCGCCAGAATACCCATAACCGGCCACACCACCAAGAATAAACCTGCTCACTCTTTCTTTTGCAACACTTGTAAAAATACTCTCTGTTGTTTCTTTAACGGCAGCAGCAGTACCCTCAATAGATTCGTTGACTAACTTTAGCTCTTTTGTAAGATCGTCTACATTTTTCCGTGCTAAATCCACGGTGGCTTTTGCTACCGCCTCGCTTTTTATAGCATCGGTGGACTGCCTAAAAGATGTTGCCGTTTCCTCGCCAAACGCCGCTTTTGTATATAGATCCGCTGTGGATTTTTGTGAGCTAGCCGTAGCTTCTGCAAGTTTCCCTTCAGCAACCGCCAGGTCATCACCCAGTGTACCTTTTTTTGAAATTAAAGCATCTCTACTTTTTTGTAGCTGAACTAGCTTCCTTTCTTCTGTTAAAACTTTAGGACCATATTTAACCAACGCCCCCTTTCCTGCCCTAAACACGGCTCCTGCCCCCATTAATAAACCAGCAAAAGCTGTGTTTATTGCAACGGACTCAGCCACAGTGCCAACAGAGAAGGGTTTATCATGTATTATTACGTCTTCGGCAGCTTGGTGAACTCCCATGGCAGCACCCTCGCTGGCAAGCACAGATGCCACCCTAGCTGCCTTTGCGGCTCTGCTACCTTCAGCAGCTGCCTTTACCGCCGCCGTTGTTATGTCGGCTCCCCTTTTTGCCAGGCCCCTTGCTATAAACTTCTCGGCAGTTAACGCTGCAGCTTTTGCACCAGCTTTTCCTGCAAGAGACACAGCACCACCCGGCATAACATAACCACCTACCGTTCCAACCAAAGATGCTGTTGGGTTTGCCACCTCAAGACCTTTTCTAACTCTTTTATATGCCTCTTCACCTACAACCTTTTTACCTATATAATCACTCAAACCAGCCGTAGTTGCTGACGAAAAAGCAAGCCCTGCCGCCGTCCAAGGAGACTCTTTATATTCTTTCTCCATTTTATCAGCAACCAGTTTTTGTCGCCGCTGATCGTCATCGGCGGGTATAACTTCCCCTGTAGCCAACAGATCTCTTGCCTCGTCTTCTGGTAAAGAAAGAATCTCACCACTCTCATTGATAACTGGCACAGTACCGTTATCATTGATTACATATCTTACAACATCAGGGTTGCTTTGTGTTTTTACATCCTCTAGTTGCTCTAGCGAGGAAAGATCTTTTTCAGAATCAGCCATTATTGTACCTTCAGGGGTTTATATCCCCACATTTTAGCGTCTCTATTATATCTTCTAGCTACCCTTGTAGCAAGGTCCCTATACTGCTGCGCAGTGGCGTAGTGTCCTCGTGCGTCATGATATCTGGCTCTTGCTATAAGGTTCGCACGCGTTCTTTGTGTAAAACCGCGAACTATCTCTCTGGCTCCAGCTTTTGTTCTAAAGGTTGTATCAAATCCTTTTTGCACACGCTTAAACTCTTCTGGTCGCACAGCCACGCCTGACAGCTCTTTTACTTTCTGAACTATATCCTGAACCTGATTTTGCATCCGCGCTCTTGTTTCGCCGCCACCAACCCAGGCTTTAAGACCGCCCTGCCACCTACCCTCTTGCTCGAACTGTTTAGAAACATCCATAAACCTCTCATAAACGCTATCTAATTCATATGCCGCCGCCAACCTTTTACTTTCTTCGGCATTTAGCTTCTCACTGGCTGAGGTTTTTGGAGTGGCAAAACGAACATTCTTGCTGCCACTAACAGTTCCAAGCACCTCTCTCGTGCCCTCTGTTTTGGTTACAGTTTTCTTTTCTGCTTTTAGTGAAGATATTTTTTCATTTAAAGCAAAAATAGAATCAGCAATCATTTTTCTACTATTTAAAAGCTGTGTCTTTTTGGCGACAACAGAAAGATTAACCTGAGACCAACGATATGCTGCTTCTGTCTGATTTTTCTGTGCAACATTTAACATATTCCAAAGCTGGTTCCTTTCCGCTGCTGTAAGCTCAACTTGTCTTAATTTGTTGGAAAAATTCTGCTGCTGTATTTTTATATCCCTATCTATAGCCCTTTCTATTGCTGGGGCCAGAGTTGGTTTTGTTTTGTTATATCCAGCAGCGAAACCATCTATTGCCGAAGCAATTATCATCATTACTTTTGAAAAAGACCCCATTCTATTAAACAATCTGTCTGGGTCGATATTTATATCACTCAACTCTTTTTTAGCTGCACGCAGCTCCCTTGAAACATTTTGAAAATCCCTATATATAGAATCGCCTCGTTCACCCCAACGCTCTGCATATTCTTTAAACATATTTTCCCACGTTTTGGCCGACTCCTCAAGACCTTCATATACAGCATTAACTTTTCCCCTTTGCAAATCATACTCAGCCTTTTGTTCTTTCCCATACCCTTCCATTCTCGCAACATGCTCTGGGTCTGTTGGTGTTATAACAGTTGAGGTTTGACTTGATTCAAGTTTTTTGACAACTGGTTTTGACCATGAGGAAGAGACACCTGCAAGCGCAGGACCATCGCTGCGCTGTTGTGGGGAACCGGACTTTGTCCCCTTCCTTAGAACAGTACCGGTCGTCGCTTTCGATACCGGAGTTCCCTTTAATGACTCTAAATAAGCTTTCTCTTTTTCTAGATTTTTATCAAGCTCAATGTGAACCTCAAAGTCGTCATTTTTAGCCATTGTTTTTTCAAGAGTGGCGATTTTCTTCTCTTGTCTTTCAATATCGGCGCGCTTCAAGGCTTCGTTTTTGGCAATTTGTTGTTTTCCAGATGCCATTACTCACCTCCCTCAACTTTCTTTAGCCGTTCATGAAGATGAGCCAAAGAAGCCATCACAAGTGGATTAAACTTATCTGGTCTTGTATCAAGCATTTTCATTCCCGTTACAGGATCATTGGTAACCATATCACTACCAAGATCAGATTTCTCTACATCATCTGCATATACTCCGGTACGTGCGCCGTTGGCGCCCATCATTGAAGCAAATGGTTCTTTATATTTGAATTTTACGGCTTTCATTTTATCAAGGAAATCAAAAACATCTTCTGCTGTCATATTCTCTTTTGTTTTCTCATCAGAGAAAAACTTATTAGCGGCTGCCATCGAAGAGTTTTTTGGTGGCCCCCAAAGCGATGTAATCCAAGGCCCTGCAGCCTTTGGGCTCATATATGTAGTTTTTGTTGGCTGCCCAACACCAAGGCCTTTTAATAAGTTTCCAAGACCTTTACCAGCGGCCGTAAGACCACCAACGCTATTCAACAAATTGCTTTTTTCCTGTTCGGCTGCAAAAGCACCAGGTGGCTGCTGGAAACTCATCTGATTCATCCCACTAGGACCGACAGGTCCGCCTTCAGCCAAAGTCATTTGACCTTCAATTTCTGGCATCTGAGCGCTTGGGTCAACACCAACTTTTGCTGCCATTTCTGGCATCTGTGCCTGTATCATTCCTGGTTTTACACCCAACCTTGCGCCAAGTGATGGCATTTGTGGTGCTGGAGGTGGCTCAACCCCAGTAAACATCGGAGTCTTTGAAGCCTCTTGAAGCATGTTATATAATGGCATGTTTCCTGACATTAAAGCATCTTTACACGCCTCGCCAGAAAAAGTCAACCCACCAAGTTTTCCAAGATTTAACCTCTTCTGCTCTTCAACTAACGCCAACGGCGACGGTTTTATAGGAGCAATAGGTGCCAGAGGAACTGTGGGAGCCTTAGGCATCGTTTGAATCGCCTGCCCTAAGTTCTGTATATTAGAAACATTTTTTAATAACGCTGGCGGGACTGTCATTTGCGTATTAATAGCCTGTCCTAAATTTTGAATATTAGATAAATTTTTTAAATATGCTTCTGGAAGTTGGGCTGGTACACCTTGATTTATAGCACTGGCTAATCCCAGCACATTACTAGCATTCCATGATGGATTCCATCCTGCTGGACTATATTCTTTGGCTTTACTTAGATCAACAATTTGGTCTTTTAGACTATCACCATAATATGGTTTGTTGATTTTGTCTAGAAGGTCTTGATCTAGGTTACCAATCCATTTATTACTTGGGTCACCACCAATCCATGTACCACCTTTCCAACCCTTTGCTGTGTCGGGAAGATTAATACCACCACCTTCAGTTCCAGCACCCTGATTTTCAAAATGGCTTCTCCATTGGTCTAATATGTTTCTACCATATCCTCGTGCCAGATCCATTGCACCCGATTCCTCAGGCGTTGGGTTGTAAGGCTCAGCGCCATATTTCTTTTGAAACCAGTCCCAAGATGGATATGGAGATTCTTCTGGCTGATATAAATAACGAGGGTCTCTCATTTTCCATCTATCTGGGCCAACAATATCTGGACCAAGTAGATTTTCTCTATTTGTTCTTAATGCTGGTCCTAGTTTATCAGCATCCCATGTCCCAATGTTTCTTGGATTGGTTAAATCCTCTATTTTCTTAATATCTAGGTTTCCACTTAAACCAGATAACTGGCTTTTACCAGCAAAATCCCTATCAAACTGCCCAGGTTTCATAGATGGAAGATTAAAAGTATCCAATCCTGCAGATGCTCCACCACCAAAACCAGAGGTTGGAAGTTTTGGCATTGTTGTAAAATCCAATCCTGCAGATGCTCCACCACCACCGACTCCCATTGGGGGTCTAATACCACCAGGTCCATCTAATGTTGGGGCTGCTGTTGGAGAAGAAGAAACTCCCATTGGGGGTCTAATACCACCAGGTCCATCTAATGTTGGTGCTGATGTTGGAGCAGAAGAAATAGCAGGTTTTTGTAGTTCTGGGTTAGTTCCACCAGGTCCTACTCTTTCTGGTGGCGAACCTCCTGAAGAAACAGCAGGTTTTTGTAATTCTGGATTAATTCCACCAGGTCCTACTATCTCTGGTGGTGCCCCTCCTGAAGAAACAGCAGGTTTTTGTAGTTCTGGATTAATTCCACCGGGTCCCACTATCTCTGGTGGTGCCCCTCCTGAAGATCCTAAACCACCTTTTGCAGCGGCTTCTAATTGATTATATAAAGCATAATCACCCCTAGCCAAAGCATCTTTGCATGCTTGACCAGAATAAATCTGATCCTTGGTTCTTTTATCAGAAAATAAACTCATCAATCCACCAGCCAACCCACCAATACCACTGATGACCCCACCCCAGTCAACACCTGGCGCATCAATACCATAAATGGCCCTGATGGCATTATCTATAGCAGTCTGTTCCTGTGCGATTAAAAGTTTATATAATTCTTGTTCAGCGGCTGATTGAGCATATTTATCACCAAGACCCATCTGTTTGTATTGCATCGCCAACTGCTCTTTTGCTAATTCAAACTGGCGCCACTGTTCTTCTTGTGCCGATTCTTGATTAAATCTGGCAAGATCTTGTTGCATCATTTGACCAGCCTGCTGAGCATACTGTTGCATTGCTTCCCGTTGTTCTTGAGATCGCGCAATCGATGTTTGTGCACCAAGATCAGTCATACCTGTACTAAGTGCTTGTGCTGCGGCGCGCGCACGAGCAGGATCAAAAGCACCAGCAGTTTGAGAAGCCATCATTGCTGCCATTTTTTCTCTTTCTAGGTCTGCTTGGCGGGCAACAATTGAATCTTCACCTTTAGCCAATACGCCCATTTTGTTAAGCATATCTCTTTCATTCTGGCGGAGAGTTTTCATCTGCTCACGAACCGCTGGAGTCCATCTTTCTTGATTTTGCATGGTGCGGGCTCTAACCACATCTTCTTCCCACGGGCCACTAATACCTTGTCTAATTCTCCAAGCGTCTGGATCAATCTGTTGCTGGTGTAGTTTTAAATAACCAGCAAGTTCCACAGCCTTGGCGGCATCCGCTGGTAACGAAATGTTACCAAGCATATCGCCTACATGGGCGGCAGCGTATTCTTCGGGAGACTGCCCAGCATATTTACCCCACTTTTTACCTTTTTCTATCCATTCATTATATTTACTATCTGAAACCCCCAGGTGTGCAAATGGATTGGTCGCAGCAGGAGTATTGTCTTGCTTTTGCCCGGTTTCTTTAGGGTAGTTCTGTTGTAACCAGGTATTTAAATCTCCAGGCGAACCAGCATCCTTCCAAGCCTGTTTTGCTGCCTCATAACTAGGATCTTTGTTTCCATATTGATCAACCATTTTTACGCTCCGTTAATTGTTTTCCCGTTTTTTACTCTTACAGACTCATTCTCAACTCCCACCAAGAATGCTATAGAATTTAAATCCCAGCCAGCATCTGCTGTACCATCAATACCATATTCTTCCACGGAAATTCTAATAGAAGAACACCTTGGATATCGTGGGAATATTTGTAACACATAGTGCTCTCCATCAAATGAAGAAGAGCCGTTTGTAAAATATTGTGTATGATCAAAAGCAGTTATAGCATCTGAATCAAACGTCTGGACATCAGAATAATAACCATCATAATCGTAGCCAATTCTGACCCTTAGTTTATGAGCAGATACCTTTTGTCCGATTAAGAAAATACGATATACTCTCTGGTAGCCGCCAATGTTTGAAAAACTAAACCAACCAGAATCAATTCTAGAATATACATTTGTAGAATCATCCGTATATGAATCTGTATCTTCTTTCCATAAATATCCCGAAGAATCCAGCCAGTATGTATTATCTTTGATATATGCCGCAGATACACACTCTCTGTTGGTCCAAAGGGACCATTTATTTTTGTCCCAATTATATACCAACCCATAGCCATCGGTATAGAATTTTACAAGATTATTAGGGTTATCTTTTCCAGTTCCTTTAACAGTTAATGAATCTGTATAATGTACAACTGGATCACCAACTGATGTTAATTGTAAACTATTATCCAACAACCAAATGGCATCTGCCGCTTGGAACATTATGCCGTTAGGAACTTGTACAATAGAATGTTTGTTGGCACAACCAATGTTTGGAGAAACCAAATATGGAGAAGTAAAATTATTACCTCTGCCCGTAGAGTCCAACCCCTGACCTTCTGTAGCATATATTCTATCATTTTTAAAGATGATAAGTTTATCTAGCAACGCAGCGAGTGCTATGATTTTACCACCAGCAGAATCGCATGTAATTAACAAACTATCAGAATATCCTGGACCAGAAACACTGCTAAACTCTTTCGTATAATAGACTCTAGTTTTACTGTGTTCTCTATCTACATAAAACAACCTGTTTTGGAACACCGTAGCAATTTCACAGTTATATGGCTGCGCATTAGGTAACACGTTGCCAGTAGTATAGATTGCCTCATTATAGGAAATCTCATCATCACCTATTGAGTCTGTATATGTAACAGTAGATGCTGTGGTATCGTTATCCACTGTTCCGATACGATAGAATCTAGTTGTTGGGCCAACTTTAGTTCTATAAACAGCAATCTGTACATTTTCTTTTCTAGTAAATGTTAAAGTTGGGCAAACAATAGTAACTTGTTGATTTGGAGATGCTGTTGTAACCTCACCAATTTCTGGAGAAGGATAGCTGCGATGACGCACTCCTCTGGAGTCGGTCCATTCATAAACTAATAAATAGTGATATATGCCCTCTTCTAAACCAGATCCAGAAGATGCTGTTAAAGAAAAAGGCTCAGGATATTGTAGGAACCCTGCCTCGTGGACACGAGAATCATCTAACTCGTATGGACAAGCATTTGCTATAAACAAACCATCTGGAAGTTCTACAACATTAGGAAAACCAGTTAAATTAGATTTGATTCTCAGCCGTCTAATCTGATATAAATCTTTATTATCCAGGCTATTATCATCATAGATCAGATTATTCATTCCTGTTGTGAACTCATAACCGTCATTAATATCATCAACAAGTTGTAGTTGTGGTAATATATTATAAGCATCAGGAGTAGAATCTACTCTTGCTGTGCCAACAAATGATTTTCCTACAACATTTTGATCTTTATCCATCCATAATAACTCATCTTGAGTCCCGTAAGAATATCCCCAGGATTTAGTAAACACACCATAATAATGATGAGTTGTTAAACCCTCTCTGGCTATTTCTGTAGCAAGTTTTGCTCTTTCAAGAATTTTATTAGGACCAACTTTAGAACCAGTTCCCAGCGTGTTCGTATATGTAGATTTGTTAATATAGGGAATGTTCGTTGAGTTATCATTCCAGCAAATATACAGATCAGACTTATAATCTGTTTTAGCCACGCCACCCATGGTTAATACATAACCATCAGCAGAATCATTTGTATCTACTGCAATTGGAGAGCCTTTTTGTGTTAGGTTGTAATCATAATGGCCACAATATACGTTTGTAGTTCCGCCCTCTTCATATTCTGCCAAGATGCCAAAATAGCCGTCTAGATCGTAGTTTTTCTGTGGAAAAAGAGAAATAGATCTTAAACTTGTGCCGCTGGCTGTCATCCATACAGTTGCCATATTATCATATGTTGTGGAACCACCAGCAAGGTCCAAGAGTACTATGCCATATCCATCATTTCTGGGATATGCTAAAATTGTATATGGATTCCATTCATTCTTCCATGCTACAGTTACATCAAACTGAGGTCCTCTATCTTGGTGTGTTAAATGAGCATCATAAATGGGTCCAGGACCCTCAATTGCTCCTGTTTCTGGATGTATTGCACCACCATAAAACCAACCATTACTTTTTCCATAATAAAAACTAATTCTAATATCACCAATTTGTACGATTTTACAGAAAGCAATGTGTGATAACCCAGTTTCACACTCCACAGAATCAAGCCTAATGCCTGTGACTTTATCAAATGTTTCAACATATATGCCATAAGAATCATTGTCTACATCATAAGTTGTATAACTTACAGAAATAACATTAACGGATTCTGCCTGGTCACAATAATACCACAAATCTTTTCTTGAGTGGCCAACACCGTAGGCGTCTATATCCAAAAACTTAGCAGAGTTATTATATGTTCTGGAATAAAATGCACCACTTGCATCTGTTGGGGTTGTGGCTATGCTGTCTCCAACAACAATTGGGTTCCCCTGATATGGAGCGACATGGGTGTCAGTAAAAGTTTCATCTGATATGACTTTCTCTGAGCCATATCGTTTTGACATTGCCCCTTCGCGATTATACATAGTATCCATTGACCTAACCACACCAGGATTAAGTTTAGGATCTACATCTGTATTCATTGCCTGAGAGCCCAACGGAATGGAAATTAGTTGTTTTTGTATAGGCATTTATCGCACCCACTCTGTGGTACTAACTGCAACATAAATTTTAGTACCATACGCTGTAGTTATCGTATCACTTGTAGAACCATTAATAGTTTGGTTACCACCTGGCTTGATGGTAATGGTATTGGTCGAAGAGGTAGAGTTTACAACTGTAATCAACTTACCAACATCCTCTCTGCTGATATCTGGAAGAGCAACCGTAAAGCCTTCTTTTGTAGGATCACAAATAACAAGATCTTCTAGTGCAGCATTATATCTTTCTGTCTGTATTTCTGTAGGATTGCCAATATAAAATGGCAGGTTTTCTAGTTTATTGATTTCTCTATCCGTAGCATCCATTATCTTTTGTAAAGATGGATCGGCGGTGGAAATCCTATTTAACGGCATTACCACCCCCAGCCAGGATATTTTTTACTTGATCTTCTATAATCCACAACAGTTTTTGGTTTTCCAACATCAAGGGCAACACTCTTGAGAATTCTATTTTCTACTTCTTGTTTTTTAGCCAAAAAATATGATGGGTCTTCTTTATCTAGGCCAAGTAGGTCTGCACAAACCTGATAAACAATCCACTCATCCCATCCATTAACTGTGTCAATATTTGTAGAGTCATCCCACTCTTCTGCATATGGAACATATTCTATTCTTACTGTGCCGCTCCATGATGGTGTTGGATGAAACCATATTTTCCCATATTGGATATGATATCTGGTCCATTCTTTTTGTTGGGCGTAGGTATAGTCGTATCTCTCATCCCAATTATATCTTTCAAGTATAGAATAACCATCTGGCATATCATTATCTTGTACTGCTACACCCATACACACCTTAAAATCAGATGGCAAATTATATGATCTTGTGCTGGCGGTTACTGTTATATCAGCCTGTTTTACATATCTTTCAGGCTCAGCTTCAACAAGCAAATCCCATAAATGTGTCCAAGCACCATCAATTAAATCATCAAGATTGGCATTCGTTGGTCTAACCGTAGATGGACGGTCGGCTTTTAATCTTATTTTAGATCTAATATCAGATCTTGTTACTGTCCGAGCCATAAATTTACCTCACAGCCAAAAGGGAGGCAAAGCCTCCCCTATGGTTATTCTTCTTCGTCTTGACACACATAAACGAAATTCTTAAGCGCTTGTCCTAATCCCTCTGCATCTTCATCTTTAATACATGCTAGAATTTCTTCTGCCATATCAGTCCACTTGCTACCTTTTCCCTCTTTCTTCATCTTAGTGCCAATTATAATGGCTAGACCTTTAGGATCTTTTTTCATGTAACCCTCCTTAACCCTGTTCACTCGTCTTAAGGAAGAATTGCAGATAAGCAGTCTGATTGATAGGCAGTTTTTGGGTTCCGCCCTGGAAAAATTGGATCTGCAGATATCCATCTTGATATGCATCTGCCGCACCAACTTCAGAACTTCCACCTAAGAAATCTTGATCTTTAATTAGAACAACATCATAACCATCGCCATTCTCTGACGCTGTAGTGGTGCCATTAAAACCTACGATATCGAGATAACGATTGGTAAACTCAATACGATATACACCAGTCTTTGCTGCAGCATTTAATTGAGTTACGCCATCAATACCACGAGCCGAATAAGACGAAACCGCCCCACCTACACCAAAGTTAACCTTAGCAAATACTGCAGTGGTTCCCGGCGCTGTTACATAGAAAAATTGCTTTCTATTTCCAAATTCTACTTTAGTTCCTGACATTTTAATACCTCCGAGCCCCTCATATTAGAGGATACTATTTAGTTTTTAACTCAAAATTAAACCTCTCCCCCATGTTTCAGAGGGAGAGGTTTCTTAAACTTACAAACTGATGCGTGCGTTTGCACCCGGATTCCTGCAGCCGAGGTTGGCATAGGAACCAACACGACACTCGAAAGTGTCCTCGTTGTAGACCGCGCGAATCATCAAACCATCTGGCTTAATGATATGGACAGGATCAAGCATGCTGCAAAGCACCCAAGTATCCATGGTTAGGAGCCAAACGACAGTACCCTGACAGAAAGTAGAAGGAATGCACTTAATGGTTCCACGAGGACCGATAATGTCACAACCAGTGAAACCACCAACAGCCTTTCCACCCTCATCACGCTGAACCTTCGAACCAAGTTCGTTGACCAAACGCCTGTAGGTACCATGACTCATAAGGGCAACATCGGGACGAGCCGCACTCTCGCGAGCGAGACGAGCAGCAGCACCAATGATTGATTCCTCGATTGCACCAGCATTACCCGTGTAACGAAGACCAGCCAAACGAGTAGGATCGCTGGAACGATCTACGCCGAAGAAAGAATCTCCACTAGATGGGGCTGTGCTTGGTAGCCAAGAATCGAGCCCAGAGAGCTTGTTAGTATCGCTTGCACTGTCATAGTCACCTTCAGTGAAGAGGTAGTCACCAGCATATGCATCACATTCCGCTGGAACGGTAGCATCGAAAGTAACAGTACCAGCATCACGGTCGACGGCTGAAACAGTACTTGAAGAACTTGAGCGAAGAGCAGAGGCTGTGGTATCAGCCGCTACAACTTCCTGACCAACATAAAAGTTGACGATATCGTCAGCATCGGTCAGTGTGATGGTTTGGTTACCATTGGATAGTGCCGAAACAACACCAATAGAACCTGCACGATCACGGAAAAGGCTGGACTCAAGGTCATTGGAAAGACGGCCAATAGCACCATCTACCTCAGCCTCAAGACCATCAAGGAACGCACCCTTGTCGTTACGAGAACGAAGAATAGCGTCATTGGTAATTCTAGCAACAGCGTAGTTCTTCTTGGTATCAATCTGGAACTGCTGGAAAGTGTTGCTAAGAACATTGGTCTGTGCAGTACTTACAGTAATTGCACGACCTCCACCGTGTTCAACACGAAGTGGGAGTGGGAAAATAACACCAGAAAACTGTTGCTTTTTCACCATCGAAAGAAATGGACGAGACCACTTATCATAAGCAACCTGCGCCACCTTTTGTCCTGAGTAAAGCTCTTTCAGGACAGCATCTAAACTAGTTGCATCTGCTTTTGCCATAATATTTTACCCCCTTAGGTAATTTTGTTTTTTTGTTTTAGGTTTTTCAGGAGGTAATTTTCTCATATATACGTTTTTCTTATTTCCTGAATTATTTGTTGTCTTCCAACGCCTGATATAGTTGCCAGGCTCTTTCACGTCTAGCTTCAGCACTGTCATCTTGTGGTGTTGTCTCTGCCGCAAGATCGTTACTTAAAGTTACTTGTTGTTTCTTTTCTACAGCCACCTTGGGTTCTTCTTTTGGCAGCCTGGACTTTATCTTATTTATTTGCAGATATTGACCTACTCTATTTCCATATTGTTCTTCTAAATCTGCTTCAACATGATCAAGAATCATATCCATTTGTGGTATCTGACCCGTATCATTAAAAATGTGTTGTGCTACCTGTAGCACGTATTGGTAAGATCCCTCACCCTTTAAAGCCCCGATAAGCTCCCATTTATCTCCTGAGTCTGTAATAACCTTATCGAGCCACTGGAGCTGTTGTACATATTGGCCTTCCAATTCTTTCTGTTTTTTCTCTTCTTCCAGTTGTTGTATTTTAGTTTCCAGTTCCTCAAGTTTTTTAAATCTTGGATCATCTTGTTTTTCTTCTAGAGGTTCCGAATCTTTTGACCAAATATCTAAAAGGTCATCTGGTAGAATTCCCAGTTCTTTTAAAGCAGCCGTAGGATCTTTTTTTGCCAGTTCTTTAATATTATCCTGCGGATTTTGCTGATGCTCTTTAAGAGCTTTTTTAAGTTGATAAATCTCTCTATCTTTCTGCACCAGTTGAGCATAAAATTGAGATTTGCTATCTTCTTTAGGCTCTTCTTTTGCTTCCTCCTGGGTTTGTACTTCCTGGTGTTCTGTTTCACTTACTTGAGTCTCTGTTTCTTCTGTTTTGGTTTCTCCTGACTCAACTTTCTTAGCATCAATTAATGCCTGGATCTCTGGATCAATTCCAGGTTCTTGCTGTTCTTGTGTCATGGGGTTCTCCTTTTATTTAAACGCCTCCTTGAGGCAATTTAGGTCCTTCTGGCTGTGGCACTGGTCCACCTGGTGCTATGCCTTCTGGTGCCGCTGGCGGCAGCATTGCCATTTGTGCTTCTTCTATTAAAGCGTTTGCTTCGTCTAGCCACCTTTCAATTAAATCAGTTTTGCTTGACCCAACACCATCAAGTTTCGCCCTGATCAAATAAGATACTCCAAGTTTTAAACCAAGCTCTAAGTTTTGGTATTTACTTGGCTCTATATATGTACCTTTTATTAGCATATGTTCAAATAGTGCTTCTAAGTCATCTATAGATGCATTTGCTAATCTGTTGTATTTCTCAAGGTCAGGAAAATCTAATAGTGATCTTGCTTCTTCTAAAGATACCATACCTGATTTAACCATCTCCACAATGCGTTCGAGGCGTCCTGAAGGGGAAGCCGGCAAAGAAGAGGCTCTGGTAACTTGCAATTCATATTGATCTTCTTCCATATCTACTTCTGACCATTTAATTTTACGGAACTTGTTATTTGACAAATATGTAACTTCTAGTTCTTCGTCGTTAGATGCGGCTTGTTTAATGGCACCCACGATATGTGTGGCAACATCAACAAAGAATTTTTCCCATGCTCTAGCAATTGGTGCAAAATTCTGCGTTTCAATGTCGTGAAACGTTCTAATAGCAATACCTGAATTTAGACCTGCTGGCTTCTGTGCGGCAGCAGACAGCATCGAAACTCTGGCAATTTCGAACGCTTTTCTATAAAGGTTTTCCAGATACTGAATTACTTGTGGACTGATGCCTGGTGGTGTTTCTACTCTAGGAGGAATCTGCCCTTCCCACTCTATGATTTTAGCGGGAGTGTTATCTCCCAGGAATTCGTCTGGGATATTTGTGCCCTTATGTTTTAGGATATATGGTACTGCTAACAGGTTCATATTATCTTGAACTTTTTGTACGACCTCATTTATCTCCATTTGAATTGCGGCTAGTTGTTCTCCCAGACCAACCCCATACCAGCCAAGAATATCGTCAGAAAACCTAATAACAACAAATGGAAGCGCTTCTGTCCATTCCTCGTCCAGCAAAACCTCATCACCAATAAGAATCATATGTCTGCCTGGCTTATCTTTACATGAGGTTCTCCAAGCCTCGGTTACTTCTATTACATCTTCTCCCAAACCTTTTTCTAGCGCCTCTGATGCTGATGGCGCGGCTTCTATTTGTTCAGATTTTGTTTTAAACATTTGTTTTAGTTTTGTTCTAGAAACGAAATCGGTTTGAAAGATCTGATCAATCTTGTCGCTGGTAGAAACTGTGCGGCAATCTACTTTAATTCTTGAAACATGAATCCTTTCTACTTTTACCTTATTTCCATCACAGAATATTTTTAATATTCCTGTACCACAAATGCAAGCATCACGAAAAGCAAGAATTGCTTTCTGATACACTTCTTCAGCATACACAACACCATCAACAAACTTTTCTAAGTTCTTTGCTTTCTCTTGTGTTTCTTCAAATGCGCCTGATGTGAGGAATTTGGCTTTCGGTTGGTGGGCTGTAATCTTAGCAACTACAGTATCTATACAAGAACGTAAAACATTATGTGTTAGCCAATTATCAGAAGCGTTGTTACTTTCTCTAAACTTATCTACAACTTTGGTAAACCACTCACCCGGAGAAAACCCTGCTATATACTTATCTTTGTACAGGGAAATGTATTTTGTCCAATCATGAACAAGACCAGTTTGGTCAGATTTTATAATACTTACTATCTCTGATACTTCTTTCCCCGCCTCTGCAACTTCCTTGTTTAAATACCAAACCATTTAATTTCTCCACCATGGTGTTTTATTTTTCTTCTTTTGTTGTGCCAACTCTTGTTGTAATATCCTTTCCTCTTCCGATAACTTAACTTCTGGTTTTTCTAAATATTGCCATGCATATCTGTAGGAATACAATAACGCGTCAGTTAAATGGTTATCAAATGCTGGATGTTCTTCCCTTTTTGCACCCTTATATAACCAAGGTAATTCAGACAGTTCCTTTATCAGTTCTATATTAGAATATTGACATATTTTAACTTTTCCCTTTAGAAAATCTGCGTTTATGGTCGCGATCCAATCTTGTTTCTTGCTTTTCTCGGCTGGAATAACATAACACCTGTGTCTTCTAGATAAGTCTTCTATAACCGTTCTGTTCTGAGAATCTGCTATTACAGTTAATGGTTGATATTTGTTTTGGAAAAACTTTATTGTTTTTGCTATGTTATCTGGTAACATTTCAGATTTCTTGAATGATTCTAGAACATATAAGTTTGAGTCATGTTTAGCCCAGCCTGAGATTGTAAAAGCACAAGCATCTACCCACCCAATATCGAGACCCAATATAAAAGTCATATTTTGTTTTGGGGCATCCATTATAAGATTCAATGGAGAGAACTTATAAACCATTAAAGATTCATCTTCTGTCCATAACCCAAGGTATTCTCTTTTATATTCTGCCGTATTCTTATAATCTGGATTAATTGCCAACTGCTCCGCTATCTCTGCTTTCCAAGCACCTACTGTATATGGGTTCTCGTCTGGTTTCCAATAATAGTAATCCCAATGTTTTGGAGGATTTGTGGTGATGTCATAGAACATCCCTGTCATGATTCTAGAGGGCGTGGAAACTAGGAGCAGTTGTCCTCGGGTATCCATTAAACAAGGCCACAGGACCGATCCAATTAAATACTGAAGCAAATCTGGATCAAATATGGCAGCCTCATCAATAGCAATTATATCATATGATGTTCCTCGCCACCTATCTGCTATATCTTTTGTGTTATCTGCACCTGCACACTCAATTAAAGATCCATTGGGAAATACTACAGTTAATGTTGTCTTGTTAAACTCTACATCTATCTTTTCACCATGCTCTTTCTCCCATTGAGTTATGATTTTTATAAGTTCTTGAAATGCTATTCTTTTTACATTCTTATATGTTAAAGCAAGCCATAAACAGTTGGTATTAGGAGTTTTTAAGCATGCTGATAGCATTTTAATAGCAACAGTTCTTGATTTACCATTTCTACGTCTGGTAAGTAGTGCTATTCTTCTGGAGGTAGAGTCTGCTACTTTTCTTTGGCATGGAGCCAAGGAATCTAGTAGCCTGGTAGGTAGGGTTCTTTTGTTAAGTTCGGCGAGTACTAGTTGAACAGGATCCATTATTTGAGTTCAGCCAGCGGCTCCTCTCCAAGTCTAACGCCTTTAATCTGACTAAATGGGATTAATTCAAATTGTCCTTTATTTTCCAACACTATGCCTATATTTTTATAAAAGTGTAGTTTAATTCCTCTGCACGAATCTCTGAAAACAAAACCCGATGCAACCATAGGCTGGTTTGGTAACACAATCTCTATTGGCTTTAAGTTATCAAATTTACTTCTCATTATATCTCCTTATAACTTTTCTAGATTCCACTTTTCTTTTAAATGATTACAGGCTATGGTCCAGTGTGTCACATATATTGCGCTATCAAAATTATCAAACACAACGTCCATCAACTGTTTTCCGAAACCCAACCTTCTATAACTATATTTGACATATACCCAGTGCAATTGTCTTTTTAGTGGTTCAGCAACAATATAACCAATAATCATCTCTGGGTCTTCATCCAGACATAGTACAAATATAGAAGATCTTTGAATTAAATCATTTTGTAAAGCACTTATTGCTTTTTCCATCCACTCTCTTGGCATTGAGAATGTTTGTTTTTCCAGCCAAGAACTACTCCAAGACTTTTTAATAAAAATAAAATCTAGGTCGCTAAACTCTCTTATTTTAACTTTTAGCATACTTATTCCTCATTATATATTACACCTTTCGGCAGTGGGTATATCCTATTTCTTAACCACTCTGGTGGAACAACCTGTACATTGAATACCCAATCTCTTGGATGTTTATCTTGGGGTACAAACACCTGACCCTCGCCATTAAAGAAATTGGTCATAAACTGAGAGAATGTTTCCGTTGGTTCCCCATATGCCATATAATATAGATTCAAAACATTCTCAATACCCTCTTTCTGTTCCCAGTTTGCTGCTTTTGCTTCTTCGCTCATTCAAAACTCCTTAAATAATCAACCGCTTTAATGAAATAGTCTCTATTAAATGTGTTCTCATATGCATTCATAATAGAGAAATATTTCTTTTTATTATCATCATTTAACCTATCTAGTATATGACATTTGCAACTAGTCCAAGGAAGCCTACATTCAGCACAGATACAAATGCAATATTTGTCAGGGCTCCCACACTCTTGGCAGATACACTCACATTCCCATTTATCACAACTAGGGCATAGGTTATCACATACACAGTGTTCCATTGGTCTTGAGCAACCTTCACACCAAGGAAATCCATCCATCCAATCAAATGGGGAAATAGCCAGCGGTCGTAATGTCTGATAAATACACTTAATATTTTCTTTAAAATCAGGATCCATTGTTGTGCCGGCGGCACAGTTTCCGCGAATGGCTTCTTGGATAATATTGGTGAGAGCCAGTTTAAACTTTCCTATCAGTTTATCATCAATTATCCCTTTAATTCTCATTGGCTGCCCGTTTCTCCAATTTTGCTATTTGTTTTTTTAATCTGCTGACTTTAAATACAACCATCAGCCT
>Ga0209536_100002678_pt1 | contig 29039 bp, 21 predicted proteins | sample DeeMarSeWOR28_12_FD_187461 | JGI IMG/M metagenome (GOLD analysis project Ga0209536, IMG submission 187461) | Marine sediment microbial communities from White Oak River estuary, North Carolina - WOR-2-8_12 (SPAdes) (version 2) | ecosystem: Environmental > Aquatic > Marine > Intertidal zone >...
GGGGCAGGGCGGTGCGTACCTGATCTTGCCGCCGGGCTACGACGGCGAGGTCCCGGAGGGCTACCACACCTTCGAGTCGAGGACGCATGGCAACCTGCTGGTCTGGCGCGGATTCCAGGTGGATGGCGACCCGCAGCCGGCGGTGGCGAACCTGAAGGCGCACACGCGGGTCTACCCGCTGGCGCGGCGCGACGCCCCTCCCGCCGCGACGTTCGTCAACCTGTCGGGCCGGTCCTTCAACACCATCCACGCCAACGACCTGACCTTCTACGAGGAGGTCCATGCGGTCCTGCAGGAGGAACCCGTCGACTCCCTCGACCCGGAGTTCCTCGGCCTGCTGGCGTCCATCGGCATCGAGAAGGGCAGGCCCTTCGCGCCGGACGCGCGGATGGAGGCGATCCTCACCGATGCGGCCGCCGTGGGCAACGCGACGGCCCGGGCCCTCGTCTTCGCCACCCGCGATCCCGCGGCCTTCTACTTCGAGGACAGCGCCTGGAAGACCGGCTTCATCGGCGGCAGCCACGAGTTCGCCGCAGACGGCGTGCGCCTGCTGGATGGGCGCAGCTTGTTCTTCTACTACGCCACCGGCATCACGCCAGCCATGGCCGCCAAGATGGTCGGCGTGGGGTCGCAGTACGCCGGCGCCATGGTGGACTCGGAGGGTCGCGCCCTGGACGGCGGCTACACGTATCGGCTTCGCATGCCGCCGGACGTGCCGGTGAAGGACTTCTGGTCGCTGGTGCTCTACGACAACCAGACGCGCTCGATGCTGCAGACCGACCAGCGGTTTCCCAGCCTCAACAGCGAGCGCGGCGTCGAGCGGAACGCCGACGGCTCGACGGACCTCTACTTCGGGCCAAGCGCGCCCACCGGCAAGGAGAGCAACTGGATCCAGACGACCCCCGGCAAGGGCTGGAGCGTCATCCTGAGGCTGTATGGTCCGCTCGAGCCTTGGTTCGACAAGACCTGGCGACCCGGCGAGATCGAGCGGATGGACGACATCCCGCCTGTTGCGCCGACCGGGGCGCGACCGAGGATGGCCACCGACATTCCCGCCTCGATCACCACGCCGGACCGCGTCGAGACCCGCATCGGCACCCTCGAGTTCTTCGACGGATTCCCGACCGAGGCGACGGTCGACCTGGTCTACGAGAACCTCGATTTCATGCGAGGCGTGGAAGCGTTTCTCACCGCGATGCCCGCTGCCTCGCTGCACGCGGTCCGCCAGGGGTTCCGAGACGCCGGTGTCGAGCGCAACGGCGTGGTCCTAATCACAGAGCAGTTGATGGACGCCCACTCGTTGTTCCTGACGCCCAACACGGAGAGCGTGTACATCATGACCTGGCTCGACCTTGCGGACGGGCCGATGGTGGTGGAGAGCCCACCGAACACGCTGGGCATGGTCAACGACTTCTTCTTCCGCTACGTGGCGGATCTCGGCAACGCCGGACCGGACCGGGGTCAGGGCGGCACATACCTGTTCCTGCCGCCGGACTGGGCGGGGGATGTGCCCGACGGCTACTTCACCTTCAGGTCGCCCACCTACGGCAATGTGATGTTCTGGCGCGGCTTCCTGGTGGACGGGGATCCGGGCCCGGCTGTGCAGTCGGCCCGGGACATGATCAAGATCTATCCGCTGGGCACGTCGGCAGACCGTGCGGAGATGGGGTTTCGCAACAGCTCCGGCAAGTCCTTCAACACCATCCACGCCAACGACATCCACTTCTACGAGGAAGTTCGGGAGGTCATCGACGAGGAGCCCGCCGCGGCCTTCAGCCCGGAGCTGCTCGGCCTACTCGCCGCCATCGGCATCGAGAAGGGCAAACCGTTCGCGCCCGACGGGCGGATGCTGGCAATCCTCGAGGAGGCGGCCGCCGTGGGCAACGCCACGGCGCGGGCCATCTCCTTCCGCACGCGCGACCGGCGGGCGTTCTACTATGACGACTCGGCCTGGTTCACCGCCTTCGTCGGCGGTAGCCACGAGTTCCTCCGCGAGAGCGGCGCCCGCGACCTCGACACCCGGACCATGTTCCACTACCCGTACACGGCGGTGACGCCGGCCATGGCGGTGAAGATCGTCGGCGCGGGCTCGCAGTACGCGGTCGCGACCGTCGACGCGGACGGCAACTACCTGGACGGCTCGAAGACCTACGCGGTGACCCTGCCGGCCGGCATCCCGGCCAAGGACTTCTGGTCGTTCGTCAACTACGACCCGCAGACCCGCTCGTTGCTCCAGACGCCGGGCACCGCGTTCCCCAGTGTCAGCAGCCAGAGCGGGAACGTCGTGGCCAACGCCGACGGCAGCACCACCGTCTGGTTCGGCCCCGAGCCGCCCGCGGGGAAGGAGTTCAACTGGGTCCCGACCGTGCCGGGGAAAGGCTGGTTCACGGTCCTGCGGCTCTATGGGCCGCTGGACCCGTGGTTCGACAAGACGTGGAGGCCAGGTGAGATCGAAATCAGGAACTAGTCTGAGTCGGTGGTGAGCCTTTCGGAGCAGAGTCGATGACGGCGCCTTGAGCCGACTCGCCGAGCCGCCGCCGGGCGTTGTGGCCGAGAACTGGTTGCCCATCGAGCGGAAGGACCACGACCTGAACTTGATCCTGCGGATCTACGTATCGGACCTCAAGAGGATGAACAGCTGGACGCCGCCCAACGCAGAGAGGGTCGGGACGTGATGCCGGCGGCCTGTTGAGTCCATGACGGGTCGCCGGGTGTCGCCGCTGCTCCTCGGCTCATCGTTGCTGCTTGCCGTCGTGCCGTGGCAGGCCAACGTGGTCAACGCTCAGGACGTTCAGCCGCAGGTCTACACCCCGGCACCGGTCGGCGTGAACCTCCTCACGCTGGGGTATGCGTTCTCGACTGGAGCGGTCCTGTTCGACAAGACGATCCCCATCGAGAACGCCAACGCCGATATTCACAGCATCAGCGCCGCCTACTCCCGGTCCATCGGTCTGTTCGGATTGGCGGGGAGGGCGGACATCGCTGTGCCTTTCGTGGTCGGGAGTTGGGAGGGCGAGGTCGAGCGAACGGAGCAAAATACCTCGCGCACCGGGTTCGCGGACCCGACGCTCAGGTTCGCCCTCTTCATCGCCGGAGCGCCGGCGTTGACCCAAGAGGAATTCGCCGGGTTCAAGCCGAAGACGATCTTGGGTTTTACCCTGCGTTTGCGCATGCCGCTGGGACAGTACGACGCGAACAGGCTTGTCAACCTCGGCACCAACCGGTGGACGATCAGTCCACAGCTGGGTATATCGCATCTGGCCGGTCGAATAGGTCTTGAGGCGTACGCGGGGGTATGGTTTTTCACGGATAACGACGAATTCCTCGGCACCCAGACGCAGTCGCAGGACCCGCTCTACACGATCCAGGTGCATGCGTCTTATCGGTTCCGTTCCAGACTCTGGATCGCGGCCTCCTCGCGCCAGAGTCTGGGCGGAGCCGTCTCAGTAGACGGCGGGGACAAACTCGAAGCCGAGACCAACAACAGAGTGGGGCTCACGTTGGCTTTGCCCCTCGGGACCCGAAATGCACTCAAGCTGGTTGCGACGACCGGGCTCAAGGCAACGGTGGGAAACGACTACAGCACGTTTGCAGTTGTGTGGCAGACAATGTTATAGACCGATGAACGCGGAGGTCCAAATGGACGATTGAGCCGTTCCTGGATAAGCTGCCCGTCCAAGTATCACCATTATCGCGGAGGTTACAATGGCATTGTTCCGGACGCTCGCAGTTGGAATCTCGGCGCTTTGGGTTGCTTTGCCGCTGCAGGCCCAACAGTCCGCCCAAGACCTGGCCCAGAAGGCGGCGAATCCCATCGCGGACTTGATGAGCATTCCGTTTCAGAACAACACCGACTTCGGACTCGGGGAGTACGACCGCACCCGTAACGTGCTGAACATACAGCCGGTGATCCCCTTTGCGGGAGGAAAGGTGATCACCCGCACTATCATACCGTTCGTCTGGCTGCCCGACATCACCGCCGAGAGCGGCTCGTTCTCGTCGGGCCTGAGCGACATCCTGTTCACGGCCTTCTACGTGCCGCCCAGCGGCTCCCTCATGTGGGGTCTGGGACCGGTCGTCGAGTTCCCGACGGGTGGAGCGAGTCGCGGGTCAGAGAAGTGGAGTCTCGGGCCGTCTGGAGTCGCCTTGCTTCAATCCGGTCCGTGGACTCTGGGGATCTTGGCCAACAATGTATGGTCCTTCGCCGGTGACTCGGATGCCGCAGACGTGAACAAGGGGTTGATTCAGTACTTCATCGTCCGCCAGCTGGGCGACGGCTGGTACGTGAACAGCGCACCCATCATCACCGTGAACTGGAAGGCCGAGTCCGGCCAGCGGTGGGTCGTGCCGTTCGGCGCAGGCGGAGGCAAGCTGGTCTTCCTGGGCAAGCTCCCAATCAACATGCAGTCGCAGGTCTATTACAACGTCGTCAAGCCGGACATCGGACCCGACTGGCAGTTCCGCGTACAGGTACAGGTGCTGCTGCCCGTCCCGGGCTCCCAGTGAGATTCGCGGCCCGGCGAAACTCAGCGACGAACAGGTCGAGAACCTCGGCAGGGGCTCGTATCAGTACGTCGCCAATGGTTCAACGACTGGGTCGAGCGTTGTCTGTCGAATGTAGATTCAGCCCGCGGTCGTACCGCGGAACCTCAGGACAGCGACCCAGACGACGCCCACTGCCATGATCGTGAGCGCGACGTACTGCCTCCAGAGGTCGAGGAAGCCGGCGTCTTTGAGAAAGACGGCGCGGATGATCTCGAGGAAGTGCCGCATGGGGTTGAGCACGGTGAGCCACTGGAATACCTCGGGCATGCTGCTGATGGGATAGAAGAAGCCCGAGAGGATGATCGTGGGTAACAGGACGAGGAACATCCCCATGAACGCTTCCTGCTGCGTCTTCGAGACGCTGGAGAGCAGGAGGCCGAAGCCGAGACCGGCGATGATGAAGGCCAACGCCGCGGGAAGCAGGACGAGGAACGACCCGCGCATCGGGATGCCGAACCAGAGGATGGCGATCCCGGTGACCAGAAAGAGGTCGAAGAACGCCACCAGCATCGACGGCAGCGTCTTGCCCAGAATGAACTCCGTGGGCGACAACGGGCTCACCGACAGCTGATCCAGCGTCCCCATCTCGCGCTCGCGCACCACCGACATGGCGGTGAGCAGCAGCGTGATCAACATGATCAGAGCGGCGATCACCCCGGGGACGTTATAGGTGCGGCTTTCCAGTTCGGGGTTGTACCAGGCCCGATTGCGCAAGTCGATTCCACCGGTGGGAAGCGTCCCCGCCGCGGCAGCCTTCGCCAGGCCGAACTGCTGCACGATCTGGCCGGCGTAGCCCAGTGCCACGGTCGCGGAATTCGAGTCGGTGCCATCCACGACGATCTGCACCTGCGCGCCCTCACCCGACGCCAGGGCGGCGGCGAAGCCAACGGGGATCTCGATGCCGACGGCGGCATCCCCGTAGTCGAGCGCCCGCACCAGGTCGGCCGGGCGGTCGGAGTGGCCGACGATCTTGAAGTAGCCGGTGGACTCAAATACCTCGAGCAACTCGCGAGACGTTGCCGTGCGATCGTGGTCTATCACGAACGTGGTGGTATCGCGGATGTCGGTGTTAACGGCATACCCGAACATGACCAGCATGATGATGGGAGCGGCTATCAGCGCGCCGCGCATCTTCGGATCGCGGAGCATCTGGCGCAGCTCCTTCTTGAGCATCTCGCGCACGCGATACCTCGAGATGCCCATCACCCCAGCTCCTTCTTGAAGGCGCGGATGGCCAGGGACAGGCCGACGCTGGCGAAGAGGATCATGGCGACCCCTTCAGCCCAGAGTACGCCGGGTCCCACACCTTTGAGGAAGATTCCCTTGGTGACCGTCACGTAGTAGCGCGCCGGGATCGCGTAGGTCACGACCTGCAGAAAGAGGGGCATGGTCGAGATCGAGAACATGAAGCCGGACAGGAGGATAGCAGGCAGATACGTTGTCTGCAGCGCCAACTGCGTCGCCAGTACCTGCGTTTTGACGGTGGCCGAGATGAAGATGCCGAAGCTTAGGGCACCCAGCAGGAACATCAGCGTCATGATCGACAGCAGGGCGACGTTTCCGCGAAACGGCACGCCGAATATGACCAGCCCGGCCAGGACAGCCAGCGCGACATCAAAGAGGCCAATGGCCACGTAGGGCAGCAGCTTCCCGATGACGACCTCCAGACGGTGGACTGGGGTGGCGGCCAGCTGCTCCATGGTGCCGCGCTCCCACTCTCGGGCAATGGTCAGTGCCGTGAGCATCGCCGCGATGATCGACATGATCACCGCCACCAGGCCTGGCACGATCATGTTGCGGCTCTCGAGCGTCTCGTTGAACCAGACACGCGACTCCGCCTGGGCTGGGACGACCACCTCGCGACCTCTTACAAGGACCTCCAACGAAAACCGGGCCGCGATGGCCGTGGCGTAGTTCTGCGCGATAGTCGCGGTGTTGGCGTCGGAGCCGTCCAGCACGATCTGAACCTGGGCCGGCCGGCCCGCGGCCAGGTCGCGAGCGAATTCCGGCGGGATCACCAGGACCAGCTTCACCTCACCACGTCTCAACAGGCCATCGATATCCGCATACCGTCCCGGGTAGGCCAGGATGTTGAAATAACCCGAGCTCTCGAACCGCTCGACCAGGTCGCGACTCGGCGCCGTGTTGCTCTGGTCCAGCACGGCCAGCTCGATGTTCTTGACGTCGAAGCTGATGGCGTAGCCGAAGAACAGGATCAGCAGGACCGGCAGCATGAAAGCCATCAATAAGCTTCGCGGATCACGTCGAAGCTGGATCGCCTCCTTGCGGCTCATCGCTAACAGGCGCCCGAGGTTCATGAAACTGCCGTCCCACCTGAGCGGTGAACGAACGACACGAAAACATCCTCGAGTGAGGGTTCGATCGCCTGGATCGACTCGACAACGTGGCCCGCGCCGGCGAGCAGTTCGGGGATCTGGCGCTCCGCCCGGGCCTGGTCCTCCACCATGATGTGAACCGCGCGGCCGAACATCGTGACCTCTAGGACACCCGGCGTGCCGTGTATCACCTCCACAGCACGCGCCGCATCGGCTGTGATCACTTCGAGGATTGGCTCCTGGATCGCATTCTTCAGATCGTGCGGTTCATCGAGGGCGATGATGCGGCCTCGATTCATCAAGGCGAGGCGATGGCAGTACTCCGCCTCCTCCATATAGTGGGTGCTGACGAATACGGTGGTCCCGGCGCTGGCAAACTCGTCGATCAGATCCCAGAAGTTGCGGCGCGAGATGGGATCGACGCCCGATGTGGGCTCGTCCAGAAACAGGATTGGCGGCTCGTGAATCACCGCGCACCCCAACGCCAGGCGCTGCTTGAAGCCCAACGCCAACTGGGCAGTCATACGTCGCTCCTGATCGGCCAGGCCTGCCAGCTCCAACACCCATTCTTTACGGTCAACAAGCCGAGCCCCGGTCACCCCATAGAGCCCGGCGAACAGCTGGATGTTCTCTGCCACCGTCAGGTCGGGGTAGAGCGAGAACAGCTGCGACATGTAACCGATGTTCAGCTTGACCTGGTCGATCTCCGACGCGATATCGAAGCCGGCGACGCTGCCAGACCCCGATGTCGGGCGCAGCAAGCCGGTGAGCATCTTGATCGTCGTAGTCTTCCCCGCGCCGTTCGGTCCCAGGAACCCGAAGATCTCGCCTTCGTTGACGTCGAAGCTGACGCGATCCACGGCGACGAAGTCGCCGAACTTGCGGGTCAGATCGTGCACGCGAACGGCCTTAGCCACTCTCGACCTCCCCACCCTGCACGATATCGATGAAGACGTCTTCCAAGGATGGCTCGATAGGCTCGATCGTCGAAACGGTGATGTCGGCTGCGGCCAGAGCATCGTGCGCAGCCGGCAAGTCGTTTTGGCCGCCTCGTAGCATCACGTGGATGACTTCACCGAAAAGGGCAGCTTGATTGACTTCGGGAAGTTGCCTTAGCACATCACGAGCCCGGCGGGGTGCATCGGAATTCACGGCGAAGACCAGGCCCTGCAAACGCTCCTGCAAGGCGTCCGGTGTATCGAGCATCGCCGAAGCGCCGTCGTGGATGAGCATCACGCGATCGCAGCGCTCCGCCTCGTCCAGGTAGGCGGTCGAAACCACCACAGTCACGCCACGGGCGACCATCTCGTGCACGATCAACCAGAGGTCGCGACGCGAGATGGGGTCCACACCGAAGGTGGGTTCATCCAGTAGCAGAATGTCTGGCTCATGAATCAGCGCCGCGCAGAGACCCAGCTTCTGTTTCATCCCCCCGGAAAGCTGACCCGCCAGTCGGTTCTCGAAGGGCCCCAGTCCGGAGAACGCGTACAGTCGCTCAATCCTGGCCGGGCGTTCTTCACGTGGAACCCGGTAGAGGTCGGCATAGAACTCGATGTTCTCACGGACGGTCAGGTCGGTATAAAGGCCAAAGCGCTGCGACATGTAGGCGATGTGGTGCTTCACGCCTTCGGGGTCTTTCACGATGCTGACACCGGCCACGCTGGCATCGCCCGAGGTGGGCCGCAGCACGCCTGCGAGCATCCGCAAAGTCGTCGTCTTTCCCGCACCGTCGGGCCCGACGATCCCGAACAGCTCGCCGGACCCGACTTTAAATGTCAGGTCGTCGACGGCGGTGACATCGCCGAACTTCCGACCCAGCCGGTTGACCGCGACGGCCGTCTCCATAGAGCGCTCAGCGCTCCTCTGACTCCAGGCGCACGTCCGCGGCGAGGCCCGGTTTCAGGTCGAGGTCCGGGTCACCTGTGATCTGGACCTTGAGGCGGTAGACGAGCTTCACTCGCTCTTCCGTGGTCTGCACGTTGCGCGGCGTGAACTCGGCTTCGCTGGCGATGAAGATGACTCGGCCCTCGTAGGTGCGGTTGGGGTAAGCGTCACCCGTGATCTGCGCCAAACCCCCGATGGGGATGCGGCCGACCTCGTCGGCACGGACGTAGATCCGCACCCAGCGGTCGTCGGGGTCCTGCAACCTGAGCACCGGCGCGCCGGCTCCGACCGTCTCGCCCGGTTCGCGGTGACGCACGGTGATGAGGCCATCGAAGGGGGCCGAGATGACCGCGAAATCGAGGGCCGCGTCGATCTGGGATACGCCGGCCTCGGCTTGGGCCAGTACCGCGCGTTGCGCCGCGATACGCTCTTGCCGGGGGCCCGTCTGCAGGATCCGCAACGCCTCGACCGCTCGATCGTACTCGGCCTTCGCCAATTCGTACGCCGTCGTGGCATCGTCCAGTCGCTGCTGGCTGACGGCCCCACCCTCGTACAGCCGGCGCAGCCGTTCCATGTCCCGGCGCGTGTCGTTCACGCGCTGTTCGGCCGCCCGCAACGCCGCCCGACCCTGCGCCACCTCCTCGCTGCGGAAGCCGCTCTCGAGCTCGGCAAGTACGGCGCGGGCCGCTTCAACTTGCGCTTCCATCGCCGCTCGACGTGCCAGCAACTCGGTCCGCTCAAGCCAGGCGAGCTGTTGCCCTTGCACGACGCGATCGCCTTCCCGGACAGCGATGCGCTCGATGCGGCCGGGAGTCTGAAATCCCAGATCCGCTTCGGTGGCTTCAACCGTGCCCGAGGCAATGATCACATCGTCGTCGTTCCCGCGTCGGATGATGAAGGTGATCGCCGTGATCACCACGACAACCACGACAATCGCGATGGCGATCCGTCCTCTCTTATTCATCGTGCGCCCTCCACGTTTCTATCGAGCCACTCAGGCGTCAACTCGCCGACCACCCTGGCGAGCTGGACCCAAGCCGCGATTTCGGCGTGCTGGGCCTGCACCAGAATGGAGCGAGCACGGGCAAGGTCGGCCTCGGCCCGCAGGTAGTCCGTCTGAGTTCCGGCTCCGGCGTCCAGCGACAGTCGTTCGATGCGCACGACCTCCGTCTGAAGCTGTACCGCACGGCTCAACGACTCCACCAGTGCCCGAGTCTCGTGGGCCAGACTCAAAGCCTCGTCCACATCGTTCTCCGTCTGCAATTCCAGCAGGCGCATCTCCTCCCGTGTCGCATCCAGTTGAGCCCGAGCCCGGCCGACCGTATTCGATCGGCCGCCACCGGTGAAGAGGGGATACGAGAGCGCGATACCCACGTTCCACAAATCCGAGTAGTTGCCGGCGCTGCTGGTGAAAGCCTGATAGGTACCGATCACGTCAAAGGATGGAATCCAAGCCGCTTGAGTGAGTCGATGTTGCGCTTCAGCGGCTGCCAGGTCCTGGCGGGCCCGCTCCAGGCTCGGATTGTTGGCCGCCGCCCGCTCCACCAACTGCCCACGCTCGGCCAGTCTCGCATTCGCCGACAGGCCAACCGCCGTGAGACGGGCGAATCGCGCTTCTGGTACCGGAACATCGATGAGATGCGCCAAGTCGCGCTCGGCGAGATCGAGGTCCGTGGCTGCGGCGACCCGTTGGGCCTCCGCCTCCGCCAGATTCGCCTCGACGCGAAACCGCTCGACCTCGGCGGCCTGGCCCTCCTCCAAGAACATCTGCACGCGCTCGCGTTCGGCGACCAGCGCGGCGATACGCTCGTCCTGAGCGCCCAACACTCCACGAGCCGAGAGGACCTGCAGGTAGGCGACGGCCACCTGCACCGCCAGGCCCATCTCGGTGGCAGTGAGCGCGGCGACGGAACCCGCGTGCGCAGCCCTGGCGCCTCGAACGCGCGCGCCGCGGGCGCCGCCGTCGTAAAGCGTCCAGGCCAGCGACACATTGCCCTGGATGAGCGTCTGCTCGAACTCGATCCTCTCGACTTCCTCGGGAGCGAATCCGTGCAGCGGTGCCACCAGCATTGGTTTGTCGTAACGCCCCAGTGTGGCCTGCGTTCCGAGCCACGGCCACCAGCGCGACTTCGCCTGGCCCACCGCCGACGACGCCGCGTCTTCACCCGCCCGGGCCATGCCGATGCTGGGATGGGTCTCCTGCGCGAGAGCCACCGCCCGACTGAGGGTCAGCGGCTGGCGGTCAGAGGAACGCTGCGCCATCGCCGAGTTCAGTGAGGCGAGGAGCAGGAAGCACGTGAGCGTCGAGGCGCCCACGGTCGATGTCTCTACGCTGGAGCGTCTCATTCCGTACTCTCCGAATTCTCGGCCAGACCCGCGCGGACGAAATCGACAACGCTGTCGACCACTCGAGCGCGAGTGCGTGGGTCGTCTTGATCGATCTCCGCGCCTTCCTGAAGCGCTCGCCGGGCGAGGGCGAGCCAAATGGGCTGGGCGCCGATGCTGAGCGCCATGAGCCGGGGATCGCCGGCACGGATCGATCCCTGGCTCTGGCCTTCAGCGATCAGGGACGCCAGAAGACCGAGGTTCGCTCGCACCGTCTGCAGAGCCACGGGGGGAATCGGCCGCGAGCTGCTCAACAGCTGCAATAATATCCCCGGGAGCTCCGGGTTCTCGTGCAGGTAGTCGAAGAAAGCCCTGACGACACCTTCCACGCGTTGCAGGGGAGGGCTGTCCTCGGCGGCAGCGGCGGCCAGCCGCTCATGCGACGGCAGGACCCCTGCGGCGATCACGGCTTCGTAGAGCGCCTGCTTGGAGCCGAAGTGGTAAGTGATCGCGCCGAGATTAGCACCGGCCCTAGCGGTGATGGCACGGACCGACGTCCCGTCGAACCCATGTTCGGAGAAGAGGGCTCGAGCGGCTTTGAGGAGAGCGGCACCGGTCTTCGAGCCACCGGGATCGAGGGTTGGGCCGGGCTCATTCATACGTATGACCTCCTTCATACGTTCGTATGATAGCGGCAACCCGACGGGCTGCGCAAGGGTCCGCTCCTCACTCGGGCGCGGCCCTCAACGCCCGTGCACGCGACCTGACGGTCAATGGCTCTGATTGTGGGCTCGGGATCCGGGCGGGGACGACAGCCGGAACACCGGCGGGCGCAGACGAGCTATCGGTGGCTGGCAGACCCGGGCCAGATGCGCGATGATCAGTGAGCCCCGCGAGGCACCCACTGACCATCGATGACGGATCACACCCTAGCTAAGAAGCGACGACCGCGGATCCTCTACAGCTCCATATGTTGCTCGAGGTCGAGCGGCGAAATATAGAGCCTGAACTTCTCGTAGTCCGCAAGCTTCGTCTCGAGCAGCTTGTTGACGATGTCCTCGCCCAGACAGCTCTTGAGGAGCTCGCTGCCTTCCGCCACCTGGATGGCTTCGTAGAGGTCGTGGGGCAGAGACTGGACGCCGAGACGTTCGCGTTCCACCGCGGTCAGCTCGTAGAGATCGAGCGTCATGGGGTCGGGGCACTGGAGGTTGCGTTCGAGTCCGTCGAGGCCGGCCGCCAGCATGGCGGTGAAGGCAAGGTACGGATTACAGGCCGCATCCGGGAAGCGGAGCTCGATGCGTGTCGCCAGCTCCTTGCCGGGCTTGTAGAGCGGAACCCGCACCAGGGCTGAACGGTTGCGTTCCGCCCAGGCGATGTACACCGGCGCTTCGAACCCAACCACGAGTCGCTTGTAGGAGTTGTACCACTGGTTGGTGATGAAGGCCATGTCGCGCGCATGCTCGAGGACACCCGCCAGGAAGTGCCTGGCTGTCTTGGAGAGGTGGTATTCCTCGGTCTTCGAGTAGAACGCATTGGTCTTCGCGTCGGAGAACAGCGACAGATGCGTGTGCATGCCGCTGCCGTTCTCCCCAACCAGGGGCTTCGGCATGAACGTGGCATGCACGCCGTTCCGCCGAGCGATCTCCTTGACCACCCACTTGTAGGTCTGAAGGTTATCGGCCATCAACAACGCTTCCTGGTACTTCAAGTCGATCTCGTGCTGGCTGGGCCCCACCTCATGGTGCATGTACTCCACGGGGATACCCATGGACTCCAGGGCGAATACGGTGACCTCGCGCAGGTCGTCGCCCATGTCCGTGGGCACGATGTCGAAGTAGCCGGCCCTGTCGATGATCTCCGGCTCGGTGTCGTTCTTGAAGTAGTAGAACTCGGCCTCGGGACCGATGTTCATAAGGTTGAACCCGTGCTCCTCCAGGCGCGCCAAGTTACGCCTGAGAACCTCGCGCGGGTCACTCTCGTAGGGTGTCCCGTCGGGGTTGCGGATTTCGGCGAACATGCGGATCGCCCGCGAACCGCCGGACTTGAAGGGCACCACCTGGGCGGTAGACGCAATGGGAAAGGCGACCATGTCGCTTTCCTGGATACGCTTGTAGCCCTCGATCGATGACCCGTCGAATCCCATCCCTTCCTCGAAGGCGCCCTCGATCTCCGGCAGGGTGACGGCAAACGACTTGAGGTAACCCAAAATATCCGTGAACCAGAGCCGGATGGAGGAGACACCGTGCTCGGAACAGTACTTCACTACGTCCGCCGGGCTGCTCAGATCGAGACCGTCCCGGCAGCCCATCTCGGCCACGTAGGTCTCCATCTCCGCCCGGAACCGCTCGATTCGCCCGAGGAAATCATCCGTCCGCATGGGGCTGGACCTCCATTATTGCTAATAGGCTGGGCATGTGTACGGGCGGAATTTATAAATGTCGGGCCCTCCGGCTAGGGGCGGCGGGATTCGGATTCCCGAACGAGGCGAGAACTGAAGGGAGTGCGTCGATCTGGAGATCTCTTTGCTGTGGCGCGGGTACCCTGCCCTGTTTAGTTTGCGTCGGCCCCACTAACAGTACAGGAACGGAATGCCAAGCCCGCTCAGAATGTTCGCCGTTGCCCTAGGACTCTTCGCGGCCGCCGGTTGCAACCCGCGATCCGAGGGTGAGACCGCTCACGACGTCCGCCTGATCGTTCTCATCTCGGTAGACCAGTTCCCCTATCACCTGTACGAGCGGTATGACTCGGTCTACAACGGTGGGTTGAAGCGATTGCAGAATCAGGGGCGCGTCTACAGGGACGCCGTGCTCGACTACGCCGAAACCTGGACTTCGGCCGGCCACTCCACGCTGTCCACGGGGATGAACCCCTGGCGACACGGGGTTGCGGACAACAGCTGGTACGAGCAGGTCGATGGCGAGTGGAAGACCGTCTCCAGCGTCTCCGACGATGCCTTCGAGGTCCTGGGAGTGCCCGGAAAGACCGGAGTATCCCCCAAGAACCTAATGACGAGCGGGCTGGCCGACTGGGTGGTGACAGCGGACTCCCAGGCCGTCGCCGTTGCGGTCTCGGGTAAATACACCGCTTCGGTTCTGCTGGGCGGACAGACCAATGCGTCGCACGTCTACTACTACGAAGACGACGTCGGGCGCTTCGTCACGTCTAGTTACTACCGGGACGCCTACCCAAACTGGGTGAATCGCTTCAACGACGAGGCACTCCCGGCTTTCTACTCCGCCGACTCGGTGTGGGAACGCGCCGTGCCGCAGGAACTGCGTGGCCTGGCTCGCCGTGACGATGCCTCCTACGAGAATTACGGCTCGGACTACACGTTCCCGCATATCTTTGCAGACGAAGTCGAAGACGTCCAAGACCCAGCCGCCTTCTACGATTGGTGGGACCACACCCCAGCGCTGGACGGCGCCATCCTGGCGTTGGCGCGCGAGGCCGTCACCAACCTGTCGCTGGGCCAGCGCGGCCAAGTGGACTATCTAGGAGTGAGTCTCTCCCAGCTCGATCGAGTGGGCCACGACTTCGGCCCGATCAGCCAGGAGCAACTCGACGCGGTCATGCATCTGGATCGCGAACTTGCGGATTTCCTGGACTTTCTGGACAGAGTCGTCGGCCCGGACCATTACGTGTTGGCACTTACGTCTGACCACGGCGTCGTCGAGATTCCCGAATACCGACGCGAGTCCGGGCTGCCGGGCAGGGTCGTCACATCGCGGGAAATGCGAGAAGCCGTGGCAGACGTACGGGAAGCCGTGACCGGCTCGACCGACGGCCACGATGGGGCGGTTATCGAGGCCATCAAGGAGCTCGAGTTCGTCGCGGACGTGATCACGTTGGGACAACTGGCAGGCCCTGAGGCATCTGACTCGTTCGTGGCGTTCTACCAGCGGTCCTACTTCCCGGGTCGCGTGTTCGGTCCTCTGGCGAGACAGGGGTTGTTCGTCCGACTCACAGAGGGCTCGCACGGCGGACCCGAATTGACGACGCACGGGTCGCCCTACCTATATGATCGCCACGTTCCACTGATCTTCCTCGGGCCCGGTGTGCGGGCGGGTGTGTCGGGTGAACCAGTCCGCATAGTGGACGTCGCACCGACGCTGGCGCGTCTGGCCGGGCTTCCCTTCCCGGACGACCTTGAAGGTCAACCGTTGTTGGGAGGTGAGGAACCGGTAGGCAGTAGTCGGTAGGCAGTACCCCAGTCCGCGAGAGGCTCTACGCCGTGCTTTCCCGCCAACCGCGACGACTAGCTCGACTCTAGGGTGACTTCCTCTTCGACCTCTTCCTCCTCCAAGTCGAGCGGCAACTCATATTCCTCGCCCCAGACATGGCGGCCGAACCACTGCCAGTTGTGCCAGGTGGCCGCGAGCTGCTCCTTCGGCTTACTGATCACGTGACCGAATCCCTTGTAGACGATCAGCTTCGTCTCGACGCCGACGTCCTGCAGACCTTGGTACAGTTCGTACGCGTTGGGGATCGGAACCCGACGGTCGAATTCGCCGTGCTGGATCAGTGTGGGCGTTCGCGCGTCGTTGATGTAGGTCATCGGCGATGTCTTGGCGTAGACATCGGGGTCGTCCCACGGCGTGCCCTTCAGGTAGGTGCGCGTGAAACGGTGGATGTCCGTGTTGACGTAGTAGGTCATCCAGTTGGAGATCCCAGCCCCGACCGAGATCGCCTGGAACACATCGCTGGTAGTGGTCAGGAACTCCGAGATGTAACCGCCCTGACTCCAACCCATTGCACCCATCCGATCGGGATCGGCGATCCCCGCTTCGACGAGGTATTCGACACCGGACAGAACGTCCCAAGCGTCTCCAACGCCCAGGTTACGGACGTTCAACGAGCGGAAGTCCTCACCATATCCCGCCGACCCGCGGTAGTTGGGCATCAGCACGACGGCGCCCTTGGCCAACCATTGCGTGATCGGATAGACGTAGGCGCTCACCAGAACAGGGCGCGACGTACCGGTGGGGCCGCCGTGGATGACAACGAGAAGTGGATACCGCCGACCCGGATCGTAGTCGGCGGGCTTGAACAGCACACCTTCGATGGCACTTCCGTCCTCACTGGTCCACTCGATTACCTCTCGGGTCCCCAGCGGCCACTCACCCACCTGCTCGGTCATACGGGTGACCTGCTCCGGTCTGAAGCGCCTGACCGACGTGCGATACACTTCTGCCAGGCTACCTGGCATCTCGCCGTAGAACACCATCGTCTCCCCATCCGCCGAGATATCCGCCGACCAGATCATCTCGGGCGACTCACTCTCTTGATGTACCCGCTGGCTTTCGGGATCGAGCTTGTAGATGTGCCGCTGCGTTCGCTCGCTGGCGATGAACCAGATACCGTCCTCGTTCCACTCGAAAGCGGAGGCGTTCTCATCGAACCCCTCGGTCAACACCTCGATGTCACCGCCATCACTGGGAATTCGCGCCAACGGCCGATTACGATAGAACGCGCTGTCCTGGAGCATGGTGGAGAACAAGATCCAATCACCGTCGGGCGACCAGATCGGCCCATAATCACCACCCGGTACCTCGACTAAGGCCGTGATCTCCTTGGATTCTACATCGACGACGGAGATGTCTGATCTGCCGGAACTTTCGGCCTGAGGCGTAGGTTGATGACTGAAGGCGATACGACCGCCATCGGGCGACCAGGAAAAGCTGCCGATGGTGAAGTCACCCTCGGTCAATCGCTGGGGCTCGGCTTCCCCGTCGATGTCGACCACCCATAGGTGGCTCATGCGGAAGTCGGCATCCTCGACGGCGTAGGCCCCGTACTCCTTCTCTCGAGCCTTCATCTCTTCACTCTCCTCGTCGGAGGCGGTGAAGGCGATGCGAGATCCGTCGGGTGACCAATCGAGCCCCTCGACCCCTTCCTCGACCTCGGTCAACTGTCGCGCATCGCCGCCGCGCGGACTGATAAGGTAGATCTGCCTCTTCTCACCACGATCGGCGACGAAGGCGAGCCAGTGCCCGTCAGGCGACCAGGCATGGCCCGAACTACTCCCATCCTTGGTGCGGGTCAACTGGAACGGCTCATCACCATCGCGTACGAGCCAAACCTCGGAGTCGTATCGGTTATCCTCCCAATCCACAGTCCGGACCGAATAAGCGATACTGCGACCATCGGGTGAAATCCGCGGGCTGCCGACCCGCTCCAGGCCGAGCACGTCCTTGAACGACGGCCCTGGTATCGGCTCAGGCTCCTGTTGCGGGGCCCCTGAGGCCACGACAGCTAGAGTCAGCCAGACGGACGCGGACAGGGTGAAAGCCAGCGCAGCCCGCGATGCGGAAGCGTTCTCTCCAGCCATTGCTCGCTCCTACTCAGAAGCAGTGATGTCATCCGGAAGTCGGCAATCTAGAGTCGGTAAGTAGCGGGCGGTAGGCAGTGGGCACTAGACGGTGCGCAGCACCCCCAGTCCGCGACCGGGAGGGTGCGAAGGGAGCCTCGGAGCGGACATTTGGAGCGATGCTGTCTGAAGACCGATCTCGGCCCGTCTTCGCGCGACATGAAGCGAGAGGCTCCCTTCGCACCCGACTTCGTTCGCGCTACCGGCCCGACGCCTGCTCCTCGCGCTCCAACTTCGCCAGTTCGGTCGCCAGCGCCCGCTGCAAGTCGTCACGCCGCTGCCTGTGAGTCTGGGTCGGCGGGTAAAGGCTTCCCTGCCGCACGCCGTTCCCATTGAAGGCCGCCGCTAACCGATAGACCTGGCCGCGCAACTCACTCAGCCGACCGGCCAAAGCAGCCACCGAATCGGCGCGCTCGACCAGCGCTCGCGGCGCCTCCCCCTCTTCCGCCGCTGAGTCCCGGCTCGCCTCGAGCCGCTTCTTCAGCGCGTCCGCGCGTTGCTCGGCGTCCCAGGCTTCGCTCTGCATATCGAGCAACTCGACCAGAAATGCCTCTCGGTTGCGCCACTGCTCGTCAGTCAGCTCGATCAGCGGGTCCCCCTTTACCAACACCGTTTGCGAGGATTCCACTCCGTCAGCTTGAAGGGTAACGGTGTAGGTTCCGGGCGCGACGAAAGGCCCGCGTGGAGTGACGGGCCGCGGCAGCAGCGGCAGTGCCTCGACGCGAGACGTATCCGGCTGGAACGATGGTGGCTCGTACCTCAGATCCCAGTTGACCCGGTGGATGACCTCCGCGCTGTGCGGCACGTCCAAACGCAGGACTTCCCTTCCCTGCTGATCCGAGATGGTGATGCTCGCCGCGCTGGCCGGCCGGCCCAGGTAGTAAGTCAGTATCGCGCCTTCCGCCGGATTCGCGCCGGCGTAGGCACCCTGGCCGCGGTAGGACGTGTCCTTCCAGTACTGGAACAAAGTGGCGGCACGTATCGGGAACAGGTACGCCGGCGACGCTGCAATGTCGGCCGACCAACGAGTCAACGGCGAAACATCATCGAGGATCCAGATGCTGCGACCGTGAGTCCCGAGGATGAGGTCGTCCTCTCGCGGGTGGATGATCAGCTCATCGTAGAGCGTTGTCGGCAGGTTGGATTTGAAGCGCACCCAACGATCGCCGGCGCTGGTGGACACGAATAGCGCGTGCTCGGTGCCGAGAAACAGCAGGTTCGGACTGGCTGAATGTTCGCGAATCACGTTCACCGAACCCTCGGCCGGCAACCCTGTAGTAGCCCTTGTCCAGTTGACACCGAAGTCCGTCGTCTTGAAGGCGTATGGCGCAAAGTCGCCGTCCCGATGTGCGTCGAAGGTCACGTATGCAACGCCCGGTCCGGTGACCGAAGCGATGACGCGGCTCACGTACGTACCGGAAGCGACACCTTGCACGTTCCGCGACACCTCGCTCCAGGTCGATCCACCGTCGCGAGAGACCTGCACGTTCCCGTCGTCCGTCCCTACCCACAGAATGTTCGGGTCGAGCGGCGACTCGGCGATGGTGGTGATTTCACCGAACGATTCTGTGCCGTCGTTCTTGGACAGCATCGAGTCCGATCCCTGAACGCCCATCAGGGTCAGGGTGTCCCGGTCGATGCCGCGCGTCAGGTCTTCGGTTCGTTCCCAACTCACGCCGCGATCGCGTGAGATGAAGAGACGATTGCCACCGAAGTAGATGACGTTGGGGTAGTGCTGCGACACGAGGCTCGGCGTCACCCAATCGAAGCGATACTCCGATTCCCGGTCCGGTGGATACGGTCGGACATCTAGATGGTCACCCGTCTCGGGGTCGAAGCGCACCAGACCCCCGTTCTGGCTGTTCCCGTAGACGTAGCGGTAGTCGCTGGGATCGGGTTGGTGGTACATGCCGTCGCCGAAACCGATCTGCTGCCAATCATCGTTGATGATTCCGATAAAACGGCGGGTCTGGCTGGGTCCCATCCACGAATGGTTATCTTGCATGCCGCCGTAGATGTAGTACGGCTCGCGGGAATCAACACCCAAGGCATAGAACTGGCCGATCGGCATGTTGTTGATGCGAACGTAAGCCTCGCCGCGATCCCACGTCTCGTGAAGCCCCGCATCGCCCGCAAGATAGAAGTGTCTCGAATCGTTCGGGTCGATCCAAAGCGTATGAAAGTCGCTGTGCACGCCCACATCGTAGGTGGGCCGGGTCGGCATCGTGCGAAAATTGCGCCCGCCGTCCTCACTCATATAGAAGGAAGTGGCAAGCACGTAGACTCGGGTCGCGTCCGTGGGGTCGATATAAATGTGACTGTAGTACATCGGCCGCGGATTGAGGCTATTCACCTTCTCCCAGGTCGCGCCACCATCCTCGCTGCGATAGATCCCACCCTCGGACGCGTGCTCGACGGTAGCATTCAGCACCTGCCCGTCAGTGGCCGCGATCGCAAGGCCGATCCTGCCCAGGTCTCCTTCGGGGATGCCATTCTCCAACTTGCGCCAGCTACCCCCGCCGTCCGTGCTCTTGTAAATCCCGCTGCCCGGCCCGCCACCGTTGAACCCCCAGGTGCGGCGCAGGCGCTGATAGGCGGCCGCGTACAAGGTATTGGGGTCGGACGGGTCCATGACCATGTCGACCACACCGGTGAGCGTGTCGACGAACAGCACCTGCGTCCAGCTCCCTCCCCCATCGGTGGTCTTGAACACGCCCCGCTCGCGGCTGGCCGCCCAGAGATTGCCCAGCGCGGCTACGTAAGCGATGTCAGGATCGTCCGGGTGCACCAGAACGCGTCCGATGTGACGGGTCTCCTTCAGACCCATGTACGTCCAGGTCTCACCGCCGTCCGTTGACCGGTATACGCCGTTCCCCCACGAAGTGCTCTGGCGGTTGTTCTGCTCGCCGGTACCGGCCCAGAGCACCCTCGGGTCCGAAGGTGAAATCGCGAGGTCACCGAAAGTGCTCACCGGCTGATCGTCGAAGATGGGAGCCCATGTGGTGCCCTTGTTCACGGACTTCCAGATCCCCCCCGACGCCGTTGCCAAATAGATCACGGATGGATCCGCGGCGAGCGACTCCACATCGTGGACGCGGCCGCCTGTGACGGCCGGACCGATCGATCGAAAGCCCAGTTCCTTGATGAGCTCTGACGTGATCGGCGCCGACTGAGCACCGGCCGACGTTGGGACCAGGAAGAGCAAGAGGAGCGGCACGAAGACGACAAGTGCGCGAGCACAGGATGACATTCGCATGCACCTATAGTGATGAGGAATACGTAGGGCGACCCAACGTCTCCTAGTTCGTAAAGAGATCGAAGATGTTGGCCAGCGTGCCGCTGCCGGCAGCCTGGTAGAGCTCGGTATACGTGCAACGCTCACAGGTCACGGTCGTGAACTTCCGATGTTGCACGTTGAATATCTTGCTCCAAAACCCGCCCACGGCGCGAAACTCGCCGATGTCGCAACTGGTGTTCGAACACTTCGGGCACTTGAAATTGAAGCGAGTCGGTTGGTGAGAACTCATACTCTCCCCCTAGGTGCTATGGAGACCCGCGGATAGTGCCGCGATGTGGTCAGGCGTCGTACCGCAGCAGCCACCGATCACTCGCGCGCCCATTTCCCTCCAACGCTGCGATTCTTGAAGCAGCGACGCTGGCGGATACTCGTCGGTGAAGTGCCACTCTGGCGGATCGAAGCGACCGATATGCGGATAGACACCGCACGGACCGCCGCGAACTGCAACGAGCTCGCGCAGCCCCGCCGTGGCATCGTCCGGTGGTATGCAGTTCACCAGAATCACGTCGGGCCCCAACGGAGCAAGGGCCTTCTCCACATCGTACATGGTCTCCCCGGTAAAAAGCTTTCCCTGCTCGTTGCACACGAAACCGACCCAGCACGGCAGGCCGGCCTGGACGGCCGCCTCGAGCCCGATCTTCGCCTCGGTGACGCTGTTCACGGTCTCCAGCAGAATGAGATCGGCACCAGCCGAGGCCATCACTTCCATGATCTCCGCGTACTCCTCGCGCATCTGATCGGTCGTCGGCGCGAGATCGGGGCGGAAACACCACTCCAACGTGGTCACGGCACCGGCGATGGCGACGGGGTGATCGGCGCTGACATTGTCACGGGCCTCTTTGCACAGCTTCACGGAAGCGGTGAGCATCTCGGCGGCCCGCTCCTCCAGCCCTTCCACACCGATGTGACGCATGTGCGCTTCGTCTCGGAAGTGCCCCACGATGCTGCGCTTGGCCAGCTGGAACGAGTTGGTCGTGATAACATCCGCGCCCGCTCGGATGTAGTCTTCGTGTAGGCCACGAATAGCGTCGGGTCGATCGATGACCTGGTGGTCCGACCACGTCAGGTCGCGTCGCAGGATTTCCGTGCCGATACCGCCGTCGAGAATGATGACTTCACCGGCAAACATGCGATCGCTAATAGCTTTGTATTGGCTCACAAGGCCTCCCTGAGCGCTCGGATGTAGTTGGGGTCCGTACCGCAGCAGCCGCCGATGATCTTGGCGCCCGCGCCACGCCAAGCACGCGCCTTCTCCACGTAGCGCTCCGTCGGCCAAGCATCGGTTCCGCTGAAGCGTGGGTGGAACTCGAACTTCCAGGACGGCGGATCGAACTTCCCAATCTGTGCGAAGGCTCCAATGGGTAGGTCGGAAGCTTTCCTCAGCTTCGCCACTCCCTGTGTGATGTCCTCTGGCGGCGCGCAGTTTACCATGACCGCTTCCACGCCCAATTCCTCCATCACCCTCGCCCCGTCTTCCAGCGACTCGCCGCTCAATATGTCCGTCTCAGGACCCAACACGAAACTCGCCCAAACCGGCAGCCCTGTGCTCACCGCCGCTTCGGCCGCCGCCTGCGCTTCCACCAGCGTGCTCATGGACTCCAGAATGAGCAGGTCCACACCTGCAACAGCCAGCCAATCGGCTATCTCACACTGTTCCTTGAGCACCGTCGCCGCATCCGGCATCAGGTCGGGACGGTAACAATGCTCTAGCGGAGCCATCACGCCGGCGATGGCAACGTCTCGACCCGCCGCATCCCGAGCAGCGCGCGCCACCTCCACTGCCTTGACCGTCAAGTCGCGAGCCCGTGTCTCGAGCCCGGGCGCGCCGATGTGACGCCGATGGCTAGGATCTCGAAAGACGTTGAGGTAGATACGGTCGTTGAGCTGGAACGTGTTCGTTCGGATCACGTCAGCGCCCGCCGCGATGTACTCGCCGTGCAGCACCAACACCTGGTCGGAGTCCGTGAGCAAGCCGTGCCCTCGCCAGCGCACCCCGCGACGCACCAGCTCGCTGCCCATGGCACCGTCCATCAGCACGGCCGTCCTATCGTCCAGCAACCGTCGGATTCGATCGTAAGCGCTCACGTTCGTCTCTTCATTGGCTTTTGTGAAGAAATTGCGGCAGATTGTGACTGTTAGTATGGGATTCGGCCAAAGGCCGAGCAAGAGCCGAAGTGGGACGAGTCAACCGATGGCGAACTGCAAACGACATGAGTTGGCCGTGCTCTGCGCTGCCCTGCTGGCCGCCGGCTGCGGAAGCAAGAACGGCGCGGTTCCAGAGGGCGGAACGGGCCTGACCCTCGATGCCGCCAAGGACGCCGAGTACGGCAGCGAGTGGGTCGAGGGCGGACGAGTCACGCTGAGTGACGGCGAGTACCGAGACAGCGGCGCGCGACTCAGGGTATCTCTGGCGCAGGTTCATGCGCTAGGCGACCTGAACGGCGACGCACTGGGCGATGCGGCTGTCGTGCTGGTGTCCGATCCGGGCGGAAGCGGGACCTTCTTCGACCTAGCCGTTCTGGTAGATCGGGAGGGTCAGCCCGTCAACATCGCCTCCATCTCCTTGGGCGACAGGGTTAAGCTGCAGTCCCTCCAAATCGAGAACGGTAGAGTAGACGTCCGTATGGTGATCCACGGCCCGGACGACCCGATGTGCTGCCCGACGCTGCAGGTCCTCGCGAGCTACGAGCTGAGAGGGGGGGCTTTGGCGGAGGTGTCGCGCACGGCGACGAGCGGCGAGCTACCTGAGGGCAGCGATCTTCAGGTCACCGGCGAGTTCAAGGCGCTGGGCAACGAGCCGTTCTGGAACGTGGAGATCAGCGAACTTGCGATCGTGTTCGAGCGCATGGGCGACGACGTCTTGGTGTTTCCCTACGCAGCACCTGAGAGATCTGCCGGGACGTATGTGTACTCGGCGTTGAGCGATGAGCCCGATCCTCGTTCGATCGAGATCACGATTGAACGGAAGCGCTGCGTCGACAGCATGTCGGGCGCACAGTTCGATTACAGTGCTACCGTGATGCTCGACCGGCAGGTTCTTCTAAGAGGGTGCGCGAAGGCGGGAGCGCGTGATGCGGACGAGCGCTAGAGTTCCCGAGGACAAGGCGTGATCACTCTCAAGCGACGCTACGTCATCGAACTGCGACGGCTCGTCGACGAGTTGCGATCGGGCTAGCAAACACAAGAGAGCGTGGCGTGCGGGCCGCAGTAGAAGGGGAGTCAGGGGGCAGTGAGTCCGTGCCTCAGACTCTTCAGCCTTACCTCCTCACCGCTTTTCCTCCACGGCTTAACTACGTAGTTTTCCTCAAGCTCCATCCACAGCCCCGAAACCGCACGAGTTGGGGGTCCGACCGATGCTGAAGGGCACGCCGCTTCACCCGAGGACCAGTCCGCTGTGCCAGGGCCAGAATTGGCGGCGCTGGGCCGGTTACATAGTGGCGAGCTCGTACGAGCTGACCCACGAGCGCGAGTACTACGCCATCCGCAGCGCGGCCGCTCTGATCGACGTCTCCCCGCTCTACAAGTACTCCATCAGCGGTTCGGACGCGCTTCGCTTTGTGAACCGCGTCCTGACCCGGGACGTAGAGAAATGCGCTTTACAGCAGGTGATGTACGGTCCCTGGTGCGACGAGAGCGGTAAGGTCATCGACGACGGCACGCTGCAGAGATTGGGCGAGCAGAGCTTTAGGTTGACTTCCGGCGAACCCAACCTTCGCTGGCTGCTGGAGAACGCGGCCGGGCTGCGGGTCAATATCGTGGACGAGTCGGAATCGGTCGCCGCCCTGGCACTCCAGGGTCCGACATCGAAAGACATACTTGAAGCCGTCTCCGATTCGGATCTTGACGAGCTCAAGTTCTTTCGCCTCACCTTTGCTCGCATCAGAGACATCCCGGTTACGATCTCTCGTACCGGCTACACCGGCGACCTGGGATACGAGATCTGGACCGAGTCGGCGCACATGATAGAGCTCTGGGATAACCTAATGGACGCCGGGCAAGATTACGGGATCACTCCGACCGGAATACTCGCCCTGGACATCGCAAGGATAGAGGCCGGCCTGTTGCTGATCGACGTGGATTACATCCCCGCCAACCGCGCTCTCATCCACACCCGCAAGTCGTCGCCCTTCGAGCTGGGGTTGGGCTGGGCGGTGCGGCTGGAGAAAGACTACTTCGTGGGACGCGAGCCGCTGCTGGAGGAGTGGAAGCGCGGTCCCGCATGGGCCTTCACGGGGTTGGCCGTCGAGTGGGACTCGCTCGAATCGGTTTACGCCGAGTTTGGGCTTCCGCCGCAACTCCCGCACATCGCCTGGCGAACCAGCGTGCCGGTCTACGCCGAGGGCCGGCAGATCGGATACGCCACGAGCGGCTGCTGGTCTCCGACCCTGAAGAAGTACATCGCGCTGGCTCATCTGAAGTCGGAATACGCGAAGCACGGGACTCGGGTCGAGATGGAGGTCACGGCGGAACATCAGCGCAAGCGCGCTCTCTGCCGCGTCGTGGAGACGCCCTTCTTCGATCCGGAAAGAAAGCGGGCCTGATGATGAGCAAGGCACAGGCTTACGACGCCATAGTCATTGGCGGTGGCCACAACGGACTGGTCAACGCCGCCTACCTGGCGCGGGCCGGCAAGCGTGTACTGGTACTGGAGCGGCGCGACCGGGTCGGAGGCTCGGCTGTCACCGAAGAGGTCTTCCCCGGCTTCAAGTTCTCAATGCTGTCCTATGTCGTGAGCCTATTGCGACCCGAGATCGTCCGCGAGCTGGATTTGCCCAGCCACGGATTGGAGATCCTGCCATTGCAGAGCACGCTCACGCCCCTGCCGAACGACGATTACCTGGTCCGCTGGGAGGACCACGATCTGACGCGGCGCGAGCTGTACCGCCATTCCCCCAAGGACGCCGAGGCCTACGACGAGTTCGGCAAGCTCATGTATCAGCTGGCCTACGCGATGAAGCCGCTGCTGGGTACCATTCCGCCCAACCCCACATCGCTCGACCCCAGAGATCTGCTCGGCATGCTCAAGCTCTCGAAGCACTTCCGTGGCCTGGGCCAGCAGCAGTTCTACGCGCTTTGTAAGCTGATGACCATGAGTGCAGCCGACTATCTGGACGAGTGGTTCGAGACCGATCCGCTCAAGGCGACGATGTCGGCCAGCGGGATCATTGGCACCTTGCTGGGCGTGCGGTCCCCGGGAACCGCTTACGTCTTGTTGCACCACTACATGGGCGAGATCGACGGTGTATTCCGGGCTTGGGGATTTGCGAAGGGCGGAACGGGCGCTGCGAGCGAGGCGATCGCAAGCGCAGCGAGGCAGCTGGGTACGGAGATTCGCACGGAGACGACGGTCGAGCGAGTGATCGTCGAAAACGGCAAGGCGGTGGGTGTTGCACTCGATGACGGCACTGAGATCAGTGCCAGGGTCATCGTGTCCGGGCTCGATCCGAAACGCACGTTCCTCGAGCTGGTCGAACCCGAGATTCTGCCGGCGGAGCTGGTCGACTCGATCCGCCGCTTCAGGATCCGCGGTTCCTCGGGCAAGGTCAACTTGGCACTCGGTGAGCTGCCGAACTTCACGTGTCTGCCTGGCGCCGGGCCGCACTTGCGAGGTGCGATCTCGATCAGTCCGAGCTTGGATTACATGGAACGTGCGTACGACGACGCCAAGTACGGTGAGTTTTCACGCCATCCGTACATGGACATCATCATCCCATCGATGATCGACCCATCCATGGCGCCGCCGGGCAAGCACGTGATGTCGATATTCGTTCAGTATGCACCGTTCGCCTTGAACGGCGGTTGGAACGATGAGAAACGCGAGGCGTTCGGTGACGCTGTCATCGATACGCTGGCCCAGTACGCGCCGAATATCAAGAACGCGATCATCCATCGCGTCGTGCTGACGCCGTGGGAGATGCAGGAAGAGTACGGGCTCACCGAGGGCAACATCTTCCACGGCGAGCTCTCACTGTTCCAGCTCTTCTTCCTGCGACCGGCGACCCCGTGGGCGGACTATCGGACCCCGCTGAAGCACTACTATCAGTGCGGCTCGGGCACCCACCCGGGCGGCGGCATCACGGGCGCCTCGGGCCGCTTGGCGGCCCGGAACATCCTGAAGGACTGGTAGCGATGAGCAGCGCCTACGACACGATCGTCATCGGCGCCGGGCACAATGGCCTGGTGACGGCCGCATACCTGGCCAAGGCGGGCCGGCGGGTGCTGGTACTGGAACGCCGGAACCAGGTGGGCGGCACCGTGGTCACCGAGGAAATCCACCCCGACTTTCGCTGTGATCTCGGCGCCCACCGTATCAACCGTATCCACCCCGAGGTCTTGAAGGATCTCAGGGCGCTCTCGGCGGGATCGATTAGAATCGCCCGCGCCGACCCTTCGGTGTTCACCCCAACACCCGACGGTGGACACCTGCTGCTTTGGCGGGACTTGAAGGAGTCGGTCGAGGCCGTGCGCCAGTGGTCCAGCGCCGATGCGGAGAAACTGCCCGCGTTCATGGAACTGGTCTCCGATTGTACGGGCTTCCTCAAGTCGCTCTACGACAGTCGGCCACCGGACGCGCTCTCGAAGAAGAGGCGCGAGGTATGGCAAGCGCTCAAACCGGCTCGCCGCCTGCGCCGTCTGGGCAAGAAGAAGATGATCGAGGTCTTACGCGTCTTGCCCATGACCGTGAGAGAACTGCTCGACGAGTGGTTCGAGACCGACATGCTGAAGGGAACGCTGGGCGCCGCCGGCATCACCGGGATCTGCCAGGGCCCGATGGGCGCGGGGACGGCCTACCTCTTCATGCACCAACACGTCGGCATGCAGGAAGGGGCGCTGCGGCCCGCCGAGTTCGTGCAAGGCGGCATCGGCAAGTTGACCGCAGGCCTGGAGAGCCTGGCGCGACAGGCGGGCGCTGAGATCAAGACCGCTGCGCCTGTTGCGCGAATAAAGGTCGAGGATGGAAGCGTCGTCGGTGTCGTGCTGGAGGACGGCGAAGAGATCGAAGGCCGTCGCGTGATCTCGAACGCCGACCCCCGCACTACTTTCCTCGACTTACTCGAACCGGCCGAACTCGACCCCGGCTTCGTCCGCGCCGTGAACAACATCCGCTTCAAGGGCGTCTGTGCGAAGGTGATCCTCGGCCTCGACGAGCTACCCAATTTCACCTGTCTGCCAGGTGATGGGCCGCACCTACGGGGGATCATCTCGATCAGCCCGAGCCTCGAGTACCTGGAGCGGGCCTACGATGATGCGAAGTACGGCGATGTCTCGCGGGCGCCCTACATGGAAGCGGTGATCCCGTCGCTTGCCGACCAGAGCCTGGCACCGTTCGGCAAGCACCTCATGTCGGTACTCGTCCAGTACGTGCCCTACCACTTGAGAAAGGGCACGTGGGATGACACGAGGCGCGAGGCGCTGGCCGATACGGTCGTGCGCACGCTTACGCAGTACGCGCCCAACATCGAGTCGGCGGTCATCCATCGCCACGTGCTGTCGCCCCTGGATCTGGAGAAGATCTTCGGCCTGACCGAAGGCAACATCTACCACGGCGAGATGACGCTGGACCAGCTGTTCTTCATGAGGCCGGTGCACGGCTGGTCGCGCTACAAGACGCCTGTGGGCGGGCTGTACTTATGCGGCGCCGGAACGCATCCCGGCGGTGGTGTCACGGGCACACCGGGATACAACGCTGCCCGGGAGGTGCTGCGGGGCCTGAAGTCTAACTGACCGCCTGCTTCGCGGGTACTCTCGACGTCGGCTCCGTGTCGTTTCAGATATTGAGAGCGTTTGCGGCCCGATCGAAATCATCCGCCCTGACGTAAAGGATGTAGCCGTAGTTGCCTTTACCATCCGCCACGCCACTCGATGCGAATACGTTCACGCCTGATTCGTAGAGCTTCTCGTGGATGCCGGCCAGGGCACCCAGCTCGTCGTCGCCCTGTACCAGCAGCGCGGGGTGCGGACCATCGAGGGCGATCCCCACCTTCTTGGCTTCGTCCTCCAGTTTCGCCGCGTCCTCAGGGAAGATCGTCAGTTGCGTGTGCTCCGGCCCGATCGGGACCGCGGTGAAGGAGAGCAGGTTGATTCCCAGGTCGGCGAGCACGGACAGTAGTTTGTAGCCCTCGCCGGGCTCGTCCTTGACGGTGGTGTAGAAATAGTCGATACGGCGGATCTTGAAGGCCATGGTCGGGCTCCTTCCAGACATGGTGCAGGGTTGATTTCAGTTTAGCGCCTTTGTGGGAGGGTAGGCAATGATGGCTCCGGGGTGATGGTCGGGCACGGCGCA
>Ga0209536_100002679_pt1 | contig 29031 bp, 22 predicted proteins | sample DeeMarSeWOR28_12_FD_187461 | JGI IMG/M metagenome (GOLD analysis project Ga0209536, IMG submission 187461) | Marine sediment microbial communities from White Oak River estuary, North Carolina - WOR-2-8_12 (SPAdes) (version 2) | ecosystem: Environmental > Aquatic > Marine > Intertidal zone >...
CCAATTTTAATTGAACCTGTTAATAATGCTATTCTAAGCTCAGATACTGTACAATTCGTTTGGCATAAAAGCCAACCTGAAGTAGAGAGATATTGGTTTGAGATAGATACAACTGATCAATTCTCTTCCCCAATCTTTAGTGATTCTACGATAACAGATACTACATACCTTTACTCATCTCTACAGATGAATAAAAGATATTGGTGGAGAGTAAGGGCATTTAATGCTGCTGGGTGGAGCAGTTTTAGTGAAGTAAGAACATTTGATATTATTACATCTGTTGAAGAAGGTGATCAACTACCAACAGAGTTTAGTCTGGATCAGAACTACCCAAATCCATTTAACCCGATAACAACAATTCAATACTCAATAAAAGAAAGATCATTAGTAAAATTAATGTTGTATGATATACTTGGTAGACAAGTAGAAGTTTTGGTAAATGAGGAGCAGGGTGCAGGGTATTACAACATAGAGTTTAATGCTACGAGTTTCACTAGTGGTGTTTATCTCTATAAACTAAAAGCAGGAGACTTTATAGAAACTAAGAAGATGGTCCTCCTCCGTTAAGAACTTCGGCGGATAAATATTGATGAAGTAATAAATATTTTCAAACTGATAAAGTGAAAGAGAATTTTGGCCTTAGACTATTGAAGGAAGAATATAATTTCTTGAGTTAGTGAACAAATTAGTGTACAATTAACCAATAATTAACAAAAGTGTTTGATTTCAGAAAATAAAAAAGAAGGTCAACTATTTTGTAATCAGCAGTTATAAATAATACCATCTTCTTAGTCTTTACACTGATGTTATGGACGCTTTTTATTAGACAGGATGACTGTATGGAGATTTATTACTAGATAGATGAAATATTCTCGTCTTCTCTATTGAGATTATTACGGTATTCAGTGGGTGTAATACCTGTATAATGTTTAAAAGCAGAATAAAATGCAGATTTAGAGTTAAATCCACAATCGTATGCCAGTGAAATAATCTTGAAATTTCTGTTTGCAGGATCTTTAAGCATTCTTTCTACTTCTTTTATTCTATACTCATTAATGAATTCATAAAAATTCTTTTGAAATGATGCATTAATTACCTGCGATAGTTTGTGGATTGTTGTGTTAACCAGTTTTGATAAATCGTTTATGGTTAAGTCACTATTTAAATATGGCTTTTCAGTTTCTATAAGTGTTTTGAGGTTCTGAACGATCTCATTGCCTTCAGTATCACTTAAGCCAGATTTTGAATACTTAAACTCACCACCTCTTCTTTCTTTCTCATGATTAAAGTGGATGGATTTTAAAATATCCGCACCAAAAATACCTTCTTGTTTATATCCATATATTCCTAATCCAAGGACATAAATAATTAATGGAATGATAGAAGTTTCTACATCAACAAATGGTATTTCGATGTTGAGTAATTCGTTTACAAAACTTAATGAAATATAAGTGATAAGGTAGGTCATATAACCACCCGCAAGATACAATAACCAGGTAAGGTCATTCTTCTGCAAGTTAGAAAAGTAATTACTAACACTCTTTTTATGGTTGATCAATTTAATGACAATGAATATGAAATAGGTGGGAGTAATGTAGTCCCAAATAATAATTAACACCTGGTAAAACAGATTGCTATTATCTATGAATGTAAAAAAATGAATGTTATCAGTACTATCTTTTAAAAAACTGATATATGGAAACAGCAAGAAGAGCAACGGGATAAAATGAATAAGATCGCTGTATTTAAACCTGCGGTATTTATATATAACAAACTCAATATACAAATACATTAGCGGGCCAAATAATACCCAGTAAAACAAGTCAAAACCAACCAGCCAGCTATAATATAAGTTTGATATGGACTTGTTTGCGTACCTGAAAAACAATTCGAAACCTATCATTACAAAAATCACGGCTAATAAATAGTCTTTTCGCTGTTTTGGTACTTTCTGTAGTATTAAAACAGTGTATAGCAATATTAGTCCAAGACCGCTTAGTGCTATTAATGCTAACGAGTCCATTATTTGCATTGATTTTATAGTTACCCAAAATTAGGATAAATAATTATGATAGTAAATGTTATCCCGTCCGATAAGTCAAGACCAAAAGCCACATTGTTGGTATTATATTTAAATACCGATATAAATCTGATTATTATTTAAATGAAGCTAAAAAATATCATACCAGTCGTTTACATAATGGTGATGCTAATAGTCTATTCCTGCGCTAAGAAAGAAAATTCTGTTAGTATTACTAATGATGAAAGAACAATGAAGAAAATTGAAGAAACAATCAGGAATTCAATAGAATGGGCTAAAAATAAGGATACTGAATTACTTTATAATACCATTGCGAACGATTCTGCTTACATTGAAGTTCATCCCTCAGATCATGTAGTAAAAGGATTTGAGGAATTTAAGAAAATGGAAAAGTTTTGGTTAGATCCCGATTTTAAGGCAATTGATTATAAAATTGATGATCTTCATATCACATTATCAAACAGTGGTACAGTAGCATGGTTTTATTGTAGGCTGGATGATTTTAATGAATGGAACGGTCAGCCAATGAATTGGGAAGATGCTAGGTGGACAGGAGTTCTTGAAATACGGGATAATAATTGGAAAATCGTACAAATGCATTTTTCGAACGTATGTGAGTAATAACTAAGTCTATAATTTTTAGATTCTCAAGACTGTGAAAAAATTTAGTATGTAAAACATTATAGGAGATTATGATTATGCAATATTTAATTATTCGGCTGAGTATAATCCTTTTATTGTGTGGTAGCATTATCGGACAAGTCCCTGATACGATCTGGTCAAAAATCCAAGATATCACAAATGACATTGATGAGGGTAAATGTGTTCGGAAGACTATTGATGGTGGATATATTATTACCGGTTCGTGTGTCTCTGATGGAATGAATTCCTTTGCTGATGTTCTCTTATTTAAAACTGATTCCAACGGAAATATTCAGTGGACAAAAATTTATGACAGAAGCTTCTTCGAAGAAGGGCTTTCTGTGGGACTATCATCTGATGGAGGATACATTGTCGGCGGGCGCTGTTTGACAGGTTCATATCCTTTCATTGAACCCCCCGTCAGTGATGCGTGGATACTTAAAACGGACGCAAATGGTGATACACTATGGTCAAAAATCTATGGTGGCAGTGGAAATGATTACTGTACTTCTATCCTGCAGACTTCTGATGATGGATATATAATTGGAGGAACAACGAATTCAGAAATGAATTATCCATGTTGGGAAATTAATGAAGATTTCGAACCGGATTCAGCAAGAGCATGGCTTATTAAAACAGATGTCAATGGAAATATTCAATGGGCAAACACTTATCTAGTGAGGAGCCATGGAAATTGTGTTATTCAAGCATCCGGTGGTGGATACATTATCACCGGCTGTGTATTTCCGGATCCTCAAAGCAATCAAAGCGATGTGCTGCTCATCAAAACCGATGCAAACGGAGAAATGATATGGTCCAAAATTATAGGAGGAAGTGGTTATAATGTAGCATTCTCTGTTCGTGAAACAACAGATGGCTATGTAATAGCTGGTCAAACCAAGGCAGTTGGGGCTCCATTCAATGCTTATGATGCGCTGATTATAAAGACAAACTTATCGGGTGAAGTAATCTGGAATAAGACGATAATCGGGCAATGGAGCAATGCCGCTTTTTCTGTGGATGTGTCTGATAATGGATACTATTTTTCTGGATCGACTAATGGTAACTGGTGGATTACAGCAATGTCAGATATGTGGATTTTTAAAACAGATAACAATGGCAATATACTCTGGGAGCGTATCTATGATATACGATCAACCGATATATTGTTTAGTGGAACTCTATGTATGAATGGAGGATTTGTTGTGACAGGAATGACTTCTTTTGGTTTTGGTGGTGACCTGTGGCTCGCCAAATTGGATAGCGAACCGACAGATGTCAATAACAAATCTTCAACACCAGCTAAATATGTCTTATATCAAAACTATCCGAATCCATTCAATCCGTCCACGACTATTTCATACTCACTTCCCAAAGCAGCACATATTACTTTAAAAATATATAATGTGTTGGGGAGAGATATTCAAACTTTAGTGGATGAATATATACAGGCAGGACAATATTCTATTAAATTCGATGCGAAAGGACTTTCAGGCGGAATTTATTTTTATAGTTTACAAATTGGAAGTGATTTTGTGTCAACAAAAAAAATGACATTTATTCGTTGAAAAAAAAGAGTAGAACCATGAAAAGAAGATTAATTAATAATAAAATTTATTTGTTGATATTTTCGCAATTAATCTTTCTCACAACTGGATGCGATGACAATTCAACTTCTCCGATAATTCCATTACCTGAAAGGGGCTCATGGACGATTTACACACCTTATGATTGGTTTCATGACGGTAAACCATACCAGTCGAGCTATTGTACAATTTACAGTGACGTAGCAAGTCAAGAATTAAAGCAACAACTGGGGGCGATAGCTGATCAGAGATTTAGTCAAATATTACAACTATTCAATTTTCAAAGAATATCTGATTTTAGATATCCACCTAATTATTCTAAGATTGAAATTTATGTCAATAGAAATCACCCCGAAAGTATTAACTGGGCATATTGGGGAGGTTTTATTTTTACAATAAGAACGTCTGATATAAGTGGAATTTACTATGATTATGCCGTTTACACATTCAGGCATGAACTTGAGCACGTCTTTGAATTTCTTATTGAAGGCAGGGAAGTTCTTGGTACAGAGGTATGGTTCAAAGAGGGAATCGCCGTTCACATTGGCTGTATGGAAAGCAATATCTTTAAGACTGTTGAAACGGTAAGCGAGTTAGAGGCCTGGATTTCTCAAAATCAAAAAATACCGGGACAGGGCAATCCGATTGCAATACACCATGATTATCCTGCGGGTTCAAATCGTGACCAGTATTATAAGTATTTCGAACTGGCAGTAAGATATCTGCTGGACTCGAATGGAATGGGCAAATCATATCAAGATGTGCTGAACTTATTTTATGATTTAAGAAATGGAATTTCATTTTCTGATTCTTTTGAAAATCATTTCGGAATCAGCATCAACGATTATGAGGCTGATTTTTATGATTTGATGAGATCATATTTAGGTGATGGTCGTTGATGCAAAAATATTGATTGAACATCCATTAAGAATTAATAACGAATAAAGTGAAACAAAATAACAAGTAATATCACAAAAGATTTATAAAAAGGTAATAGAGACAAAATGAAACAGCAATATCACTTTTGGATCAATCAAATCCCAGTTATCCTTTCACGAATACTTCTGTTTGTAATTATTCTACTACTTACTTCATGTATAGGACAAACTCAGCCATCTAGAATTGAGAAAATAGTCTTTCACTCAGGACCTTTTAAAGTTGTTGGTGATCTCAGGTTACCGCAGGGAAAAGGTCCGCATCCTGTGGTTGTGTTTGTTCACGGCGATGGACCTAATAACCGTACGTCAGGAGTAACATATCCACCGATCATGGAGCGAATGGAAAAAGTTGGCTACGCTACATTCGCATGGGACAAGCCTGGTACGGGTGAATCTACAGGGCATATCGATCAAAGAAGTTTGGGTGAGCAACGGACCCAGATTGTTTTGGATGCAATCAAGGTTTTGAAAACGCGCACCGACATTGATCATGAATATATAGGTCTGTGGGGAATTAGCCAGGCGGGTTACGTAATGCCCCGTGTTCTAAAGAAAACTGAAGATGTTGCGTTTATGATTGCGATCTCCTGTCCGGGTGTACCCGGTGTCGAGCAGGGAGCATATCTGGTTTCAGCTCAGGCTATTTGCGCAGGCGTATCTCGTGATGTGGCGGATCAAATGAGGAATATTTTTTTGGCAATTGAAAGAGTGCAATCCTACAGTGAATATGTGGAATACAAGAAACAACTGGATGCACTGCCGGGGATCGAAGCTGCGTCAATATTCGGATACAAGAAAGGAGTCAAGCCGGAGAATAAGTGGCACCTTAGTAATCCGGATGGAGAATATTTCTGGAATCCCATAGAGGTCATTGAGAAAACTACCATTCCCGTTCTTGCAGTATTCGGTGAAATGGACACACAGATTGATCCTTTTCAGGGAGCTAAAGCTTACCGCGAGGCACTTACGCGTGCAGGGAATACGTGCTTTCGTGTCGTTCTTATTCCCGGCACGGATCACAACATAATTTTATCAAAGACTGGTTGTATAGATGAGCGAGAAAACAGATCACGCAGGGAATGGACTAATTATTCACCGCAGTATTTAGATATAATTGAAGAATGGCTAAAAGAACAGAAGCCTTCATTATTAAAATAGACTAAAAAAAATATTTTTTCCATGTTAAGGTAATTAGATGGTTATTCATTATAAGAAAATATTCCAAAAGTATTTTTTTATTATTGAACAATACAATTCCTTTTCGAAAACGCTGCTTCAAATTGCATTGTTTGTTTCTTTAACTCAAATATCTATAGTTCAAGCACAAATTATACAAGCACCTCCAGCAAGTCGTATTGAAAATGTTCAAGAAATCATTCATGGTGTTGAAATTATTGATCCTTATCGCTGGCTAGAAAATCAACAGAGTCTGGAAACACGTACCTGGATTGAAGCTCAAAACCAGTATGCAAAAACAATGCTAAATGGATTTCCCTATCGTAATGCGTTCAAGAAACGTTTTACGGAATTGATGCGGGTTGACAGATTATCCGTACCCATTGAACGAAACGGCACATATTTTTATATGAAAAGAAATGCGGTGGATGATCAGTGGCTCTTGGTTATGCGGGAGGGTATGGGTGGACCGGAAATTCCACTTCTGGATCCGCATCTTCTAAGTAGTGACCATTCCAAATCCATTCACATTCAGGATGTGTCACCGGACGGTTCCTTACTTGTCTATGGAATACGCGATGGAGGTGAAGATGAGGTAGTACTTAAGATCTTTGATGTAAAAAGCCGTTGTGATCTTGATGACCGGTTTCCCAAAGGCGTTGTATATGGATTGGTCTTTAAGAATGATAACAAGGGATTTTATTATTCTTTGTTCCATAGGGATAAAGGGCCAAGATTATATTTTCATGAAACAAGTACTGATTTCGAAGAGGATATCCAAATATTTGGTGATGGTATTGGACCGGAAGATGGCTTAAGTATAGGCACATCACAAAATGGAGATTATATTTTGCTTACTGTTGAGCACGGATGGACAAAGAGTGACGTGTATGTACTAGAAACCCGTCTGCAAGAACAGGTCAAACCTGTCATCGTCGGGCTGGATGGCAACTTTATTCCTCAGATGATAGAAGATAAACTTTTTGTCTACACGGACTGGGAGACTCCCAACGGACGTATTGTCTGTATTGATTTGAATAGACCTTCCATAAACGAATGGAAAGAAATTGTACCAGTAGGGAAAGGTGTCATTAATGAATTCATACTTGCGTGTGACAAATTGATTGTCAATTATATTTATAATGTTACAACAAACATAAAAATATTTACACTTGAAGGTAAATTTCAAGGGGAGGTTCCCCTAATCAGTCTTTGCACGGCTAGCAGCTTGCGAGGTGCCGAAAGAGGTAAAAAGATATTTTACTGTGTGCAATCTTTTAACAAACCGCCGACTACTTATTGTTACGATTTGAAAACAAAAAACATAATAATCTGGGCCAGAGACAATGTTCCGTTCAACCACGATTTGTATGAGACCAATCAGGTCTGGTATACTTCGAAAGACGGCACACAAGTTCCCATGTTTTTGGTTCATAAAAAGGGATTAAACCTTCAAGGGAATCATCCCACATTACTTTATGGATATGGAGGATTTAATGTGAGCATTACGCCTCACTTCAATCCCAATTATGCATTATGGATCGAGAGCGGGGGAATCTACGCCGTAGCCAATATCAGAGGAGGCGGTGAATTCGGAAAGAATTGGCATCGAGGGGGTATTCTTGAAAATAAGCAAAATGCCATTGATGATTTTATTGCTGCTGCCGAATGGCTCATTGAAAACCAATATACAAAACCTGAAAAGTTGGCCATCCAAGGTGAGAGCAACGGTGGACTTTTAGTGGGAGCTGCATTGACTCAACGGCCTGATCTCTGTAAAGCAGTAATTTGTGAATTTCCCGATCTGGATATCGTAGGATATCCTAGATTTGCTTCCAATCCAGCAGTGATGTATGAGTATGGAAATGCAATCAAGGCTGAGGATTTTAAGTACATCTATAAGTATTCGCCTTATCAGAATGTTGAGCAGAATGTCAAATATCCTGCCGTGTTGCTTATTACGGGGGATTCTGACACCAGGGTTCCGCCTCTTCAAGCACGCAAAATGACAGCACGTTTACAGGCAGCTACTTCATCTGAGAATCCTATTCTTCTTTTGTACGATACTAAAGCTGGTCACTCGGGTGGCAAAACTCTGATGGAATATATTGATCTGTTTTCATATAAAATGAGTTTTCTCTTCTGGCAGCTCGATATGTCATATAAAAATAATAATAATAATGAGGGATATTAGTGAATGATAGTCTCATTCATCTGTCTATAGGAGTTTCTAAATGAAAATATTAATCATATCAGCATTTCTTTTTATTATTGGTCTTGGAATTGGCAACCTCTTCAGTCAACAAAGATTTACTGAAGAAGATTCGAATTGTATAATGCTGGAAAGGGAAACAGAGATCCTCAAGCCTACGATAAATTTCCTGGAGTTTGCTCCTAAAATAGATGGAATATTGGATGATGAGATAAAACATCTACCTTCACGAAGATTCAATTATGTCCGGTTTCATGCTGAAGAAACTTATGATGTGGTACCAATTCATTATCGATTAGCCTACGGAACAGAATTTCTATATATAAATGTGGAAGTAGAACACAACCAAATCTTTTATAACGACCGGGCATTTCAAAATGGGGATGGATTTCAGTTATTGATAGCAAAAACTCAAAAAGATAACCAGCCGACGGATGAATATTATGTTATTGCATGTTCAGCCGTGGACCAGGAAAATCTAAAATGGACGAGAAAAATCATCTGGGTCTCTAATCTCACTGATATTTTTATACAAATTAGTGATGAAACAAAAATGGAATTTTACTTCAGCGGCGAGAAATCATCATTCGAATTACTACTACCTTGGAAAGATATTCCTCCCTTTCATCCCTGGCATATGGAAGATATCGGATTTAATTTGAAGTTTGTGAAGGCATTCAAAAATCAACCGACCTGTGACTATTATGTGTTCCCTGATCGATATTTGGGCTGGGAAAATAAAAAGCCAGTCTATTGTCGCCTAAAATTTGAAGAACCTAAAATCGGAAGCGGTATTCAACAATTTGTACAATTAGGAAGAAACCATATGAGCGAAAACGATGATTTCTATGTTAATATTCTTACTCTTTCTTCTCTGAGTAATGAAGACACATTTATCTTTAAAATTTATTCGAATAATGGTGCTTTGAAGCTCCAAACTTCCAGGACTTTTGATTACTCGTCAGGAATCAATAAAAATATCCTTAAAATAAAAGAAATATCTACTCTTCCAACAGAGCATTATTCAATAAAATGGGAAAAGCCTGAGGGCACTTACAATGGTGAAGATCAATTCACAATTCTCTCCAAATTTAATCCTATTCAATTGAAAAGTGAGATTGATAGAACAAAACATCTGATATCCAGTGGCAGTTATACAACGATTACCTATCATATTAAGAAATACGATGACATTCTAAAATCTTTAAAACTTTATGAAACTGCACCAAAGACAAGAGGAGGGATTGAACAATTAATTAACATTATAATTGAAGCATCAAAAGGTAATGATGTTATTGCCGGTACAACAGGTTTTTTTCGAAGAGCATTTCAAAGTCGACTTGATGGTACATACCAACCATATACTGTTAGAATTCCAGATCATTTTGATAATTCCCAAAAATATCCTTTGATTGTATTCTTACATGGCAGCGCCTCTGATGAAACAAATATGTGGGGATTTTCATTTATCAACAACGGTGAATGCATTGAATTGGGTCCCTTTGCGCGAGGTAGATCTAACTTCTATTCTACTGATAATGCACAATACGATATTGCAGAAGCTATTCAAGATGCGATTAAGAATTATCCAATCGATACGACAAATATCATTTTAACTGGATTTTCCATGGGAGGATATGGAGTATATCGAACTTTTTATGAAACATCTCTAAGATTCAAAGCACTTGCAGTCTTTTCAGGATTACCTTATGTGAGTAATGATACTGAAAAATTTCCAGATGATATTTATCCAAACTTTATGGATATGATGAAGTTAAAAAAATTCAAAGACATACCGATATTCATTTTCCACGGTAAACAGGATAAGAATTGTCCTTTTTCAAAAACTGAAGAGTTAGTTGGAATGTTGAAAGAGAACGGAGCACAAGTTTCGTTTTATACAGAAGATAATTTGGGACATCAGAAGATGAATTCGACAACAATACTCCAATACCACCAATGGCTCGAAAAGGTTCTTAAGTAATGTGTAGATAGATTTTTAATTATTCAAAGAAAAAGATTCTTATGAAGTGACTTGTTAAAATGAATTAGCACTAAATTTTTGTTGAAATGATACTGAAATAATTTTAATCAATTTCAATATAAGTACAAGGAACAAATTCGCATGAAAAATAGAGATTTTAAAAACACTCTTTCAAATAGTTCATTCAGTCTATTAATTGCATTTCTCATTTTTGCGAATGAACATTTGTTCTCCCAAGATCAAATCCTGGATTTATCAGGTCCATATCTTGGTCAGGTACTACCCGGAATGGTGCCCCAAATGTTTGTACCGGAAGAACTGCAATCAAACTCTGAATGGTGGTGGCACGGAGCTTTGGCATTCTCACCCGATGGAGAGGAATTTTATCTGGATATATATGTGCCCATAAATAATACCGGCATTCAATTACGTTTTATGGAAATGATCAACAATGTGTGGACATCGCCCCAACCACCCTTTTTTGTAGGTCCAACCATGGATGCTAGTCCTTCCTTTACAGACAATGGAAATAAAGTTTTCTTTATATCTGATAGACCGAATGGCAGTGCCTACGGTGTCTGGACTTCCACACGCACTCAGAATGGCTGGACTGCTCCCAGCCCGGTAAATATTCCTTATGTTTCATCGCTCAGTAACGGATGGAGGGTTTCGGCTGCGAGTGATGAAACACTATACCTGCAAATGGTAGACAACACAACAAATACTGATTTTGATATATATGAGGTAAAGCATATTAACGGTGTTTACTCTGCTCCGCAAAGACTGAATGAGAATATTAATTCATCTTATATGGATCTGGCTGCATTTATCGATCCCGAAGAAAATTATATAATATTTTCATCAACCCGTCCAGGCGGATATGGAGTAACAGATTTGTACATCAGCTCTAAGGAGACGGATGGTTCCTGGAAGGCTGCAATAAATATGGGAGAACCTGTTAATTCAGGTGCATCCGAGAATAGCCCATTTGTATCTGCCGATGGCCTGTATCTTTTTTTCAATTCAGATCGCCATCAACAATATGATCGTAATCCATACTGGGTTGATGCCCAGGTTATATACAATTTAATAACTGATATTGAAGATGAAGATTCTAATCCGGTAGATTATTATCTGTCACAGAATTACCCAAACCCGTTTAATCCGACAACAAAAATAACTTACGGGGTACCTCAAAGTAGTTTTATTGAGCTGAAGGTTTATGATAGTATTGGAAACGAAATAGTAACCCTGGTTAATGAGCAAAAATCAGCAGGAGCTTACGAAGTCGAGTTTGATGCTGGTAATCTTACAAGCGGAGTATACTTATACAGAATGCAGGCAGGAAATTTTAATGATACAAAGAAATTTTTATTACTGAAATAAAAAATTGGTTTACTACTTGTATTAGTCAGGAAGCGGTTTAGTGCAACTGTATGGTTGACGTTAATTGATTATTTGTTTCTTAAAACTTAAGATTCTAAAACGCTTATTGTTTGGACACGCCAATGATAGTTTTAGCTTACTGGGAAAAGATAATTCCTGCTTTGAAACAATGCGATTTATCTTTAATAAAATTTCTGATAAGTATTAATTATGCAGAAACAAGGAGAAAAAATGAAATACTTAATTTTAATAGTTTTTGTTTTAATTGTTTCTTGTAGTGAAAATGAAAGTTGCGATCAGAATAATATTAAATTAGTGGAAAAATATTATGAATCAGTTAATTCAGGTGATGTAAGTAATGCAAAAGAAATTGTAACTGAAAGTTTTTCAAAAATTAATAATGATAAAATATTTGATGAAACTGGAACTCAGTTGTTTTTAAATTCAGTTAAAAATCATCAACAAGATAATAAGGAATATAAATTTATCATAGAGGATATTTTCGGAAATGATGATAAAGTATCTGTTCGTTGGAGTTGGAAAAGTATAAATATAAAATCCGGTATAGAAAAGAAAATTACAAGCCAAGGTATTGCAATTTTTGAAATCAGAAATCATAAAATTAATAAATTATGGCAATGCTTTGACTTATTAGGTTTTACAAAACAGTTATCAGCCAATTAAAGTTACTGCATAACAAGCGGTTCAAACCGACCACCAATTCGCAAATAAGTTGTTCTAATTTTTAATGTAATTTCTTCTGTTTGGGCTGTGTTGTACAACGGATTTTAATAAACTGTTTTTAAATAAATATATGGCTTTGTGCAAAAGTTTGTCTTCCCCTTCCAGGTGGACGGCTTAACCGTAAAACCGTTATATGCCGGATTAATTAGATATTAGAAGAATATGAATAAGAGAGATAAGAAAAGATTGGTGATATTTCTTATACTCACCTTTTCAATTTCCTGGTCTATCTGGATTCTCTCCGGGGTATTATTTCGTAAAAGCTTTTTATATGATGAGCAATGGTTGTTATCTCAAATTGGTGTATTTGCGCCAACAATCACATCACTTATTATTATGTGGAACGATTCAAAACAATTCAGAATTAAAAGAGCTGTAATTATTCTTTTGTCACTGTTAGTCTTCATTGTTGGTCTGATAGTAGCTAATAAGAATTTAACTTCAGTAAAAGACTTCGGTTTTATTGCATCGATTTCGGTCATTTAAATATCCGTAATTATACTTTTGATCATTGCGCGTTATAAATATTATTATCTACAGGTTACTGAAGGCAAAAACGGAATAGATGCAAAATGGATATTGGCATCCATATTTTTTCTACCTGGCCTTTTCCTGATAGCTTGGTTATTTATTAATATTCAAGGGAAAGAGTTACAGATATCTTCTTTACAAGTGGGAATTTTTGAATTTGTAAATATTATGTTTCTTTCTTTCTCAATGAATTTAATATTAGGCGGTCCAATGGGAGAAGAATTTGGATGGAGAGGTTTTGTTCTTCCGCTGCTCCTAAAAAAAATATAATCCTGTAGTATCCCATCTAATTTTAGGTTTGATCTGGGCATTCTGGCATTTTCCAATTGATATTACTAGTAGTGATGCAGCTGGACCTATTGCAGTTGCGTTTAGATTCATCTGGACATTGCCAATCACAATTATTTTTACGTGGTTTTTTATCAAAACGAATGGAAGTCTTCTTATCGTACTAATTCTTCATTCATCAGTAAATGTTATACCTGACCTTGGTTTCATTCACTATGAATCGTCATTAATGCTAATGACAATATTATTAATTATTGTAGCATTTATTATTGTATCCAGACCTTCAATGAAAAATGAGATTAATATAAAAATTGATTATTAGTTTGGTATATGATCAGATTTTTGGGGAGGATTTTTAGCGCTGTAGGTAGACTTCCATTATTTGATTTATTCTCTCTTAAAACTTCAGTTTCTTTAGAACTTATTTAGGTTACTTACCGGAATTGTATTTTACTATAACCCAAGACAATATATCATTCATTAAACAGACTGTCTTTAATTTACTTTTACAAATTGTTGAAAAAGTGAAGAAATTAGTATACAATTTAGCTGTAATTAAAAAAAGTGTTTGATTTCAGGAAATAAAAAAAGAAGGTCAACTATTTTGTAATCAGTCCCGATTTTATCGGGATTCAAATCCGCCTGTCCGGCGAAATGAAATGAAGACGGATTCACGAGGTCCATTTTCAGCCCCAAAGGTGTCCGAATCTTTGGGGTTTTTTGATATGCAATCCTATAATTTGTAAACACAAGTCTTAAACAATTTGAGAATCAGGCGGGTGTAAATTGTTCTTTTGGAATAGGAGAAAGTGAGATGAGAAATCAGCCTGGCAGCTGTTCGAATGCATTCACCAGCCCCTAAATACTCTAAAATGGAATTAATCATCAAAGGATTTTTTTTCATAAAATCCACTCACCACTTAAGCTAGCACCAGTGTTTGTTTCAATTAATTAATCTCTTTCTTAAAGAATTTTTGAATGACAATCTTTACTCTGACCATGGTAATTTTCATTAGTGCTTGTTAGATTACAACTTGTCAATGCGAAATAAAATCTTTGAATCAAAATAATGCCTAAGAATTGCTTGATAATAGCTCACCGGGGAGAATCATTCGATGCACCTGAGAACACACTTGCTGCAGTCAATCTTGCTTGGGAAAGGGAGGCAGACGCTGTAGAAATTGATGTACAGCTATCAAAAGACAAAAAAATCGTTGTCATTCACGATGAAAATACCAAACGAACGGGGGGGAGAAATAAACTTGTTAAGAATCAAACGCTAAAAGAACTGAAAGAACTTGACGTAGGTATATATAGAGATAAGAAATGGCAAGGTGAAAAGATTCCAACCTTAAGCGAGATCTTGGAAACAGTACCGAATGATAAAAAACTAATAATAGAACTTAAATCCGATCCTGAAATAATTAATGAATTAAAAGAAGTAATACATAATAGTAATTTAGCAATTGAACAGGTGGAAATTATTAGTTTTAACATTTTTACAGTTGCCAGGGCAAAGAAGGTAATACCGGAACACAAAGTATTATGGCTTGTGGAGCTAGATTATTCATTCTTGGGAAGATTATTTTCCCCATCAATTGATAAATTAATTTCAAATGCAACAATGAATGATCTTGATGGGCTTGATGTCTGGGCAGGAAATATGATAGACAAAAAGTTTGTCGATAGAATCAAATCTAAAGATTTAATGCTTTATGTGTGGACAGTAAATGATCCTGACAAGGCAATGTGGTTAAAGTCTATCGGTATTGATGGTATAACTACTGACCGAGCACAGTGGATAAAGGATAAAACCAGGATTTATTAATTAGTTCATCACGCAAAATTTATACTAACTATTCAAAAAGTTAAGCAGACAGTATTGTGTCAAAGATAATTATAGGTATTCACGGATTAGGTAACAAACCTTCAAAAAAAACTTTGGAAGAGTGGTGGATTAAATCTATTCTTGAAGGTTTAGAAGGAATTGACAGGAATAAATTCAAATTTAACTTCGAGCTTATTTATTGGGCAGATGTTCTATTTGAAAAACCCCTTGATGAAACAATTATAGATAGAGAAGATCCATATTACTTGGAAGAAAAGTATAATCCTGCACCTGTAAATTTTAATCCTAAACACCATCGAATTCGCGAAAAAATATTAGGCTTCCTTGAAAAACAAATGGACAAAATCTTTTTAAATGATGACTTATCCATAAACTATTCCTTCATTTCCGATATAATTATCCATAAGTACTTCAGAGAATTAGAAATTTATTATACTGAGGAATGTTACGATAGTGAAAACATAAAATGTGCTGCAAGAGATATTATAAGAAAAAGAGCTCTTGAGGTTATAAAAAAATACAAGAAACAGGAGATAATGCTTATTGCGCATTCTATGGGCTCAATTGTTGCATACGATGTATTAACATTTATTCTTCCGGAAATAAAAATCGATACCTTTGTTACAATGGGATCACCTCTGGGTTTACCTATAATTATGAGTAAGATCGCTTCGGAGCAGAATATGAAATTACACATGAAAGAAAAACTTAAAACTCCTCCTGGAGTTAAAAGAAATTGGTACAACTTTTCTGATTTAGAAGATAAAGTGGCAATGAATTATAATCTCGGAGACGATTACAATGAAAATGCTAGTGGAGTAAAAGCTACGGATATAATAGTTAACAACGACTATGAAATAAACGGGGAAAGAAATCCACATAAATCTTACGGCTATTTAAGGACACCCGAATTTTCAGAAGTTTTATACGATTTCCTGATTAGGAAGAAAATAAATCCAATTAAATGGTTACTTGAGAATGCTAAAAAATATTTACAAAAGATTAGACAAACTTTTAAAGAGCACTAAATACTAATTTAATTCAATCATCCGTGGAGATAAAAATGAATCGCGATGAGATGATAGGAAGTATCGAACATTTTAAGGATAAATGGGACTTTATAATCATTGGGGGTGGTGCAACAGGTTTAGGAACAGCTATTGAAGCAGCCTCGCGTGGATATAAAACTTTGTTACTAGAACAATCAGACTTTGCAAAGGGTACTTCAAGCAGGAGCACAAAATTAGTTCACGGTGGTATTCGTTACCTTCAGCAGGGCAATTTGTCTTTAGTTTTGGAAGCCCTTAAAGAACGCGGAATTTTAAGGCGTAACGCACCACATCTTGTCCACGATTTACCATTTGTTGTTCCCACTTATGATTGGTGGGAGGGTCCTTTTTACGGAATTGGATTAAAACTCTATGATGCACTTGCAGGTAAGGAGGGATTTGGACCATCAAAAATTCTTTCGAAGGAAGAGACGTTAAAACATATTCCTACAATAGAAACAAAAGGACTTAGAGGTGGCGTTATTTATTATGATGGACAATTTGATGATGCTAGACTAAGTATAAACATGGCTGAAACAGCTTTTGAGCAAGGTGCAACGTTAATTAATTACATGAAGGTTAGTTCTTTACTAAAGGATGAACTGCAAATAAATGGTGTTGAAGCAATAGATATGGAATTGAACAAAAAGTATAAAATAAATGCAAAAGTAGTTATAAACGCTACAGGAGTTTTTTCCGATTCTATAAGAAAAATGGATGATGAATCGGCAGAAAATATTATTACCAGCAGTCAGGGAGTACACATTGTACTTCAAAGATCTTTCCTGCCGGGTGATAGCGCAATTATGGTCCCTGAAACCGATGATGGGCGTGTACTGTTTGCAATACCCTGGCATAATTGTATTCTTATAGGAACTACCGATACCTTTATAAAAGACTATCAACTTGATCCTGTTCCACTGGAAGAGGAAATCGATTTTCTGCTAGAACATGCAGCACGCTACCTTACAAAGGATCCAACACGTATTAATATATTAAGTGCATTTGCTGGATTGAGACCGTTAGTAAAAAGTGGTGATGAAGAAAGTACTGCTGCAATTTCCCGAGATCATACAATTAGTATTTCACGTTCTGGGCTTGTTACAATTATTGGTGGAAAATGGACCACTTATAGAAAAATGGCTGAAGAAACAATTGATCAGGCAGCAGTTCTTGCACGTCTTGAGCCGGAATCCTCGGTTACTCAGGAGCTTCAGATTCATGGTTATCATAATCATTCGGACGAATTCGGTGATTTACAAATTTATGGTTCTGATGCTACAGCCATTGAAGTGTTATTTAGAGAGGATAAATCATATAAAGAATTACTGCATCCTAAATTTTCAACAGTTGCTGGTGAAGTTATTTGGGCTGTTAGAAATGAAATGGCTCGAACTGTTGAGGATTTTCTTGCCAGAAGAACCAGAATATTGTTGCTTGATGCAAAAGCAAGTATAGAAATAGCTCCTGAAGTTGCTAAATTGATGGCAAAGGAATTGAACAAGAGTAGAAAGTGGATTAAAGATCAAATAAAAAATTATAATATTATTGCGAAGAAGTACCTTATAAACTGATTAGTAACCGATGGATTTTGCCTCCACTATCATTAATAGTCATAAAGTTATGAATACCTTTAGAGAATCAGTGAATATTTTGGATAATGATAAGATTGTAATTAATTGATTGATTACTATATAATCACATTTTATCTACTCAAACGTTTATAGACTGACTGATCCTGACCAGCAGTTACTAACCTTCTGATGCATTATCAGCAGCCACACTACTTGCGAATACAAAAACTATTTTTTTATAACTATATACAATGATTAAGAAAGTTAATAATGTGATTGACTATCAGTAATCTGAAGCTTGTATGATGAATCGCTTAATCTATATGCTTCTTTTCTCTAAAAAACAACACTTTAAAATCACACTTGTGTTACACTGTATGATTACTACCGTTTATATAAAGTTACATCATTGTTATGTAATACTACTTTGAGCTGAAGAAAATAGCATTATACTTATTTGCAAGATTTGTTTCATTATTGATAAATAGATTTCAACACTTACTTTTATACGAGTCAAACTTAATTTCCCATGATAAGATCACCGGTTATTTAATACAATTTCGAATAGGTTAATAAAAAATTAAGGATGAAAAAAGTTATGGTACGTTTAGTCCTTTTCCTGATTGGCTCATTCCTGCTATCTCATTTTTTGAATATAGCGGTTGCGCAGGACAGCCTAAACGTAAGAATGCTATGTGAAATCCATCACTTCGTTCAACAATCCTATGATGTTACTATGTTTGGAGACTATGCACTTATGGCCTCCGGAACAGCATCAGGTCTCCGTGTGCTTGACCTGTCAGATCCTGCCGCCCCGGCAGAAATCGGATACATTGTTAATAGTGATTCTTGTGCAGGAGTAGAAATCTGGGCGGCTGACAGAGTAAAGGCATCTGGTAATTTTGCTTATATATTATTTTATAGTGGTAATATTTCTAAAAATAATTATCGCCTGTACGTGTGTGAGTTGTCAAATCCTACTTCAGCTCAACTGATTGGATATATTTCACTTCCGGATAACTGTACAAGCTTGTTTGTTGAAGGAGATTATGTCTATGTTACTGCAAACGATGAAGACGGCTTCTCAGGAGTTAAGATAATCGATGTTTCAGATCCGGTACAACCGGTTGAAGCAGGTTCTTTTACAACCGTAGGGATACCTGAGGAAGTCTATGTAGCGGAGCATAAAGCTTATATTGCTGTTAAATCGGCACTTGTAGTTTATGATGTTAGTATTCCCTCATCTCCACAATTTCTAAGCAGTTACACACCACCCGGTGGTATAGGTTTGATTCATCATTTAGCAATACAGGGAAATTATGTCTATATCATAGACGCTGCTTATGGTATTCGTATCCTTGATGCCTCTAATGTTTCTCAGATTCATCAAGTTGGTTTTTTCCCTCATAATCAGAACGATGCCTATTTTTCCCGTCTCGTACTATCAGGTAATATTATGTACTATTTGCAAAATGGTGATATTACAGGGAAGATGATTGTTATACTGGATGTGTCCGATCCTGCAGTTCCGGTGCAAATTGGTTCTTATAGTATGCCAGGTTCCTGGTTGTTTCATGGTTTTGATTACACTAATGGATATGCGTGTGTTGCCGCTGGTTCCTATGGACTAAGAGTTATTGATGTCACCGATCCGGATTCAATAATGGAATGTGGTGCCTATGAACCGCATGCTCTTGCAAATGGGTTAGCAATAAGAGATAATTACGCTTATATATCTCTTTTTAGTGACACCAACAATTTGTTGGTTTATGACGTTTCTAATCTCTCAGCACCATTTGAGGTTAATTGCCTTAATATTAATGGACGACCTAAATGGATTTCAGTCTCAGAAAACTACCTTTATGTCCCAGGTCTTGAAATTAACTTAGTTCCCGGAGTGCGCGTGTATGATATATCCAATCCTTCGACACCGGTAGCAGTTGGCGATTGGATGCTACCCCCTGGTACTTTCGGCGCCCCATTAAGCGTTGAGCGATATCAAAACTTGGCTATTGTAGCAACAGCTTACGGGGGTGTTCAGATTTTTGATGTTACACAAGTGAATGCACCGATAGCATTAGGGAACTGGACTCTGTGGGATCCTATCAGCAATCCTGGATTTGGAGTTCGCAATGTTAAAGTATCCTGGCCATATCTTTTTCTACCTGACGAATCATACGGTCTTTACGTTATTGATGCATCTGATCCAAACAATCTTGTGGAAGTAGCCAGCTACAACACTTCTGGTAATGCTTGGTGGGTCGATATTTCTCAAGATTATAATTTCTTATATCTTGCAGACTTTAGTGGCGGGATTAGAATTTTTAATATTTCTGATCCACTTACACCTATCGAAGTTGGAACAATTGTGAATAACCTAAACCACGTCAATCACGTTGTTGCTGCAAACGACACGATCTATGTCACTGACTGTCAGAGAATTGGATTACATGTTTACGATGTATCGGTTCCCGTCTCACCTCAGGAGGTAGCTTATCATAAAACACCCGGTGTGTTTGCAAACGATGTTGTGTTATCGAATGGCTTGATTTACTTCCTCGATTTTACCCATTTTGAAATATTTGAAATCACTGATGAACCTAATGATATAGAAGAGACCCAGCCAGCTTCAATTGTACCCGATGACTTTTATCTATCTCAAAACTATCCCAATCCATTCAATCCCTCAACAATAATTAAATACCAAATCCCTGAGTTAAGCTTTGTTACACTCAAAGTTTATGATGTTTTAGGAAATGAAATAGTTACTCTGGTTAATGAAGAGAAACCAATTGGAAGTTATAAAGTTGAGTTTGATGCATCAACTTTACAAAGTGGCATATACTTTTACAGACTTCAAGCCGTGCCTACCCTGCCTACCGGACAGGCAGGCGGCAGGCAGGCAGGAGATTTTGTTGAGACAAAGAAGATGGTCCTCCTACGCTGAAGTTTACTAATGGAAACTTTAGTGTAGTATAGCCTCGGTGGATAAATGTTGTTAAAGTAAACCTTCTTTGATTTTGTGAACAAATTAGTGTACAAATTAAGGCATAGTTAACAAAAAGTGTTTGATTTCAGAAGATAAAAGAAGAAGGTCAACTATTTTGTAATCAGTCCCGATTTTATCGGGATTCAAGTCTGCCTGTCAGGCGAAATGCAATGAAGACATATTCACCGGCTAATCACATCAGCATAAAGGGTATTGTCCAGACCAGATTATTAGACTTTAATCTCTTCTCAATTCCGTTCAATCTATCCCATAAGATTTATTCCCCACAATTAGCCTCTAAATATCTTTAATTTAAGTGAAGATTTTTCTTGACTTTCGTCAAAATTTTCTATTATTTTGGGATGTAGTGGGGAAAAGTGGTGAAAAATCCCAAATAATGGAATAGGATTTGTTTAAAGGTCAATTTACATATTCAATGGATGCAAAAAGCAGGATAAGCATTCCTGCCAAATTACGCAAGCATATCTCACCAGATGCAAATGATTCGATTGTCATGACAAAAGGATTATCGAAGTGCATTGATTTATATCCCCTTAACGAATGGCAGATTATTGAAGACCGCTTAATGAAACTAAATCAGTTCCAACCCGATCAACTTCGCTTTATAAGAATGTTTGTTCAGTATGCTACCGAAGATAAGATGGATTCTCAATCGAGAATTCTTATTCCTCAACTATTAATTGACTATGCAAAAATAGAAAAAGAAGTGTTAATAATTGGAGCACTTAGAAAAATTGAAGTTTGGAATCCAAAGATTTATGAAGATTATCTGGCTGAATCACCGATGACCTATGAAGAGATAGCTGCTAAAGTGATGGCCGGAGGATGAAGCAATTACATATTCCGGTTTTATTAAATGAAAGTACTGAGTTATTAATAACTAATAAATCGGGGTACTATTTTGAAGCAACGATGGGATATGGGGGACACACGGAGGGAATACTTAAAAGATTAAAAAGTGATGGTGTTGTAGTTTGTACCGACGTTGATGAAAATGCATTTGCATTTTGTAAAGAAAAATTTAAAAGTGAGAAGAGGATTAGGTTTTATAAATTTAATTTTTCGTTAGTAGATGTAATAGCAAAGATTGAATCAATAGAGTTCTTTGATGGTATTTTGGCTGATCTGGGAGTTTCCTCTTTTCAATTAGATAATTCCGCAGCCGGGTTTTCTTATAGCAGTAGAACCGATCTCGACCTCCGATTGGATAAGAATTTAAGAAAGACCGCTGCGGATATTTTAAATGAAGAATCCGAATCCGTTTTAGCTACAATAATTTACGAATTTGGCGAGGAGAAAAATTCAAGGCGGATTGCCAGGGCAATTTGTAAAGAAAGAGAAACTAACAGGATTACAAAAACAGATGAATTAAAAGAAATAATTTCTTCTGTTACAAATGCCAGATACTTAACAAAAACATTATCAAGGGTGTTTCAGGCTTTAAGAATCTATGTAAATGATGAACTGAGTATTCTTAAAACCTTCCTTGAAAATTCAGTGAAAGTACTGGGCAAAGGAGGAAGGCTGGTTATCATTAGTTACCATTCACTGGAAGATAGGATTGTGAAAGAATTCTTCAAGTATGAGAGCTTGGCTTGCGTTTGCCCCAAGGGTTCTCCCGTTTGTAATTGTGGAAAAGAACAACGCCTTAAAATATTAACTAATAAACCTGTTACTCCCTCAACTTCTGAGTTGCAAATGAATAACAGAGCAAGAAGCGCTAAGCTGAGAGCCGCCGAAAGATTATGAAAAAAAATTCCAAACCGGCAATCTTTATTCTTGTTTTTTTTCTGGTTCTCATTACAGGAATTTTACTTGTTGCGCAGGGCTTAAGACTTAAATGTGAAGAGTTAATAAGAGAACGTACTAACCTGGATGAGGAAATAAGAGCTCAAAAGATTAACAGGGTTAGTCTAATTGCTAGCTATCAGATGTATACATCGGAAGATGTAATAAAGCAATATGCAACAACCAATCTTGGATTGACAGAAAATGATATGGAAATAAGTAAAAAAGTTATCCTTGAAAAAAAATTAATTGAAGAAACAGAAAACGAACTAAATAACAAGTATGAATAATTCGCGTACACTTTTTATAACAATCTTAGTCTTTCTTTTTTTTAGTCTGCTTGTTTACAAACTCGTTGATATTCAATTAATTAAAGCCGATGAGCTAAGTTACTTTGCAAAACGACAACAGACAAATACCGAGTCAATTAAAGCCGAAAGGGGCTGCATCTACGACAGAAATGAAGTATTGCTTGCTTACAACAGAAATGATATTTCATTTTATGCTGATCTGAGAATGCTCTCATCAAATCAGAAGGAAGAACTGTCGGATAAGCTTTCAAAAACCTTCGGGAAAAGTAAAAATTATTATTTAACCCAGCTTAAAAAAAATGGAAAGACTATCTGTATTGAGAAGAAAGTCTCCTACGAAAAAGCAAAGAATATAATTGACTATAAATTAACGGGTTTGTTTTACAAAGTTGAACCCACAAGAATTTACCACTATGGTAGTCTTGCCTCTCACATTTTGGGTTATGTAAATAAGGAATATGAAGGAGTTAATGGCATTGCAAATAGTTTTGAAGATGAATTAAACGGAGAGAACGGTGCTCAATTGATTGAAAAAAACGCTGTTGGAGAAATAATCTCCGTTTATGACAACCAGACAAAAAAACCGGTGCCAGGCGACGATGTTTACTTGACTATTAATCGAAACTATCAGGTAATTCTTGAAGAAGAATTAAAAAAAGCTGTCAATGACTATTCTGCCGAGTCTGCAATTGGAATAGTAATGAACCCAAATACTGGAGAAATTCTTGCACTTGCTAATGTTAAAGATTATGACCCAAACAATTATTGGAAGTTTAGTGATTTTGAGAGAAAAAATCGGGCTATAACAGATGTATATGAGCCTGGTTCAACATTTAAAGTTTTTACCCTCTCTGCTCTGCTGGATAAAGGGGAATGTAATGAAACAGAAACTCTAAATGTTGAAAACGGAAGATATAAATTCAGAAATGCATATATAAATGATACCCATAAGTATCAAAAGTTAAACGTCAGGCAAATTTTTGAGGAATCAAGCAACATAGGAGTAGCGAAATTAATTCAGCGTTTAGACGATGAAATCTATTATAACTATGTCCGCGGATTTGGTTTTGGAACTTACACATCAGTAACTCTGCCGGGCGAAGTTACCGGCAGACTTCTTAAACCAGCCGAGTGGTCTAAACTCACAAAAGTATTTATGTCTTTTGGTTATGGAATATCAGTAACACCAATTCAATTAACAACTGCATTTTGTGCAGTAATTAACGGGGGTATACTTTATCAGCCGTTGATTGTTAAAAAGGTGGTAAATAATGATAAAAATTTAGTAAAAGAATATTCTCCGGTTGTCGTTAGAAAAGTCATCTCTAAAAAAACATCCGAAAGAATGAAAATGCTTTTAGCTGGCGCCGTTCAAAATGGTACCGGAAATCTGGCAATGCTTGATAATATCTCAGTAGGTGGAAAAACAGGCACATCAAAAGTTATTATAAACGGTAAATATTCCAATGATTCCTATTACTCTACTTTTATTGGCTTCTTTCCGGTTGAAAAACCTGAGATAGTCTGTTTCGTGCTTATTAATAAACCCAGGGGTGAATATTACGGAGGGAAAGTTTCTGCCCCGGTCTTTAAACAAATTGCCGGGAAGATGATCAGGGTAGAATCGGAAAAATTCCTGGAAGATATTAATTCTTCTGGTGTGAAAAATTTAATTGATGGTAACATATCCGACGAACAAATTTTTATAAACAGTGTTGAATTTGAAAATCCAAAATTACAAGGGACAATAAATGAAAACAGGTTTACAGCAAATAAAAGCTTAATGCCCAACCTTATCGGAAGAACACTGAAAGAAGCCTTGACAGTTCTGAATCAGCTTACACTAAAGTATGATTTGATTGGTTCAGGTGTGGTAATCAAACAAAGTATTAAGCCGGGTTCAGTTATTAAGAAAAACCAGGTTTGCAAAATTTACTGCTCTGATGAAACAATAAACGGAACCCGGATTTACTAATGCTGCTTACAGAAATTTTAAATAGAATCCAGGTTATTCAATTAGTCGGAAGTCCATCCGAAAAGCAGATTAGTGGTGTAGAATATAATTCTCGCAATGTAATGCAAGGCTCTGTATTTATTGCAATTAAAGGATTCAAAACAAACGGGCATCAATTTATTCAAGAAGCCTTAAACAAAAATGCAGCAGCAGTTGTAGTTGAAGATAATGATGCAATTCCTGACTCAATTATAACAGGTTCAAATGCGGTAAAAATTTTAGTATCCGATACGAGAAAAGCCTTGGCGGAAATTTCGAATATTTTTTACGGTGAGCCGTCGAAAAAAATAAATTTGATTGGTATTACCGGAACCAATGGAAAAACAACCACAGCCTATTATATAAAAAATATATTTGAAACTGCGGGGAATCGGGTAGGATTGATAGGTACGATAATGAATTATATAGGTAAAGAAAAAATTGAATCTAAATTAACTACTCCTGAATCAAGAGATTTAAACAGAATTTTTCTGGAAATGAAACAGGCAGGGTGTGAATATGCTGTAATGGAAGTCTCATCACATTCACTTGCCTTAAACAGGGTTCACAATGTTCATTTTAGTTCTGCGGTATTTACAAATATTACCGCTGAACATCTGGATTTCCATAACAATTTTAATAATTACCTCAAAGCAAAAAAACTTTTATTTGATAATCTCCCCGCCAGTTCAACTGCAATTTATAACGCGGATGATTTGCATAGCGTCGATGTAATTGAGGATTGCAACTCCTTTAAATATTCATTTGGAACTAATGCAGTGGCAGATTTTAGAATATCCGATATTTCTTTCGACTTAACAGGTACAACATTTAAACTTCACTTCGAAAACAAAACGTATTCAATTAAGACTTCGCTCGTAGGAGATTTCAATTCTTACAATACTGCCTCTGCTTTCGCTGTTGCAAAGCTTAATGGTTTAAATGCAGATGAGATAGTTGAAGGTATAAAAACGACGTCGCAAGTTCCCGGGAGATTTGAAGTGTTAACTAATGGAACAAGAAAAGTCGTAATAGACTATTCCCACACGCCCGATAGTCTGGAAAAAGCACTTCTGGTAATAAGAAAATTGACTTCTAAAAATATTCCGGTTTTAACAGTATTCGGATGCGGCGGAAACAGGGATAAGCAGAAGCGACCTGTAATGGGAAAAATTGCAACTGAACTTAGTGACCGCGTGATAATAACCTCGGATAATCCAAGATTTGAAAAACCTGAAACAATTATTGAAGAAATAAAATCCGGTATCACAAAAGATAATTATAAGATAATAGAGAGCAGGGAAGAAGCCATTGAAAATGCAATTAAGGATAGCGGGAAAGGTGCAATAATTCTTATTGCCGGCAAAGGACACGAAGAATATCAGGAAGTAGATGGTGTTAAAAAATATTTTTCTGACAGAGAAACAGCTAAGCGATATATGGGGATTTGAAAAAAATCCGGTTAAATATTGAAGACATGTTTAATGTTCCTTCTGCTGTTATTTATTCACCTGATGAATTTGAAGCAGTTAACAGAGTCACGATTGATTCAAGAGATGTAAAAAAAAACTCTTTATTTATTGCAATTAAAGGTGAACGATTCGATGGACACAATTTTGTTCTCGAAGCGATAAAGAATGGTGCGATTGCGGTGGTAATCAGCGAAAAGAAACTTGCTGATTTTGATGAGGTAAATGTCCCTATTGTAACAGTTAAAGATACGACAAGAGCACTTGGTGATTTGGCAAAGATATGGCGAAAGAAATTAAATGCAAAAGTTGTAGCGATTACCGGAAGTTCCGGTAAGACAACTGTAAAAGATATGCTTGCTGATCTGCTCTCTGAAAAATTTTCAGTAAGTAAAACAAATAATAATAATAACAATCATATTGGCGTGCCATTGACAATACTGAATACAAATGAAAAGCATCAAATTTTAGTCGCAGAGCTTGGCACTAATCACTTTGGAGAAATTCCTTATACCTCAGGGATAATTTCTCCCGATTATGCATTGATCACAAATATTGGATCATCACATCTTCGATTTTTAAAGAATAAAAAAGGTGTATGGAAGGAAAAATCTTCATTGCTTGATGAAACAATTAAAAACAAAGGAAAGCTTTTTATTAATTACGATGATCCTTTGATCAGAAATTACAAGGTTAAAAAAGATTCTGCGATTAAATACAGCATTAAATCCCAGACCAATGTCTATGGAAAAATTAAAAAATACACCGATGATGGAAGACCAGTTATTGAATTAATCAGAAACGGGAAAAAGATACTAATGGAACTTCCACTTTACGGTGAGCAGAGTGCTAAAAGTTTTGTTGCAGCCGCCGCTGTTGCTCTTGAACTGGGAATTTCAAAAACCAATTTGCTAAATGGGTTGAAGAAACTAAAAATGCCAGCAGGCAGGATGAATGTAATTAAACTAAAGAATTCTGTATTGATTGATGATACTTACAACGCAAATCCCGAATCAACAAAAGTGGCGATTGAATTACTTGGTAAAATTAAAACGTATAAAAGAAAAATTCTTTTTTTAGGTGATATGCTTGAATTAGGAAAACCTGAAATAATATTACATGAAAAGCTTGCAAGGACAATAAATAAAGTCCGTATAGATGAAGTATACACAATCGGTACGCGGATGAAACACTTAAGCCAAAAACTAAATCGGAAAGATATAATTCTAAAGCATTTTAATAACAGAAAGTCATTAATCATTGGAATTCGAAATATGGATCTGCAGCAATCTGTTATCATGGTAAAAGGTTCACGTAGCATGCATATGGAAGATTTCTTAAAGGAGATAAAGCAGAAAGTCAACTGATGCTCTACTACCTTCTTGAATATATAAATAAGATTTATGCACCTCCGGGATTTGATATCTTCAGGTTCTTAACGTTCCGATCTGCACTTGCTGCCATCACAGCTTTATTCCTGGCTTTTTACCTGGGACCAAGGATTATAAAGGTTTTGCAAAAATTCCAGATCGGAGAAGCTAAAAAAGAAGATGCTCCTAAATCACACTGGTCAAAAGCCGGAACACCAACTATGGGTGGTTTGATAATAATATTTTCTGTGATAGTGCCGGTTTTACTTTGGGGTGACCTTAAAAGCACGTACATAATTTTAATTCTTACAGGTACGGTCTGGTTAAGTGCTGTAGGCTTTTTGGATGACTATTTGAAAGTAATAAAAAAATTACCCAATGGGCTAATAGGTAGGTATAAACTTTTAGGGCAAGTATTAATTGGACTGACTGTTGGTATAGTTATTTACTTTTCACCGGAGTTTGAGAAGGTCAGCACATTAACAACCGTTCCGTTTCTTAAGGATGTTAATCTTGATCTTTCGATTTTATATATACCGGTTGTGATATTCATAATTACAGCAACATCAAACGCTGTTAATTTAACGGATGGCTTAGACGGTCTGGCAATCGGAGTAGTTGCAATAGTGATGATTGCACTTGCTGTTCTTAGTTATGTAAGCGGCAATGCAATCTTTGCAGATTATCTGAATATAATCTACTTGCCAGGTTCGGGTGAATTAACGGTTTTTGTCGCCGCCCTTGTGGGAGCATCATTAGGGTTTTTGTGGTACAATGCGTATCCCGCCCAGGTATTCATGGGGGATACAGGCTCACTCGCTCTGGGAGGAGCTTTCGGAATTTTGGCCGTGCTTATAAAGAAAGAACTTTTAATTCCTATTCTCGGTGGTGTGTTTTTTTTAGAAACGGTTTCTGTAATTATTCAAAAGCTGTACTTCAAATACACTAAGAAGAAATTTGGCGTGGGTAGGCGAGTATTTAAAATGGCTCCCATTCATCATCACTTTGAAATGAAAGGGTGGGCGGAACCAAAAATTGTCGTACGTTTTTACATTGTTGCAATAATTCTTGCAATAGTAAGTCTTGTATC
>Ga0209536_100002680_pt1 | contig 29029 bp, 25 predicted proteins | sample DeeMarSeWOR28_12_FD_187461 | JGI IMG/M metagenome (GOLD analysis project Ga0209536, IMG submission 187461) | Marine sediment microbial communities from White Oak River estuary, North Carolina - WOR-2-8_12 (SPAdes) (version 2) | ecosystem: Environmental > Aquatic > Marine > Intertidal zone >...
AAAGGGCCAGAGGTGCCCGGGTCCTTCTAACCAACAAGGTGATCCTGGACCGGCACGCGATGGAGCAGCTGCCGGATCTGGCCTACATCGGAGTGCTGGCCACCGGATATAATGTTTTGGATATGGAGGCCGCGAGGGAGCGGGGGATCGTTGTCACAAATGTGCCGGCCTACGGTACTGATTCCGTGGCGCAGTTTGTTTTCGCTCTTCTTCTGGAGCTTGCCAGCGGTGTTGGACGCCACGATGAGGCCGTACGTTCGGGAGAATGGTCAAGGAGTCCTGATTTCAGCTTCTGCGATGTTTCCATGGTAGAGCTGGCCGGCCTGACCATGGGTATCATAGGCTACGGTGCCATAGGCAGGGCGGTGGCGGCGATCGCTGAAGCCTTCGGCATGAAGGTGATTGTCTGCACCCGCACTCCGGGGGACGACGGCCATGTCGCGTACGTCGGTCTGGATACGGTTTTTACCGAAAGCGATGTGTTGAGCCTCCACTGCCCTCTGACGTCCGAAACAGAAGGCCTGGTCAACAGGAACCGTCTGGAGCTGATGAAGGAAACCGCCATCCTTATCAATACGTCGCGGGGGCCTCTTGTGGATGAAGCGGCCCTCGCCGATGTCCTGAATGCGGGACGGATAAAAGGAGCGGCACTGGATGTCCTGTGCGTGGAGCCTCCTCCGCCGGAAAATCCGCTTTTGAGCGCCGCAAACTGCCTCGTAACTCCCCATGTCGCCTGGGCCACGCTGGCTGCCCGGAAACGGCTCATGGAAACGGTTGTGGGGAACTTGAAAGCGTGGATCAACGGCCAACCTGTTAATGTGGTTGGCCGTTGATCCAAGATCCAAAAAAAGGGATCCAGGACCAAAGGTCCAGGATAGTGTTAGAATATTCTTCTGTGCAGATAATAATTGGAGTTACTGATACATTGCTGTTTCACATTTTCCTCGGATTTTAGATCTTGGATTTTGGATGAGGAAATGAAGGAGCCACAAGTGAGCGACAAACTTCCCCCTGTCGATCTTCGTTCCGATACCGTCACCCGGCCGACTCCCGAGATGCGAAAGGCCATGGCCGAAGCCGATGTGGGTGATGATGTTTACGGTGAAGATCCCACTGTGAACCGCCTGGAGGAGACGGCGGCACGTATGCTGGGTTTTGAGGCGGCCCTTTTTGTACCGACCGGCAGCATGGGCAACCAGGTGGCACTCTCAGTCCACACGCGCCCGGGAGAGGAGGTTGTCTGCGACGCCGACAGCCACATCCTCCATTACGAGATGGCAGCCATGGCGGCCCTTTCGGGGCTGCTTCCCCGGGTACTGAATACTGAGAGAGGTTTCCCGAGTGCGGAACAGGTTGCGGATGCTATTCAGCCGGACATAGGATACCTGGCCAGGACCGGCCTGGTGTCCCTCGAAAACACCCACAACCGTGCCGGCGGTGCAGTCATGGATATCGGGAGCCAGCGAAGCATCCAGAAAGCCGCCAGGCGGCACGGTGTTCCTGTTCACCTGGACGGGGCGAGGATCTTCAACGCTGCCATCGCCCTAGGTGTCAGCGCCAGGGATGTGGCTCAGGGATTTGACTCCGTCATGTTCTGCCTCTCCAAAGGACTGGGAGCTCCCGCCGGGTCCCTTCTGTGCAGCTCGCTTGACGTCATTAAAGAGGCGCGGAGGATCCGCAAGAGGTTCGGTGGTGGGATGAGGCAGGTGGGAGTCCTGGCGGCACCGGGCCTGGTGGCTCTTGAGCGGATGACCGGGCGGCTCGCCGAGGATCACAAAACGGCCACGAGTCTTGCTGAAGGGTTGTCGCAATGTCCCGGCATCGCCTTTCCGGTCATGCCTCGAACGAACATCCTCATATTCACGGTTGGTAAGGAGTGGTTCGGGAATAAGGCGCCGGAGGATGGCAATTATGCCGGCGGATTCGTTCGTCATCTCAAAGGAAACGGTATCCTTGCCCTGGCGCTGGATAAAGTAAAAGTGCGCATGGTAACTCATTATGATTTGCCTGAAAACACTGTTGCGAGAACAGTCTCAGCCGGTGAAAAAAGGTAACGTAGAGGTTTGTCACGCCGCAGTTGGTCGACAAGCGCCAGCGTAGGCGCATGACGCATAACGGCCTGCCGGGGGATTGAACGCACTATAAAGGCAGTAACAGGTAACAAGCGGAAAGTAGAAGGAAAAACCACCACGCCTACGCAGTGCCAGGGGGAGAATCTGAGGTCAAGGGACCACAGTGCAGTCAGCTGAGGCCTTCTCGAAAGAACAACACCGAATTCAGACGGATTCAACAGAGGTAAAAGGGATTCAGGGGATAAAATATCATAAATGGCAGGAGCCAAGGGGCTGCTCGTTTCAATGGAAACATCGCCTCCATGCCCTTCATCACTGTTAATATATATTGAATTTTCATTTTGAAGTGCAAATAACATCCTGGGATCTGAGATTCTATTCTATCCGGAGGTTCCCATGACCAGCATCCGCTGCCTGAAGATCGCATCCCTGCTTGTTTGCACCCTTGCATTCCTCTCGTGTACTTTCGGACCGAAACCGGTGACGCCTGGCAGCCGGAACATCGAAGGCCTGCTCCTGGATGCGGGTTTCGTGAGGAACCTGGCCGACAGCCCGGAAAAGCTGGAGAGGATGCGTTCTGAGGTCCAGCGAAAGGTCATCCCGGTCCAGGAGGAGGGGCAGACCTATTATCTTTATGCCGACGCCGATATCTGCCAGTGCCTGTACGTAGGGACCGAGTCAGCCTTCCACAGGTTCGAGGACCTCATGTACAGGGCGAATCTGGAGCGCAATACGTGTATCGACGACCGCCTGCGCAGCACCCAGGCTGAACCGTGGAGGGAGTTCGGGGCGCTGAGTAATATGTGCGGGGAGCGGTGAAAGAGAAATTAAGGATTGAGGATTGAAGATCGGTGAACAGTGAATGGTGAACAGATGATCCCGATCCCTGACGGAATTTCCGGACCTGCTTAAGTTCCCAATGCTCAATACTCAATCCGTAATCCTCCATGGATTCCCCTCTACAATCTGCGGCGAGTTCAAGTTTAGTGGACATGGAGGCAGAATCACCATAGTCTTACAGAATGTCTGTTCTACTGGAATTCTTCGCCACCTGCCCCAAGGGCGTGGGGGACCTCCTCGCGGCGGAACTGATTTCCTTCGGCGCCGAAGGCGCAAGAGAGTCCGCGGCGGGGGTCTCCTTCAGGGGGACCCTCGAGACGGCCTATCGGGCGTGCCTGTGGTCGCGTGTTGCCAGCCGTATCCTTCTGCCTCTGGGAAGCTTTCCGGTGGCCTCCCAGGAGGACCTTTACAGCGGGATCAGGTCGATTCCATGGGAAGAACACTTTTCCCACGATTCCACCTTCGCCGTGAGCGCCAGTGGAAAGGCCGGGACGGTGGACCACACCCACTTTGCATCCCTCAAGGTAAAGGATGCCGTGGTGGACCGGTTCCGTGACCTGTTTGGTCAACGTCCGTCCGTAAATGCCAGACAGCCCGGTATCCGGCTCAACCTCCACCTTGCCAGGGACGTGGGCACCATAAGCCTGGATCTTTCCGGGGAAGCCCTGCACAGGAGGGGCTACCGCCACGAAAAGGGGGAAGCCCCTCTGAAGGAGAACCTGGCCGCAGCCATTCTCATAAGGGCGGGGTGGCCGCAGCTTTCGGCAGAGGGCTCCCCCTTTATCGATCCCATGTGCGGTTCGGGGACCCTGCCCATTGAAGCGGCTCTCATCGCTGGTGATACCGCACCCGGAATATTCAGGTCCTCCTACGGTTTCATGGGGTGGAAGAACCACACCTCCGGCATCTGGACCAACCTTCAGGTAGAGGCCCGCTACCGCATGAAAGAGGGGTTTGCCGACCTCCCGGTCATCCTGGGTTATGACTCCGACAAGACCGCTGTCAGAGCGGCCCTGGTAAATCTTGAGAGGGCAGGCCTTGCCAGGCGGGTGCACATCGAACGGCGGGATATCGGTTCCCTGACGTTACCGCCGGCCGCAGGTGGAAAGAAGGGGTTGATCCTTTTCAATCCACCATACGGTGAACGTCTGGGTGAAAAGGAGGATCTTCGGGTCCTGTACGCTTCCATGGGTGAGCGCCTGAGGACCCAGTTCAGCCACTGGAAGGCAGCGGTGTTCACCGGCAACCCGGATCTCGGAAAGATGATGGGCCTTCGCGCAGTCAAGACCAACAATCTGTACAATGGCAACCTCAAGTGCCGGTTGCTCCATTTTGATGTTACCGAGGAGCGCTTCACCAGGGAAGCCCGGGAGGGGCCTTCAGGAGTGGCCCTTGACAGCGAAGCGGCCGAACAGGCCGGCATGTTCGCCAACCGCTTTCGAAAAAACCTGAAGTCCCTGAAAAGGTGGGCTGAATCCAATGACGTTAACTGCTACAGGCTCTACGATGCCGATGTCCCGGAATTTAATTTTGCTGTGGACCTTTACGGCGAGCATGTTCACCTGCAGGAGTACGAAGCGCCCCATGGGGTGGACCCCGAGCGAGCAGCAGCTCGTCTTGCGGCGGCCCAGGTACAGATAAGGGAGATCCTGGGCCTGCCGGAGGACAGGATCCATTTGAAGGTCCGGCGGCGTCAGCGAGGTGGATCCCAGTACCGCAAGAGGGGAAATGAAAAGAAATTCTTCAAGGTCCGGGAGGGAGGCCTCGATTTTCTGGTGAACCTTGATGACTACCTGGACACCGGCCTTTTTCTCGACCACCGGATCACCAGGGGGATCATAAGGGGTCTGGCCCCGGCAAGGGACTTCCTCAACCTCTTTTGCTACACAGGTTCTGCCACCGTTTACGCTGCCGCCGGCAAGGCGTCCTCCACTACTTCCGTGGATATGTCGGGAACCTATCTCGATTGGGCTCAACGCAACATGGAGATAAATTCCCTCCGAGAAACGCGTCACAGATTCCTTCGTGAGGACGTGCTGAAATGGATGCGGAAGGAAACGGGACTCTATGATCTGATCTTCCTGGATCCCCCGACCTATTCCAGGTCAAAAGGCATGGATGGCGACTTCGATGTGCAAAGGGATCACGTCCCTCTCATACAGGACGCGGTGGGGCTTCTGGCTCCCGGAGGAACACTCCTGTTCGCCACCAACCGCCGGAAATTCACACTTGATGAGGAGGCACTGGAAGTCCTCGAGATAGAGGATATCACCCGTAAAACCATCCCCAGGGATTTCGAAAAGAGCAGGTGGGTGCATAAGTGCTATAGAATCCGTAATCCGTAGTCCGTAATCCGTAATCGGTGATCAGGAATCTGTGAACGGTGACAAGTTAACTATGAACTGGAAAAACCGGTCATCAGCACTGCTTCTCGCCTTTAGCCATTCACGATTCACTATTTACGATTCACGGCTCTTTTCTTGATTTCCGCCGTGTTGACCGTGTAATCTGTTCCCCTGTACAGAGGGGACCAGGGTCATTCAACATGTATTTCCCTTCGATCCCGGATCGTTCCATCAAGTCTGGCAAGGAGGTCGAGTATGTCTGCTGTTTCTCTGAAAGATTTCACAAAGGCCCTTGAACGGGGGCGACCACCGAACATAGTCCAGCTTTTTCCCAATTCCAAGGCGCTCATCGTCAGCGGCAAGGTCATCGACAGAGCGCTGACAGCCAAAGGAAAAGCCATGACCATTGCTGCCAATGGGCGCAACCAGTTCGTCATCCGCGGCGCACTGAAAGCGGCCCAGCGGGCTGACGCCGCCATTATCCTGGAGATCGCCAAATCGGAGGGGGGCTCCGGAGCCTACTGTGCGGTGAACTTCTGGAATCTGGCCCGCCTGGTTGATTCCATTGCCAACGAGCTGCACATAACGGTCCCTGTGGCCATCCACGCCGACCATTACGGAATCAAGGGAGAGAAGGATATAGAAAGGGCTCGCGTGGAGATCCCTTCCATGTTCGAGGCCGGAATAACTTCCATTGCCATAGACGCTTCCCATCTGCCCGACGAAGAGAATCTTCTGGCCAGCATCGAACTGTCGCAGTACGTTCCGCGCTGGGCGGGCCTTGAAACGGAGGTCGGGGAGATCAAGGGGAAAGAGGGGCTTTCCACGGTCGATGAAGCTCTTTTCCTTGTCCAGGGGCTCAACGCCCACGATATCTTTCCGGACTGGATCGCTCTGAATAACGGGACGACTCACGGGATCGAGGCCAGCGAGGCGGGGATCCAGGTCGAACTCACCTCTGAAATACATAAGGCGATAGAACCCTATAAGGTATCCGGCGCCCAGCATGGAACTTCGGGAAACAGCAGCGAAAGGCTTCGGAACATCGCCTCCTTGACAGCGACCACCAAAGCCAACGTGGCTACAGCCCTTCAGATGATATCCTGGGGGGTAAAGGTTAACGATTACGGGAACGCTCAGCTTGACGAGAAGGGTGAGTTCATCAAGGAAAGCAGCTCCGGGGTTACCGATGATGTATGGATGGAGATGGTTTCCTTCGCAGCGGAAAAGGGATGGAAGAAGGGTGATTACAAGAAACTGAACCTGCCCTTCGAGAACCGGCTCATGGGACAGTCCAGGCAGGTGCGCGACAGGATGGTGAAGGCTGTCGAGGAGTTCACCTACGGTCTTCTCACCGGTGTTTTTAACGCCGGGGGAACGGCTCCCCTGGCCCTTGAGGCGATCCTCTCAGCCGGATCCTTCGACCTGGGACCCAAAGTGGGACGGATAGAAGATCCTCAGCAGTGGTCAAAGGACATGATCTCTCAGAGGGCGGCAGCCATAGATGCGGACAAGGGGCCCAAAGGTGATTTCGAGGATTAAAACAATTCCCACGGGTAAGACCCCCGGTGTTATATTCATAAATAGATCTCAGTCGGGTTCTCTTTGCACATATTTCCTGCAGACGGGACCTGGAGGGTAAGTCTGCACGGGGAGGATCCTTTATCAGGTAAAGGAGGTTGAAAATGGCGACTGTAACCTCTAGGGGGCAGGAGGTGAGGACCAGCGGGGAACTACCCGCTGTGGGTTCCAAAGCTCCGGATTTTACCCTGACGAAGAACGACCTCACGGACATAACCTTTGCCGATTTTTCAGGAAAGAACATCGTTCTCAATATTTTCCTGAGCCTGGACACTTCCACTTGTGCCATGTCGGTGCGCCGATTCAATGAACTGGCAGCTTCTTTAAAGGATACGGTCGTCCTGTGCGTATCCGAGGATCTCCCCTTTGCCCAGAAGCGGTTTTGTGGAGTAGAGGAGATCCAGAACGCCATCACCCTTTCTGCCTATCGCTACCGGGCCTTCGCCAATAACTATGGCGTCCGTATCCTGTATGGTCCGTTAAAGAGCCTTATGGCAAGGTCTGTTGTCATCATCAATAAAATGGGACGGGTGATCTACACGGAACAGGTCCAGGAAATAAGTCACGAGCCGGATTACGAGGCAGCCCTCGCGGCACTCAGGGGGTGATGTTTGCACCGGACCCGGGCCCTGAAAACCGGATCCTGAGTTAAAGTGGGATATCCCACCCGATGCGGATCCTCCTTTTATCCGCTTATGACGCGGTGAGCCATCAGATATGGCGGGAAGGCCTGGTCAGGCACCTCGACGAGCATGACTGGACCGTTCTCACCCTGCCGCCCAGGTTCTTTGCATGGAGATCCCGGGGTAATACCCTTTCCTGGGTTTTTGGTGAGAGAGAGGCACTGAAGAAAGGATACGATCTCATTGTTGCCACCTCCATGACCAACCTGGCCGAGCTCAAGGGGATCGCTCCTTCCCTTGCCTCAACCCCCGCTATTGTCTACTTTCACGAAAACCAGTTTGCCTACCCCGAACGCAAAGCCCGCAAGGAATACCAGAACTACAAACTTACCAACATTTACACGGCCTTGGCTGCTGACAGGGTCCTTTTCAACTCTGACTACAACAGGGGTACTTTTTTAAACGGGGCCCGGGGACTGCTCTCTGACATGCCGGATCACGTACCCCCGGGGGTGATCGAGTCGATACAGAACAAAGCGCAGGTTCTCCCTGTACCCCTGGAAACGAAGTGTTATACAGGAGGGTCCAGGGGAGCAAAAGGTCCTTTGAGAATCCTGTGGAACCACAGGTGGGAGCACGATAAGGCGCCTGACCGTTTCTTTAAGGCGCTCTACACACTTCAGGACAGGAACATACCCTTTGAGCTGAATATTGCAGGCCAGCGTTTTCGGGAATGTCCCGGGGAATTCGACGAGGCCAGGCGGGTTCTTGATGACCGTATCCTGAACTGGGGATTCGTTGAGGACGAAAGTGAATACAGGTCCCTCCTCGATTCCAGCGATCTTGTTGTTTCAACAGCCCTTCATGACTTTCAGGGACTCGCGGTTTTAGATGCGGTTGCAGCAGGCTGCCGGCCCCTTGTGCCTGACCGTTTGGCTTACCCGGAGTTTATCCCGGAGGAGTTCCGTTATGCCTCCTTTGAAGAGGATGCGGAAAGGGAGGCTCGGGAACTTGCATCCCGTCTGACGGAGCTCTGCCGTGATCCAAAAGAAACAAGAAGAATGGAAGTGCCTGATCTGGATCATCTGTCGTGGCCGGCATTGGGAAAAAGTTACAGGGAGATAATAAAGGAAGTATCCAGGATCTAGAGCCTGGGGTCCAGAAAACCCGGAACCCAGAACCTCACCCTTGCCTTTCAAGCTCTTCTATGTTAATTACCTCACCCGGTTTTAAAATATGGCCCTCTGATGTCCATGGGTATTCATGGATTATCCAGAGGGTTGTTTTTGCGTTAAAGGGATTGGAGAAGGAGTGATGAGCAAATCGCTTTATGACCAGGTAAACATAGGGACGCTGGAGCTGCCTAACAGGTTCGTCCGGAGTGCGACGTGGGAAGGCATGTGTGATGAGCACGGCCGACCTGCAGCGCGGCTGGCAGACCTTTACCGTGAGCTGGCCCTGGGGGGCGTGGGACTTATCATCACCGGCTATACGGTCGTCCACCCGAAAGGGCGGCAGATGGCCGGTGCCATTGGGGCTTGCTCTGACAGTCAGATCCAGGTGCTCAGCAATCTGACCGCTGCGGTCCATGGAGCGGGCGGCAGGCTTATGGCGCAGCTTTTTCACGCGGGGGCCCAGACATCCATCCGCACCCTAGGTGAAGCACCTCTAGGACCTTCGGAAACGGAAAGCCCCTTTTACTCAGGTGTTCCAAGGGCCATGACAACGGAAGAGATCGATGAGGTTGTGGCCTCTTTCGGCCAGTCGGCGCGCAGGGCCATGGAAGCTGGCTTCGATGGGATCCAGCTGCACGGCGCCCATGGATATCTCATCAATCAGTTCCTCTCTCCCCTGACAAATATCAGGACTGACAGATATGGAGGTTCCCTGAAGAAGCGTTTCCGCTTCCTCGAGGAGGTCTTTTCCTCCGTGAGAGAACAGGTTGGCCCCAATTTCCCCGTTACCATCAAGCTCACGGGTTCTGACAATCTCGAGGGAGGACTGCAGATAGAGGATGCCGTTTTCTTTGCCAGATCGCTGCAGGATCTGGGCATCGACGCTATCGAAGTAAGTGCCGGTACCTCCGGTTCAGGAGATGGTGTACCTGTGCGCAAATCCATAAACAGCGAGGAGAAGGAAGGCTACAATGCCCGGTTCGCGCGGCTCATCCGTGAGCAGGTGAGCGTCCCGGTCATCCTCGTCGGAGGTTTGAGATCGTTCCCGGTTATAAAAAAATTATTGGATGACCAGGTGGCTGACCTCTTCGCCCTTTCCCGTCCCCTCATTCGTGAGCCGGGCCTGGTGAACATCTGGAGGAAGGACCCCGGCCATCGATCAACCTGTATTTCATGCAACCTGTGCTTCCGGCCGGGCATGAGGGAAGGGGGGATCTACTGCGTACCGGAGAAAAAAATGAGGGAGAGAAATCATAAAAACTGATTTCTCTTTAAAATCCAGGATGCAAAATCCAAAAAGAGAAAAGAAGCTTTTGAAGTATTGGATCTATGGTTGAATTTTAGACCTAGGATTTTATATTCAGTTCAGCCTCTTGATTCTTCCCCCCCCTTATGTCACCCTTTCCACTGTTCCATGCTGGAGACGTTGTTGGAAAGGGGAGCAAAATTGCTATAAAATCCTTCGGGTGTGAGCCTGAAGAATTTTATAGGGAGCCTTCATGTCAAAGAGATTGATCGTTTGCGGTGCGGGAGTCATCGGCTCGAACCTCGCCAAATACCTTGCCGAAGAAGGGCACGAGGTCAACCTCATCGAGCAGAAGGAATCCGTGGCTGCTCGAGCAGCTGAAAAACTTGATGTCCAGGTAACGGTGGGATCTGCCTTCGAACCGCATGTTCTTGTAGGGGCCGGTGTCGCCGAGGCGGATATGGTCATCGCGGTGACCAACTCCGATGTTGCCAATCTGGTCATCAGTTCTCTTGCTGCGGCGTATGGTGCGAAAAAAATGATCGCCCGCGTCAGGGACATGGCCCTTTCAGAGATGGTAGAACGCCACGGTCACGATCATTTCCATGTCGATGAGATCATCAACCCGGACGAGGTGGCAGCGCAGACCATTGTCAAGATCATGGAAGCCCCGGGCTCCCGCGAGGTGGCTGATTTTGCCGACGGCAAGATCCTGCTGCGCTCCTTCAACGTTCCTGAAGAGTCGCTGCTGGTGGGAGAACGCCTCGGCAATCTGAGGGAATCTGATTTTCCATGGCCCTTTGTCATGGTGGGGATCAATCGTGTAGGGAAGATCAGCATTCCCCGAGGAGACGATATCATCGAAGCCCAGGACAGGATCTACGTCCTGCTGCCCAAGCCTTCCCTGGCCGAGTTCCTGACTTTTGTCTATCCTGGTGTGCGTCTTCCCAAAAAGGTGATCATCTACGGTGCCACCAATACAGGCACCAGTCTGGCCAAAATCCTTTCGGAGAAGATTCCCGATGTCGTACTTTTGGAAGAGAACCGCCTGAAGGCCGAGAAGGTGGCCGGAGATCTGAACGATGTGAGAGTGATAAACGGGTTGGCCTCGGAGGCCGACATCCTGAGAGAGTGCGGTGTGGAGGCAGCCGATGCCTACATAGCTGTTTCGAGCAGCGATCATCACAATCTGATCAGTGCTGTACTCGCAAAACAGATGGGGGCCAAGGCGACCCTGATAACGACGCACCAGCCCGATTACACTCCCATAGTTGCCGGGCTGGGCATCGACGCCTTCATTAACCCCAGGCTGCTTGCAACGGATCAGATCGTACGCCTTGTAAGGGGCGATAGGATCAGTCACGTGGCGACTCTACCCGAGGTGAAGGCGGAGGTCCTCGAGCTGGTGGCTGAACCGGGTTCCCCCATCACCAAGAAACCTCTCAGGGACCTTAAATTTCCCAAGAACTCCATTGTAGGAGCGATCAGCAGGGACGATGAGGTCGTCCTGGCCTCAGGCGACAGCCACGTAAAGGCAGGCGAACCCGTTGTCGTCTTCTGTCACGAGAATGCCGTTCCACAAATTGAAAAGCTGTTCACAAAAAGGACACTTCTCTAGGAACCGACCTCCCTCGGGGGGGCAATTTCCCGGCACCGGCGCATGCACAAGAAACTGGTCCTAAATATCATATCCAGGATACTGCTGGTCGTTTCCTTTATCATGCTCATTCCCCTGGGTTGGGCTGTCCTGGACGACCCCTTTAGTGCGGAATCTCGAGCGTTCATCATCACCATCCTCCTGGGGATCTCCAGTGTCGCCCTGATCAGGAAGGTTTTTCCGGCTTCTGTGGACGATTTTGATGTCATGGGAGCTAAGGACGGTCTTGCCATTGTGGGCCTTTCGTGGATCGCTGTCTCCCTTCTGGGCGCTCTCCCCTTCTATCTGAGTGGTGTGACTCTTTCTTTCACAGACGCGTTTTTTGAAACAGCGAGCGGGTTCACGACAACCGGGGCCACGATCCTGACATGGATCGAAGGTCAGCCAAGGGGAATCCTGTTCTGGCGAAGTCTGACCCATTGGCTCGGGGGCATGGGGATCATCGTTCTGTCCGTTGCCCTTCTTCCGGCGATGGGAAGGGGAGCCTATGCTCTTTACAGAGCTGAGGCTCCGGGCCCCACCGCTGAGAGGATCAAGCCCCGCATGAAAGAGACCGCCAAAACCCTCTGGACCGTTTACTTTATACTCAGTGCAGTGGAAACCCTTCTGCTCCTTGCAGGAGACATGCCCATCTTCGATGCGCTTTGTCATACCTTCGGGACCATGGCAACCGGGGGATTTTCAACAAAAAACGCCAGCATGGCGGCTTACGGCGGTTATATCCAGTGGGTCGTCATCGGCTTCATGTTCCTTGCCGGATGCAACTTTATCCTTCACTACCAGGGTCTGCGCGGGAAGGTCAAAAGTTATTTTATCAGCGAAGAATTCAGGGTGTACCTGTCCCTGACTCTGGTGCTAATCCCCTTGTTCACGGTGATATTGGCCCTGGGAGGGGAGAGCTTTTCCGAAGCAACGGTGCGCCGATCCACATTCCAGATCGTATCTATTATTACAACGACGGGCTATACGACTGCCGATTTTAACCTTTGGCCGGCTTTCCTTAAGGTCTCGCTTATCATACTGATGTTCATAGGCGGCTGTGCCGGGTCCACCGGCGGTGGGATGAAGGTGATCAGGGTCTACATCGCCCTTAAAACGGCCTTTAAAAGCATTATTCAGGTTATCCTCCCCAATGCGATCATGCCGCTTAAGATCGATTCCAAACCGGTCTCGGATACCTATGTTGTCAGAGCAGCGGCCTATTTCATCATATACATGTTCCTCTTCGTGTTCGGGACCGTCGTCATGACTGTTACCGAAAACACGGACATCATTACAGCGTTTGCCGCCTCGGTCGCCTGCCTGTCAAACATCGGGCCCGGCCTCGGTCAGGTGGGAGCGGTGGAAAACTACGCCTGGATATCGCCGGCAGGCAAGTGGGTCCTGTCTTTCCTCATGCTCGCCGGACGTCTGGAGCTCTACTCGATCCTCATCCTCTTCGTGCCGGACACATGGAGAAAGTAGTACGAAATCCAAATTCCAGATTTCAGATTCCAAATGAGAGCATACAAATCCCTTTTGAATTTGAAATGTGAGATTCATGAAAACTTCTGATATTCTGCTGCTGATCTTCGCTGTCGCTCTCGTCATTGGCATACTCCTCACCGCCCTTTTCAGCCGCGGCAGCAGGCATGGATATGGAATGGCTCCCGCCCGATCCAATACGACTGCATTGATCAATAATGGATGGCAGTTATGTAACGATAACTTGACATGCATGATGTGAATTGTTAGTTAGATACGGTTGCCTTGGGAGGGGCGTGAAGTGCAAGCGGAGGAAAACATGAAGAAGTATGTCATCATCGGTTCAGTCGCTGTTTTCATTCTTGTAGCGGTCTCAGTCTTCGCCCTCCAGGGCCGCAAAGGGCAGACTGCAGTGGCCCAGGAAGTGTCTCCACTGGCCGCCTCTGCTACCAGTACGGGTTGTGGCGCCGGCGGTTCAGGATGCGGGTCCGGGGCGTCAGCCGGCTGCGCAGGCGGTTCTGGCGGCTGCGGCGGGCAGGCTTTGAACCCTGAGGAAACCAGGGCCCGCACGGATCAGATCTCGGCCTATCTCAGGGACTACTACGCCAGAAATCTGGGTTACGAGAATATCCAGGTCAAGGTGGATGACTTCGGCTGCCACCAGGAAGCTACCGTTACGAGCGGTGGCCAGTTTGTCGAAAAGCTTTCTATCAGCGGGAACCGGATAACGAAACTGGAAGGCTAGAAACCGTGATTCGTAACTCGTGATTCGGGATTGAAAAAAAATTGAAGGGCCGGAAATTCTCCGGCCCCTTTTTTTGAATTTTGAATTATTCTTTCCCCCCCGGCAACACAAGATTCAAAACCACGCCCATGATCCCTGCCAGACCGATGCCTCCGAGCCCGAGGATCTTCATGCCGCCGAGCCCGGAAACGAGGATCAAGGACACAACGATCAGGTTCCTGGGGAGGGAGAGGTCATCGCCGGCCCTCACCAGCGTATTCAGACCTATGACGGTGATCGCTCCGAAGAGAAGGACCATGATCCCCCCCATCACCGGTACCGGTATTGTGGAAAGAAGGGCACCGAATTTTCCGATAAAGGCAAGGGCGATGGCAAAAATGGAAGCCCAGGTCATGATGCCGGGGTTAAACACCCGGGTAATGGCCACCGCTCCGCTGACCTCCGAGTAGGTTGTGTTGGGAGGGCCGCCCAACATGGATGCCACGGAGGTGGCTATGCCGTCTCCCAGGAGGGTGCGGTGAATACCGGGGTCTTCCAGGTAGTCCCTCCCGGTTATGGAGCCGATGGCAAGGATATCACCGAAATGTTCAATGGCAGGTGCGATGGCCACCGGAACGATGAATATGATCGCCTCCAGGTTCCAGACAGGGAGCGTGAAGTTAGGCCATGCGACAATGGCGGCTTCCCTGACAACGGCAAATTTCACCAGGCCTAGAAGGAGGGCGGTCACATACCCGGTAGCGACTCCGCACAAGATGGGGATGAGACGGACCATCCCCTTTGCTAACATGGTCACGAGAATAGTGGTAAGAAGGGATACGGCGGCCACAATGATCGCCTGGTTGTAAGGTACCAGAACCAGGGCTCCGTCACCCGATTTTCCCTGGGCCATGTTGACGGCAACGGGGGCGAGAAGAAGTCCGATGACCATGATAACGGGGCCTGTAACAATGGGAGGCAGCACCTTGTGGAGAATATCCGTTCCCTGCCAGCGAACGAGTTGACTCAGGATAATGTAAACCAGACCTGCAGCAGCCAGGCCGCACATGGTGCCGGGTATGCCCCATTTGGCCACACCTACGCTTATGGGAGCTATGAAAGCAAAGGACGAAGCGAGGAAAATGGGGACCTTCCCCCTGGTGATCAACTGGAAGATCAGGGTCCCGGCTCCGGCTGTAAACAAGGCTACGTTGGGATCAAGGCCGGTGATCAAGGGAACAAGAACCAGGGCCCCGAAGGCCACGAACAGCATCTGGGCTCCAATGACGCTGTCCCTCACGGAAAAATTGTAGGCGGTGGATTCCGTCTCAGCCACATCTTCCTCCTTTCCCATAAAGCAGGAATGGACGGTTTGCCTGTTTTATGGTTGTTATGTCAGTACGAGAACGGGGATGCAGTCCCAATGACGTCGATCCGCCCGCGGGTCTAACGCCGTCACCCCCACAAACTAAAAAAATATTTCAGGCAAAAAATAAAAGGGCCGCAAAGCCCTTTTATTTGGTGCCGAATATTTTGTCCCCGGCATCGCCGAGGCCCGGGATAATATAACCGGTCTCGTTCAGCCGCGCATCAACGGCGGCGGTGAAGACCTCTGCATCAGGGTGGCATTCTTCCAGTTTCTTGAGCCCCTCGGGGGCGGCTACCAGGAAGAGTCCCTTGACTCTGGCGCATCCATCCCTTTTGAGCAAGTCGATGGCGGCGCAAAGGGTGCCCCCGGTGGCCAGCATGGGATCGAGTATGAGGGCGATCCTGTCCTGTAAATTGCTGGTCATCTTTTCGTAGTAGACGACCGGCTCGAGGGTCTCCTCATTGCGGTACATCCCGACGATACTGACCCTTGCGCTCGGGATGAGATCCAGAACCCCGTCCATCATCCCCAGGCCGGCCCTGAGGATGGGCACTACGGTGATCTTTTTACCCTTTATCTTCTCAACCTCCACCGGGCCTGCCCATCCCTGTATCACCTCAGGCTCGGTCTGAAGATCCTTCGTCGCTTCATAGGTGAGCAGGCGTGCGACTTCGGAGGCGAGTTCGCGAAAATCCTTGGTGCTTATGTCGTGCCTCCGCATGAGGCCAAGTTTGTGTTTGAGCAGAGGATGATCGACAACCGTCACCTGCATGGACGAAATACTCCCGGGGTTATTGCCATGAAAAACGGGATTGTGGGACTGGAAGCCCCCCTCCGGAAATTCCAGAAACAGTATAACCGATGAGGAAGGGGAAGGGAATAAGAATTGAGGATTGAGGGTTGAGAATTGAGGATTCCAGGTCAAAATAAAGGGCGACTCCGGTATATGGCGCTATCTTGTGCCTGGATTAAATCCTCAATCTTCCATCCTCAATTCTTAATCGATTATCTTTTCAACAGACGTCCACTCCCTCCCCAGGGCTTCGGCCACCGGCCGGCAGGTGATGTGTCCGTCCCATGTATTTGCACCCAGGGCAAGCCCGGGGTCGGACCTCAGTGCATTCAATGGGTCATCTGCGAGTTTCAGGCTGAACGGCAGGGTCACGTTGGTGAGCGCGATGGTGCTCGTGGCTGGCACCGAGCCGGGGATGTTGGGCACACAATAGTGGATGATTCCCTCCTCGACATAGGTCGGTTGCGAGTGGGAGGTGGGGCGGCTGGTTTCCCCCATACCACCCTGGTCGATGGAGACGTCAACGAAAACAGAGCCGGGTCTCATGCCCTTGAGGACTTCCCGTGTAACCAGCCTGGGTGCCAGAGCGCCAGGCAGGAGGACGGCTCCGACAAGCATGTCGCAGGATGCGGCGGCCTCCCTGATGTTCCTGGAGTTGGACATGAGGGTCACGACCTTTCCATCAAAAACATCGTCGATATAGCTCAGGCGGCTGTGATCCATATCGATGATAACAACCTCGGCCCCGAGACCGTAGGCGACCTTGGCAGCGCTCATCCCGACATTTCCCCCTCCAATAATGACGATGCGACCGTGTTTGGTGCCTGGTACACCGCCCAGGAGACGGCCGATGCCGCCCTTCTCCTTCTGGAGGTAGGCGGCTCCCAGCTGTACAGCCATTTTACCGGCAACCTGGCTCATGGGAGCGAGCAGGGGCAGGCTTCCGTCAGAAGCCTCTATCGTTTCGTAGGCTATAGAGCGGATGCGGCGTTCGAGGAGGATATCCACAAGATCAGGAAGGGGAGCAAGGTGAAGAAAAGCGAAGAGGATCTGTCCCCTTTGCAGGAGTGGGTATTCTGAGGGCAAAGGTTCCTTGACCTTCATGATAAGTTCCGCGTTTTCCCACAGCGAGGGGGCATCCCGAAGAATGGATGCCCCCGCATCACGGAATTCGTCGTCGGATACGGCGCTCCCCTTCCCCGCTCCGGCCTGTATCAGGACTTCGTGACCCTGCGCGACAAGTTCTTCCACACCGGCAGGTACGACGCCGACCCTGTATTCATTGTCCTTGGTCTCCGTGGGAATCCCGATCCTCATGGCATGACCTCCCCGTCCGATAGGTCCGCGGAAGGCTCTCTCACCCCCGCTTCCGATCTCCCCTCGACGGCACTATTGGAATTAAGCTTCGCCAGACTTTGAGGGAGAAAAAAATAAGAATAGAAATTATCAGACCTTGACCATTATCAAGACCACATTGTTCGGGTATGGTATGTTCCTATTATATCCGAAGTGGCGCGACCTCTGCCACAGGGATCCACGCTGATCAAGGAGGGACGAGATGAGCAAAAAAGAGATACTGAGAAAAGAGGGAGGCATGCCTCTGGGTACTGCGGTGGACCTGGGGGAGCTGGTCGATTACGGTGAAGGGGCGGTGGTGAGCCGGACCCTTATCCAGGCCGCCGTCGGTACGGTCACTGTCTTTGCTTTTGACAAGGGGCAGGGGCTCAGTGAGCATTCTACACCCTTTGACGCCCTGGTGCAGATCCTCGATGGCAGGGCGGAGATCACCATCGGAGGGGAGATGGTTACCGTATCAGCCGGTGAGTCGGTTCTCATGCCGGCTGACATACCCCACGCACTGCATGCGCCCGAGCGTTACAAGATGCTTCTTACGATGATAAGAGAGAAAAAGCAGTAAAAAGACCATTGAGAATTGAGGATTGAAAATTTAGAATTTACGCTACTTATTTAGATCTTAATTCTCAATGCTCAATTCGTAACTCTCAATCAATCGGGTTATTCACTACCACGGAGAAACCGTGCCTAAAGATCTTTCCCGCCACATCCGGTTCATGGAAGAAGATGTGCCCTTCAACCGCTATCTGGGTTTTAAGGTGGTTCATTCTGAAGAGGGGTTCGTCAGGGTCCAGATACCTTTCAGGCCCGAGTTCATTGGCGACCCGAGACGCCCTGCGCTGCACGGTGGGATCTTTTCCGCCGTCATCGACGCATGCGGGGGACTTGCCGTGTGGACGCTGTTCGATGTCGAGGACCTCATATCCACGGTGGACATGAGGGTGGACTACCTTCGACCCGGTCCGGACACCGATCTTGTCGCTGAGTCCAGGGTCGTGCGGATGGGTAACCGTGTGAGCGTTGTCAACACCATCGTTTACCCAGCAGATAAAAAGGAAGATGTCCTGGCTGAGGGCCGGGCGGTTTACAATACGCGAAAAGCTCAGGCCGATTGAGACCAGGATGTTGGGTTTCGACGATCTCCATCATCCCCAACACAAGGGGAAAGAACATTTTTGCTTTTCTCAAGTGATCGAAGGCACTTGATGTCGCTGCCCCTGTGTGGTAGAGGTAACCGCAACCAGTGATTCATGGTTATGCTTCGTTGGACTGGGGTATCCATAGTGCCAACAAAATCAAACAGCCAGCGTCGTCCCTTTCAGGCAAACAATCCCGTTTCTTTGTTCCCAGCTTCAGAAAAGATTGAGGATATCGTGCCGTGGTCGATTGTGAGGATCCCGGGTAAGCCTGCCGCTTTCGCACGGGTCCTTGCGACAGCCGGGTTGTTCCTTTCCTGCGCATCCGTGAAGGCCAGGCATCCCAGGGTTCCCTGGAGAAAGGCATCAAACACTGCTGGATTCTCTTTTCTCCGATCACATGGGCAGCGAAACCTGCGTCAGAGCGTGCCAGCACTGAGATCAGGCTGCTGATTACATGGTGAAAAAGGTCTACAGCCCCCAGATGGCAGTAAAGTCATTCCGGTGAAAACATGGTCAATTTCACAAAAACATCATTAAAATTCAAGATATCGATCTTCATTGCAGGAATCCTTGTCCTTGTCATCGGACTTGTGACGATGCTCCTCACGGCGGAGGTCCGCAATGGGCTCGAAAACGCCCTCCTGGCATCCACCGCCCTCATAGGTCAGAACCTGGTCATTGAGATCGAGAAAGGGGTGGACTTGGGCGCCGATCTCTCAGGGTTCGTCGGCCTCTCCGATGAGTTTAACCAGGTTGTTCGGCAAAACAGCACTCTCGGATACATTTATGTCGCTGATAAGGATGCATCGCTGCTTTTCTCAAGTGACGGCATACCGGAGTGGGTGAAAGATCTGGCCCATGTTCCAGAACCTTTCCTTGAGGACACGAACACTCCCGTGAGAGACCTTATCAGGACAGGGGGAGGGGGCTACTATCAGTTTTCCATCGCCATCGATCCCAGGGATGAATTCCAGGGTTATCTTGCCATCGGTCTGAAGGGAAACATCATTTCAGACCAGTTGAGGCCGGTCAACCGCCGCATCATCCTGATCGGTCTGCTCAGTTTCCTCGCAGCCACATTTCTTATCGTCATTTTTGTCACCCGGCTTATCAGCCAACCCCTCGCGAGCCTGGCGGGAACCGCGAGGCAGATATCAGAAGGGAATATCACGGAACCGGATCTGGCAGCACGTCACGACGAGATAGGGGAGCTGTCAGGTGGCTTCGCCTTCATGGCGAGGAAACTCACAGAGATGATCCGCAGGTTCTCCGATACTTCCCTGAGCCTGCAGAATTCGTCCGCCGAACTGTCGTCGGTCTCCGGCAATCTCACCCGCTCTTTTGCCAGGCAGGTGGAGACCCTCGACGGAGTGGTTGCGACCATACAGGAGATGGACGGACTGGCCAGGGAACTTTCAACGCAGGCTGTTAAACTGAGCGATACCGCCAATGAATCCTCCGCTTCCATCACGGAGTCCACATCAGCCATAGGCGAGATAAACCTGAACATGGCCGAGATCAACGAGGCCATCGAGAACATAACCTCTTCCATCCTCCAGATGTCGGCGACCTTTGGTGAGCTTGCAGAGGGGGCCGACGAGACGGTCAAGCTCGGTGAGGAATCCATGGACGCTGTCTCCAGGATCAATGAGGGCGTCAAGAACATGGAGAGGATGGTGGAGCAGTCCAAGACCCTGGCAGAGGATCTGAAGGTCAACGCCCAGGATGTCGGGTCCAAAGCGGTCCGGGAGACCCTACAGGGGATCCTTTCCATACAGGAGGATGTCCAGAATTCCGAGCAGGCAATGAAGCTCTTCAATGAGAAAGTGGAAAGTATCAGTGGTGTCGTCACAGTTATAGAGGGTATCGCGGATCAGACCAACCTCCTTGCACTCAATGCAGCCATCATTTCGGCCCAGGCCGGTGACGAGGGCAGGAGCTTTGCCGTTATCGCTTCAGAGATCAGGGAGCTTTCGGCCATTACGACCGAGTCCACCAAAAAAATTTCCTCCGTCATACAGTCTGTCCAGCAGGAGGCCAGGACCTACACCAACTATGTAAAGAGGGTCAGCCAGAGCGTGGAAGAGGGTCACAACCGTGGTCTGCAGGCGACCGAGGCGCTGGACAAGATCGTGGAATCGGCCAACGATTCAGCGAAAATGTCGGAGGATATCTCTCGGGTGACCAAGGAGCAGGCGTCGGCCAGTGAGATGGTCGCTACCAGCATCGAGCACTTTACAAGGCGCGCCGATGTGATAAGGCGTGCGACATCGGAAGAGGCCCAAACGGCAAAGTTCATCCGGGAGTCCATCGAAAAAGCCAAGGTGATGGTGGAAAAGGTTTACCGTTCCACAGAGGAACAGAACAAGATCAGCAAGATGATCAACGATATGGTCCTTAAGGTTGAAAATATAGCCGGCAGTCTGCAGCAGGCGACCGAACGGGAAAAGAATCTGGCCGCTTCCATCTCGACCTCTGTTGAATCACTGAGGGATATGAGCCGGGAGAACTATTCAATGGTACAAAGTGTCGATTCCTCTTCAGAAACGCTCACTGACCTGTCCTCCTCGCTGGACGGGGAGCTGGGCAGGTTCCGGGTGGGGAAGGAGGAGGGAAAGGTCCTTCCACGCGAGGAGGGATAAAGTAGCTTTTCGGGCCTGGTGCCGGGCAGGGGGTCGCGAAGGAGCGGTTGTCCGTGAAACGTTTTGACCTTGGTAATAATTCAGCCGTGACAGGACCCGCCATTTACTAAAGGCGCCTGAGTTGATAAAATTACACGAGTAATCAAACACGTTGAACGCAAAGGAGGGGGAGAATGATTTTCTGGCTGCTCATAGCGATCATCCTGGCCGTGTTCGGTGTCATCGAGATCCTGCTCAACTTTACCATGCCCTTTGTGGCGCTGCGAACCATCCTGCTTTTTCTTCTCGTCATGGGGATGGCTTACCGCATCTATCTGATGGAACAGGGCGGGGAAAAGGAACAGCTTAAAAGAAAAGTCCGGGATCTTGAGGACAAGCTCCGCGAACGGGAAATGAAAACGGAATAGGATCACAGATAAACAAGCGCCTGGGACCAGGGGTCATCGGGAGAGGCTTACCGGGATCACGGTCTGGCGATACGTGCTGCCCTGCGGGCAGCACGATGAAGGGCCGTAAGGCCCTTTAGCCTTTCCAGGGTGCGGTTTTCCAGATATTCGGGAAGGTGATGTGGGGAATCCGTGAAAGGTGCATGGTGATGTTATCGGAAGGCGAGGCCCCGCCCGGCGAGCCGGCAGCAATAAAAAGAGTTGTCCTGAGCCTCCGCAGGGGGGGTGTATCGGGGATTTTTACATCCTGGACATTGCTGAAGGTCATGATCCCTACCATGGTGCTCGTGCAGCTTCTCAAGGTGACGGGCCTGTTGGGATCCATTGCCTCCATGGGTGCTCCCCTCATGGGACTCTTCGGTCTACCAGGTGAAAGTTCCCTTGTTCTTATTACCGGAGGGTTGGTAAACATTTACGCGGCAATAGCCGTCGCTGTTAATATTCCCCTGACAGCCAAGGGGATGACGATCCTGGCTATAATGGTCCTCATCGCCCACAACCTCATCGTTGAGACTGCAGTCCAGAGTCAGTCGGGGACACCAGCCTGGATCACTCTGCCCGTCAGATTAACAGCCGCAGTTTTTGCAGGCCTCCTTTTTGCATGGATCATCCCCGGCGGCGGCCGAGTGATCGTTCAGGCTTTGACTCCGGCCGGCGCTGTGACCTGGAACCGCGTCCTCCTTGCCAACGGGATCTCTCTTGCCAAGATCATAGTGATCATCCTGAGCCTCATGGTAGTTATGGAACTGAGCCGGGAATTCGGTCTCATGGACAGGATCACCGGGCTCCTGAGCCTTCCCATGAAGTTCCTGGGTATGGACAGGAGAACCTCCCTGGTCACGGCTGTCGGACTGCTTCTGGGCCTGGCTTACGGCGCGGGCCTGATAATTGACGAAACCAGGAGGAGCAATATCGGTAAAGCCGAGATCCTTGCCACAAACATCTTTCTCGGAACGAACCATGCGCTGATCGAAGACACTTTGATCTTTGTTGCAGTCGGGGCCAGCCTGGGATGGATCCTGCTCGGGCGCCTGATCATAGGGTATGTCATTCTCAGAGTTTCGCTCCCTGTGGTACTGTATTTCTGGCAGCCGGACAGCCTGACGGCGGATTGATGAAGTCTGAAAGGATTACAGCTTGACACTCCCAACTTAGTGGGAAACAATATAAGCTTATTGCGGCTGCAAAGCCTTTTTCGGTCAACTTCTGATAACCAGGAAAGGAAGGAAGACAATGAAAAAATATCATTGTACGGTGTGCGGTTATGTCTATGATCCGGAAGCCGGCGATCCGGATGCGGGGATCGCAGCGGGTACCTCCTTCGACGATCTGCCTCCCGATTGGGTTTGTCCGGAGTGTGGTGCTGACAAGAGCTTTTTTGAGGAGGATTGATCTTGGGCGCCATAAAACTTGCACCGGGCGTACACTGGATAGGCGCCATCGACAGGGATATCCGCGTTTTTGATGTGATCATGAAGGCGGAGCAGGGGACGACGTATAATTCCTACCTTGTGCAAGGGTCTGAAGCTTGTGCACTTATCGAAACTGTCAAAGCAAGGTTCTATGAACCCTACCTTGCCACCATCAAGACCCTCGTGGACCCGGCACAGATAGACTACGTCGTCATGAACCACACAGAACCGGACCACTCCGGTTCCCTGGATAGTATCCTGGGTGAGGCCCAATCTGCCAGGGTCGTCGCATCAAAAAATGGTGTCCCCTTCGTAAAGGGGATCCTGAACAGGGATATCGATGTTCAGGTCGCTGGTGATGGAGATTCCATCGACCTCGGAGGCGTGACCCTGGAATTTATCCAGGCCCCTTTCCTCCATTGGCCTGACACCATGTTCACCTTTGTAAGGGAGCATGGCATCCTGTTCCCGTGTGATTTTCTGGGCAGCCACTTCGCCGACGATCAGATGTTTGACGATTTGGTGGACGATTTCGCGCATTCTCGCAAATACTATTTCGAGCATATCATCCGCCCCTTCAAGGAGTTCGCCGTCCGCGCCATGGACAGGATGGAGGATCTCCCCATCCAGATGATCGCCCCCAGCCACGGCCCGATTCTTCGCACCGGCATCCACAGGTATGTCGATGAGTACAGGACCTGGTGCGCAGTACCAAAGAGGGGTGAAAAGCCCCGTATTCTGGTATTCTACGCTTCCAGTTACGGCAATACGCGCCGCATGGCGGAGAGTGTCGCTGACGGCTGCAGGAATGCGGGCGGCGATGTGACTCTTTTCGATCTGGAAGTGACAGAGGCCGGCGCCATACTCGATGAGGTCGAGGCGGCTGACGCCCTGGCGGTGGGATCTCTTACCATCAACGGGGATGCTGTTAAGCCTGTCTGGGATTTTTTGTCTTCCCTTGCCACGCTCAAACTCAGAGGTAAGGCTGGGTGCGCTTTCGGATGTTACGGCTGGAGCGGTGAGGCGGTGAAGTACATTGAAGAACGGTTCAGGGCCATCAAGATGAAGGTCCCTGTGGAAGGTGTTCGAGCCCAGTTGATGGTCACCGAGCAGGATCTGGACGCTTGCAGAGAGCTTGGTGAAAAACTGACCGGGTCCGTGACCCCCTAGGGTGTGGAATGCTGATCGTTCTGCGGCATGTGAGCTATGAAGGCCCCGGCCTCATAGAAGACATGCTGGAGGGACGGGGACTTCCCTTCAAGGTCGTTGATATATTCAGGGAGGGGGTTCCTCTTGGATCTGCCGGTTTTTCAGGTGTGGTCTCCATGGGGGGACCCATGTCTGTCAACGACGGCGCAGATGAGATCGAGCGGGAAAAGAACCTTCTTCTCGAGGCAATGGAACGGGACATTCCCATCCTGGGTGTGTGTCTCGGGGCCCAGGTCATAGCCAGCGCCATGGGTGCAAGGGTATATAAGGGCGATCAACCGGAGGTGGGGTGGGGCGAGGTAACTCTGACGCAAAACGGCTTGAGCGATCCGCTCCTTGCCGGAGTGGACCGGGTTTTTCCTGTTCTTCACTGGCATGCTGAAACATTCGATCTGCCCGATGGCGCCGTCAATCTCGCCTGTTCGGACAAGTTTGAGAACCAGGCCTTCCGGGCGGGCAGGAAAACCTACGGTCTGCAGTTCCATATGGAGGTTGACGAAGAGATGGTCCGTGAATGGGTCACCAGGGATCAGGAGGGTGCGAACGGGATCCTTTCTGAGCCGGACAGGGTCCTGGAAGGTATCGGTCCAAATCTCCACAGGACGCGCCTTGCCGGCGCCCTCTTTATCGGCAGGTTCCTGGACCTTGTGGCGGGGCGAAGGAGTGGTTAAGATACTTCGGTGAATGGTGAATGGTGAATGGTGAATGGTGAATGGTGAATGGTGAATGGTTGAGTCTTATCTATCGCCAATAGCCAAAAACTTTTTTGGAGGTTGCCAATGGTTGATAAAGCAAAGATCAAGGAAGTCCTGGACAAGGTGAGGGTGTCCCTTCAGGCAGACGGTGGAGATGCTGAGCTGGTTGATATCACCGATGAGGGCCTGGTTAAACTGCGGCTCATGGGTGCATGCTCAGGGTGTCCCATGTCCCAGATGACACTGAAGAACGGTATCGAGAGGTCCCTTAAAGAAAATGTGGATGATTCCATCGTAGTAGAAGAGGTTGTTTAAATTAAGGTCATAGGTTCCGGGATCTGGGTCCTGGGGTCTAGGTACTAAAAACCAGAGCTTGATGCAAAAAACAAAAGGTCAGGTTCCGCGCGGATTGGGGGACCTGGCCTCTTTTTCCACTATTGCTCATACACCTGCTTCACCTATTGCTTTGTACTCCCTGTGATCCTTTCTCTCATCCTGAACAGGTAGGCGGCGTGTTCCTTCTCCTGTTTTTCCAGTTCCGTAACAGATGCCCTGTCTTCGGGACTTTCGATCATCCCGGCCATTTCCCTGTAAAACCCTACGGAACGGAGTTCGAAATCGAGAGCCATGTCGATGGCCTCGATGACATCGTTAAGTTTTTCAGCCTTTTGGACGGCATCCTCGGGGCTGGTGAATATGTGTCTCGATGCAAAGGCCCTCAGGTAGAGCAGGTCCGTTTCGGTCGTGGCATACTCATGCTGCCCATGACGGGAAATGGCACCGTTTAAAACCGTCTCGAAATCTTCAATATGCCTGTATTCGGCCTCCTCGAGGACCTGGAACAGTTCCTTCGTCTCATCAGAACCTGCAAGTTCCCCCAGCCGTTTGTAAAAGGCTGCACCGGCCGTTTCGATCTGGATCGCCATCTCAATGATCTCTTTTAAATTCAGTTTCTTATCCGTCATAATCAGTCTCCCGCTTCAATAGACCCGGAATCCGCCCGGAGCAGCATGAAGGATCGGATTCAGGGCATGACCGTTTCATTTTAAGCCAAAACCATGGAAGATGCCCTTTAAACATCTCCCCTCAATCCCTCTCCCGGAATCTGAGAAGGCGGTGAAGAAGGCTCCCAGGTGGTCATTTCAAAGGTTTTTATGATAGAAAATGGTGCATGGCAACACAAGAGCGTATGAACTTTCTGATCGCTTCAAGGCTAGCACGTGCTTTATGTCGAGGCAAACTCTACTGCACAGCATTAGCGTTTCCAGCACTTGCAGCGTTCCTTGTCCTGGCCCCTGGATTTTCCAGCGCCGCCAGCATTAAAGTGACCTGGGATGCGGCAAGGGTGACTCGTGGGGGAGTCGTCATACTGAAGGTCGAATCTCCCGTGGGGCTTATGGCCGCGGAAGCGTCCGTGGGCAAGGACCGGTTTCCCCTGATCAGGGTCGGAGGAGATGTCTATGCTGCCCTTGTCGGGATCGATGTGAGGATTGGAGAAGCTTCCGTGCCCGTTGATTTTGCCCTGTTCCCTGTCAAGGGTGGGCCTCCATACAGGATCCGCGCCGATCTTAAAGTCAGGGACACCGTCTCCGGTACCGAAAGGGTCCAGAAACTTTCACTGCCGTCCGGGATGGTCGACCTGTCCCAACAGCGGATCAGGCAGGTGCGCGAGGATAACCGAACCCTTGGAGACATCCTGGCCACACGGAGCAGGGTGAGGCCCTGGAAGGAAGGGTTCCTTCTTCCGGTGCGCGGAAGGATAACGACAAGGTTCGGCACGGGAAGGGTCCTGAACGGGAAACCGCGCGCTTCCCACAGCGGCGTGGACATTGCCGGTCCGAGAGGAACACCCGTGAAGACAGCCAACAGCGGCAAGGTTCTCCTCGCGGATGATTTTTACCTTTCGGGCAAAACGGTCGTTGTTGATCACGGTTGGGGTGTGTCCACGATCTACGCCCACCTGGACAGGATCGATGTCCGGGAGGGGCAGACGGTGGAAAGAGGGCAGGTCCTGGGCACGGTGGGCAGCACGGGACGCGCCACCGGGCCCCACCTTCACTTCGGGGCGTTCATCCGGGGTGCGAAAGTGGACCCGCTGCAGCTCATTGAGGTGACACGGGATCTTATGGTCGGTACCAAGATCCAGTGAGTGCAGAGTGTAGTGTGTAGAGCGTGGAGTACAGGGTGCGCTTTGCAGAAAAAGACCGGAGCCTGCAGTAAATATCGATACAGGCCTCAGATCTCATTTCTGGGCATAAACACCCGTTTGGCGGAGTCACTTCCATCTGTGTCTGAACTGATGGATTTCGATACGTTGTCAAGATAAGTCCATTTAGGGATTTTAAGGTGCGTTTCTGATTGAACATGAAGTCGAAACATCGGAAAATTCTCCAGGGATGTCCCCCCAGACAGGATAGAGATCAATTTGGGAGTATTAATAAACAATTTGCATGGTTTCCATGACTCCATCGCCAACTGTGCCGAGAGAAAAGCGTGGGCCCTGGGAACGAAAAGATATGAGGTTTATGAATGATCATTTTCCCTAAGGATAAAAACATCCTGGGCGCGATTGCTGGCCGTCTGATACCTTCCTCAGTGATCAAGATGGCCTGGGAAACGGAAGGTCGGCGCAGGATCTCTTCCAACACAGCGTGGCTCTTCGGGGACCGCATGGTTCGCATGATTGTGGGCCTTTTCATTGGCGTATGGCTGGCCCGTTACCTCGGTCCCGAACGATACGGAATTTACAGCTACGCCATTGCGTTTACATTTCTGTTTTCCCCAATTCGCAGCCTCGGCATGGAGCGGGTGACAGTCCGTGAGTTGGTAAAAAGACCAGCGGACGCCGGTTCTATCATGGGCAGCTCCATATTCCCCATGCTTGTCGGGGGAGTAGCCGCTTTCTCTGCTGCAGGTATCCTCATCGGGGTCCTGCGACCAGGTGACTCAACCGTCCGTATCCTTGTTCTGACCATAGCCGCTGGAATGCTCTTCCAATCTTTTGACGTAGTCGACTATTACAATCAGTCGAGGGTGGAATCCCGGTTCACGGTGCTCCCCAAAGGTGTCGTATTCCTTGGAGCCTCAGTGATCAAGGCAATGCTGATCCTGCTGGGAGCCTCCGTTGTTGCTTTCGGTTGGATCTACGGAGCGGAACTATTCTTTGCTGCAGTTGCGCTTACAGTCGCCTATTTGATGCGCCGTGATATTCCAGCCCCGGGACGATGGAAATTGTCCGGCCCTGAGGTTCGAGGCTTATTAGCTGACAGCTGGCCTCTGATGATCTCTTCGGCTCTCATCGTCATCAACATGCGCATTGATCAGGTGATGATGGGCAGCATGCTTGGGAATCATGATCTGGGTGTCTACTCCGTGGCCGTCAGGCTTACGGAGCTGTGGTACTTCATTCCCATTATTTTACAGTCCACACTCATGCCCAGCATCGTCAATGCGGGGCAAAAAAGCCGGGAACTGCTCGACCGTCGCATGTACAATTATTATCGTCTTATGTCAGCCCTCGCTTATATGGCCATCATTCCCATGTGGTTGCTTTCAGGTCCTCTGGTGCTGCTGCTATTTGGTGAAAGCTATGCGGGAGCCATACCGATGGCACGGTGGTTATTGATAACTGTGCTATTCGTGAACCTTGGTCTGGCGCGAACGGTGTTTCTAACCACCATGAACTGGACGCGCCTTCACATGGCCAGTTCGGTACTGGGGGCCTTGATTAACGTTGTCTTGAACTTCATACTGATCCCGGTTTACGGTGGGATGGGTGCGGTTATTGCCTCCCTTATCGCTTATTGGGTCCAGGTTCATGGATCCTGTTTCCTGTTCCCCGCTTTGCGGGGCACCGGGATGAGCATGTTAAAGGCCATGGTATTGATCCCAGCCTCCGGTGATGTCAACAACGGGGATGAGAAATGATCGAATTTCTGCGGATGGTTCGAGACTCTGTAATGAGGCGGACTCTGGTTCAACCTGAAGAGAACCGTATTTTCTCTTATATAAGCTCCCTCAGGCCTGGTGGGAACCTCAGCGTCCTGGATGTTGGCTGCGGCTACGGGTCCAAGTTGAAAATGCTCAGCAAGGCAGGGCATGGTGTGGCAGGCGTGGATGTCAGCCACGATGCTGTGGCCGCTGTCAGGAAAGGCGGGATACCCTGTTTCACGGAGAAAGAGTTCCGCGAAACGACAGAATCCTACGATGTGATCCTCATGTCCCACATCATCGAACACTTC
>Ga0209536_100002681_pt1 | contig 29019 bp, 21 predicted proteins | sample DeeMarSeWOR28_12_FD_187461 | JGI IMG/M metagenome (GOLD analysis project Ga0209536, IMG submission 187461) | Marine sediment microbial communities from White Oak River estuary, North Carolina - WOR-2-8_12 (SPAdes) (version 2) | ecosystem: Environmental > Aquatic > Marine > Intertidal zone >...
TGGCCATTGTCAAACCACTTGGATACTGTTCGGGGAGCAACGTGACAAATTTTAGCCACATCGCCTGTTGTGAGTACATTTTTGCCTTTCGCCATTTTTTGACTCCCGCCACATGGTATTAAATCATTCTAATATTCGGCTCAAAATTGAGGGCTGTTTAGCAGACAACCGCAATTTTCATATTAGCAGCGAATAATTGATGGTCTGTAAGATGCGACGTCCCATAAGCGTTACTGATATACGCCTAAAGGGTTAATTCGATAGAACTCAACTGTCTTACTTCTACCCGTGTAACCGGCTATGAAAATGTTTTTGATTTATACTTCATAGCCGGTACAATCTCGTAAACTATGCTTAAACGTAATGGAGTGATTTTCTGATGTGCATACATTTATCCCGGCCGGACATTACAGACAAGGAGATCGAGGCGGTTTGTGCCGTACTTGGCGGCCCTGATCTGTCGCTCGGTCCCAAACTCGGGCAGTTCGAGCAGGTATTCGCAGATTATATCAGTAGAAAACGGGCTGTAGCCGTCAATAGTGGAACGAGCGGCTTGTTTTTGAGCATGTCAGCGCTTGGGATTGGGCCGGGAGATGAGGTCATTACCACTCCTTTTACTTTCGTCGCTTCGGCAACGTCGATTATGATGGTCGGTGCGAAACCGGTATTTGTCGATATTGATCCGTTCAGTCTGAACATCGATCCGGCTAAAATCGAATCGGCGATCACCGAAAAGACAAAAGCCCTTTTGCCGGTCGAAGTCTTCGGCAATCCCGCCGGCTTTGATACTGTTTGTGAGATCGCCGGAAAGCACAACCTTCCGGTCATTGAAGATAGCTGCGAGGCGCTTGGTTCGGCTCTGAAGGGAAAAAAGGCAGGATCGTTCGGCACGATGAGCGTTTTCGGCTTTTATCCCAATAAGCAAATCACCACCGGTGAGGGCGGCATGATTTTAACCGATGATGAGGCTCTGGCGGATTTATGCGTATCGCTTCGCAATCAGGGCAGAGGCAAAAACGCCGGCTGGCTGGCGCATCAACAGCTGGGCTATAATTTCAGGATCAGCGAGATAAACTGTGCGCTTGGTATTGTGCAGCTATCGAGAATCGACGAAATCAAGGCCAAACGCAGACAGGTTGCTCAATGGTACCGGGAAATGTTAGCGGACGATGACCGGCTGGTCATACCTGCCGAGCTGGTCGATTGCGATATGAGCTGGTTCGTCTTCGTTGTCCGGCTTGCCGAAGGCTTTACAATGGCCCAGCGAGACTGGATTCTGCGGCAAATGCAAAGCCGGAATATTCAGGTCAGCAATTATTTTCCGCCTGTGCATCTTATGCCGTTTATAGCGGAGAAATTCGGCTATAAATCCGGCGATTTCCCTATTGCCGAATCAGTAAGCGAAAGAACAATCGCCCTGCCCTTCCATAATCATCTGACGAAAGACCAAGTCGATATGGTCTGCAACGCATTGAAGCAATTTTTAGTCGAATAGAAGCACTTTTTTTGTATTTTTTATTTGGCATTTACCCATTTTCACACGTATAATTTAATATAGACAAACATAATAGGCCAGCTAGGGGGGACCGGCCGAAGAAATACTTTTTTAGGAAGGGAGAATTGTTTTGAGAGGCTGGAGAACCAAATTCATATTCCTGCTGATAGTCTATTTTGCCGGCTTTGCCACTGCAATCTATATGCTGGCACCCGCACCCGAAGGCAGCGCCGATAAATCTTTCCGCGGCACATCGTCAGTTTCAGCGTTTAACTCACAAGAATTTGTGGAGTCTTTTAATGCTGGAATTCACAAGTGCCTTGCTTTCGGTAAAGTGGCAGCTATACATACAGCAGAATTCCTCAAAGAAAAGCTTGAAGAAATACGCGAGGCTTGATGCGATTAGTGTATTCAGCGTTATGAGAGCTGTCTAAGCTGTTTGTTGAAAGTACGCAGTCGATTTTCAATAGCGCTCAGTACCCAGTTGATATAATGCAGTGTGTGGGCCGGTTTACGATGCCCTTCGTTCATTAAGCCGGCTCGAATGATTGCTATGAAACGTTCTATTGTTTGATGACTGATTGCCATCGGTTCGGCGGCCCATGTCTTCAACACATCGTATTGTTCCTGCAATCTTGGATTGTTCTTTATTTGTTCTGCTGTCAAATAATCGGCCGGATTGTAGGAAAGCTGCAGACCCTTGAGGCACATGATTAAAGGTTCATAATTAGTTTTTTCTTCCAGACGTATGAATTTATACTGCTGGACGTACGTAACTGCCTGAGCCGGGAGTTTGTTCGCGATATCGTCCCCGCCAAGGTACCACTTGCGTTTGGATGTTCTGGCAAAGACAAGCTCCTCACCGTATTCGTATTGTTTAATCTCGTCATATCCCATCCTTGAAACCCAAAGCCTGCCGGTGCTCTTTCGTTCCGGCCCGCCGCCGAGAGCTAATAGGCACTTGACAAAACCGAGCGGCAGAATCTTCTGGTTGCCGAGCTGTTTTTTCCGAAGCTGGAGGGATATATGTAAACTGTGTGGGTTTACGTCGAAGAAAGCGACAATCTCATTTATCAACTGACTAAGCAGCCAGGGATCGGCCGTTGCCGGCCGGGATAGTTCACCGGCGATATTCAGCCTTCCGGGAGCCAACTCGAGAAAACCCCTTCGCCGACTCTGGTCGGTCGAGCCGGAATGGTCGTCGATATATCCGCCGAGCTTCCAGCTCAAAACATCAAGTTGAAAATCATAGAAATATTTGAATCCGTCATATATGGGATCATAAGCATTTCGGTTGCTTCTTCGCGGCTCTACCGCCGCTGCTCCGAGATTGCTTAATTCAAGCTCGATCCCAAGGGGAACCAGGCCAGGCTGAAGGTTCGAGCGGATTCGAGACAAATGCGCTCCGGCCACGCGGGTATCGAACAAGCTCTTCGAAGCACGTACGCTGTATTTGACATAGTCGATAAGATCATTCTTTTTGTACGGCATTGTCTTGAGGCAGTCTTCGACTATCATACTAACGGTTTTGTCGTTTGCATTTATCATTTGCAAAGCCGCCAGCAGGCTAATCGTTCGGAAATAGTACCTTTCAGAGGACCGCATACGTTCAAGCTCGAAGCGGTGCCGGGACTGGATTTGTTCTTCGAGCTGGTTGAGCAAAACTTGCCTCACAACCAAAGTCAGATAATTTTTAATAAAGGTTTTTGCTTCGGGATCATCGTAAAGGTGTTTTATGCTTGGCCGGGGACGGTCCAGCTCATGTTCAAGATAATAATCGCTGACTGCGTCCATATGGTAATGACTCATCACCAGGTCGCGTTCGGTTGTTGCCAGCAACTCCCGGTCGGCACCACGTTCCGATTCGGCATCAATTGTTCGTTCGCCCGGACGGGTATGCCTTTTGATGAATTTTTCGATGCGTTTACGAAGCCACAGCTCATGTATCAGATTTACATGGAATCGATCGCCGAAATGCATTTCCATCGAATCATGAGTGACCAGATAAGCCTGGGCATCGAGGGAACCACTCGCAGTGTTAACATGAACGGTCTCTCTCTCGTATCTCTTGCCTTCATATTTATCGATCTCCGCCATTGCATGGGTGGGGATATCATGAATTACAAAGCCTTCAATTCTCGACGATGGCGATTTAATTGCATAGTAATAAACGTTGTCCGGGCTTACTCGTCGGTAGTGCGGAAGAAAGGCCGGTTCGGCAAAAAGAGTCTTGTTATCGATTTTATATGCTCTTCTGGTAAAACTCAGCCCACTGACCGACTGGAAGATATTTCTGTCTCGCAGTGAGCCGTAAATAAACAGGTTTACTTTTCCATCTTTCATATTGTATTATCACACTCGTCATATTATACAATCAAACTATCAATTCCCGCTCCTGATTCGGCTTTGCAGCCTAAACAGCTCTTTGAAAGCACGCAAAATCACTCGGATGCTCGCGCCTGTTTGTCGGCCTGAAGTTCGCGGATAATGGTGCACACCTTTCTGAGTTATACGATACCCTTTGCGCGCTGCCCGCGCCAGTATCTCGGCGTCGATCAGAGCACCGGTACTTGACATCTCGATTTTGTCAAAAATTTCCCTTTTATACAGCTTGAAAGCACAGTCGATATCAAGAATTTTAAGGCCGAACATCAGACAAACTAACTTGGTCCAGCACCAACCATTGATTTTGCGGATTATCGAATCTTGGCGATTCAGCCGGTAGCAGCTTACGATATCGTATTGTTCCATAAGAGTAAGTAGCGGCGGCATTTCGTTAATATCGAACTGGCCGTCCCCATCGGTATAAAATACAAGCTTTTTTGCCGCTGCCATAAAGCCGGATTGCAAGGCAGCTCCATAACCAAGATTATGCTTGTGATGCACTACTTTTACCCTGCCGTCTTGTCCTGCAATCTCATCGGCGATTTGCCCTGTCTTGTCTGCGCTTCCGTCGTCGACGATGATAATTTCGAAATCAGCGTTGAGCTTTTCCAGTACCTCAAGCACCTTTTCAATGGTTTGGGAAACATTTTCCTGCTCATTGTAACAAGGAAAAAAAACGCTGATCGAAACCATTCACCACCTCTTACTCTGATGTATGCTCGCCAATTCAAGTAAATATTCAGTCTCCTTGTCGGTATAGAACTGCATAAGTTTTGTGTCTCTCTGTGCTCTGGCAAGCTCCTTTAGATGGAAGCAGGCCAATCGTACTGCTTCAACTTTGTGCCGGTAGCCGTCCTGTTTGGCCCAGACATCTTCTTGTTTCGTAAACTCGTCGAAATAATCCGAGCAGAACTTATTTACCTCGGGGCTTAGTTCGCGGAAGTTTCTGGTCATAAGGAGTATTTCCAGAATGGCGATAGGTGACGGACTTAAATTAAAGGCTCTTATAGCAAAATCAAGAGCCTTCTTTTTTTCCTCTATATCAGGACAATAACGAAATCCGCTATGGGCTCGAATCAGGTTAAGGTGATAATCGTCCGGATAAATAGTTTTTCCGTTAAATATGCCTTCGAAAAGATCCTTACCTTGGGGCGTTCTTATGTCAACAAACAACTTTTGCCTGTCATTTATAAAAACGATAGGCCAATTTATATTCTGCTCAAATCCATTTATAACGTGATAGGCAGCTGGTTTATCCGGATCACTATATACAGCGGATGGCATCAAGACAACCCAGACATCTCGTTTTTCAAGCTCATCGCTAAAGGATTGCCCAAGTTCGATATAATTCTCCGGAGTCAAAATTTGTTCTAACTTCATTCCCGTAGTCTGTGCTCTCATCTGGGCAGCCTGCATAATCTCATATCCGCGAGAACCGGGGAGTCCCCCGGCCATAATACTAGTCCAAATGTCAAAAGTTCTGCGATCATACGCGGCCTGCGCTCTACCATCCATGAACAACTGCAGAGGCGTTTTGCCCGTTTTTGGATCTGGCTCCTGACCCCAGGCGATGAATCCACCCTCGGTCCAGTAGTTGAACATTTTGCCTTTCAGCTTATTATCTTTAATGAACTTCAGAGCATAGAAGGGCTTGGCGTCCGAGGCGGTCATCCGCATAAAAACAGAACTTAGTTTTGGATCCGACGGCCACGGATCGAGATAAACAACCTTGAATTTAAGCCCCCACCAAGTGCCGAAGAATAGAACAGCCAGGGCACCGGCACCGATAAAAAATAATTGCACATTGCGTGGCATTGGAGAAACTACCAGGTGTTTGTTAGCATAGAAGTTTCGGCTTGCTGATAATGCGCCAACTATCTGGTCAATAAACATCGCCACAACAGGACATGCTGCAATGCCGGCTATCGGTATAAACCTGCGAGACTTGACGGCCATATAAATCGTCAGGGCTGCAATTGTGATTATCGCCAAATCAATCTTGGGTAATTGATATGTCTTGACATCCTGATTTTGATTTTCTTCGTTTCGTACCCAGCCTAAAGCTTCTTTCAGGTAAGGAAATCCAAGCCAGAAAACAATCGAAACCATATTAAGTATATAAAGCACATGGAATAAATTTCTATAGCTTAATCCGACGTTACGTTCGTACACAGGGCGGAATACACGCTGTAAGTCAAAGAATTGGCCAACTTTCCAAACCGGCTCATCAAACTTGAACGGATTAAAGATTACCGCCATTAACATCAGAGAAACAATGGCCGCCACGATCACAAAGGCGATATTCTCAGGCCTGTATTTTGCAGGTTTTGAAAACATCGAAGCAAGGATATACAGTATGACATAGACGAGCAGTATTATGAAAGGATATAAATATCTGCCGTTATAACCAGCGGCCGCATTGCCGGACCATACGGCCAGCAGGGTTAATGGAACCGTCAGATAAATGAAGTGAATGTTTTTGTAAATACTCAGCAAAATTATAGCCACGAAAACCGCACACCAGAAGAAGCTGACGAAATCAAGGCTGAGAAGCGAAAAACTAACGAATGTCACCCAGCAGGCCAGAACAGCTGTCGCATAGCCAAAGACAGCCGACAGCTTTATGTATGCTCTTTTCTGAGCTTCAAGCTCATTTCTGGGTGCCTTTAACAATCTCGGTATAAGAAAGCGAGAAAACAGCCAGAGGATTAATAAGCCGATGCTGAGGATAAACAGTACTAAAAATGGAAAGCCTGTACCAACACGATTGGACCAGTGGAAAGCCGACCACCATTCGTGAATGTCACGCCACCGCTCGGCATGTTTACTGAAACTAATAACGAACGTATGAGTCAGATTTGTCAGATGGAACGGATTGAACATGATACTCGCAATAAAAGCGACAAAGCCGGCGCCCATTGTATGGTAGATGCCCTTGAGCCCGATTGAGGTAAATCTTTTTTTGGAAATGCACGTCAGAAGGTTAAGACCTACAAATGGAACGAGCATAATGAAGACGTAGATATACCCGCCGTGGACATTGCACCAGAAAACGGTTACTGGAACAATAAGCCATATATAAAGAATATTTCGATACGTAGTTAGCACAAGTATCAGCAGAAAGACCGCCACCAGCATATTTGAGAAACCTGCCGGGCGTACATCAAGAAACGAACGCCCTGTGAACATCGCAAAGCAGGAGAAGACGGCACAGAGCGCCGGGTGTGCACCCAGCAGCCGGCCCGTATAATAGACACAAATTACGGTTATTATGTAAATGGCAAACTTCCAATAAACCAGCGCGTTAGAAGAGAAACTCATGCCGTCCGCGTAGGATGATTTGGGCACCAGCAGATAGAAGATAACATGCGTCAGCCAGTTCTGATTGATCCAGCCGGTCGGATGCACAGCCTTAAGTGTCTTAAGGCCAACCTTACCTGCAATCCACTGTGCCCAATCCGGCCAGTTTTGAATCTCTTCTTCCGTTGGTCCGGCCTTGTGCGAGTTCGCGCTGAACGGCTCAACTGTATCGACGCCGTGATTGACAAAATGTCGCCCGCAGGCCATCGCGACCCAGGTATCGCCAGCGGCAACCATGTGTGAGCAGGCATGAACCGTAAAAATCAACATCGCCAACCAGCCTAAAATCATCGGCCACCCGGATAAGGCCCTTTGCCGGACTGCTTGTGCTATCGGTTCAGGGCCTGTCGATTCTTCCACTCTTGGTGTGGTGATGCTGCTTTTCTTGCTCTTTACTGACTTAACCATTCTTGAAGTCTGTCTAATCCTTTTGTAATTTGTTCGAGTGAACAGGCAAAACTCAAACGAACATTATTGTCGCATCCAAACGGCAAACCCGGAACCAGGGCCACATTGGCCTGTTCCAGCAGTGCTTTGGCAAAGTCCATACTGCCTGTAATCTTCGCACCATTAATATTTCGGCCATAATGGGCCGAAACATCAGGGAAACAGTAAAAAGCGCCGCTTGCTTCGGCACATTCCACGCCATCGATTGCGTTCAGTCGCTCGGACATGTATTTGCCGCGTTTCTCGAATTCTGCCCTCATCTGCTCGATAGCTGCCGCTGAAGGTTCACCAAGGGCCTCAATCGCCGCATACTGGCAGAAAGTAACGGGATTCGAGGTCATATGAGATTGCAGCCGCCCCATCGCTTTGATGACTTCCAACGGCCCTGCCGTGTATCCCAGACGCCAGCCGGTCATGGAATAAGTCTTGCTGAAGCCATTCAGAACCAGCGTTCTTTTATAAGCATCCTCGCTCAGTGAAGCAAAGCTAACGAACTTCGTATCTCCGTAGATGAGCTTTTCGTAAATCTCATCCGAAATGACCATAACATTAGTTCCTTCGAGGACCTTTGCGATGGCTTTCAGTTCATCTGGTGTATAAGTAAATCCGCCCGGGTTATTGGGAGAGTTTATCAGCAGCATAGCGGTTTTTTTGGTAATCGCAGCTTTCAACTGTGCCGGTGTGATTTTGTAGCCAGTACTCTTATCGGTTTCGATTATCTTTGCCCTAGCGCCGGCAAGCTTTATCGTCTCGGGATACGTAACCCAGTAAGGCGTCGGCATAATCACCTCATCACCCGGATCCAGCACGGCCTGCATCGCCTCGTAAACCGAGTGCTTGCCGCCGATGTTGACGATGATCTGTTCGGGAGCATAGTTAAGACCGTTATCCTTTTGAAGCTTTTCGGCAATGGCTTTGCGCAGCTCGATGATGCCGGCCGCCGCAGTATATTTCGTCTGACCTGCTTTTAGTGATTTAATAGCAGCTTCTTTGATATATTCCGGTGTATCGAAATCCGGTGCTCCGGCACCGAAACCAACCACATCCACGCCTTGTGCTTTTAATTCCTGCGCTCGCGAAGTTACAGCGATCGTCGCCGAAGTTGGCACCTCCTGGGCTCGTTTGCTGACTTTCATCTTCCTGTGTTCCTTTCTAATATTAATTTCCATAGACCACGTTGGATTTATTGCCGTGTATCTTATGTCATTCACGGCTTTTATCTTGCCAACTCCATTATTAAAAACCAAACACTGCCACCCGTCAAGAAAATTGGCCGATACCTAAGCAATGATATGCTGTTTTTGACTAAGTTGAAATGGCAGATACGAATTTATTGACATGCAATTATGCAATTGTTAGCCTATTGTTATGATTGGAGCCATTCAAAAAAAGCATATTATCGATTTACGATTACCAAATGCCGATTGTAAAATCAAAAATAAAAATTATTACATTTCTTATCTCCTGATTTCTACATTCTGTATTTTGTATTCTGTGTTCTGTCTCCCCGGCTGTGCCAAGCCTGAGTCGGAAGTGCCTATTTGGGAGAAAGTCAAAATCGGCGATCTGGCCCCCCATGATCGCGATAAAACTCAGAAGGTTGAATTATTAAAGATAACAAGGCTGGATGTTCATATTTTTGAGATTCCAGCCGACAACATCAGCGAGATTGACAAAATTCGCAAGAGGTTGTTCGTAAGACCGCTACAGCTTACGAATTACGAGGCATTCACCGCCAACTCGTTTTTAGTCCGCTGCGGCCAGGTCGATTTGTGGAGGCAAACCAACGATTGGCTGCTCGGCGCCGAGGGTCAGAACTTGGCCAAAGTCTCGCTGATGCTTGCCGACGGCGAGGCCCAAACCATAACTATAACCGGTCTGGACCGTCCCCAACCCCTATATTACACAGCAACCGACGGCTCAAAACGGGGAGTAAACGTGGGGCCCGGCATATTTGGCCTGAAAGTTAACACTGACAAAATCCCCGGCTCAAGAGGTGTATGCAATCTTGTGGCATATCCGGTATTTTCGCCGCCGATGCAAGGCGCAATACCGCAACTGGAAGCTATAGTAAAATCACGAGAGATCTCCTTCACGTCTGCCGCCTTCGGATTGAAGATGAGTCCGGGCGATTTTGTATTTCTCGCACCGAAAGAATACGTCAGCGACCAGACAGAATTGGGCGGCCTGTTTTTCAGCAATCCCCAGGGCGGGCTGTTCTTCAGCAAAACAAAGGAGCCCGAATATAAACCTGCTGTCAGAATATTTTTACTCGTCTGTACCGGAATATATTATTGACCTGAGTATGCCTGATCCAACAGTTACACTGACTCGATGCAGCGATTATAGCCGGCTGGCAATCGCCGAAGCAATAGAAAAACATTTCGATCTGCTCGGCGGGCTGGAAAAGTTTGTCAAGCCGTGCGACAGCGTTTTGCTTAAGCCCAATTTTATCGCCCCGAGATCTCGTCGGCACGCCACCCAGACCGACCCGGCAGTAATTCTCGAAACAGCCCGGCTCCTAAAAGACTTCGGCGCTAGGCCTTTCGTCGCCGATTCACCCGCCTGGAGCAACACTTTTGACTGTGTAAAAGCGCTACAGATGGATGAATCACTCAAAAAATTATCCGTACCGGTCAGACAGCTTGATAATCCGAAAAAATGTCGGGTGGGCACAAAGAATATTCGCGTCGGCATTAGTTCAGTTGCACTTGACGCTGATGTCATTATCAACCTGCCCAAGTTCAAATCGCATCAGCAGTTGGGAGCGACATTTGCTATCAAGAACATGTTCGGCTGTGTGACCGGCAAGAAAAAGGCCCTTTGGCACTTTAGAAAAGGCCGCCATCATGATGAATTCTGTCGACTGCTTATAGACATTTACAAGTATCTAAATCCGGCACTGACTATAATCGACGCTGTCACAGCAATGGACGGCCCTGGCCCGATTCGCGGCAGGGCCAGACCTTTGGGCTGGCTTATCGGCGGAACCGATCCTATTGCCTGTGAGACCATCTGTGCGAAATTAGTAAATATCGAGTTGGAAGATATACCAATTATCAAGACGGCAAAGCAAATTGGCTTCGGCTGCTCAGACGCGGCAAAAATAACAATTGCCGGCGACGATTTCCCACAGAGTGTATGTACCGACTTTATATTGCCCGAGCTGGTTCCCATTCGTTTTTCCATGCCGCACGTTTGCAAAAGCATTTGCAAACAGATATTGCTGCTGTCGAAATCCACAGTAAGAAAATTAGTAGCAAAGAAAACATAAACATATAGATACACGGGATTACCAACAATCCGAAAAGGAGTAGAGAAGTGACAGATAACTTAAATCGACGAGAATTCTTCGGACTGGCGGGCATAGGAATTGCTGGAGGGGCCTTGCTGGGAAATATTCGAGTGTACAGTGATTCGACGGCACGAAAAATAAACGGTGTCGAATTGCCTGCCGGCTGGCTGGAGCCGGCGCCGGAGTTTTCCCTTGCACCGTTCTGGTTCTGGAACGATGCTCTAAGCAATAAGGAGATCGCTCGGCAGTTGGATGATTTCAAGGAGCACGGAGTGTACGGATTTGTGATACATCCGCGCGCCGGTTTACCGCGCGACATCGGCTGGATGAGCGAAAATATGATAAAGTTCATGAGATTCGCTATCGAGCAGGCTGCCAGACGCGACATGTGGGTTGTGCTGTACGATGAGGGCATGTACCCGAGTGGCTCATCCAGCGGGCAGGTTGTAGTCGAAAATCCGGCATTCAAAACGCGGGGGCTGTTCCAGATTGACCTGGATGGGGCAGAACTGGGAACCAGCCCATCCGGCATTAAAATCGGTCAGAATGGTGAGCCGGAGCTGGATGAGGGGCAGAACCTGATAGCCATAGTCCGGCGGAAAAAGAACGGGCACCGAATTGCAATCGTTGACAGGGCCATTCGCGAAGGATATTCGGTAATTCGTGGCCTGCATTTTGTCCATGATGATCCCCCGAGACGAGAAAACCATAGAGAAGTGCCGGAGAACGCCCCGCCTGCCGGTGACATACTGAATCCCGATGCGGTAGCGTGTTTTATCCGATTAGTGTACCGGCGATATTACGATGAGTTCAAAGAGCATTTCGGCAAAACAGTGAAGGCAATTTTTACTGACGAGCCTTCGATACTCGCCAGGCGAGCTGAGCGAGGAGCGATGCCGGGAACGACTGACATACTCGAACATGTCAATTCACACCTTGGATATGACTTCAGACCATATCTGCCGTCTCTGTGGTACAATGATGAGCCGGATGCCGAGCGATATAAAAGAGACTACGAGCAGGCGCTGCAGCACAGACTTGAGCAAACGTTTTACGGTCAGATTTCAAAGTGGTGTGAACAGCACGGCATTGCCTTGACGGGACACCCGGCCGCTCCGGACGATATCGGACAGCTTCGATATTTTCAGATACCCGGACAGGATATCGTCTGGCGATATATCGAGCCGGGCAAACCCAGCGCTATTGAAGGGGCACAATCCACCCAGGGCAAGTGTGCTTCATCAGCGATGATTCACCTGGGCCGCCGGCGAAACTTGAACGAATATTGCGGAGCATACGGGCACAATTTCACCTTCGAGGAGATGAAATGGCTGACGAATTGGCTTATTGTTCGGGGATGCAATCTGCTGGTCCCGCATGCGTTTTATTATTCGATACGTGGTCCCCGCATCGACGAGCGTCCGCCGGACGTGGGACCGAATAGCCCCTGGTGGGACAAGTATCGGCCGTTCGCAGATTCGGTTAGCCGGCTGTGCTGGCTCAATACGGACTCAAAGCATATATGTGAACTGGCAATCCTTGGATTGAATAACCATCTGCCATGGCAGGCGGCAAAAGTGTGCTTCCAAAACCAGCGGGATTTCAATTACCTCGAAGCTCGACTTCTTTGGGAAGATGCACAGGTGGACGAAGACGGCATCCGGATTGCCGGCATGCACTACCGGGCACTGATTATCGAGGTCGAACCGCCGGATAAAGCAAAACCGGCATTGGATATTCTGGAGAAAGCCGGACGGCTGGTACGATGGAATGACCGAATGGGAGATTCGGAACTGCTGCGGCAAATTGACCGGTTGGTGCCAAGTGATGTTCGAATCCGGCCTGCATCACATGATGTGCGAGTCAGGCACGTTTTCAAAAACGGAGTGGACTATTACATTGTCTTTAATGAAGGAGAAAATAAACTTGAAGTGGAATTGGAGACATCCACGAAGGGCAGACGATTCCTGCTGAATCCACAAACTTCCCGACAGCAAATTCTTGAGCAAGAAGCACCCCTGTATCTGAGGCCTCATGAGATGCGAGTCCTGATGGTCAAGATAAAATAAATGCACCGTTCCAAGGAGCAAACAAATGACCATGAAAAAGCGAGATAAGACAAAGACGATTAGACAACGTTACTTTGTAATATTGTCAGTCATTCTTATTGTCTTGCTGGTCGCTTACCTTGTGAGCGAGTACAGATTCCTATTCGACTCACACCTTATCAACAAGCAGCGCCAGGTGGAAACCATTAATGTGCATAAAAAATGGGCTGAACGGATCGAATTGCCCGGCCTGCCAAATTTGCATAAAGTCTCAGATGACTTATATCGAGGCGCCCAGCCGAGCGCCGAAGGGATGAGGCAATTGGAAAAGATCGGCATTAAAACGGTTGTAAATCTGAGGTCTTCTCATTCTGACCGTGATGAACTCCAAGGAACCGGTCTTGCCTATGAGCATATCGAAATGACAGCATGGGGGAAACCCGAAAACGAAGATGTCCTTCGCTTTTTGCAGATTGTTTCGGACGGCAATTCGTTACCGGTCTTCGTACATTGTCAGCACGGTGCCGACCGCACCGGGACAGTATGTGCTGTTTATCGCATAGCCGTGCAGGGATGGAATAAGGACGAAGCCATCGAAGAAATGACCAAAGGCGGCTTTGGCTTCCATAGCATATGGCAAAACCTGCCGGACTACGTTCGTAACCTAAATGTCCAAAACATCAAGCACAAAGCAGGAATTAATCAGTAAATCGACGCAGTAGATGCACACATCAGCAACAGTATTCGATCAGCGAATTGTACTGAATTCGTTTATGTCAAGCGTAAAAGTCTCTCCATCCGTCACAACAAGCCTCTTTTCATCAGTCAATACATACTTTACATCTTCAATTATTGCTTCACGGGGTATAACATTAATTATATTTCGCGCATCAACAAGAGAGATGATTCGTGTCCGTTCATCCGGCTTAAGCTCGTACTGATTTGTTACCGAATTGTGAACAATGGCACGGCCTCTGACTTTGACAATTGATTCGGAAATTCCGACAATTTCACCGATAAAGTGCCGCCGCAAATCTGTTTCGAAAAGCCGTCTTATGATCACATGTATTTTTTCACCAGGTTCAAAGATCATATAAATCTCCGTTAAAACTAACTACTCATCATTGATTACATTGCTTCTATTATCTTAACAATAATTACTTCTCCGTCAGTGTTGAAAGGAACTTTTCCCTGTCGGATCGGCTGGATTCTCTGCGGTAGAACCTTAAGAAAATCTCTTTTCTTATTTCCTCGTCCGTTATCTGCGGCCGGTTGTTCAAAACAGCACTGCACACTATTTGCTTGGAAGTATCGTACATAGAGCATCCCATGAGTAAACTCACCTGGCCGATTTTGCTCATCATTGAATCTCGAAAACTGAATTGCAACATCAGTATTCGTGTCGAACATCTTCAGTACTTCAAGTTCCTCTCTCATATGCAACCTTATTCATCATAGAGTTACAAATCAAGCCAAAACAGCATAGCATGTTATGATCCTTACAGCAAGAGAAAGTAGCATAGTTATACACTGCAAGGGCATATCTCTGGAACATTGACAGTGGCTGTTTATTCGGCTAATATCTGTTTCCATGCAGGAAAAGACCATAAATATTTTAGGCATTGAGACCAGTTGTGATGAGACTGCTGCAGCAGTTGTTGCCGATGGGAAAGTCGTTAAATCTTCCGTGGTGGCCTCTCAAGCCAGGCTGCATGAAAAGTACGGCGGTGTCGTTCCCGAAATCGCTTCCCGGGCGCATATCGAGAAAATATACCCCGTTATAAAAGAATCGATGGAGCAGGCCAGCGTGACCAGGGACGATATAGACGCTGTTGCAGTTGCGAACCAGCCGGGGTTGAGCATTGCTCTGGTTGTGGGCGTAACTGCCGCCAAGACGCTTAGCTTCGCCTGGGACAAGCCGCTTATTGCAATCGACCATTTGCACGCCCACTTGCAATCGGCGATAATGTCTGAGGATGACCTTGAGTTGCCCGCTGCGGCCCTAATCGTATCCGGCGGACATACAAGCCTTTACGATTACCATTCTCCTCTGAAACCGAAACTGTTAGGTTCAACGACGGACGATGCCGCCGGCGAGGCATTCGACAAAGTCGCGACTATCCTGAAACTATCCTATCCCGGTGGACCAAGCATTGAAAAAGCGGCGGCAAACGGAAATCCTGATGCAATCGATTTTCCGCGCTCGATGCTGGGCCGGGATTCGCTGGATTTTTCTTTCAGTGGCATTAAAACCGCTGTGCTTTATTACTGTCGCGGCCAGGATATGAAGGGTGAGAACAAGGTCGATTCGATGAGCCAGCAGGAAATAGCTGATATCGCAGCGTCATTTCAGGCAGCGGTGATCGATGTCCTGGTAAAGAAAACAAAACGTGCCGCAAAAAAAATCGGGGCAAAAACCATCCTGTTAGGTGGTGGAGTGGCGGCAAACAGCAGCCTGAGAATTGCCCTGCAGGAGATGTGTGACTCCTCTATCCCGCTGATAAAGCTGTTGGTTGCGCCAAAACAATATTGCACTGACAACGCAGTTATGGTAGCCTCTTTAGGCTATTATAAGTTCAAGGCCGGGCTTTTCGCTGATTTAACGCTCGAGCCGAAGGCAAGTAGTACATAGTTAAAAGGTGAAATATTCAGGCTGGACAGATAAAAGAATTGCTGGAACAGGTTAAAAGAGACGAGTTGAGTATCGAACAGGCCGTTGAGAAGCTCCGGCATTTACCGTTCGAGGATTTGGGCTTCGCATGCGTTGACCACCATCGTCAAATCCGGCGGGGCTTTCCGGAAGTCATTTACTGCCCCGGCAAGACTACCGAACACATAATCAAGATATTTGAAAGTCTTGCCGCCAAAGGTAATAACGTCCTGGCAACCAGAGCCAAGCCAGATGTGTTCGAAGCTCTGGAAAAGACGAAGATGTTTCCCAAGGCCAGATACGAAAAATTAGCAAGAGCTATAATCCTGGAGCAGAAAGAGCTACCGGCCTCAAAGACCGTCTTGCCGATAGTCACCGCCGGTACGGCTGACTTGCCCGTTGCGACCGAAGCGAAAGTTACTGCCGAGATTATGGGCCAGCGAACCGAATTGATCTGCGATGTGGGAGTTGCAGGCCTGCACAGATTATTCAAGCATTTGCCGAAGCTGCAGAAAGCAAATGTCGTCATTGTCGTTGCAGGTATGGAAGGTGCGCTGGCCAGCGTCGTGGGCGGTCTGATGAGCTGCCCGGTCATCGCAGTACCGACAAGTGTCGGTTACGGCTCAGCTTTCGAGGGCCTCTCGGCACTATTAACGATGCTCAATAGCTGCGCATCCGGCGTCACCGCCGTCAATATCGACAATGGTTTCTCCGCCGCGGTGACAGCCACGCTTATAAACAAGAAAATAGAAGCAAGTATGCAAAATGCAGATAGTGAGTGATATTCCGAAATTGAAGCCGCGAGCGGTTGACGGCCATAAAGGCGATTACGGCAAGGTCTGTATTATTGCCGGCAGCATCGGTATGAGCGGAGCGGCTGCGTTGGCCGGCCGGGCTGCCCTGCGTGCCGGCGCCGGACTCGTGCGAGTAGCGACACCGAAAAGCGTTTCGCCGATTGTTGCTGCGATAGAACCGTCCTTTACAACGATTGTCCTGCCGGAAGATAGCAACGGGCGAATATCCTCAAAGGCAATTCATGTCGTGCTCGAAGCAATCGGCGAAAACGATGCTGTAGCGTTCGGGCCGGGTATCGGTACAAGCGGTGCCCTTCGATCAATTCTCGAAACGCTTCTCGAACAAGAAGAGTTGAGGCTTGTTATTGACGCCGATGGTTTGAACAATCTTGCCGGCATAATAAACTGGCCCGCCCGACTCAAAGCAAAATTGATTCTAACGCCTCATCCGGGCGAATTCAAACGACTCTGGTCGGGCCTGATACGAGAAGAGCTGCCCCCCGACCGCCAGAGCCAAGCTTTGCAATTAGCTCAGAAGACAAATACCATTGTCGTCTTAAAAGGTGCCGGAACAGTTGTTACAGACGGCGAGAAAGTCTATATCAACAAAACGGGTAATCCCGGCATGGCCACAGCCGGCTCGGGCGATGTCCTGACCGGAGTTATAACCGCCCTTCTCGGCCAGGGATTGAGTGATTTTGACGTCGCGATTCTTGGCGTATACATTCACGGCCTGGCCGGAGACATCGCAGCGGAAAAAATCGGCCAGGTCAGCCTCATGACGACCGACATAATTAACTCGTTACCCGATGCCTTTATGAGAGATTAATAACAAATCTGATGCATGAAGGCACAGAAGTCCTTATTCTCTTATTCTCAATATCATCCGATTCTGTAAGTTTAATGAGCCTTGTCTAGTGGACACGCGTCATTGGTTATTACTCCTGTACATCTTGTTTGTGAGGTAGTTTTGCCCGCCACTCCTTGGCCTTTTCCGGCTTGTCCCAGGCTTCGTAGAGTTCGATAAGACGTTCAATGCAGGCCATCCTCTCAGAGTCATCGTCACGGAGCAGCGGGCTGGACTCTAGCGCCTTGAGTAGAATTTGTTCCGCACATCCATACTGGCCTTGGCCGTGCGCCTGTCCGGCCATATTTCTTACGAGGCTTTCGCGCGCGGGTAGGCCCGATTCATACAGTCTGAGCCGCAGTTCAAAGTCGGCCTGCGGCAAGGCACCTTGGTCCTTGGTCAGCAAGTCAATTGCCTTCTTCTGCCATTTGATGGCGGAGTCAAAGTCGCCGGTTTCTGCGTGGGCCGCCGCAAGAGTATCTACGTACGCAGCGTTCTTCCAGCCGGTCAGTTCGCAGGCTTTGGTCGCATTCTCTATTGCCTCTGGGCCATTGCGCAGCTCGGCCATAGGGTACGTCGCCTGCTGCCAGGCGTGTCCGTTCAGGCAGATTGCCAGGGTCGCGTCGCCTCTATCAGGTTCCGCGCCGAGCCTCCGAAACAGCTTGCTGTTTGACAAGAACAGAGTCTTGAGCTTATCGAACTGGCCGGACATCTCGTACAACAGGTAAAGGCCAGTTACACATGGTTGCAGCACGTCCATATCGTCGAACAAATGCCGTCTCCTGTCAAAAGTCTTGGTGAACAGTCTCTCTGCGGCTTCGTAGCGACCTTGGCATGTGTACGTGTTGGCAAGCCCGATGAAGCCGAGTTGCGTAAGCAGGTTGTCCTCGCCGAGCAGGCGGATTCTTCCTTCAACCACTTTGACCAACAGTCGCTCTTCATCCTCATAGCGGCCCTGATCTCTATACAGATTGGAAAGGCTTTGCATATAGACCAAAGTCCAAAAATGCTCGTCGCCTAGGATCCGGCGACTGAGTTGTACGGACTCTTCCATCAACGACTCTGCCTCTTCTTCATCTTGCTCCTGAAATCTGTACATCGAGCCACACATGAACATAGACTGTATCGTGACTGGGTGCTCGTTACCCAGCACACGCTGACTAATCTCAAAAGCCCTGGTGACAAGTTGTGCGCCCTGCTCATACCGGCCCTGCGCGAAGTGAAACGCGGCCAGTCGGTTCATGAACCACAGTGTAAGCTCATGCTCGGCGCTAAGTACTCGCTCGGCAGTCTTCAGCCCGCTGGCTAATAGCGATTCGGCCTCTTCGCGACGATACGACATTCCGTAGACTGTAGACAGGCCAAGCACAGCCTCCAGTGTAACCAGGTGCTCTTGCCCCAGAACACCCCGTGCAGTCTCGAGTGTTTTGGCGAAAAGCTCTTCCACATCGCCGACTGCCGATGAACCGTAAAAGAGAGAAAGCCAAGCCACCTGAACCGCGGACGCCAGTGTGTCCGGGTGATCCTCACCTAATAGACGGCGCCTCACCAGCCATGCCCTCACCAGAAGTGGCTCGGCGTCATCGTGGCGTGCCTGGTCTAAATATAGTGAACCGAGGTCGTTCATGGAGGTCAGGGTAGAGATATCTTCATCACCAAGTTGCTCAACACGAATCCTATACGCGCGTTCCAGGTGTGGCTCGGCTGCTTTGTAGTCGCCGAGTTTCCGGTACGTCTCGCCCAGCTTCTCACGTATTGATGCTTCGATAAGAGGTTTGCCCTCGAATTTGCCATCCAGACTTTTTGACGCTGCATCGAGAACCGAGTGGACGGTCACTTCGGGGCTTTTGGCCTTCTCCGGAGCAACGGATCCGAGAAGGTCATCGGTGAGGAAATCCGCGACAGCCTGTGATATTATCGCCTGCCGCTGGGCCCTAATCGCAAAGACAGTTGAGACTACAACTCCGACGACGACCACAGCGAGAACTGCTGCCAAACCCGTCGCCAAAGCCCGATTCCGCAGGACAAATTTCTGAAATCTGTACACAGTAGACTCGGGTCCTGCAATGAGCGGAGTGCCATCTAAGTAGTTCCGGATGTCATCGGCGAGTTCAGAAGGCGATCGGTACCGACGAGCACGCTCCTTGCGCATCGCCTTGAGCGGGATCCATTCCAATTCATTGCGTAGCCGTTTGACTAAAACGTCTGCATGTGTACCACGCCTTTTCGCTACTTCTTCGGCTTCTTCGCCAAGGCTTGATAGTCGTGTACTCGGTTTTGGTGGTTCTTCTTCAGCTATAGTCTTTTGAATCTCAGCAAAGCCGGCGGACCTGAGTTTCTCAGGATCGAATGGCAAAGCGCCAGCCAATAGCTCATATAGCAGAACACCCAGTGAGTATACGTCCGTGCGTGTATCAACATCCAGCGCGCTCATCTGAGCCTGCTCCGGACTCATGTACTCCGGCGTCCCAATCATCTGGGAATAACGTGTAAACAGCGTCTTCTCTGTGAGTCTCTGATTAGTGGCCTTTGAAATACCAAAATCAATCACTTTTGGCAGAGGCGTACCATCTTGTAAAGTCACCATCACGTTTGAGGGCTTGAGATCTCTGTGGATAACACCTTTCTGGTGAGCATGTTCAACTGCATTGCAGACAGAGATAAACAAATCCAGTCGCTGGCGGGTGCTAAGTTTGTTCTTGTCACAATATTCAGTGATTGATATGCCCTTAACCAGTTCCATGACGAAATATGGCCGTCCCGTATCAGTCGTCCCGGCATCGATTACTCTTGCAATATTGGGGTGATCCATCATCGCTAAAGCTTGGCGTTCTGCTTCGAATCTGACTATAACCTGCTTGGTATCCATGCCTAATTTGATTATTTTTAAGGCAACTCTGCGCTGAAGCGGCTTTTCCTGCTCGGCCATATAAACACAAGCCATACCTCCCTCTCCGATCTTCTCTAAAAGTTTATATGGACCAATAATTGTACCGGGACCCTCAGTCAGATGAGTATCTCCCAACGTAACATTTGGATCTAAAACTGGAGCTTCGAGATAATCTCCAGCCTTCTCATGGGCACTTAGCAAAGTCTCTACTTCCGCCTGCAGTTCCGGATTTTGCTTGCAGGCATTTTCCAGATATTTGGCTCGCTTTGTCGGGTCTTCTATTTCAATTGCATTTTGAAAGATTTCCCCGGCTTCTTTGAAATTTTCTGTCACCATGATTTTTTGTTCCCTTTATAGCCCTTTCAGCATCAAATTCTTTGTCCCCATTAAGTAATGCGCTGTTCAGACCGGTTTCGGGCCATAATTCTGATGAAAAAAGAAAATTGTTACAATAATAGCTACCGACCTTCATTAACCTGTCGATACAGCCAGGCCCGAGCGTGTGCCCAATACCTCTTTGCTGTTCGCTCAGACAAATTGAGAAGACTGGCCGCCTGTTCAAGCGTAAGACCTGCAAAGTAGCGAAGTTTTACTAAATCGGCTTTAACTTTGTCCATTTCGGCAAGCTTTTCAAGAGCTTCATCCAGTGCGATAAGGTCATCCGAAGGTGCCTCAATAGCAATCTCAGCATCGTCGAGGCCGATTTTCTGCTGGTCACCGCCATGCTTGAGGCGTTGTTTGCGGCGAGCATTATCAATCAGGATTCGCCGCATTGCCTCAGCGGCGGCAGCGAAGAAATGCGTACGGCCACTGAAGTTTTGCGCTTCTGAGCCTACCAACTTGATATAGGCCTCATGGACAAGTGCCGTTGCCTGGAGCGTCTGGCCCGGCGGTTCATGGGACATCTTCTGAGCGGCCAGATGGCGCAGCTCCTGATAGACTAAAGGAAGCAGCTCATCTGCAGCCCGGGCATTGCCCTGCTCGATCGCAGTTAAAATGCGGGTAACATCGCTCATGATATATTTTATATTGGAAAACAGACTATTTTTCAAGTATTTGTATGCAATATGAGTGCCAGAGCAAGACAAAAGAAGGCTAAAAAGCTGAGAATCAGGATATTGGTGCCTTTCTATATCGTGATTGTGACCTTTGCACTATTGGTTGCTGTATTAGGGTATTTCGTAATCAAGCAGAACATTATTGAAAGGGCCCAGACAAAAGTAAAAAACGACCTGAATTCCGCCCGGGAGATCTATGAGCAAGAGGTCAAAAGTGTTAGAGATATAATACGTTTCACAGCTCTCAGGTTCTTTCTAAAGGATGCAATTTCTGAAAATGACCGTCAAACTCTATCAAAGGAGCTGGACAGGATAAGAACGGCGGAGTCATTGGACATATTGACCCTTACGGATTCGTCCGGCAATGTCGTCATCAGGACCTGCAATCCATCAGTAATCGGGGATAATCAACGGGGTAACAAGCTGGTAAGCGGAGTATTGACAAATAAGGAAGTAATTGCCGGGACATTGATAGTGCCAAGCGAGGAGCTGATAAAGGAAAGTAAGAACCTGGCCAAACGGGCGTATTTTAAATTCATCCAAACACCAAAAGCAAAGCCGATAGAAGAAACGGAAAATACTTCCGGAATGATGATCGAGGCCGGTGCCCCGGTATTCGGATATGACGGCGAGCTGTTGGGTGTTCTATATGGCGGTATCTTGCTTAACAGAAATTATAAGATCGTCGATAAGGTCAAAGAGACTGTTTATAAAGGAGAGACATTCAAGGACAAGGACGTCGGCACAGCTACGATTTTCCAGGAAGACCTCCGGATTTCTACGAATGTCATAACGAAAGACGGCAGCAGAGCAATCGGAACCAGGGTTTCTGAACAAGTGAACGAGCAGGTATTAGTAAAGGGTTTGCCGTGGGTGGCAAGGGCCTTTGTAGTAAATGATTGGTATAAAACCGCGTATGAACCAATTAGAGATATAGACGACCAGATAATCGGAATTCTCTATGTTGGGATACTTGAGCAGCCTTTTAATTATATGGCACGAAACGTATTGATTGTTTTTTTCGTGATAGTAGCAGTTGCTACTGCGCTGGCTGCGTCTCTTGAGATAGTTCTGACAAAGAAGATATCCCAGCCACTTGTGAATATGCTCAAAGCAACAAAGGAACTCTCAGGCGGGGAGCTGGGATACGAAATGGACAAGGAAACCGGAACGATTGAACTGGATACTCTTGCGGGCTCTTTTAATGAGATGTCGGCACAACTTCGAGCCAGAGAAGAGAGCTTAAAGAAAATGAATGAAAAACTGGCAGCCTTGAATATGGCATATCTTGACTTAGTGGGTTTTGTATCGCATGAGCTTAAGGGGATTTTAGCGACAACTATTATGAATACCGCTGCGGTACATGACGAGATCTTTGGACAGATAAACCCCAGACAGAAAAAGTCCCTCGAATCGGTGATGAAAAACTTAAACTACTTAAAGGAGACTGTGAAGAAGTTTCTTGATTTGAGCAGAATTGAAAAAGGTGAACTGAAAATAACCAAAACGAAGCTGCGCCTTAAAGAAGATGTATTTGATCCATGCCTGGAGATTTTCAGCGGCCGTATAGCCGAGAAACAGATGCACGTTCTTAATAACATTGGACCCGAAATCAAAGTGGAGGGAGACATCGATTTGTTGCGTATTTCAGCAAATAACTTGGTTGGCAACGCTGTCAAGTATGGATTAGATAAAGGAAAAGTAGTGCTTGATTCTAAGGACCTGGGCCGGAAAGTGCAGATTGAAATCTATAACGACTCCCGGCCTATTCAGGAGCATGAAAAGGAGAAGCTATTCAAAAAATTCTCGAGGCTGGGAACCTTAAAAGAAAAAGAAGTCAAAGGCACCGGGCTCGGCCTGTTTGTCACCAGTGAGATTATTACAAAACATGGCGGCGATATATGGGTCGAGCCAAAGGACAACGGAAATTCCTTCATCCTCCAATTGGAAAAAGATGTCGGCACTTGATAAAATAGAATATATCTGCCTACAATCGTAAGATGTTCGGTGTGTAAGACTGATTTTTATTTTATTGCGATATTGAGTACAGTGTGTATAATGTCGGCCAATTTCATGAGATTTCAAGTAAGGGAATGAATTAGACAAAAGATAACAGGAAAGGAGCTATTATGGTATTCAGTCTTCTGGATATTGCGGTGTTTCTTGGTTTCATTGCTGCAGTGATTACAATCGGACTTTGGAAGAGCCGGCACGAAAAAACCAGCGAAGACTACTTTCTTGCCGGTCGCGGCCTGAAATGGTGGCTGATTGGTTTTTCACTCATCGCAGCAAATATTTCATCAGAGCAGTTAGTCGGCATGAGCGGCAACGCAGCCAGTCACGTCGGCTTGGCAATAGCCAGCTACGAGTGGATGGCGGCTATTACGCTGGTTGTTGTAGGATTCGCATTTCTACCCTACTTTTTGCGAGCTGGCATTTATACGATGCCGGAATTTCTCGAAGTACGTTATAACGCGACTTCACGAACAATCATGGCTGTGGCAACACTTTTTATCTATATGGTACTCTTAGGCTCTGTTACATATTCTGGAGCACTGACGGTCAACACGATGGCCGGCAAGATGGGATATGACGTATCAGTAGCAACAGCGGCACTTATAATCGGCCTGATTGCCATGATATATGTTGCGGCCGGCGGCCTTAAAGCCTGCGCCTGGGCCGACTTGATCCAGGGAAGCGCGCTGATTCTCGGCGGAGCTATCGTAATGATCTATGCGTTTAAGAAACTCGGCGCCGCGACGGATGAGCTAGCTTTTATAGAGAACGTTAAGACCGGTGCTGTTGGGGTAAAAACCTTTACACAGGATACCGGCGCGATAGACCGCTTCTGGGAGCTGAACAAGGTCAGAATGAACATGTTCCTGCCCAGCGACGATAAAGTTTTGCCGTGGACGGCACTTCTTCTTGGCTTATGGATACCAAATTTCTACTACTGGGGCCTGAATCAGTACATCACACAGCGAACGCTCGCTTCAGAGTCTTTGGCCGAGGGGCAAAAAGGTATCGTGTTCTCGGCATTCATGAAGCTACTCATTCCGTTCGTAGTAGTGATTCCGGGCATTATCGCCTTCAATCTCTTTTCTAAGGACATGCAGGATCAATCAGCCATAGACAACGCCACTGTAATAGCAAAATACCAGATGGCCAATCCGTCCACACAATTAGTTGAGATTGTGCAGTCACCATCCGAAGAGGCAATTGCAAACTGGCCCAGGGGCAAGTTTATGCTTGCGGTTTACCCAAACGATGCATCTATGAAGGCCGCCAAGACAACCAATCCCTTCGCCCTTCCTCTGACACAGAACCAGCTTTCTCAGTTGAAAGTTGACAAATTCTCGGTATTCGAATCGGATGATAAGTCATGGAAGGCAGCATTTCCGGAACTTGCTAAAGAATTAGAAGAATATAACCAGTCCACAGCGGAGGCAGCTAAGTCGGCTAAAGTGAACGTCACAAGTGTTAAGTTTATCGCCTATAAATACGACACCGCACTCGGGCAACTACTTAGCAGCGTGCTGCCCCAGAGAACGGGATTAGTAGGATTCGTCCTTGCGGCATTGCTTGGGGCGATTGTAAGTTCATTGGCGGCGATGTTAAACGCGGCTTCAACCATTTTCACGATGGATATTTACAAAAAATATATCTCGCCGCAGGCTGGTCAGAAAGCAGTCGTACTTCTCGGCCGAATCTGCGTCGTGATTTTTTCGATCATTGCAGTGTTACTGGCTCCTCGTTTGGGTAATCCCAACATCCGTAACAGCATCTTCACCATCATACAGGAAAGTCAGGGACTAATATCCCCGGGCATTTTGGCTGTATTTGTCTTTGGTCTGATTGTGCGAAAAGCCCCGCCGATTGCCGGCGTGGTCGGATTGCTGACCAATATTGTCACCTATGGCGGCATGTATCTAATGGGCCGCTACAAGATTGGGCCGGACATTCAATTCCTCAACCGGATGGCGATTTGTTTTGGACTGTGCCTTCTGGTCATGGCAATTATCAGTGTTCTCAAGCCTCTGCCCAAACCAATCGTATTCGAACAGAAGTCGAAGCTGGACCTTCGCTCTTCCAATGGAGCTAAGATAGCAGGAATCGTGGTCGTGATTATTACTCTCGCACTCTACTTCCTGTTCAGCCCAATTGGTCTGGCGAAATAACAGCGGCCTTTAAGAGACTCGGAATGGAACTGACTAAAGAAGGACAAGCAGCATTAGATATAATCTTAAAAGCCGCAAAAGAGAATAAAATCGATATCAAGGGCGGCAAGATTCGAAGAACCTCGTCACGTTTCTGTCTCGGCGTCGAGCATGGTGACTATAACGGCACCGAATTGTTCGGCGTCGGAACCGACAGATTCATCTGGCTGGCCTATAAATCCAACGGCGCCAAAAAGATAAGACTCTTTAGCGCAAATTTTCCGGATGATGGGATCGTTGAATTCGAATGGGGTAAAGTCCCCGAACCGAAATCGGCGACGATTTCTGAGACATGGGGGCGCTTCCCGTATGGAATCGATTACATCCTAAGGCGCGAAGGCTACGAGCTTTCGCAGGGCATCGACGGCGTTCTTTACGGAAACATCCCCGGAGGAGGAATGAGCCGGTCGGCATCGCTTTGTAACAATTTGATTCTATCGCTCTTTGACGCTAACGGCATCGAAGTTGGTGACAAAAACATAATAGTCGATCTTGCCCAGGCGGTTGAGAATGACTATATCGGTTCGCCCTGCGGCAAGCTCGACCAGACGATGATTATCTTCGCACGTGAGGGGATGGCAACGTATTACAATCCCAAGGATCGTTCGATTGACTATGTCCCGATCGGTGACGGGGCAACAGATTTTCGGATTGTAGTGCTCGATACCGGAACTGACCGGCCCGGCCTGGAAAAATCAACATATGCTGTTCGAAGGGCTGAATGCGAGAAACTCGTTTCGATATTGCAGAAAGCCGGCTATGAAATATCATGCCTTGGAGATATAAAAGACGATAAGCTATACGAAAAGATTATTAGCGAATTCGGGTCGAAATATCCGGACTTATGCGACCGGCTGAAGTATATTTTCGGTGCCCAGAAGCGGTTCTACAAAATGCTAGAAGCATGGAAAGCCGGTGATATCGAAACCGTCGGGCAGATATTCCGAGCCGATGGCCTGGGTTTGCGGGATGATTATAAAATATCCGGCCCGGAACTCGAAACGATGTGCGACGTGGTCAGAACAGTGCCGGGTGTTCTGGGCGAGCGGATGCTGGGCGGCGGTGATAAGGGAGCATCCGGTGCTCTGGTTGGCGCCGAATCCGTCGAAGCGGTCAAAGCCGCAGTGGATACTGCCTATCCGAGAAGCTGCCCCGATTTAGCCGATAAATATGCTGTCCATGTATGCAAGGTTGTGGACGGCGTAAGGGTTTATGAAGGTCTGCTGTAAGAGGAATGGTGGCAATTTATGTCTGAAGGATGCTCGTCACAAAAAAAGGGTATGTTCAAGGCGGAGGTTTGTTCCAACAGGCAGATAGGCCCCGGATTCCACCGCCTCAGGCTTCAGTTCACACAGGATGGAGCTAGGGCTTTCGCCAATTTCCAGCCGGGACAATTCGCCCAACTCGACCTGTCTAATACCGCCCTACCATCGCCGGAAGCCGTGCCGGAAGAACTACGTGACGTCTCCAGCCGGAATATACTGTTGCGACGGCCTTTCAGCTTTGCAGAAGTTGCCACCGACGGTGATAAGACCTTCACCGAGCTTCTTTATTGCGTCGTAGGACCAGCCACGGTTCGCATGACAACGCTATCGGCCGGTGATCAAATCGACGTCATCGGGCCTCTCGGTCGCGGTTATCAAATCCCGGACGGCAAGAAAACCGTCCTTCTCGTCGGTGGCGGAATGGGCACACCGCCGCTGCAGCACCTGGCGCAAAACCTGACTGCTCGCAACAACGGAATGGATATCATCTCACTTGCAGGTGCAAAAACTGCTGAGGGGCTGCCCTTTGAGGGCCGGCTTGATGAGATTTCGCAGAATCTTGGATTCTCCGTGCCGGAATTCGCCAAGTACGGCATCGAATCGATTGTCGCAACAGATGATGGCTCGGCAGGCTATCATGGGCTTGTCACTGATTGTCTTGCCGAATGGCTTGAAAAATCCGATGTCCCCTTCGACGATATTATCATTTGTGCCTGCGGGCCGGAATCAATGCTTGCTTCAGTGGCACAAATAGCTGCCGAAAAGAACATTGACTGCCAAGTCAGTATGGAGCGGCGAATGGCCTGCGGCATTGGTTTGTGTCAAAGCTGTGCCGTCGAGTGCAAACTCGCCGATTCAAACGAAACCATCTACAAAATGTGCTGCCAGGACGGCCCGGTCTTCAATGCCAAAGAGGTTGTTTTCTAATCAAGCAGGTTGACAAAATCATTGCTCACGGTCGTTTTGCTTTCCTGAGTTTATCTGCTGTATCGAGTGCAATTTGATGTCGTCTGATTCGTTCTGTCACGCTCCTTTTAAGATTGTCAGCAAGCATGGAAACATCTATCCCGTAGTCAGCAGCAACCTGTATCGGGTCAGCTTGCCGCGACTTGTTCACACGTTCTGTGTTTTTGTTTGACTTTCCTGCCATAAGTAAAAATTATAAACGTCTAAATGTGCGATAGCAACATGAAATATACCTCTATTGTTGCAGTATTTATCCATATACCTTACCATACGATTTTCTTTTCTCTGTACGACTCGTTATCCTGTGCAAATTCGAACTGAAGGTCTGTTTTCATCTCTTGAGGTTTTAACTTTTTCCTGAACTTACAAAGATACATTTCCTTGGGTATATCAGCGGACAAATCAATTGATTCCGGTTCTGCTCTGGATAGCAAATCAACCATAAAACCCGTTGATTTCTTTTCGCTGGCATATCGAAGCGTCAGTCGCTCACCGCAGCTAAGCTTATTCTCACTGAATGTATAAAGCAATATTTCTGTTTCCGCTCCGACGGTTGACGTTAAGGTCAATGGATATACAGCAGTATCGGTTTCAAATTTTAAGATAAGAGGATCGACCATTCCATCAGAAATGAGCTTTTGTTGCCGGGTCTCTTGATCCGACCCGACTTTTGCCACAACAAAACACCATCCACGATTGATATAATCTGTGAAAACGTGAGTATCATTATCAGTAAAACCAAAACCATTTTCCGATAACCAACCTAAGATCGCCTCGGCACTTTCACTCTTGACGATTTTAACATCATATATACCTGCTCTCTCGGTTTTAATTACTTCAATACCGCCACTTCTTCCAAGAGGTTGTATCCCTATCATTATCGTTAAAATAAAAGCGATAAGCGTCACAGTCACACCATTTCTCGCCTGGCGACTCCACGCGGTTTTTGAAAGTCCAATCTTATCAAGAGAGGGGTACTTCACAACACAGACCAATAAGAAAACAAAACCTCCGAAGAAAAAGAGCACGGATATTGAGGCAAAAATAATCGAAATCCTAATTACTTCTGGCTGGCTGCTCCTTGACGCGAAAAAGAAAAACATTCTGGTGACATCTACATTTGCACTGGCAATCTCCGGAACCAACGGTACCGGTATTACCCAGCCTATGGAATCTACAACCTCAGATTGCGAAAGCTCATACTTACTTTGAAGAACTAATGTTTCCGAACCTTCATGAAGAAGTATGAATGCTCTCTGATACGGAATGCCCGGCGGGACTTTATCAACGTAAAACTTACCA
>Ga0209536_100002682_pt1 | contig 29015 bp, 23 predicted proteins | sample DeeMarSeWOR28_12_FD_187461 | JGI IMG/M metagenome (GOLD analysis project Ga0209536, IMG submission 187461) | Marine sediment microbial communities from White Oak River estuary, North Carolina - WOR-2-8_12 (SPAdes) (version 2) | ecosystem: Environmental > Aquatic > Marine > Intertidal zone >...
CTCAAATACCTCCGGATCAGCAACCAGTTCGTTTTTGTATTCCGTACAAAGGGCAGCCAGTTCACCGCGCCCGGTCGCTTCAAGATACGTTACCATACGCTCGTCAAATGGAAAAAGGGAAGTGGTCGCTCCGATTTCGGCCCCCATATTACATATGGTTCCTTTACCGGTACAACTGATTGACGCCGTTCCCGGTCCAAAATATTCAACGATCTTACCGGTTCCCCCTTTGACGGTTAAAATACCGGCCAGTTTAAGAATGACATCTTTCGATGATGTCCAACCTGACAGTTCTCCTGTCAGTTTAACTCCAATGATGCCCGGCCATTTCAGTTCCCAGGGGAGTCCGGCCATTACGTCAACCGCATCAGCCCCACCGACACCAACGGCGAGCATACCTAATCCACCCGCATTCGGGGTATGTGAATCTGTTCCGATCATCATTCCACCTGGAAAAGCATAATTTTCCAGCACGACCTGGTGGATAATACCTGCTCCCGGTTTCCAGAAACCAATACCATATTTTTGTGAAACGCTGGCCAGAAAATCATAAACTTCTTTATTTGTATCCATGGCCCGAAGAAGATCATCCCTGGCTCCTACTTCGGCCTGAATAAGGTGATCGCAATGCACTGTTGATGGTACCGCCACTTTTGCTCTTCCGGAAGACATAAACTGCAGCAAAGCCATTTGAGCAGTAGCATCCTGCATGGCCACACGGTCCGGATTGAGATAGACATAAGTTTCCCGCCGTTCAGGGGGTGATCCAACATGTTCAGCCAGATGGCTATACAGTATTTTTTCGGTTAAGGTCAGGGGGCGCCCGCTTAACTGACGAGCTTCGTCCTGCTTGTTTTTCATATTGGCGTAAATCCGTTTGATCATATCGAAATCGAACATCATCATATCTCCTTGGTTCAATGGTGTTATTGTATTGAGTGGATAAATAATATATGAAGTAAAAATTAAAAAGTAAAAAGTAAAAAGATAGTGAAAAAATGCCGGTGGTCGCAGACCAGCGGCATTTTTTCAACACTAAATTATTTAATATTCCTCTCCGAAAACAAAAGCAGAAAAAACGAAAATATCAGTTTCCTCATCCTTCCAGGCATCGGGAGGAAGTCCCGCCTTGCGGCATGTTTGCTGTAAAAAAGTCAATCGATCCCACTTGTTATCCGAAGCCACCTGAGGTAGTAACAGCCCTTCATAATTTCCTTTTCGGATCATTAACCCGTGTTTTCCAACTTCAATCCGCTCCGTTTCATAAACGCGATGAAAGGGTGATAAAACGGATATTTCAAAGGTAAGTTGATCCAGCTCCTCTTTTTTCACCGGCGGGAATCTTGGATCTTTTAAGGCGGCACTAATGGCCGCACCACGAATCGTTTCATAGAGTGGCTGAACAGCAGAGACATAGCCGATACAACCACGCAGTTGGCCTCGTTCATTTAAGGTGACAAAAGCACCACGGTCTGCTTCCAGTGAGGAAAAACCACCGGAGGTACATTCATAGACTTTTCCTGATTCTACAGCCGTTCGAACGGATTTTTTAGCAATTTCCATCAGATGATCCTGTTCCTCTTTCGTCAGTTTAAAACCAAAATCATTCTGTTTTGAACCGGATGCTGTTTTATAAAACGCTGCGGACATATAACCGACAACACTGTTTTTTTCACCAATAGGAACATCTCCTGAATTAGCATACTTAATAATCTTTGCCTCGGTGGCCCCAAGTTGTTCGCTGGCAATCATTGTCGCCACAATCGGACCTCCTCCACATGCTTCCCAAATCCGGCGGTTTAGATTTCTGGAAAGATTGATATGATCCCATTCACGCACGGCAGTCAGGACTTTCTGATCCAGTTTTACGGCTTCATCATAGGGGTGGAAATGAGAAAGATCGGAACTGGCAATGACGACCGTTTTGTTATCTTTGATCGTATTCGCCAGAGCGATTCCCAGTGCTCTGCATGTTTCGTATTCTTGATCACCCATAACAATTGGTACAAGCGTAAAATTTTTCAACACATTCTGTAAAAATGGTAATTGCACCTCTAAGGCATGTTCCATTCTCCCCTGCCTGCGCGTTTCATGGCCTTCCTCAGAAAGGGTGATAGAAGCATCTTGATCAGCCAGCATTTTACAAAAATCCTGATCAACGGGAATCGTTCCCAGAGGTGTCCGATAACCGGTTCCGTTATAGACAGCGGATCCGTCAAAGGCGACAATGTGTGAAGGCGAGATAACCACCACCCGTTCGATGTTTTTACCTTTTAAGAGATCATAGCCGGATGCGGCCACATGACCTGAGTAGACATAGCCCGCATGTGGTGATACCATACCGATGATTGTTCCGTCAATTGCAGGTGGTTTTGCCTCATCCAACAATTTACTGACAGTCAGAGCCAACGTCGTTGAATCTCCGGGATAAAATGATCCTGCAACACCCGGATGACGAATCTTTTCATCCTGGGCAGGTGAATCATTCTGCATTATTGTCATGATAAAACCCCCTAGAATAATGATGGAAATAAAAATACTTCCTCTGACCATTATTTTTACTCCCTTATTTTTGACTAACGTCCCCATATCCCGGCAATTTCCCTGGAACAGTTCATACAGCGACCCTGATTGATATTTGTCTCCCCTACAAAAAATCCACGGCGACTGACCACCGTCTTTCCACATCCGGGACAAACCGTATTTTCTGCATTATGACCGGGTACATTGCCAATATAGACATAATTCAATCCTTCTGCACGGGCGATCTGCCAGGCGCGTTCTAAGGTTTTAACCGGTGTTGGCGGTAGATTCTTTATCAGATACGAAGGGTGAAAACGTGTAAAATGGATTGGTACATCAGGTCCCAGATTGGTGATAATCCATTTGCATAACTCGCTCAATTCCTGATCACTATCATTCAGAGTCGGTACAACCAGATAGACGATTTCTGTCCATATGTTGTTTTTTTTCATGGTGACAAGACTGTCCAGGACCGGTTTTAGTTCTCCATTGACCACATCCCGGTAATAACTCTCTGTAAAAGCCTTCAGATCAACTTTAATTGCATCCACATTTTTGCACAGCTGGACAAGTGGTTTCTCCGATATATAACCGGCGGTAATGACCACACTTTTGATCCCGAGTTCTTTTGCCGCGATTGCCGTATCTTCCATGTATTCATAAAAGATCGTTGGCTCACTGTAGGTATAGGCAATGGAAATACTACCGGAATCTTTTGCTGATCGGGCAGTTTTCTCAGGTGGTAAATAGATACTACGTATATGTTCAGGACGAACCTGAGAGATCTCCCAGTTTTGACAAAACTTACAGTTCACATTACAGCCTGCGGTGGCAATTGAAAATGCCTGACTGCTTGGGTAAAAATGGAAGAGAGGTTTCTTTTCAATAGGATCAACATGATAGGTACAGGGACGTGAATAGACAAGTGAATAATAGGTTCCTTCTCTATTTTCGCGAACACCGCAATAACCTCGCTCCCGGTCATCGATGACACATTCTCTGGGACAAAGAACACAGCGGATTTTCTTATGTGGCAATTTTTCGTAATACCGGGCTTCAATCACATATTTCTGTATTTCAGCAGGAAAGTCAGCTTCTGCATCCGGATTAAAGGCAAAGGCAGTGGGTGTGAATAATCCGCCACAGGCCAGTGAAGACAGTTTTAAAAATTCCCGTCTGTCATAGGGTGTTCTCAAAGGTTCTGTAAGATCTATACGATCAATTATATTTTTATTGCTCATCGCTTTTCTGTCTCTCACAGCGACGCGACGACGCCACGTCTCTTATTATGTTTTTTTTCTGTCCACGGATTACACGGATTTTCACGGATTGAATTTCTAAGTTATTCTAACAGTCATTTGGAGTCCGCCAGCTGGCGGAGGAGAAATCTTTAATCTTGTTTTATTTAAGATTCCTCCTCCCCGATGAATCGGGGCCTCGGAATGACCCAAAGGATATATAAAATATTTCATCCGCGGAAATCCGTATAATCCGTGTCATCCGTGGTCTATCTATATTTCAATAACCTCCATTTTTGCGGGATCATTAGTACCCAACCGATGATTTACATCGGCAGCGGTGGAGATATATGTTGGTTCCCGGCCGGATTCTTTCAGTGATTTTAGATTATGTTTTTGCCGTTCAGTCTCTACCAACTGCCAACCCAGATAGTCAAGAGCGACCGGATCTTCCCCGAAGATCAGTCCATTACATGGCCATGTCCAATGAGGCATATGGGAAGGTCCGCCATTGTACTGGGCATTGATCGTATCACATATCGTGAAACGCACTTTATTTTTGATAGAAGGAAGCATATAAACATCGGCTATATAGGGATCCCCGATATTGAGATGATACTTATTTGGATTGTGAATGGCACCAAACATATTTTTCAATGACATGGTGAGCCCGGCAATACCATGGTCTTTTAATACAGGAATATTTATCACCTTATCACAGTAATGACTTAATGTTTTAGATATAAGACTGGCAGCTGAACCGAAAATTTCAAAATCAGAAGAAAAACCAACTGCATCATTCCCGAAACATTTGATTTGGTTTCCCCGGTAGACGATCTTAAATCCGCCATTCTCAAGATCCTCATCCATCCGATCCCAGATGATGATCTGATCCGCTTTGACACCCACTTCACGTAAACGCTCACAGATAGCTTCAACAAGTTCATGATGGGTGCCGCCGGGACCGGAAAGACAATTTACCTTGAGACCAATGACCTCTTGCGGCTTTACAACATGTTTCCAGGCGCTGTGAACATTGTCCTCATCGAAATAAGCCTGCATGCCGTTATCGAGCAATCTGATCAGTCGGTCGCTGTCAATCAGATTTGGTGTGGATTGCAGTAGAGGATCTCTGGCAAAAACAATATGGGATTTTTTTGTGGATTGAGGATCGGCACAAAATGTATAGATCGGGGACGTTGTAATCAGAGATCCGGCAGCAGCAAGACCTGTTTTGATAAATTTACGACGATGCATCATGAAAGACCAACGAAAGATTAATCTGTAATTTCTCTCAACCAATATAATGATTTTTATACGCCATCACCAGAAATTTTGGAAGTCGGATACGAGATATGAGCATGATGGGCTTGGCAGCGCCAAGCCCATCATGCTCATATCTCGTGTCATCTCTTTGTATTTCCCAAATAAAATGTTATATTCTCATAAGACAAGATTTCATGGAGAATCATCATGGGCAGTTTTGGGCTTACAGAAATAATTATATTGTTTTTAATCATCGTCATTCTTTTTGGTGCAAAGAGAATCCCGGATCTCTTTCGAGCAGTCGGTTCAAGTATAAAAGGTTTTAAAAAAGAAATGAACAAAGAAGACGAGAACAAAGCATAGATACGAACTCCTTCCAATAAAGCTTTAGTCTCCTAATTCAGTAACTTTCAAATTTCTATTTCTGGCGGCTGAACAACCACAGAAACTGACAATATTACAGTAAAATACGCCATTCTTACACATATATTTTTGTATTGCTCTATGCTGGTCAATGAACCCATATTATATCAAGCGTTTATGATTGGCATATAATTTGTACTATTTTTTGGGATATAATACCTAAAAAGGTAAAGGTTTTTATAAACTAAACATACTTTGCGTTTTTAGCGGTTAGAGAAAAAATAATGAAAGGATGATATAAATGACATTCGATAAGTTAACATTAAAAGCACAGGATGCGATTGCCCGCGCACAGCAGATCGCCTCGGAATATTCCCATCAGCAAATTGAACCTGTACATATTTTACAGGCGCTCTTGCAGGATAAGGATGGATTGGTTCCGACGATATTAAAAAAGGTGGGATTGAACCTGCAGGCAGTTGAAACCAGTTTTGATCATGAAATCAAAAAATTACCGAAGGTTCAGGGTAGTGGAGTTTCCCAGATATACTTGTCCACCTCGGGCCAGAAAATGCTTCAACAGGCAATGAAAATTGCCAATGATCTGAAGGATGAATATATCAGCACAGAGCATCTTCTTCTGGCTGCATTGCGGAATGGCGACGAACCTTCGGCTAAAATACTAAAAGAGATGGGGCTGACCGAAGATAATGTGATGAAAATCCTTCAGGAGGTGCGGGGAAGTCAAAGAGTAACAGATCAGACTCCGGAAAACAAATATCAGGCCCTGGTTAAATATGGAAGGGATCTCAATGATCTTGCCAGTCTGGGAAAACTCGATCCGGTTATTGGACGTGATGAAGAAATTCGCCGTGTACTGCAGGTTTTATCCAGGCGGACCAAAAACAATCCCGTGCTTATCGGAGAGCCCGGGGTCGGTAAAACAGCGATCGCTGAAGGATTGGCACATCGCATTGTCGATGGAGATGTTCCTGAAAACCTGAAAACGAAACGAATTATCTCCCTGGACATGGGTGCATTGATTGCCGGAGCGAAGTTCAGAGGTGAGTTTGAGGAACGGTTAAAGGCGGTATTAAAGGAAGTGATTGATGCTCAGGGTGAGATTATTCTTTTTATTGATGAATTACATACCCTCGTGGGAGCGGGGGCGGCAGAGGGCGCAGTAGATGCCTCCAATATGCTCAAGCCGGCTTTAGCCAGGGGTGAACTGAGGGCCATTGGTGCAACAACCATTGATGAATACAGAAAACATATTGAAAAAGACGCGGCTCTGGAACGAAGATTCCAACCAGTAATGATCGATGAACCCTCTGTTGAAGATACAATCTCTATTCTTCGCGGGTTAAAGGAAAAATATGAGGTCCACCATGGTGTTCGTATTCAGGATGCAGCACTGGTGGCTGCTTCAATGTTATCCTACCGCTATATATCGGACCGCTTTCTGCCTGATAAAGCCATCGATCTGGTCGATGAAGCAGCTTCCCGGCTTCGAATTGAGATCGATTCTATGCCAGAAGAATTAGATGAGGTGGAACGTAAAATTCAGCAACTTGAAATTGAGCAGGTGGCTTTGAAGAAAGAGAAAGATGATGCCTCAAAAAAGAGATTGCATAACGTTAAGGAAGAAATTGCCAATGCCAAAGCCATACGAGATGAACTGGCAGTTCACTGGCGATCTGAAAAAGAACATATCCAGAAGATCCGGGAAATAAAAGCAACATTGGATCAGTATAAAGCGGATATTGAAAAAAGTGAACGTGAAGGGGATTTAAACAAAGTCGCTGAACTGCGATATGGAAAAATTCCCGATTTGGAAAATCAGTTGAAAATTGAAAATAACCAGCTGATTAATTTGCAAAAAGACCGGCAGATGCTCAAAGAGGAAGTAGAGGAAGAAGATATTGCGGAAATCGTATCAAGGTGGACCGGGATTCCTGTGTCAAGAATGCTGGAAAGTGAGAAAGAAAAACTGATTCATATGGAAGAAAGACTGGGTGAGAGAGTCATCGGGCAGCACGATGCGATTCAGGCCGTCTCTGATGCAATTCGCAGATCCCGCGCAGGTCTCAGTGATGAACAACGGCCAATCGGTTCATTTATTTTCCTTGGCTCTACCGGTGTCGGTAAAACAGAATTAGCGAGAGCTTTGGCCGAGTTTTTATTTGATGATGAAAACGCGATCGTCCGCATAGACATGTCCGAATATACAGAACGTCATTCGGTCTCCAGATTGATAGGTTCACCTCCGGGATATGTCGGCTATGAGGAAGGGGGACAGTTAACCGAAGCAGTTCGCAGAAAACCTTACTCGGTTGTCCTGCTGGATGAAATTGAGAAGGCACATCCGGAGGTTTTTAACCTTCTGTTACAAGTGCTGGATGATGGTCGCTTAACGGACAATAAAGGACGAACTGTCAATTTTACCAACACGATAATAATCATGACCTCTAATATCGGTGCACCGCTGATTATGGAGAAATCACAGACGATTACAGAAACAAACCGTGAAGAAATTTATGAAAGTATTCGTCATGACGTGATGGAAATGCTGCGACAACAACTTCGTCCGGAGTTTTTTAACAGGATCGATGATATTATTGTTTTCCACTCACTCAGCAAAGAGGAGATTTCAAAGATCGTTTCTCTCCAGTTCAGGAGACTACAAAACAAAATGAAGCAACAGGGTGTCATTGTGAGCTTGACCGATGGTGCTAAAGACTATCTGGCCCGCCATGGTTATCAACCGGAATTTGGTGCCAGACCAATCAAGCGACTTGTTCAAAAAGAGATTGTAAATGAGCTGGCAAAGGAGATTCTTGAAGGAAAAATCAGCAAAGATTCTGAAATTACGATCGATTTTAAAGGCGGGACGTTGGAATTTGAAAATTCAGATTCACAGGTTCAACCGGAAATAATCGAGGCATAAGAGTAGTTAATAGACCACGGATGACACGGATTTGACGGATTTACGCGGATTTTTTAGCTAGGTTATTGTTTGTCATGATTTACGCTTGATACAAATGTTCAGTAGTTAAACGACAATATATCCATGACATAACCTAAACACTAGATCTGTGAGAATCCGTCAAATCCGTGTTATCCGTGGTCTATTTTAACGAGAAGACGGAAATCTTCATTTTTTTTGCAACTTTATGAAAACTGTTGCATCAAACTAACTTAAACAGAATAGGATACGGACTTTGAATTTATCAACGACATTGTTATTAATTGTTTTACTGGTAATTGCTGTATACTTTTTTTCCTTTAGATTTCAGGGAAAAGGTGAAGATAATATTACGACGAACGAGGTACAGGAAATGATTGCAAATAAAGATTCGATGCTTCTGCTGGATGTTCGGACACCTCAGGAATATATAAGTGAAGAAGGACATATTCCCGGTTCTATTTTAATTCCATTGGGAGAACTCAAATCAAGAACCCATGAACTGGAACAGTACAGGGAAAAGGAAATGATTGTAATTTGTAGCAGTGGTGTTCGCAGTGCAAGCGCGACCAGATATCTGAGGACTCTGGGATTTGAAGCTTTTAATATGGAGGGCGGGATGCGCGCCTGGAATAAATTAAGAGTAAACACGAACAATGACACAACGGATAAGATCTATGAAAAAACTGTTGAATAATCGCTACTTAAGAATTAGCCTCTTTGTCCTGCTGGGTGGGATAGGCGGTTTTGCTTATTATTACTTTATAGGATGTCAAACAGGTACCTGCCCTATAACCAGAAATCCATATATCAGTACCAGTTATGGTATTTTAATTGGATTGGTTCTGTCTTTTGATTCCAGGAAGAAAAAAAATCAGGAGAGCGATTAATGGATTCTTTTTTGCTTGCTCTGGCGATAATCATAGGATTTTTTGTTGTAATGCGTCTTTTTGTCTGGCTCACTGGAAAAATGAAGACCGGAAAGAAAATCGGTCCGTTTTCGGGTGAGATCGGTGAACGAATCCGGAAAGGGGACAAGTTGCTCTTATACTTCTACACACCATCCTGTGGTGCCTGTAAAGCGATGACACCGGTGATAGATGAAATGAAAAAAGAAAAAAATAATGTTTATAAAATAAACCTGACCAGAGATTATACTATTGGTAAAATATTTGGGGTAATGGGTACACCGGCCACCATTCTGGTCAATAATTCCAAAATAGATCAATATATTCTGGGAGCCCGTTCAGAAAAATTTTTAAGAAACTTAACCACGGAGATGAAAGATGTCTTATAGCTTTAGCAAAGTAGTCAATTTAACCTACGAAGAAGCCTTAGAAAAGGTAACAGAAGAATTAAAAAAAGAGGGATTTGGTGTCTTAACTGAAATTGATGTTAAAGCAACATTGAAAGAAAAACTGGCAGTTGATGTGCCGAAATATAAAATTCTCGGTGCCTGCAATCCGCCATTTGCCCACAAGGCCTTGAAAGCTGAGCCGGGCGTCGGTCTTTTATTACCATGTAACGTTGTTGTTTATGAGTCAGAATCCGGAGAAACGACGGTCGCTGCGATTAACGCAGAAGCAATGTTAAGTGTCGTTGACAGAGATGATATTGCACCAATTGCCGAAGAAGTGAACAAAAGATTGAATCGTGTTATGGATAATATGTAGATCGCAAGGAGTAAATAGAATATGCCGATTTTTGAGTTTAAATGTAAAAACTGTAATCATGTATTTGAAGAACTCGTATTCTCTTCAAATGTCAACTCTGAAGATATCACCTGTCCGGCGTGTGGTGATAAAAATGCGGACAAACTGATGTCTGCCTTTAGCTCTTCGGGATCCTCAGTGATAGGATCAGGCGGCGCTCCAAGCTGCGGTCCTTCAGGCTTTGGTTGAGGAATTTAACCAGGAACCGTGTGTTCCTAACTCGATGCTCGGTGCTGGATGCTCGATCCTCGATCCTGGATTCTGGATACTGGATGCTATCATGGGATATGGGATTTCTGAGTAGTATTCGTAAACTGAAATTTTGAACATCCTATATGTTCAATTATTGTATTCCTCAGACAAAAATGAAGATTTACCCGCTGTAAGGGCTTAGCGGTGCCAAGCCCATAAAGATTTCACCTGTAAATCACCATTTCGATTAGAGAGTACCGAGTGCCGAATAACGATAAACCGTCTCTCTATAGAAATTACTTACCTACATTTTTTTACTTTCATTATAATTTCGTAAAATTAAGGACAAAATTTTTCATGTATCCGTGAAAATCTGTTTAATCCCTGTCATCCGTGGTCTATAAAAAGTATATGATGAAAGACAATAAATACCGCCAATCATTTCAGGTTTACCTTGACAGAGCGAGAGAGATCATCAATGAACGAGATTCACAGTTGGATGATCTTCTTTCAGAAATCAGTTCTCAATTAGACATTCCGCTAAAACAGATTTCGCATATTGAACTTCTATCTTCTGTTTTATTATCTGTATTTAAAGATAAAGAAATATGTGAAAATAAATTACGGGATGTATCTAAATCATATGACGAGGTTCTCGGGTTGATCACACATGAATTCAAAAATATTTTAACATCCATTCACGGCTACAATATGCTGCTGGAAAAGCACTTGCAAAATGGGAAGGATCAGGAGTCTCTTCATCATTTACATGATAGTGACAGATTGACCCGTCAACTCTTTGACATGACAGATTCACTTTTAAAAATGTCCCTCGGAGAAAAAGGACTGATCAGACCGGAATTAAAACTGGTCGATTTCCTTGAGGATATTTTGAAACCCATCAAAAGAGATTTAACAACGCAGTTAAATAAAAAACAGATGCAACTTATACTGAAATATGATATACGTAATTTAGTTGTAGAGTGTGACGTAGGATTGATGGATATTGTTGTCCGAAATCTGCTTCTCAATGCCATTAAATATGGTAAACAAAACACAGACATCGACGTAAATATAAATCGAACAAAAAAAGATTTCATGATGTCCGTAAAAAATTATAGCGATGAAATTCCCGCTGATATTTGTAAGGGAATTTTTGAGAAGTTTAAAAGCAAAAAAATTGGTTCGGAAAAAGGGGGAACCGGAATCGGCCTTTATAATGTGAGAAATATTATTCATTTGCATCGTGGGAAAATTACCTGTAAAAAATCAGCAGGAAAGTGGATAGAGTTTCATTTCACTATTCCTCAACATATCTGAGTAGATATTTTATGAAAGAAATTACCAGGCTTCATGTGCCCTGTAAAATAAAGTATACTAAACTGGTTGAGGATTTTACCTATTCTCTCGGTGAACATATTTATCCAAAAGATGATGCAGCACGAAACAGGTTGAGTGCAGTAATGAATGAAGTTTTTACGAATATCGTAAAACATTCTGATACAGGCGATCAGGATGAAATGGTTCGCCTGCAAGTTGAACTCGAGTCAGGATTATTGGTCATTTCAATTTATGATAGTGGTCCGGGTATCGTCATCCAAAACCAGTTACCTCCTTACGACGCATCACTTATCGGACTCAAAAAAATACACCGTAAGGTCATTGACGGAATTGTATATATCACTGTACTGGATCCCCACAGTATATCTTTCTATTTTGTAAAAAATAAAGAGATTGAATTTGAGGATCCTCATACTATTGAAGATCTCAGAGGACACGGACTCGGTTTGTCAATTGTGACAAAAATTATGGATTCGCTGACGTATACGTCAATCGGCGACGGTAAATATGACTGGAAAATGACTAAGAAACTCTAAGTTTATCTACCGAGTTTGACTCTTGAAACTTTACCTCATGGCATTTATATTCATTGTCATATTATAATATTAAATCTCTATTTTTTTTAGAAAATTATATATTTTTTTTAACACGAGGATCACGAAGAAAATGAATTATTATCGTAAAGAGTGAGGCGCAGGGTGTGGTGCGAAATGAACGAATTACGCTTTACGCTCTACGCTCAACGCACTACGGAATAAGACCTACGTGTTCTTCGTGTTTTTATATATAATCACAAAAGGAGTTACTCATGTCTGAAATTTCTGCTGCAGCCCCCTTGACAGTTTTCTCTGAAGATGAAAAACTCTTCTATGATATGGTCAGCGATTTTGCCAAAGAAAAAATCAAACCACTGGTTCGGGAAATGGATGATGAATCGAAGATTGAACCATCAATTATTCCTCAATTATTTGATCTTGGTTTAATGGGGATCGAGATTCCGGAAAAATACGGGGGCGCAGAAACGACCTTTTTTATGTCGATACTGGCGATCGAAGCGCTCAGCTCGATTGATCCCTCAGTGGCAGTGATTGTCGATGTTCAAAATACATTAGTCAATAATGCATTTTTACGATGGGGGAGTGAGGGATTACTGGATAAATACTTTCCTCAACTTGCCTCAAAAAAAATAGGTGCGTATGCCTTATCAGAAGTAGGATCGGGAAGTGATGCCTTTGCACTGGCATCGAGAGCAGAAGATAAAGGCGATCATTATCTTCTCAACGGCAGGAAGATGTGGATTACAAACGGCAATGAGGCAGAAATTTTTATCATATTTGCCAATTTGAATCCGGATGCCGGCTATAAGGGTATTACAGCATTCATTGTAGAAAAGGAGTTTTCTGGTTTTTCTGTGGGGAAAAAAGAAGACAAATTGGGTATCAGAGCATCCAGTACCTGTGAATTGATTTTAGATAATGTACAGGTACCAAAAGACAATATTCTCGGTGAAGAAGGTATAGGATATAAAGTAGCAATCGAGACACTCAATGAGGGTCGGATCGGGATCGGAGCGCAGATGGTAGGTCTCGCACAGGGAGTGTTTGACTACGGATTACAGTATACAAAAGAACGTGAACAGTTTGGAAAACCGATCTCAAGTTTTCAGGGGATGCAATTCCAATTAGCCCAGGCAGCCACGGAGTTGGAGGCAGCCCGTTTGATGGTCTATAATGCGGCCAGATTAAAAGAAGCCGGTAAGAATTTTACAAAAGAATCTGCAATGGCTAAGCTTTATTCTTCGCAATTGGCACAAAAAATAGCCTCATTGATGGTCGAGGTTTTGGGCGGATACGGTTTTACCCGGGAATACCCGGTTGAGAAATTCTATCGGGATTCAAAAATCGGAACGATTTATGAAGGCACGTCCAATATGCAGCTGCAGACAATCGCCAAAGCTTTATTAAAGGATTAATCCTCCTTATTAACACCTTGCTTTAGCAAGGTGAAAAGACAAGATTGATAGATTAGGGAAGCCGTTTAAACGGCTTTTCTATTGAACGGTTATCTGCGTCACCTTGCTGAAGCAAGGTGTCACTATATGAAAAGGACAACAACCTTAAACGGGTTGAGCATCTTTCAAACTTATTACTGTAAGGAAGTAGCTATAAAAACAAATAATGAATCGCCCACAACCGTCTGATCGACGACTGTCACTGTCCGTTTAAAATTTGATTTTAATTTACCAAAGGGAGGTTCATAATCATTATTTAACCACATCTCTCCGTAGCTGGCCCACCTTCTTGCATCCAGATTTGCCACTCTCTCAGCGATATGATGGGGAATTGCTTCACCGGTCTGGGGATTTACCAAACTGCCAATACCCATTGAAATAAACAATTTTTCCTTTACCAGATGAGATTGATCACAATACACTTTCCGAAGGGCTTTATCTTCCTGAGCAATTTTGATCAGTTCCTGGTTTTCATAAACTGATACCAGATAATCGGATGACAATTCCGGTATTTTTGATGAGGTTAGAGTAACGGCATTTGAGGTATTTGTGTCTAACTTTGTTGCTTCTCTGGGCTGCTCATCATAACAGGCCCATAGGGCCACGAAAATGATTATCAGCGGGAGTAAGTTCTTGATTTTCATTATGTCCCCTTTATTTTATGTCTAATTTAGGAAATCTCCTTAATTTACCTTTATTCCCCATACTATTTAACCAACCTGACATTGATGGCTTTATCCCCCTTCATATCACGACGGGTATCGAACTTCACCCGTTGTCCTTCAAAGAGGCGTTGAGCGGTAACAGAAACATGAATATCGGATGAATGGACGAAGTAATCATCATCATCATCCGAAGTGATAAAACCAAAACCTTTTGATACATCCCACATCTTGACGGTACCTGTCTGCATAAACGATTCCTTTAAAATTAATCCACTAATTATATAAATAATTTTTTGTCCACGGATTACACGGATTTCCACGGATTAAATAAGCTAGGTTATGGTTTTGCAAGATATTCGCTTGGAACGAAAAAATAATATTTATCGAGAATCCACCATATTAAATAAAATAAATACATAATCCGTGGAAATCCGTGTAATCCGTGGACAAATAAAAACATGCTGCTGCCAGAAATGATATTAAAAAATAACAACTTTTCAATATCATTTCAATTTTAGAAATTTAAACCATAAATTTACGACATTAAAATGAGACACTATTATCCCCAGGAAAATCATGAAAATCAAACGAAATAACATTCCGGACATTCATTTAAATCTCAATGTCCGCGGTCTCCGGCCCTCAGCGACTCTGGCGATTAATGAGTTAAGTACAAAACTTCGTCAGCAGGGGAAACATATCTATAAACTTGGCCTTGGACAATCTCCTTTTCCGGTTCCACGTCCGGTTGTAGAAGCATTAAAAGTCAACGCCTTTCAGAAGGATTATCTTCCGGTCAACGGATTGCCGCAATTGAGATCTGCTGTTGCAGAATGGCATTACAAGCGTCAGGGACTCGATTTTCGTGCTGATGATATTTTGATCGGACCGGGATCAAAAGAGTTGATGTTTATGTTACAGCTGGTGTATTATGGTGATTTAGTGATCCCAACACCCAGCTGGGTTTCATATGCACCACAGGCGCATATAATCGGTCGTCATGTGCGCTGGTTGCAAACCAATGCAGAAAATAACTGGATGCTGATGCCGGAGGAACTGGAAAAATTATGTTCACAGGATAAGGACCGTCCGCGATTAGTGATACTCAACTATCCCTCAAATCCGACAGGTAGAACATATTCAATCCAGCAGCTGAAGGCACTGGCTAAAGTAGCCCGGGAATTTAAGGTGATTCTCCTGTCCGATGAAATTTATGGTGAACTCCATCATCAAGGGAAGCATATCTCAATTGCCCGCTATTATCCTGAAGGAACGATTGTCAGTACCGGCCTGAGTAAATGGTGTGGTGCCGGTGGTTGGCGTCTGGGGGCGTTCGCCTTTCCGCAGTCTTTAAACTGGCTATGCGAGGCGATGGCTGTTGTCGCCAGTGAGACCTACACCTCAACTTCAGCACCAATTCAATTCGCAGCGGTAAGGGCCTTCAAAGGTGGAACCGAAATTGAACATTACCTGGCCAAATGTCGTCGTATTTTATCGGCAATTGGAAAATATGCATTTGAGAGTCTGAAACAGGCAGAAATTCGTGTCGCAAAACCGCAGGGCGGATTTTACCTTTTTCCGGATTTTTCACCCTATAAGGAAAAATTGAATAAACGTAAAATATATACAAGTGAGGAACTGTGCGGGATGCTTCTGGAGAGCACCGGTGTAGCGATGCTCCCCGGCTCTCATTTTGGCAGGCCTCCTGAAGAGATGACGGCACGTATTGCCTATGTGGATTTCGATGGGGCACGTGCTTTAGAGGCGGCCGAACAATATGATCCAACCAAACCATTGGATGAGACTTTTTTGGAAATCTATACCACTAATACGGTCACGGCCATTGATTTAATGGTCTCCTGGATTCATGATTATTTTGCCGGATAATTAGTGCTAAAATTAAATTAAATATTTTAACACGGAATTTACACGGTTTTTTTCATTCATGCCCCCTCTCTTCTCAAGAGAGGGGGATAGGGGGTGAGTTCCTCGTAAGTACAAATTGACAGGACCTCACCGCCAAATCCCTCTCCTGCAGGGAGAGGGGAGCGTCGATAATTAAAAAATCTGTGAATTCTCCGTGTTATTCCGTGGTTAAAAAGAAACGGATCCAAAATCTATGAAGAAACTCAGACTGGGAATTTTATTCGGCGGAAGATCGGCAGAACATGAGGTCTCCCTGCAATCGGCAAAAAACGTGATCGAAGCGCTGGATAAGAATAAATATGAGCTTGTTCTCATCGGTATTGATCGATCTGGAAAATGGTATCTCAATGAGGCATCACATTTTTTGTTGCATGAAGATGATCCGGCACATATATCGTTAGAACACGGAAAGACTGAGCTGGCAATGATTCCCGGTGCATCCTCTTCACAAATTGTTCCGCTAGACGGTGAGAAAGTGATTGATCAACTTGATGTGATTTTTCCGGTGCTTCATGGCCCTTACGGTGAGGACGGAACAGTGCAAGGATTGCTAAGAATGGCCGATATTCCTTTTGTCGGTGCTGATGTCCTTGGTTCCGCTGTCAGCATGGATAAAGATGTGATGAAACGTCTGTTAAAGGAAGCAAAAATTCCCCAGGCGAAATTTCAATCTTATGTAGAATCTGAGCAGAAACGGATTGATATAGAGACATTGAGATCTCAGGTCGGAATGCCATGTTTTGTTAAACCGGCGAATTTGGGATCATCCGTCGGTATTAGCAAGGTTCATAATGAGAAAGAACTGATGCCTGCTCTGGAAAAAGCATTTGAATTTGATCACAAAATTATTGTTGAAGAATACATCCAGGGTCGGGAAATTGAATGTTCGGTATTGGGTAATGAGAATCCAATCGCATCTCTCCCGGGGGAGGTAATGCCCTCACATGAGTTCTATTCATATGAAGCAAAATATCTTGATCAGAAGGGGGCATCATTTCAAATTCCCGCCGCACTAACTGATCAACTGATAAAAGATATCCAGGATCTGGCGATAAAAACATTCAGGATACTCAATTGTGAGGGAATGGCACGTGTTGATTTTTTTCTAAAAGCGGACGGTCAAGTTCTGGTAAATGAACTGAACTCAATCCCCGGATTTACAAAGATCAGCATGTATCCCAAACTGTGGGAGGTGTCGGGGATATCCTATAGCGAGTTATTGGATAGACTAGTTGAATTGGCAATTGATCGGCATAAACGGAGGAAGGGGGTATAAGGGATATAGGGATATAAGGGTGGGTATAAAGGTATAAGGGGATAGGGTATAAGGGTATAGGGTATATAAGGGATATAGGGGGAAATAAGGGAAATGGGTTTATAAGGTATATAAGGTGTATAAAGTATATAGGGATCATGAAAACGTATAAATCTAGTTGTACCATATATACCTTATAGACCGTATAAACCCTATATCCCCTATATCCCCTATATCCCTTATACCCCTATACCCCTATACCCTAAACCCCTCAACGAGATAAAATGAATATTGAACTCGCATTAGGAATCCTGGTCATTATCGTAGCCTACTTCATCAAAGGTTTTAGCGGATTTGGACCCGCTTTAATCATTGTCCCTTTCTTTACCATCCTGTATGACCCGCCGTCAGCATTGGTTGTTGCAGCCCTCTTTGATTTTTTCGCGGGACTGATCCTGCTCTTCACTGTGAGAAAGGAAATTCGCTGGTCTTTTGTATTATCAATATTTGCTGCCCTTGGACTTGGGGTGATATTCGGTTCCCTGCTTCTTGGTCAAATTCCCGTAAACGGTTTAAAAAAACTGATTGGGGCGATTCTACTCGTTTTTGCCTTACTCATCTTGTTCCAGAAAAATGGGGAGGGCTTTAGGAATAAACATAAATATCGCTTCCTGAAATACCCGGCCGCCTTTACCGGGGGATTTTTGGGTGGTCTGGTCAGTATGTCAGGCCCACCATTGATCATCTATATGAAGATGATGTATGATAAAACTTTCTTCAGAACACAACTCATTGCTATCTTTACACTAGGTACTGCCTGGCGTTATCTTATGTTTCTCTATCATGACATACCGATGAATATCCCACTTCACAACCTGATCATCTACTTTTTTTGTTTACTGGCAGGATTATGGATCGGCACTCATTTACATGTAAGAGTGAACGAGGTAGTATTTAATAAAACCGTAGCCTTGATTCTACTGATCCCCGCCGTTGGACTGTTACTGGGTTGAGAGATGTTTTAGGGTATACCCCTATACCCCTTCTAAAGATTAAATGAAATAATTTCCCCTCCGCACAGGTTGGAATGATTATTATCACTTTGTATATTATGACCTGTTAAATGAAGAATATTTTAGGTGCATGACGAAAAAAAATACAATCTTTGTCAAGGGTGCGCGGGAGCATAACCTTAAAAATATTGATGTAGAAATCCCACGCGATAAATTCGTGGTTATCACCGGACTCTCCGGTTCCGGTAAATCCAGTCTGGCTTTTGATACGATTTATGCCGAGGGACAGCGTCGCTATGTTGAATCACTCAGCGCCTACGCCCGGCAGTTTTTAGGATTGATGGAAAAACCGGATGTGGATTATATCGATGGTCTCTCCCCGGCCGTATCAATCGAGCAAAAATCCACACACAGAAATCCCCGCTCAACAGTGGGCACGGTGACGGAAATATATGATTATCTCCGTCTCCTGTTTTCACGAATTGGACATCCACACTGTTATAATTGTGGGCGGACAATTGAAAAACAAACTGTGCAGCAAATTGTCGATGCGATTCTCGAACAACCTGCAGGAACCCGGATCCAGATTCTTGCCCCCGTCATCAGGGGTAGAAAAGGGGAGTACAAAGAGGTTTTTAATCAGTTTCGCAAGGAAGGATATGTCCGTGCACGCGTCGATGGGCAGATCTACAGCCTTGATAGTGATATTCAATTAGAAAAAAATAAAAAACATGATCTTGATTTGATCATCGACCGCCTGGTGATCGAAGGAGATATAAATAAACGACTGACCGATTCCGTAGAACTGGCACTGAAACAGGCTGCCGGTCTTGTCCTCATCAACAATCCCGACAGCAAAGAAGATACGCTGTATTCTGAACATTTCGCCTGTGTGCACTGCAATATCTCCTACGAAGATCTGGCCCCACGTATGTTCTCGTTTAATAGTCCTTATGGTGCCTGCCCCACCTGTGATGGTCTGGGAACCATCACCAAGATCGATCCCAAACTGATCATTGAAAATGAAAATCTCTCCATCCGGGACGGTGCATTAATTCCTTTAGGTGAAAGGCAGCGTCATGAGGGCTGGAATTATGAGCTGCTAAAGAGTGTTGCCAAAGAGATGGATTTTAGTTTGAGCACTCCGTGGAAAGATTTGACAGAAGAGCAACAGGAAGTGGTTCTCTACGGAAGCGGATCGAAAAAGGTGAAGCTGGTTTATAAACGAGATCATGCTTATGTGGAATGGATGAGCAAGTATGAGGGGATCGTCAATAACCTGAACCGGCGGTATCGTCAGACCAAATCGCAATATATCAGGGATTGGATCGAAGGATTTATGAACAATATTCCCTGTGGCGATTGTGACGGTGCGCGACTGAGAAAAGAAGCGCTGGCCGTCACCATCAACAAAAAAAATATAAAAGATATTACGGCTTATTCCATTCACGAGGTTCAGGAATTTTTTAATTCAATTGAACTCAGCGAACGTGAAGAGCAAATCGCCCATCAGATTCTGAAAGAGGTTCGGGAGCGGTTAGGATTTTTAGTGAATGTTGGCCTGGATTATCTGACACTTGAACGGGCAGCGGGAACCCTTTCCGGTGGCGAAGCGCAGCGTATAAGATTGGCAACACAAATCGGAGCGCAGCTGGTCGGGGTATTATATATACTCGATGAGCCCAGTATCGGATTGCATCAGCGTGATAATGCCCGCTTGATCGATACACTGCTGCGGTTACGTGATCTGGGAAATACAGTCCTGGTTGTCGAACATGACCGGGAAACCATCGAAAGATCTGACTTCGTGGTTGATTTGGGTCCCAAAGCAGGCAGGCATGGAGGAGAAGTGATTTACTCAGGGACTCCAGCTAAAATAACCACCCAAACCAGGTCAATCACCGGCTCCTATCTTTCCGGAAAAAAATGCATACCGATTCCCAATGAAAGACGCAGCGGCAATGGCAATATACTTGAACTAAAAGGCGCTATCGGCAACAATCTTAAGAAAATTGACATCGAATTGCCGCTCGGCACGTTCATATGTGTCACCGGGGTTTCCGGTTCAGGTAAAAGTACCCTTATCAATGAAACATTGTATGCTGCACTGGCCCGCAATTTTTACAAATCCAAACAACTTCCCCTGGAATATAATGAAATCATCGGTCTGGAGAATCTGGATAAAGTTATCGATATTGACCAATCACCCATTGGGCGCACCCCGCGCTCCAATCCCGCGACCTATACGGGATTGTTCACACCGATACGTGATCTGTTTGCCCAGCTTCCTGAATCAAAAATCCGCGGTTATAAACCGGGCCGATACAGTTTTAATGTAAAGGGTGGTCGCTGTGAAACCTGTGAAGGTGACGGGATCAAAAAAATTGAGATGCATTTTCTGCCCGATGTCTATGTACAATGTGAGGTGTGTAAAGGTAAAAGGTACAACCGGGAAACGCTTGAGATAACTTATAAAGGAAAAAACATATCCGATGTGCTGGAAATGACAGTTGATGAGGCACTGGAGTTTTTTAAGAATATTCCCCAAATCAACCGGCGGCTTGAAACGCTCTCTGAGGTCGGATTGGGTTATATTCATCTCGGACAACCGGCCACTACGCTTTCCGGGGGAGAGGCGCAACGGGTGAAACTGGCCACCGAATTGTCAAAGATCGGGACAGGTAAAACGTTTTATATTCTTGATGAACCAACTACAGGTTTACACTTTGAAGATATCAACATGTTGCTGAAGGTTCTAAACCGCCTTGTCGACCGGGGAAATACAGTCGTCATCATCGAACACAATCTGGATGTGATCAAAACAGCAGACTGGATTATCGATCTCGGACCCGAAGGCGGCGACAACGGCGGCAAAATCATCGTAACCGGTACACCGGAAAAAGTGGCCAAACACAAAACCTCCTACACCGGACAGTATCTCAAAAAGGAGATTGAAGAGAGGAAAAAATGAAAAAAACCGCCTTATACGATATACATGTTAAATTAAACGCAAAAATGGTTCCTTTTGCCGGGTTTGAGATGCCAATTCAATATCACAGCATCCGTGCCGAGCACCGCCGCGTACGCGAAACTGTTGGTGTCTTCGACGTATCCCATATGGGTGAGATTGAAATCTGGGGGGATAATGCCATTGATATGGTGCAGAAAGTGACAATCAATGATGCATCTGCCTTAGCGGTTGGGCAGGTACAATACTCGGCCATGTGTTATCCTGACGGCGGTATTGTTGACGATTTACTGGTTTACCGCTATCCGGATCACTTTTTACTTGTTGTCAATGCAGCCAACAAAGACAAAGATTACAAATGGCTACAGGAAAATTCCCTTACCGGAAGTGATATCAAAGATGTGAGTGATGATATCACACAACTGGCCGTACAGGGGAAAAAAGCCGAAGAAACCCTACAAAAATTGACTGACATTTCATTGGATGAAATAAAATACTACTGGTTTGTCGAAGGTGCTGTGGCCGCTGTTCCCATGTTGATATCGAGGACGGGCTATACCGGTGAACCGGGTTTTGAGCTATATTTCGCTAATGAATATGCTGTTCAGGTATGGGAACGTATATTTGAAGCGGGGAAAGAGTTCGATATTGAACCGATTGGTCTTGGTGCTCGTGACAGTCTGCGAATGGAAAAAAAGATGTGTCTTTATGGGAATGATATCGACCAAACCACAAATCCCCTGGAAGCGGGATTGGGCTGGATTACGAAGTTGGATAAAGCGGATTTTATCGGCAAAGATGTATTAGTCAAGGTGAAAGAAGAGGGAGTAAATAGACGATTGGTCGCTTTTGTCCTGCATGAGGGTGGATTCCCTCGAAAAGACTGTGAAATCTATAAGGATGATATCAAGGTAGGTACTGTTACGAGTGGCACGGTCTCACCAATATTGGAAAAAGGGATCGGATTAGGATATGTCAGCAAAGAAGAATCAAAAATAGGGACGACGATCCATATCAAGATCCGCGATAAACTCATCCCTGCGGAAATTGTCAAACCACCGATTGTGTGACTCGGTTCTCGGCTCTCGGTACTCGGTACTCGATTCTCGATTTGCGGATGTGCTTAATCTTCTGGGCATGGCACGCCATGCCCCTACGCGGGAAGGATTGATGCAATAATTAAATATTTTTGGTCCGGTCTAAAGCCTCCGGTCTCCGGTCTCCCGCCTCCCATATCCCACATCCTGCATCCGGCATCCGGTATCCCATATCCCATATCCCATATCTCGTATCTCGCATCTCGCATCTCGCACCGAGCACCAAGTACCGAGCACCGAGCACCGAGCACCGAGTACCGAGTACCGAGGATATTGTCTTTACCATCATATTTTCGTAAATTTAATGCTAGCCTTTTACAGGCAATCAATTATTTGTTATTTATATACTTAGATTAGGTATATGGCTAAACGCAAAAAGTCTTTTCAAAAAAATTACAGCAGGGAAGCTTTCAGTTTTATTATGATCGCTCTGGGGATTATTCTGATCCTGGCAATTGTCTCTTATGATCGTGCGGATGATCCCAATTTGCAGATTGACAATAATTCCATTCAAATAAAGAACTGGATCGGCCCGGCAGGTGCGGCCGTTGCTGCACCGTTGATGAACTATACCTTAGGCTATCCTATCTTATTCTTGCCGATAATTATTATCCTCGTCGGTTTGCAGCTTTTTCGCGGAAACCGTCTGAATAAATATTTACGTCCCATAGGAATGTTAACTGTGTGGGCTGTTTTTCTATCAGTCCTGCTTGCTTTACCCGAAGCATTTGATACCTACGGCAAAATCCGCGAATACTATCCCAGCGGGATGATCGGCGGAACCATTGCTTCATATTTGATCTTCTATCTGGGAAAATTCGGATCGATCCTCATCCTGGCAACACTGCTCCTTGTACTGGCAGTGATCACCCTCCGTCTTGATGTGGTAATGATCCTTGATTTCATCAGAAACCATTTTCAAAATGTTAAAAAAAGATTTCTCAAGGAATATGAGGAATGGCTCAGTGAGAGGAGGAAGCGGAGACAGGAAGCCTTTTTACGAAGGAAAAATTTAAGGTTTGAGAAGAAAGTAAAAAAAGAACCGGCAGTTGAGATCATGACAGAAGAGCCTGCTGAGGAAACTGAAAAACGAACAGCAGATGAGGACATCACAGAACCATCACGGAGTGAAGAAAAGATACCTGAGGTGCAACCGATGATCAGGACAACCCTGGATAGTGTCCTGGAAAAAGCCCATGAAATAGGTGCCGATACAGATGTCATTAAAAAAGCAGCTCAATCCATTCAGGAAGATGACACTGTGCGTGAAGATGAAAAACAGACGATTTCTACGCTTGCAGATAACGATAACGCAAACGATGAGGATGTTTCCTTTGAGGTTGAAGAAGAAGCCAAGGTTGAAGAAATTGATTATGACCGGTTGGTAAAGGAGAGCATCGCCAAATATGAATTTCCTTCTGTAGATCTTTTAGCCAGTGCACCCATGGACGATACCTCTGTCAGTCATGAAGAGTTAAAGGTCAACGCTGCCCAGTTAGAAGCAAAACTGATGGATTTCGGGCTGGAGGCCAAAGTGATAAGGGTAACCGCCGGTCCTGTGATAACACTTTATGAGCTGCAGCCGGCACCTGGTGTAAAAGTAAGTCAGATTGTCGCCCTCGCCAACGATCTCGCACTGGCGATGGAAGCACGGGGAATCCGCATGGTGGCACCGATTCCCGGTAAAGCAGCAATCGGTATTGAGATCCCGAACCGCCAGCCTCAGACCGTTTATCTGAAACCGATCATCCGCTCTGAAACCTATGTCAACGCCAAGCATATATTGCCGCTGGCCATTGGAAAAACCATCAACGGTGAAGTTTATTGTGCTGATCTGACAAAAATGCCCCATCTGTTGATTGCCGGTTCAACCGGTTCCGGTAAAAGTGTCGGTATCAACACGATTATTGCTTCACTCTTCTATCGAGTGGATCCCGGTAAAGTAAAATTTGTGATGATCGATCCAAAGAAGATCGAATTATCCCTTTATCGTGCCTTGCAGGAACATTATCTGGTGTGGCGTTCCGATCTCGATGAGGAAGTGATTACCAAACCCTCCAATGCGGTCAGTATCCTTAATACCCTGGTTCTGGAAATGGAAAAACGCTATGATAAACTGGCGCATATGGGTGTGCGCAATATCGAAGATTACAACATGCGTGTTCGCCAGGGCGGGCCGCGGATCAAGGAAGAAAAATTACAGCAACTGCCCTATATCGTGATAATCATCGACGAACTGGCTGATCTGATGATGGTGGCAGCAAAGGAAGTGGAAAACCCGATTGCCAGGCTGACGCAAATGGCCCGTGCCGTCGGGATCCATTTAATTCTGGCCACCCAGCGCCCTTCGGTGGATGTAATTACCGGCGTGATCAAGGCAAATTTTCCGGCGAGAATTGCCTATATGGTGACCACACGGGCAGATTCCAAGACGATTTTGGATATGAATGGTGCGGAACAGTTGCTGGGTAACGGTGATATGCTTTATCAGCCACCGGGTGAACCGCGACCGATCCGCCTGCAGAATCCTCTGATTACAACCGAGGAAGTTGAAAAGCTGATCGATCATATTAAAAAACAGCCGAAATTGCCGCACTATAGTCTTCCCCAACCGTCAGAGGCCCGGCAGGATATTTTTGATCCGACAAACGGAGGCGGTACGGACGAACTCTATGAAAGTGCCAAGCAGATCGTCGTTCAACACCAGCAGGGATCCATATCGTTGTTGCAAAGGCGTTTGAAAATCGGTTATTCCCGGGCCGCCCGACTGATTGACGAAATGGAAGAAGAGGGCATTGTCGGCCCGGCAGAAGGCAGTAAACCGCGGCAGGTGTTTTATTTACCGGAGGATTTGTAAAATGTCATGCCTGCGAAAGCAGGCATCCATAACATTTCCCAATAATTACAATTTATGGATCCCCGCTGGAGTTTACCCCGCACCTGATGCGGGGTGGGAATGACATTTGAGGTTGAACTTAAATATGAGGTAAAAAATTGAAGACTAAAGTTACGTTTATACTTATATCACTGATCGCATTCACATACGCCCAGTCGGTTGATGACATTGTCGAAGAGATCCAGGAAAGATACGAGGACCTGGAAAATCTGTCGGCCGAGTTCAAACAGATTGAAATGTTTCAACTCACCGGATCCAGGAACGAAACTGTTGGAAAAATATATGTTAAAAACGGAACACAATACCGTCTTGAAACAGAAGACCGGGTGATTGTCACCGACGGTCTGACGGTCTGGACCTATTCCATGTTTAACAACCAGGTGTTGATTGACCGGGTGAAAAAAAACGATGCCTCGGTTCTGCCCCGTGATTTGTTATTCAAATATCCAAGAGAATATTATGCCTCTTTACTTACGACCGAAGATTATAATAACGACGAACATTATGTCCTTAAACTCGATCCTAAAGAAGAAACCCATGGATACATTAAGACGATGAAGCTGTGGGTCAATTCGGATAATTATCTGATTTCAAAAATAGAATATATGGATTTTAACGATAATACCTCATCCTTCGCCATTGAAAAAATTGATACAAATACAAAGTTAAAGGATTCGTTTTTTAAATTTGATATTCCTGCAGGCGTCGAGATAGTTGATTTGAGAATGTAGGGACAGGTCTCCATGCCAGCCCAGTAGAACCAGTAAACGAGTAACGAGTATCGAGCATCGAACATCGAGAAACGAGAAATAATGATAGATTTACATTCCCATTTTTTATACGGCGTAGATGATGGAGCCAAAAATTCTGATATTACCTTGCAAATGTTGGCGCAAGCTGAGTCACTGGGCATAACAAAATTACTGGCAACTCCGCATATTAATGAGTTAACAACCCCTGTAGTTGCCCACCAGATAAAGGAGACCTTCCATTCGATTTTTCAGTTGATGCGTAAGGCAGAGATCTTTATTCGAATACAATTAGCCGGTGAGGTAAATTTACTATCGACAGATTTTGATTTGACGGAATATGAATGGGTATTAATTGGAAGTAAACAAAAATATATTCTTGTTGAAACGCCATTTCAGACCTTGCCTGCCCGATATTCAGAAATTCTATTTCATCTTCGCTTGAACAAAATTATACCGTTACTTGCTCATCCTGAGAGAAATATGATACTACAGAATCAACCGGCTCAATTAATAAAATGGATTAATCAGGGTTGTCTGGTTCAACTTGATGCAGGGAGTATAACCGGACAATTTGGAAAGAAATGTCAGAAATTTGCTTCAAGACTATTGCAGGCAAGGGCTGTTCATGTTGTTGGTTCTGATGCCCATCATTCACGTGGACGGAATTATCATGTATTAATGGATGCCTTTAAAGTTGTTGAATCCATGGTCGATAATGCCTATGCACAGCTGCTATTTAAAAAAAACCCAGGAATTATCTGGAACGGTGATCAACTGGATGTCATTCCTATTAATGAAGTTGCGCTTTCAAAAGGCGGCTGGAATAAGTTTCGAGACGTCCTGAACCGATAATAATTACTACCAGGTATCTGTCGATGAGTTTGATCTCAGAATAATGGTTACGTTAATTTATGTTTTATAACAACTTGTTGTGTGCTAATGAATTAAAAGACTTTTGTCCACGGATTACACGGATTTCCACGGATTAAATAATCTAGATTATTTTAAAGGTAAAGATACGCTTGGTACGAATATAGAGTATTAAGGTGACTATTAACCATTTAAATTAAATAAATAATTAATCAGTGAAAATCCGTGTAATCCGTGGACAAATAGTAATAATCGTCGCGTCGTTGCGCCGTCGCGAGAGATAGATTTAGATAAGGAGTCATACATTGTTTGAAGATGAACAACATTTTGAACAGGAATTTGAAAGTCAGTTATCCTTAACCGATTATCTGCGCATCGCCTATCGCGGTCGCTGGATCATCCTCATTTCATTCCTGATAGTATTCATCATAACCCTCTATATCACTTTCACCAATCCCAACGTTTATCAGGCAATGACAACTGTTTTGGTGGAGAGTTCCGGTACAATGGAACGCCAGATCTTTGGCGCTGACGCAATGATGGGCGGCGGAGCAACCACCCTCATTCCCAACCAAATAGAAATCCTCAAAAGCCGTACCCTGGCGGAGCGGACAATCCGTCAACTGGATCAGTCGGAGATGCGTGATTCGCTGAGCATTTTAAAACCGGATGAAGAGGGAAATTTACCGACGGTGCGGGGAATGGTCGGTTGGTTACAGGTCAATATGGAAACGACCAATCGCAAAGATACAGACGTGATCGAAATAACATTTCAGGCCTATTCACCCTTTGAATCTGCCTATGTAGCCAATGTGATCGCTCAGGAATTTAAGATACTCAATGCCGAAAAAAGTCAGAGCGAAGTCAGTGATCTGCGAAATTTCCTGGAAACCCAGGTCAATAAAAAAGAAGAGGAACTGAAACTGGCTGAAGATAACCTGCGCGATTATTTAGAAAGTGAAAATGTGGCCAGCCTCGATGCAGAAACAGCACAACTGGTAGATCGTTTAGCCCAGGCGGAGTCTCAGCTGGAACAGGCACAGGTGGAACTGGATGCTGCTCAGGAGAAAAAACGATCCCTTAATTCTCAATTAGAGGAAAGGCGCAGTAGTTTAGGAGAGGATCTGGGAGGAATTTCCACACCCTATATTTTGTCACTGCAAAATCAGCTCGGTGAGGCGGTGGCTGAGAGGACAAAATTCCTGATTGCCATTGAATCATCGCAAACCGCCAACCGCATCAGTTATGAAGGACAATTAAAGACCTATGATGACCGTATCGCCGCTTTACGGCAAAAGCTGGAAGAAGAATCGAAAAAAATAAAAGGTTCGGGAATGGTCAAAGATGAATTTGAACTGTCTCAGGGGATCATCACCAGCCTGTTAGCGACGGATACGGAGATGAAGGCCTTAACGGCAAAAATTAAGGCGTTGCGCGATGTGGTGAACGAATATGAAGGTGATATGGAATTATTGCCGGCAAAAACCCTGGTGCTGGCCCGTCTGCAACGTCAAAAAAAGGTACAGGAAGAAACCTATGTGATGATGCTCTCCAAACTGGAAGAGACCAAAATTACGCAGGCCGGTAAATCAGGTAATGTCACGATCCTTGATCCGGCAATTGAACCGGTTCGGCCTATCCGGCCAAATAAGAGATTGAATTTAATGCTGGGTGCACTCATCGGTCTCGGCCTGGGATTAGGAATTGTTTTTGTTCGAGAGTATTTCGATAATTCCATTAAACATGTAGAAGAAGTAGAGAAACTTGGATTCAATCTGCTGGGGACAATTCCTAAAATTGATGTGGAATCGGTAGAAAAAAAGAAACAGAAAAAATGGGAAACCGAAGGGCAGGAGATTGAAGCCCGTCTGGTCACCCATGTCGATCCAAAATCTCCCATATCAGAGGCCTACCGCACGCTGCGCACCAACCTGGCTTTTACCCGCATTGATAATTCCATGA